>Ga0208695_1000321_pt1 | contig 57160 bp, 59 predicted proteins | sample AD_UKC111_MetaG_FD_184449 | JGI IMG/M metagenome (GOLD analysis project Ga0208695, IMG submission 184449) | Active sludge microbial communities of municipal wastewater-treating anaerobic digesters from Hong Kong - AD_UKC111_MetaG (SPAdes)... | ecosystem: Engineered > Bioreactor > Anaerobic >... | reverse complement strand
GCGGTTTGAAACAGCGCAAAGTGAATACGGGGGTGTAGCTCAGTTGGGAGAGCGATGCGTTCGCAACGCATAGGTCAGGGGTTCGAATCCCCTCATCTCCACCATATAATCTACCATCTATTGATAAAAAGTATTTTATCAGCAGGTGGTTTTATTTTTACTCCAAAGCCCAGCAATAAAGCCGTTCCTGCTATTCTTAGAGGAGCGGTTTTAACATTTACAGGGGTCTATTTCGGCAGTCAAAAGAAGTAACCTCTGAATTTGCCCAGGAAGTTCACATAGGTTATCGTTGAAAGTTAGCAGGGGTGTGCATATTTTGGGTCAATCGTTGAAAGATTGGATAATCGTTAGAAGATTGCTGATTTTAGCGATTAGTTTGCCGTTTTGCACCTAAAAAGTAATTACTATTAAAACTAAAATTATATGTGGAAATCTATTTAATATTAAAGTTGTAAAAATAATTACTTTATGCTATAATAAATGCTATATTAAGGCAAAGGAGGAGTAACCCGTTGGTTGAGAAAAAAGCTAAATCAAAGGTGCCAATGGAGCATCTCAACATTGCAGAGTTCAACCGTGGCCAATCCTCAAAGCTGATAAGAGGCCTGGTCGCAGATGACAAGACAGCGTTCATTCAAAAGAACGGTAAGCCAATCGCAGTTGTTATGTCCAATGCTCGCTATGAACGGTTGCTAAAGAAGGGAGTCGATATAAATGAATATTAACATATCTGAAAAATCTAACTTTATATGGAAAATAGCGGACTTGCTTCGCGGCGATTACAAGCAGAGCGAGTATGGCGATGTTATCCTGCCGTTTACCGTGCTTTGCCGTTTGGACAGCGTACTTGCTCCAACGAAAGATGCGGTTCTGGAGGTAAACAGAACCTGTAAATTTAAAAACAAGGCACCGTTTTTAATGAAAGCAACAAAAACACAGAGTGTGCCTGAAGGTTATAGGTTTTATAACGTCAGTGAATTCACTTTTGCCAAACTGAAAAACGATGCTACTAACATCGCGGATAATCTCACGGATTACATAAAGGGTTTCTCGGAGAATGCCCGGACGATATTGGAGTCTTTTGATATATACTCGCAGATTGCGCGGCTCGACAGGGCAAACTTGCTGTACCTTGTAATTTGTAAGTTTGTGGACGATATAGACCTACACCCCGACCGCGTAAAAAACAATGAGATGGGTTATATTTTCGAGGAACTCATCCGTAAGTTTTCAGAAATGTCCAATGAAACCGCAGGTGAACACTTCACTCCGCGTGAGGTTATCCGTCTAATGGTTTCTATGCTATTTAATCCAGAGTTGGATAAAATTATTGACCCCGCGTTTATGGCGAAGCTGTACGATCCAGCAGCCGGAACGGGTGGGATGCTTTCGGCGGCAATAGAATATGCAGCAGAGCATTCTCCCTCAGCCATCATACGGGTTTATGGGCAAGAACTGAATGAGAAAACCTATGCCATATGTAAATCCGACACAATGATTAAAGGAGATGGCTACGAAAACATTCATCTTGGAAACAGTTTCACCGAGGATGCTTTGCCTAGGGAGCGGTTTCACTATATGCTCTGCAATCCGCCGTTCGGTGTAGAATGGAAGAAGTATGAGAAGTTCATTCGCGACGAATCCGAAGACAAGGGCTTCGCAGGGCGTTTCGGTGCAGGACTGCCCCGCGTGTCAGACGGTTCATTGTTGTTTTTGCAGCACATGATAAGCAAAATGATGGAATATGACCCCAAAGCCGATGGAGTCACCGGTTGCCGTCTCGGCATTGTCTTCAACGGCTCACCGCTCTTCACGGGCGATGCCGGAAGCGGTGAAAGCGAAATCCGCAAGTGGATTATTGAGAATGGCTGGCTCGAAACCATCATCGCACTCCCCGATCAGCTTTTCTATAACACGGGCATCTTAACCTATGTATGGATTGTGACGAATCGCAAAAAGGGCATACGAAAGGGCAAAATCCAGTTGATTGACGGCACGTCCTTTTTTGAGCGAATGAGAAAACCACTCGGCGAAAAGCGCAAGATGTTGAACGAAACCCACATCGCCGAGCTCACTAAAATCTACGGCAATTTTGTGGATGGTGAGTTTTGCAAAATATTTGAGGAGGATGACTTCGCCTACTGGAAGGTCACAGTGGAAAGCCCGCTCCGGTTGAATTTTCAAGCCTCGCCGGAGCGCATTGAACGTATCCGTGAGCAAACGGCGTTTGCCAACCTCGCCAAGAGCCGCAAACGCAAGCCGGAGGAAATCGCTAAAGAAGTCGCCGAGGGTGTAAAGCAACAGGAAGCAATCCTCGCCGCCATCACCACGATTGACGGTTCCGTATTATACAAGAACCGTACCGATTTTTCCAAGCTGCTCCAGAAGGCATTGAAAAAAGCGGGGCTTGATGTAAAAGCGCCTCTCATGAAAGCTATCCTTGCCGGGCTGTCTGAAAAGGACGAAACCGCCGACATTTGCACCGATGCCAAGGGAAATCCCGAACCCGATACAGATTTGCGCGATACCGAGCAAATACCATTCACAAGAAAAGTGCCGGAAAAAGAAGCCATCGACGACTACATCGAGCGGGAGGTCAAGCCTTATGCGCCTGATGCATGGGTGGATTATTCTAAAACAAAAAAGGGTTATGAAATCCCGTTCACGCGCCACTTCTATAAATATGAGGAACTCGGCGATGCCGAAGAAACCTTGGTTGAAATCCAATCGCTGGGTGAGCGGATTCAGTCAGGGATTAATAGGTTGTTTGCGGAGGAGGTGTGAGGTGTGAGCGTAGAGCGGTATGTAGATTACAAGAAAAGCGGAATATCATTAGTTCCTTATATACCTCTGGAATGGGAATCAAAACCTCTCAAGTTCATAGCTGATTGTAATTCTCGCGTGTTATCTGAGAGCACCGATGAGGGGGCCGAAATTACATATATTGACATCAGTTCGGTGAGTTACGGGCAAGGTGTGTGCAATACGCAGGAGTTTACATTTGCGAACGCTCCGAGCAGAGCTAGAAGAGTTGTAAAGTCTGGTGATACAATTATCTCCACGGTAAGAACCTACCTGAAGGCAATCGCTTACATCTCGGATGAATACGACAGCTATATCTGCTCTACAGGTTTCGCAGTTTTCACTCCAAAGAAGGGCGTGAATAGCCGGTTTCTCTTTTATGCTTTAAATGCAGATTGGTTCGTATCTGATGTTGAGCGTCATTCTGTGGGGATTAGTTACCCAGCTATAACAAGCACGGCTTTATCTTCGTTGAAAACAATTCTCCCGCCTTTCGATGGGCAGGAGAAAATTGTTGCCTATCTCGACCGTCGAACCGCAGAAATTGACGGCTTACTCGCCGACTTGCACACGCAAGCGAAGATGCTCGAACGGTATAAACGGGAACTAATAGCTAATGCCGTGACGCATGGTTTAGACAAAGCTGCTCCACGCAAGGATAGCGGCGTTGATTGGATTGGCGATATACCAGCGCATTGGACGATCACCAAGACAAAGTGGATGTTTGAAATCGTCAAGCGCATATATGGAAAAGAAGACCGCGATGTGCTTTCCATCACTCAAAGAGGCATAAAGGTTAAGGACATTGAATCCAATGAAGGTCAACTGGCAGAGTCCTATACCAGTTATCAGGTGGTAAATATGAACGATTTTGCCATGAACTCTATGGACTTGCTGACTGGGTGGGTGGATTGCAGTCCGTTTGAAGGCGTAACAAGTCCCGATTATCGGGTTTTTCGTTTCCATACATCGAAACAGCAATGTCATAACTATTACAAATATCTGTTCCAGATGTGTTATAAAAGCCGTATTTTTTATCGTTTGGGTCAAGGCGTTTCAAACCTTGGGCGTTGGCGGCTTCAAGCCGACCAATTCCTAAATATGCAGTTGCCGCAGCCGCCTATCGATGAGCAAGAGAAAATTGCGGCTTATTTGGACAACAGAACTAGCGAAGTCGAAGGTTTGCTAGCCGACATCCACATGCAGATAGAAAAGCTGAAGCAATACCGCAAAATCGTCATTAACGATGCAGTCACGGGTAAAATTAAGGTAACGGAGGGATAGGAAATGGCTATAAACACAAAGGAGCGAACCTTTGAACAGGAAATTGAATACTGGCTGACGAACGGCGCGAAAAAAACTGACCGATACGTCAAGGGCAGTCCCTCCGCGTTTAGCCGTGAATTGGCGATGGATACAGGGGCGCTTATCGCTTTTGTGAAAGATTCACAGCCTAAAGCATGGGTGGATTTGGAAAAACGTCACGGCGCGGATGTGGAACGGGAGTTTTTGAAGCGCTTGTGCGCCGAACTTGACAAGCGTGGGATGATTGATGTGCTTCGCCACGGAATCGTTGATCTTGGTGTGCCCATTCGACTCGCCTATTTCAAGCCGGGGAGTGGTATGAACAAGAGCCTTTCAGATTTGTACGATAAAAACGTCCTTCAAATAACACGTCAGGTCAAATATAGCACCACAAACGAAAACTCTATCGATACGGTCATCTTTCTGAACGGGCTTCCGATTATCACCATTGAGCTAAAGAACCCGCTCACAGGGCAGACATACAAAAAAGCCATAGACCAGTACAAAAATGACCGCAACCCGCGTGAATTATTGCTCGCTTTCAAAAAGCGGGCTATCGTGCATTTTGCTGTGGATACCGAGGAAGTTTGGATGACAACGTGGCTTAAGAAGTTGGATACAGTTTTCCTCCCGTTCAACAAAGGCTACGACAAGGGAGCGGGCAACCCGCCTGTGAAGGGCGATTACCGCACTTCATACCTTTGGAAGGAAGTCATGCGGAAGGACAGCTTGCTCGACATCCTCCATCGCTTTGTCCAGCTAACAAAAGACGAGAAAACAGGCAAAGAGAAGCTGATATTCCCGCGCTATCACCAGTTGGACGCAGTGCGCGAAATCGTGGATGACGTTTTCAAAAACGGGTCAGGCAAGAACTACCTTATACAACATTCAGCAGGTTCAGGCAAATCAAATTCTATAGCATGGCTCGCCCATCATCTGGCAAACCTGCACGATGCCAACAACGAAGTGGTGTTCCACAGCATTATTGTAATTACCGACCGCCGTGTTCTCGACAAACAGCTGCAGCGTGACATCTACAATATGGAGCACAAGCCTGGCGTCGTTGTACGCGTCGATAAAAACTCAAAACAACTGACTACCGCTCTTGAAAAGGGAGAGAAAATCATTATCTGCACTTTGCAAAAATTCCCGTTTGTGGATGTGAAAAATGTGGCGACCGCTGGAAAACGGTTTGCAATTATTGTTGACGAAGCACACTCTTCCCAAACAGGCAAGGCGAGTGAACGGCTTAAGGAGGTTCTCGCTGACATTTCCGCACAGGGCGAGGACGCCATCGAAAAAAAGCTCCACGAGTATGCCGTTGAGGAAGCGAAGGCCGAAGCCGAGGAAATGGATCCCGATGAGAAAATCGCGGCTGAAATGGCGACGCATGGTCAGCAGGATAATCTTTCGTTTTTTGCGTTCACCGCTACACCGAAGCAAAAAACTCTTGAGATATTTGGAACAAAGACCGCCGCTGGTAAACCCGAACCGTTCCATCTTTATAGCATGAGACAGGCTATCGAGGAGGGATTCATTTTCAACGTCCTCGAAAACTATACGACATACGAGACCTACTTCCAAATCGGAAAGAAAATCGCCGACGACCCTGTCTATGGGAAAAGTCAGGCAAACAAGGCTCTTGGCAAGTATATGAGCTTGCACCCGCATAACCTCGCCCAAAAGACCGAGGTCATTGTGGAACATTTCCGCAGTCAAGTTCAGCACCGTATCGGCGGCAAAGCGAAAGCGATGCTCGTTACAGGTTCGCGACTCCATGCCGTTCGTTACTTTTTTGAGTTCCAAAAGTACATCAAAAAAATGGGCTACACGGACTTGGGTGTCTTGGTGGCATTTTCCGGCATGGTTAAAGACAATGTGACCGGAGAGTTTAAGGAATACACAGAAGCAAATCTGAACAAGTTTCCTGACACGGAAACGGTAGATAAATTCGCAACCGGGGAATATCAGCTTCTGCTCGTCGCCGAGAAATACCAGACCGGATTTGACCAGCCGCTTCTGCACACAATGTATGTCGATAAGAAGCTGTCCGGCGTTAAGGCGGTTCAGACGCTCTCCCGGGTCAATCGAACCTGCCCCGGTAAAACGGAGACCTTTATATTGGACTTCGTCAACTCCCCGGAGGATATTGAGAAAGCGTTCCAGGATTACTATCAGGGAACCGGTGTAGCCGAGACAACCGACCCGAACACCATCTACGACATTAAAAATGTACTGGACAGCTTCATGCTATATACGGACAACGAGATTGATGCCTTTGCCAAGGTGTTCTTTAAGGAATCAAAGACGCAGGGCAACATCGACTTGGCAAAGCTGAACTCTTTCATTGACCCTGCCGTCGACCGTTACGAGGCATTGACCGAAGAACAGGATAAAATGGACTTTAAAGGTGCGCTCTCTAAATTCATTCGCTTGTATTCATTCCTCACGCATATAATCAGCCTTGGCGATGCGAACCTCCATAAATTCTACGCTTACGCCAAGTGCCTGATTCGCAAGCTGCCAAAAGATGGAGGATCACGCACACCGAGCCTTGATAACGATGTGACACTTCAGTATTACCGTCTTCAGAGAGTATACGAGGGAACTATCAGTTTAGTAAAAGAGGACGGCGTGTTGTATGGCAAAACTTCCGGTACGGGACTTCCTCTTGAAGATGAGCAAGAAAATCTCTCAGTGATTTTATCAAAACTCAATGAACGGCTCGGCACAAATTTCACTAACGAGGATAAGGTTCTTGAGCAGATAGTGGAGGATATGGCTACCATCGACGAATTAGTGCTACGTGCCAAGAATCCGCTTGACCTGTTCAAAATCATCTACGACAACACTATTATGGATGTCGTTCTCAGCCGCATGACTAAGAACCAAGAATTCTGCGAGAAATATCTTGAGGACGAGGAATTTCGTATAGAAATCGACAAAATACTTCTTCCCCTGGTACACGCTCGACTATCAAAAATATAAAGTATTCATACAAGAATGCGGCGGTAAACCAACCGTCGCTATTTTTTTGAAAATAATGTATCAATATTATAACAGGGCATTGACAAGCAAATTTGATCTGAGTATAATGTAACTATGTTAGCGAACATATACACAAAATGAAAGGAGAGCCTATAATGAACGAAAACGAGACTGCTTTCGGTAAATTCATAGAAGAAAGACGCAAGGCTCTGGGATTAACACTTAGGGGATTTGCGGCTGAACTGGATATTGCACCCGCTTATATGAGCGATATTGAAAAAGGGCGTCGATATCCACCTGACAAGAAACTGGATGAAATCGCCCAAATCCTGAAACTGCAGGAGGAGGAAAAAGCCCATATGCTGGATTTGGCAGCACTGACCAAAACAAAGACCGTGTCCTCCGACCTTCCTGAATACATCATGGAGAAGGACTTAGCGCGAGTTGCCCTCCGTAGGGCGAAATCGGGAAACCTTTCGGACGAGGGCTGGCGGGAGGTCATCGAGCTTATTAACAAAAAAATTGGCGAGTGACCGCCGACGACAATTCCATGATTGGAGGGAACAGTTTGTATCACAACTACTCCCCAGAACGGCTTGAGAAAAAAGCTGAGGAGATTCTCAAAATATATAAACAGGGGGAACTTCTTGTTACACCGCAGGCGATGGATGTAGACCACTTTGCGGAATTTCACTTGGATGCAAAGATTGACTTCGCCAACCTATCTCAGGACAAAAAGACCCTAGGATGTACATGCTTCAACGATGGAGTATTGATGGTCTGGAATGACGACCGAACAAAACAATACCCGCTTGAGGTTGAAAAGGGTTATATATTTGTTGATAAAGAGATTCTTTGTAGTGAAGTTGAGGGTAGAGTCCGCTTTACTATCATCCACGAGTGCGCCCACCTTATTCTTCATCGCCGTTTTTACTACCAGAAGCCAGGTAATGTAATACCGAAAATTCAATGCGCCGTTTATCAAATTGAAGATGGTGCACGGAGATTGCCTATGACAGATGAGGAAGTGCGTGAATGGCAGGCGAATCGGCTGGCTGCTGCATTAATTATGCCTGCCAAGACAGTGAGGATGATGATGGCTGAACGTTTGGGAGTAGCTGTTGACGCTCTCTCCCCTGTGTACCTGTCTGATTCCTGCATCAAGGAAATGGCCGACATATATAATGTGTCCAAGTCTGCTATGTCGATACGGCTTGAAGATTTGAACTTGTTGCTCCATTAAACTCGGAGAATTCTAAACTTAAGGATTCTCCATATATTTTACCCCAATGTTCGCAAGTTCGCTAACATAGACACAAAAAACGGAGGTGTTCCTATGCAAACAAATACGGTAAAGCGAATGAAGCCCTTCGGACACACGTATCAAAAAAAGCGATTACCCTGTCCAGCTTGTGGTTTCGGTCGGCTGATTGATGCTGAGCAGAATACACATTCAGAGTTGCACGTGATGGAAAAGAATGACCCCTGGAAAGCGGACTACTACACTAAATGCTACCACTGCAAAGCAGAAGTCGGATTGAGAAAAATTGAATAACCACTGAGTACCTTGTACTGAGCACGGCGCAAATGCCGCTATATGCGGCAGAGATTAAATATGACGGACGAGCCTGACAAGTAGCTGTAAAGCTATGCGTTTAGGCTCGTTCTTTGCTTTGTAGTTGCTTGTTCAGGCTCCGAAAGGAGCCAAACAATGAAAATTAATTACAAAGATGCAGACGGTAAAATCATTGAGTTGGAGGTATCCGAGGAAGTCGGAACCTTCTATTTAGAATCCGTGGCAGCAGAGAAGAGCAACGACCGGCGCAATAACCGTCCTGACCGCCACACCCAATTAAGCACCTTCACCTACGAGGATGTGCGCTTCTTTTCTGACGGTACAGACTTACTTGCTGACATTATGAGTTCTGAAGCAGTCAGCCATGCCATGTCGCAGCTTACAGAACGTCAGCAATACCTTATTCAAAAGTGCTGTATTGAGGGCTGGTCATACACAGACCTAGCCAAACTCGAAGGGAAAGATGAATCAGCTATTCGCCATGCCGTTAACCGCGCAAAGGACAAGCTGAAAAAAATCCTGTCATAGACCGTCCGATTTACCCTCGCCACATGGTATATGGCGAAGGCAAACAAAATCAGCCTTCGGAAAGGCAAGGTGATTCCAAGTGAAACACATACTCAAAATCAGTGTTTCAAAGGAACCGCAGGACGGCGGGATAGTCGGCTGCCGCCATGTCACCGTGCGGGAAAAGCTGCTGCGCATCCTGTTAGGTGACAAGCGAAGGCTGACGGTCATCGTTCCTGGGGACAGCGTAAAGGCACTGTCCATTGTTGAGGAGGGAGGTGAAAACCGTGAGCAAAACCAAGCTGTTACTTAATGTGGTGGGCGATTTGCGATCCCTTGCGGACAGCCTGCAGGCGGTTGCGGAAGCGATGGTGGGCAATGAACCTGCCGAAGCCGCCCAGGGTGAAAAACCAGCCACAGCAAAGGAAGCAAAGCCTGCGGCAAAGGCGGTTACGCTGGAACAGGTGCGGGCTGTGCTAGCCGACAAGAGCCAGCAAGGTTTTACAGCTGATGTGCGGGCTCTGCTGGAAAAGTACGGCGCTCCCAAACTCAGCCAGATAGACCCGGCGAATTATGCTGCACTACTGGCAGATGCGGAGGGGTTGAAATGAGTGAAGAAAAACAACATGCACTGCTCTCCGCTTCCGCTGCCTATCGCTGGATGAATTGCACACCCTCGGCACGACTGGAGCAGACATTTCAGGATAACAGCGGCGAGGTGGCTGCAGAAGGCACGGCTGCTCACGCACTGGCTGAGCATAAGCTGCGCCGTGCGCTGAAGATGCGGTCGAAAAAAACCATCTTACAGTACGACTCCGAAGAGATGGACTCATACACGGATGGTTATGTGGAGTTTGTACTGGAGCAGATTGCTCTGGCAATGAAAACGTGTGCCGACCCACAAGTCCTTATTGAACAACGGCTAAACTTCTCTAAATACGTGCCAGACGGCTTTGGCACGGGTGACTGCGTAATTATTGCAGACGGGGTACTCCACATCATTGACTTTAAGTATGGTCAGGGTGTCCTTGTCAGTGCGGAGGATAATCCGCAAATGAAGCTGTATGCCCTTGGTGCCCTGGAGCTTTTCGATGGCATCTATGACATCAGCACAGTGTCCATGACCATCTACCAGCCACGCCGTGAAAACGTCAGCACCTATACGGTTTTCAAGGAATCGCTGTACCAGTGGGCAGAGGAAATCTTAAAGCCCACAGCGGCAATCGCCTTCAAAGGCGACGGTGATTATGTCCCAGGCGAGCACTGCCAGTTCTGCCGTGCGGCGGTGAAGTGCCGTGCACGGGCAGAGGAAAAGCTCAAGCTAGCCCGGTTCGAATTCACACTGCCCCCACTGCTTACGGACACCGACATTGAAGAAATCCTCACCAAACTGGACGACCTGACATCCTGGGCTAACGACATTAAAGCATACGCTCTGGAAGCGGCGGTCAGCCACGGTAAGGAGTGGCGCGGCTTCAAGTTGGTTGAAGGGCGTTCCATTAGGAAGTATTTAAACGAAGAAGCCGTCGCAGAAGCGGCTAAGGCAGCCGGGTATCGTGATATCTATGAGACTAAGCTTATCGGCATTACTGCGATGGAAAAACTGCTCGGTAAGGCAAAATTTCAAGAAATTCTCGGCGGTCTTATTGAAAAACCGCCTGGTAAGCCGACGCTGGTTCCGCTTTCGGACAAGCGTCAGGCAATCAATACATCTGCAAAGCATGATTTTAAGGAGGAAATGTAACCATGTCAAACACAGCAAACAGAGTAAATACCGGGGCAAAATTAAGCCCCACCAAGGTTATCACAGGCATTGTTCGTCTGAGCTATGCCAACGTCCACGAGCCGAAGTCTATCAATGGCGGGACACCCAAGTACAGCGTGTCTCTTATCATTCCCAAAAGTGACACCAAGACCATCGCAGCCATCAATGCCGCAGTGGATGCAGCTATGGAAGAAGGGCGCGGTAACTTCGGCGGCAAAATTCCAAACAAGGCCGCTTTGAAACTCCCGCTCCGCGATGGTGACATTGATCGTCCGGACGACGAAGCCTATGCAAACAGCTACTTCGTAAACGCCAACAGCAACTCCGCACCGGAGATTGTGGACAAGGCGCTTAACCCCATCATGAGCCGCTCGGAGGTTTACTCCGGTGTGTATGCAAGGGTCAGTGTGAACTTCTACGCTTTTAATTCCAACGGTAATCGTGGCATCGCCTGCGGACTGGGGAATATCCAAAAAATTCGCGATGGAGAGCCGCTTGGCGGCAAGACCAGTGCAGCTGATGATTTCACCTCGGATTATGACGGCGAAGATTTTCTGGAATAACAGCAAAAACAACCATGGATGGGGCGGCGGGGCACCTTGCCGCCCTTTTCCGCTATGGAGGGCGTATGAGAAATCTTAGCATCGATATTGAAACATATAGCGTTCGTGATTTATCCAAGTGCGGTGTCTATAAGTATGCTGAGTCGCCTGCTTTTGAAATTCTGCTGTTCGGCTACGCCGTTGACGGAGGGAAGGGACGTGTGATTGATTTGGCAAACGGCGAAACATTGCCGGAGGAAATCAAGGAAGCTTTGATAGATAAAAATGTCACGAAATGGGCCTTCAACGCCCAGTTTGAGCGGATTTGTTTATCACGTTATCTGGGCAACTGGCTGGGACCGGAATCATGGCGATGCACGATGATCTGGGCTGCGTACATGGGACTTCCCCTATCCCTGGAAGGTGCAGGTGCGGTACTCGGATTGGAAAAGCAGAAGCTGAAGGAAGGAAAAGACCTCATCCGATATTTCTCCGTACCCTGCAAACCTACCAAGGCTAACGGTGGGCGCACACGGAATCTCCCCGCCGACGCACCGGACAAATGGGAGCAGTTCAAAGCCTATAACGCCCGTGACGTGGAGACCGAAATAGCGCTTCAGGCCCGACTTCAAAAGTTCCCCGTGCCGGAGGACGAGTGGCAGAATTATATTCTTGATCAGCATATCAATGACAGGGGCATCCGGCTGGACATGGGTCTGGTTACAAAAGCAATCCGATGTGACGAGCGGGCAAAGGCTGAACTTACCCGACTAATGAAGGAAATGACCGCACTGGAGAATCCCAACTCGGTCGCGCAGATGAAGGCGTGGCTGGCCGATAACGGTCTGGAGACAGACACCCTTGGTAAGGCGGTGGTTAAGGAACTGCTGAAAACAGCACCGGAGAATCTGGCCGAGGTGTTGACACTCAGGCAATCCTTGGCCAAGAGCAGTGTAAAGAAATACACCGCCATGGAGAGTGTCGTCTGCTCAGACAGCAGGGCCAGAGGGCTTTTGCAGTTTTATGGTGCAAACCGAACCGGGCGCTGGGCGGGTAGGTTGATTCAGGTGCAGAACCTTCCCCAGAACCATCTACCGGATTTAGCACAGGCTCGAACCCTTGTGAAAAGCGGCGACTGCGAAATGCTGGAAGCCCTCTATGATTCCGTTCCCGGTGTCCTGTCCGAACTCATCCGGACAGCCTTTGTTCCGAAACCGGGCTATAGTTTCATCGTAGCCGACTTCAGTGCGATTGAAGCTCGTGTCATAGCATGGCTTGCTGGGGAAGTGTGGCGTAATGAGGTGTTTGCTACCCACGGTAAGATCTATGAAGCTTCGGCAAGTCAGATGTTCCAAGTGCCCATTGAGGATATCACCAAGGGCAGCCCGCTCCGTCAGAAGGGTAAGATTGCGGAGCTCGCCCTTGGATATGGTGGCTCGGTAGGTGCATTAAAAGCTATGGGTGCATTGGATATGGGTGTCACTGAAGAAGAGCTACAACCGTTGGTGAATGCTTGGAGAACTGCCAATCCCAACATTGTGCGGCTATGGTGGGACGTGGACAAGGCGGCCATGACCGCAGTTCGGGAACGGACAACAATAGACACCCACGGTATCCGTTTTGAGTGCAAAAGCGGAATGCTGTTTATAACCCTGCCCTCCGGCAGGCGGCTTGCCTATGTGAAGCCTAAAATCGGTCAGAACCGCTTTGGAGGTGACGCTGTTACCTACGAAGGGGTGGGTGCGACGAAAAAATGGGAGCGCATCGAATCCTATGGTCCCAAGTTTGTGGAAAACATCGTGCAGGCAATTTCCCGTGACATCCTCTGCTATGCCATGCGGAGACTGGATAGTATGGGACTCTCCATTGTTATGAGCGTTCACGATGAGGTAGTCATTGAAGCATCACCAGATGTGTCGCTTGAGTCTGTTTGTAGCTGTATGGCAGAAACCCCGCCTTGGGCAAAAGGACTTTTGCTTCGTGCCGATGGGTTCTTGTGCCCATTTTATAAAAAATCATGAATTCATGATTTTCGATATTATCCCCGAGAAAATATTATCCCCAACATCTGAGGGAACCATTGTATATAGATGACTGCCTTACAAATGTTTGGGATAATCTTTACTTCAAACCACAGAGCCTCGCCATTTCATCTTCGTCACCTTCCCATAAAGGCTTTTCAGCTGCATCAGCGGGCATATCAACTTTGTTCATTGCCTCACGCATCTGTTCTATTGAAGGGAGTGCATAGATTTTAGTGGTTTCGATACTGGAATGGCCAAGTATCTTGGAAATCATAATGGAATCAACGCCATCCCTGTATAAATGCGTGGCTCTTTCGGCACGGAATAGATGCGGATATACATGTTCGGGAATGTCAGGGCATTCATTTCTGGCTTCATCGGCATATTTCTGGAGGATTCTTTCTACAGTGCTTGTGGAAATGGATCCGACCTTGCCCTTAATCACTGTATAAAATAGGTAATCGTCTTGCCTGCTTCTGTCAGAATGATAAATGGACATATACCGCTTCAGATGCGCCGCAGTCTTTTCGGTGATTGCTACAGAACGTTCTTTGTTTCCTTTTCCATGGATATGAATTGACAGTGTTTTGAAATCCACATCATTGATCCGTAATCCGGTAAGCTCGCTTACTCTGACGGCGGAATCATACATAAGAACCATGATGGTTTTGTCCCGTATGCCAATCTTTGTTTCCTTAGGCTGTGCAAGTATCGCTGCCAGACCTTCGTTTGTTATCAACTTCTTTTCCCGTTTTGGAATCTTCATTCCCGGAACTTTGGAAATCTGGAGGGCTATGGACTGAAGCGAGATGTCATCATCGGATACATACTGGACATATGTTTTGATGGCTGCAAGTCTCACATTACATGTGGCGGCAGAATTACCATGCTCTTTCAGATAAGCGCAGTATTCCAAAAGCAAATCCCGTGTACAATCCTGGAAGATAAATTTTGCTATGGAAGTGTTCTTCTCATCGTAAAGATATTTTCTGAATCCGGAAAGCGAGTCCCGGTAGGAACGAACCGTTTCCGCACTGCGGCCCAACTGTCTTGGGAGATAGCTGTCCAGATACTGTAAAGTCTTGGAAAAAAAGAGCTTTTCATTGTTCGATGCTTTGCTTTTATTCTTCATTTTCGTTCACCTCTGGAATTACGATGTTTGATGTTTTGTCTCTGTTATGGATGATCTTGAAGGCTTCTGACACCTGATGGTAATAATAAAGGGACTCACGGATACTGTTATGCCCAAGATACTTACTGAGATATGGCAGCTTGTCCTCTATACTCTCTCCGTTTTCCATCCAAGCGTTGAGCCTGTCCACCACGAACGTATGGCGGAATGACTTTATCGTTGGAAGATTGCCGATCGAAGCGTAAGAGGTCATCGCCAGAGTCCTTTGAAAATAGGCTCTCACAGTTACCTCGTTGACCGGCTTACCATTCTTAGTGCCTGGAAATACAAGAGCTTCACCGGGGCATTCTGTCGTGATATATTTATGGTACTTCCTGATCATCTCGGCGATGTCAGAAGATACCCAGACCACTCTGTCCTTATAGCCTTTGGACTGCAGTATGGTGATTCTCCCGGAGTCATAATCTATGTCATCCCATGTGAGCCATAAGGGTTCAGACAGCCTGAGCCCGCAGCAGTAATACAGGCGGAAAAGAACCCTGCATTCTTCCAGAAGCCTTCTGCTTTTCCTTTTGATATCCAGTTTATTAAGGCATTCAAAGAATTCTTTACGTTCCTGTGCTGTAAACACATGAGCCACTTTTGTCTCAGTAGATTGAAGCATTTTGGGCATATAGCTCTCAACGCCTATGGAAAGAAGATACTTCGATACCTGTCTCAGGTTGCTTACGCGTATGTTGCGCGAACTGATCCCTTCAGTTTGGCGTTGCACAGCCCATGCATCGGATAAATCTTTCGTGACTGTGTCTGAGATGAATCCTTGCTCAATGCAGAAAGTATCAAGATCCTTCAGCACATCCGCATTTGAGTTGTACATATAGCCAGAGGCTCTTTTTTCCTGGATCAATCCTTCAATAGCGGGCGTGAGGGAACTGTTAAAAGTATAATTACGACGCGGCTTCATAACTTATCACCGTCCTTTCAAGAGGGAGACAGCAGGATCTCAGCATTTCCTCATCTACAGAGAGGTATCTGTTAACAGTATCCATGGTTGAATGCCCCAGGGAATCCTTAATGGTATCCGTCTTAGTTCCAGCCGCCAGAAGTCTGGAGGCAAAAGTACGCCTCAGGATATGGAACGAGCCTGTGGTATTGTTCAAGGCATGTTTAACGGCAAGTCCACAAGCTGATGCATCAGCTCTTTTGAACGGGGCCGACATTGAAAGAAAAATAAAATCGCCTTCGTCGCTCATCCTTGGGCGGCTATTCTTGATATATTTGTAAAGACTATTACCTACCGATACCGGCATCGGGAGCACAAGTGGTCTGTATGTCTTCTGCTGTGTTATGGAAATGGTCTGCACTTTCCAATCTATGTTTGAAAACCTTAAATTGACGACATCTATTCTTCTCAGTCCCATAAGCAGGCCAAGCATAAGAATCGCGGAATCCCTCAGCTGGAGCGGTGTCGCCGCATTGTCCCTGTACTCATAGATCAGTTGTATTTCTTCATCAGAAAGGACTTTGACGATTTTTCTCTGCTGATTGGATTGAGCCGGCAGGGCTCGGGAAAGATCCTGCGCTGAATAACCCTTTTCAAAACAAAACGTGAGGAACACTCTTAGATCGTATGAATAATTATTCTTGTGATTGACCGCTTTTTCAGAAATCCAGGTGCAGTATTCCTTTACATTCATAAGTGAGATTCCGGAGACGGCTGGGATTCCCTTTTCCTGCATATACAGCATGAAAGATATCACACCGGATTTATGTACGTCCAACGTGGCCGGCGCGATGTTTTCTTTTCTGCGACATGATAAAAAATCATCCAGCAGTTTCCTGTACGTTGTTGATAATTCGGTGATTTTTCCGGAACTGCATAAGACGATTTCCAGATCCCCGTCTGTTACAGCACCTGTTCTGAGGAAAATGTCCAGAAGATAGAGACTACGCTTGAAGGAAGGCCGGCGATGAGGCTCATCCATGAATCCGGCCATTCCCTCCGACCAAATCCGGGCGTTTTTCGTGGTATACGGGAGAGAGAATTCCTGCATAAAGACGTAAAACATCTGGTAATACACAAGATTGTTGTTTCTTGTGGCATCCTCATTATGATGGTGCTCCTTGCGAAGGATATCGATAAGATCATTTGCATTCTGCCAATACACATCCGGATCGACCCCGCTTGTCTCAAAAGCGGATACATCGGTTGAAAACCTTCTTATGGCATAACCGGCAGCCTTTGCCTGAAGCGGTGATGTCAAGGCAAAAGGGATGTGTCCGGCAATGATCCCACGATTGACAAGGAACTGCAGAAAGTACCTCACAGAGTACAGGCAAATGTATGTATCCCCGATGGTTTCTGCATAGGCATGGTACTCCGAGATTAATGCGGTGGAGATATCATGTGCATGGAGAATACCGTTATCCTTTAGGAAGGTTGCGAAGCTGATACAGTGGATCAGCTGGTCTCGCGAAGAGCGATACTGCAGGCGTGAGAGCAATTCGTTCCTGTAAAGTATAAGATGATTCTTGAGATCAGTTGGGAGTGAATCATAAGTAGTCGGTACAAACTTGTAATCCTCTTTAATTGTCCCGTTTGAGACAGCATCGTTCAGTTCATAAATGAGTTTTCGATGCTGCTGATACTTTTCATCGCCCCAGGCAAGCTGGTTATCGGAAAGCCATTTCAGTGCTACTTCATGAGAATACGGTTTGGCTTTCCCGGAGAGAAAGAATCCTCGGAATGACTTCATGGCTGCTTTCTCTTCATCGGTGATGGTATGTCCCAGCTCTTTCCAGCATTGTTTCTGGCATCTGATGCCTTCTTCGTATTTTGCATCCAATATAAATCCCCCTTTCGTTGTTACGGCGATAACATAATATTATCCTCAACTCTTTGTTCTCAAATTATATATTCGGAGAAGATTCAATGAATGTTAGGGATAATATTTTCTCGGGGATAATATAAAAAAGATTAAAGATATTTTATTAGACCGTCCGAATCCGTCCTTTCCCGTGGCTTATACCGAAGGCCACAACAAAACTGAGCCTTCGGAAAGGACAAACCATATGAACGAACTAAAAATTTTCTCCTACGAGGGGAAAGAGGTCAGAACGATTCAGAGGAACGGGGAGCCATGGTGGGTGCTGAAAGATGTATGTGATGTATTAGGATTGACGACACCTACCAGAGTAGCTGAGCGGCTTGAGGAAGATGAAGTGAGTCAGACTCATCTCACCGATGCAATCGGCAGACAACAGGAAACTCTTATTGTCAGTGAGAGCGGGCTTTACAATGTTATCCTGCGCTCTGACAAACCCGAAGCCAAGAAGTTCAAACGCTGGGTTACTCACGAGGTTCTACCGCAAATCCGCAAACATGGCGCTTACATCACCACCTCCAAGCTGGAAGAGATCATGAATGATCCCGACTCCTGGATCAAGCTGCTTACCGCCCTGAAAGAAGAACGGCAGGAAAAGGAACGACTCCAGCTTCAGGCCGCTGAAGACAGGCCCAAAGTGGTCTTTGCCGATGCGGTGTCGGTTTCGGAAGGCACCATCCTTATTGGCGAGCTGGCAAAAATCCTCAAAGGCAACGGAATAGAAATTGGTCAGAACCGCTTGTTTGAAAGGCTCCGACAGGACGGCTTCCTCATCAAGCGCAAAGGCACCGACTACAATGCACCGACCCAGAAGGCGATGGAACTGGGGCTGTTTAGGGTCAAGGAAACCGCCATCACCCATTCAGACGGACATGTCACTATTTCCAAGACCACTAAGGTGACCGGCAAAGGACAGCAGTATTTTATCAATTATTTTCTCGGCGGAGGTGCGAATGGCCATGGATAGGCGTAACAGCGAAGGATATCCCGACCCCACCGCCGCAGAAGCCCTGACAAATGTGGCTCTGGAGGAAAAAGCAAAAGTAAAGCAATACCGCCCGCTTGTCTATATTTGCTCGCCCTTTGCGGGGGATATTGACTACAATACAAGCCGTGCCCGTGGTTATTGCCGGTTTGCGGTCAGCGAGGGGTGTATTCCCCTTGCACCGCACCTCCACTACCCACAGTTCATGGATGACACCGATAAGGAAAGCCGTGAGCTTGGGCTGTTTTTTGCACTGATTCTCCTTACCAAATGTGACACGGTGTGGGTGTTCGGCAGCCGGATTTCGGATGGAATGACCCGAGAAATTGCCAAAGCCAGGAGATGCGGGATTCCTATCCGGTACTTTAACGAGAAATGCCAGGAGGTGCAAGGCACATGAAAATAGCGGTGGGTAACAGTCGTATGGATACGAAGTGGAAAAACAAGGACATTTCATGGGAGGAATTCAAGAACACTGTCCGTACCACAAAACGCACGACGGAGACAGTGTCCGAGTTTCGCAAAATGAGCAAGCCCCAGCAGGATCAGGTAAAAGACATCGGCGGCTTCGTTGGCGGTGCCCTACGGGAAGGAAAGCGCAGGAACGGTTACGTTATATGCCGATCCATGCTGACCCTCGACATGGACTATGCTACCTCCGACATCTGGGGGCAGATAGAAGCGCTTTATGATTGGTCGTGCTGTGTCTACTCTACCCATAAGCATACGCCGGAAGCACCTCGCCTGCGGCTGGTCGTTCCCCTTGCCCGGGAGGTCAGCGAAGATGAATATCCAGCATTGGGACGAATGGTAGCAAAGGAAATCGGTATTGATTTGTTTGACGACACGACATACGAACCCTCACGGCTGATGTATTGGCCATCCACACCCTCTGACGGCGAGTTTGTGTTTTGTGAAAAGGAAGGCGAGCTGCTTGATCCCGATGTTTACCTCTCCAAATACGCTGATTGGCGGGACACCTCCATGTGGCCTACCTCGAAACGGCAGTCGGAGGTGCTGGAGCGCAGGCTAAAACAGCAGCAGGACCCCCTTGCCAAAGGTGGTGTAGTCGGCGCCTTCTGCCGGGCTTATTCCATAGAGGATGCAATCGAAGCATTCCTTTCAGATGTGTACGAGCCTTCGACTATGGCAGGCCGCTATGATTATATTCCCGCCGACAGTTCGGCAGGTGTGGTGGTCTACGACGGTAAGTTCGCCTACAGTCACCACGCTACAGACCCGGTGTGTGGAAAGCTGCTCAATGCCTTTGACCTGGTGCGGCTCCATAAATTCAGTGAACTTGATGAAAAGGCATCTTTTAGAGCCATGTCCGATTTCGCTGTTAAGGATGAGCGTGTTAAGGTGCAGCTTGCCGAGGAGCGCCGGGCGCAGGCGGAAGCCGAATTTACCGATGAAGACAACTGGCAGAGCCAGCTTGAACTAGATAAAACGGGTGCTGTAAAGGACACGCTTACCAATATCTCCATCATCCTGCGATTTGACCCAAATCTAAAGTCCATTGTGTTCAACCAGTTTAAGAACATGATCGACGTCATCGGCGAACTCCCCTGGCCCCAGGTGAAGCCCGGCTGGAGTGATACCGACCTTGCCTGCGCCAAGCTGTACTTCGAGCGCAGCTATGGGATTTGGTCACCAACTAAATTTAAGGATGCCCTGCTGGGCGTAGTTTCCGTGGAGCGGCTGTATCATCCGGTCAAGGAATACCTTGGCAAGCTATCCTGGGATGGCACCGAGCGGCTGGACACCCTGCTCATCGACTATCTAGGCGCAGATGACACGCCCTATGTCCGGGCAGTGACAAGAAAAACCTTGGTGGCGGCAGTTGCCCGCATCTATCAGCCGGGAATAAAGTTTGATTCCATCCTTGTGCTAAACGGTGCACAGGGTATCGGTAAATCCACGCTCTTTGCCCGGTTGGGTGGCCAGTGGTACTCCGATTCCCTTGCTATATCCGATATGAAGGATAAGACTGCGCCGGAGAAGCTGCAGGGCTATTGGATATTGGAGCTGGGCGAACTGGCGGGTATTAAGAAAATGGATGTGGAGACGGTAAAATCCTTCATTACCCGTGTAGACGACAAATATCGACAATCCTACGGTGTCACAGTGGAAAGCCATCCGCGCTCCTGCATTATCGTCGGCACCACCAACAGCGATGGTGGATTCTTAAGGGACATTACTGGGAACCGCCGCTTCTGGCCGGTACGGGTACAGGGCGCGGGCAAGTACCACGCATGGGAACTGACCGATGTTGACCAAATTTGGGCTGAAGCCATTGAACGCTATAACGAGGGTGAGGAGTTATTCCTTAAAGGTAGCCTTGCGGAGGAAGCCGTCACCCAGCAGCGCGATGCCATGGAGGGTGACGACCGTGAAGGTCTGGTAGCTGAATACCTCGATACTTTGTTGCCGGAAAACTGGGACGGCATGGACTTATATGCCCGCCGGAATTTCTTAAATGGCGGTGAATTTGGAGGAGATACGCCCAAAGGAACGCTGCGGCGTAAACAAGTCTGCATTATGGAGATATGGTGCGAGTGTTTTTGCAAAAACCGCGAAGCCATCAAGAAGGCTGATTCATACGAGATTGAGGGCATTCTGGGCAAGATCGGTGGTTGGGAGAAGTTCACTGGTAACAAGACGGGCAAAAAGAATCTGTCCCTTTATGGTCCCCAGCGGGTGTTCGTCCGCTCCGAAAAGGAGGTGTAGGCATATGCTCAACATTCCAGCTATGCCAAAACCCCATACCATGGGCAGGGCCGCAAGCCCCATATTTACCAGCCTTCTTGCTTTGCCTGTTCCCATTGTGCCTAAAAATCATCTATTAAATGTTGTAGTTATAAGTAATAAAGGGATAATGGGCACGTGTAAGCGCGTATACGCGCGTAAGAGTTTAAAGTGCTTGGGCACAGACATGGGCACAAGGAGGTTCTTATGCGCGAGAAACTGATAGAACAAAAACTTGTCCGGGCTGTGAAAATGGCTGGAGGGCTTGCCTTGAAGCTTGTATCGCCTGGATTTGATGGAATGCCCGACCGCCTTATACTTTTACCCGGTGGAAAGATGGCCTTTGTCGAGGTAAAGGCCCATGGAATGAAACCCCGGCCTTTGCAGACTCGCAGGCATGGAATGCTCAAGCGGCTGGAATTTAAGGTTTATGTCATTGACGATGAAGTGCAGATTGGAGGGATACTTGATGAAATACAATCCACATGAATATCAGGTTTTTGCTACTGAGTATATCCTCCAGAATCCCATTTCCGCAATCCTGCTGGATATGGGTCTTGGCAAGTCAGTAATTACACTGACCGCTGTCTTTGACCTGACGCTGGACAGCTTTCAAATCCGTAAGGTGCTGGTTATCGCCCCGCTGCGAGTCGCCCGTTATACATGGCCTGCCGAGATTGAGAAATGGGACCACCTGCACGGGCTGAAATATTCGGTTGCCATCGGAAACGAGCGAGAGCGCAAGGCGGCTCTCCTGCAAAAAGCTCAAGTCTACCTCATCAACCGGGAGAACGTAGAATGGTTGGTACAAAAGAGCGGGCTTCCCTTTGACTACGATATGGTGGTGGTCGATGAGTTGTCCTCCTTTAAGTCCCATCAGTCGAAAAGGTTTAAGAGTTTTATGAAAGTCCGGCCTTTAGTAAAAAGGATGGTTGGCTTAACCGGCACTCCTTCCACAAATGGTTTGATGGATTTATGGGCAGAATATCGGCTTTTGGATATGGGCCATCGGCTGGGACGCTTTATTGGACAGTACCGAAGTGCTTTCTTTGTACCCGACAAGCGCAATGGCCAGGTAGTATTTTCCTACAAGCCAAAGCCTGGCGCGGATGATGTTATTTACCGCCTTATTTCCGACATTACCATCAGCATGAAGAATACCGACTACTTGAAGCTGCCGGAACTGGTGATGAACGAGGTTCGCGTTAAAATGTCGCCCATTGAGGAGAAACACTACCGGACCATGAAGGATGAGATGGTGTTGTCCTTAAAGGGCAAGGAGATTGATGCTGCCAACGCGGCGGCCTTATCTGGGAAGCTCCTGCAGATGGCAAACGGTGCTGTCTATGACGAGAGCCACGGGGTGGCCCACCTGCATGACCGTAAACTGGACACCCTTGAGGATTTGATTGAAGCCGCCAACGGCAAGCCTGTCCTTATCGCTTACTGGTTCAAGCATGACCTGGAGCGGATACTGGAGCGTTTCCCAGCGGAACGACTGGACAGTGCCCATTCCATCAAACGATGGAATGATGGCGAAATCCCTGTGGCTGTTATCCATCCGGCTTCTGCCGGGCACGGACTGAACTTGCAGGCTGGCGGCTCTGCCCTGGTTTGGTTCTCACTGACGTGGAGCCTGGAACTCTACCAGCAGACCAATGCCAGGCTCTGGCGGCAGGGGCAAAAGAACACGGTGGTTATCCACCATATCATCGCCGAAGGCACGATTGACGAGCAGGTTATGAAAGCCCTGCGGCAAAAGGATAAAACCCAGACTGCATTAATTGATGCGGTAAAAGCAGCGTTGAAGGAGGATTGCGTATGAATATCGTTTGGCAGTATTTAGATAAAAAAGCGGCGGCAATTAACGCTTTGAAAGACTATAGCAGCATGCAGTACATTATTGACCACACCGATGAAGAGATTGCAGGCATCCAAGAAAGAATGAATTCTCCAAGAAGCCCCAAGCTAACTGGAATGCCGTCAGCACATGACCCCAAAGCGGGTGAAAACAAGCTGGCTGCATGTATTGATGAAATCGATGTTCTAAAAGAGCGTTACAGGCAAGCTCTGGAATACATGAATTGGTTTCAGCCTGCCTGGGAAGCACTCTCTGAAGAAGAGAGATTTGTTCTGCAGGAATTCTATCTGAACGTGGAACACAAACAAATCCAAGCGGTATTAAACATTTGCGATCGGTTCAACATTGAGCGGTCTTCCGCCTACAATAAGAAAAACCGTGCGCTGCAGCATCTGGCACTACTCTTGTATGGCAAATGAGTAATTTCGCGGACGATTTTTTAATTTCGCGGTGTTATTATAGTATTATCGAAAACTATGCAATAGCCTTCTCGGGAATACCCGCGAGGGCTTTTTGTTTGCCGAAAAAGAGGTGACCCAATGCCCTACAAACCCAAACGGCCATGTTCCCACTCAGGTTGTCCGAAATTGACAGACGGCAGGTTCTGTGCGGAGCATGCCAAGATGGAGGCTAAACGATACGAGCGATACCAGCGTGACCCTGCTGTAAAGAAACGCTACGGCAGGACTTGGAAGCGAATCCGAGACAGGTACATTGCCGCCCATCCCCTTTGCGAGCAGTGTGAAAAGCATGGACGGCTGACACCCGCCGAGGAAGTACACCACATTAAGCCGCTTTCTCAAGGCGGCACAAACGACTATGCCAACCTTATGGCCTTGTGTACCCCCTGTCATTCCGGGATTACTGCCCGCGAAGGCGGACGCTGGGGACGGTAGGGGCGGTCAAAATCTCTATGACCCTCTTCCCGTGCAACGGGCGGGGGGTCACGCGCGCAAAAATTGCAGTTCAAACGGGGGATTAACCCGCCACAGCAAGGAGGAGGTGACGACGCGTGGCAAAAGATGGAACCAACAGAGGCGGCAGGCGCGTCCGAGCAGGCGATAAGCCGCAGCCCCTTGCAGATAAAATTACAAAAGGCAAGGCCGCAAAAGTACTTGAAGTACCGGACATTCATCCTGAATCGATGCTGGAAGCCGAAGATCTGGACGGAGCCGCCGACTTATACGGCGAGGATATGCCGACCCCGAGCGATTACCTTAGCTCAAGGCAGAAAGATGGTAAGCCCCTGGGTGCAGATGCCCTATTCATAGAAACATGGAGATGGCTCAAGGAGCGCGGATGTGAGAAATTCGTCAATCCAAGGCTCATCGAAGCATATGCACAGGCATTTACCCGCTACATTCAGTGTGAGGAAGCCATAAGCACATACGGGCTTTTGGGGAAGCACCCAACTACAGGCGGTGCCATAACCAGCCCCTTTGTGCAGATGAGTCAGTCGTTTCAAAAACAGGCAAACCTGCTCTGGTATGAGATTTTCGACATCGTCAAGCAAAACTGCACTACAGCTTTTGTGGGAAACCCGCAGGACGACATTATGGAAGCCCTCTTATCGGGCAGGAAAGGACGGTAACAATATATGAACACAACCGAGCGTTTTGAAAAAGTGAATATAGACCGGTTGGTCCCGTATACCCGAAATGCCCGCACCCACAGCAAGGAGCAGATTCTCCAGCTTCGGGCTTCCTTACGGGAATTTGGCTTCGTCAATCCGGTCATCGTGGACAAGGATTTAAACGTCATTGCAGGCCATGGCAGAATCATGGCTGCCAAGGAGGAAGGCATTACAGAGGTTCCCTGCGTATTTGCAGAACACCTGACCGAAGCCCAGAAACGGGCCTATATCATCGCGGACAACCGTCTAGCTTTGAATGCTGGCTGGGATGCTGAGATGCTGTCAGTGGAGATTGCGGATTTGCAGGGGTCGGATTTTGATATCAACCTTCTTGGTTTCGATGATGTGGAGTTAAATAAGCTGCTGGGCAGTGTGGAAGATGTCAAGGACGACGATTTCGACGTGGAGAGAGAACTGCAAAAGCCTGCCATCACAAAGCCGGGTGACCTATGGCTTCTTGGAAAACACCGTCTTGTTTGCGGTGACAGTACAAAGCCCAATACCTTTACCCTGCTGATGGACGGCAAACTGGCTAACCTTGTGGTGACCGACCCTCCATATAATGTGAATTATGAAGGCACTGCGGGCAAAATTAAAAACGACAACATGGCTGGCGATAAGTTTTATCAATTCCTACTGGAGGCTTTTATCCTTACTGAAAAAGCAATGGCAAAAGATGCCAGCATCTATGTGTTCCACGCTGACACTGAGGGATTAAACTTCCGCAGGGCGTTTTCCGATGCTGGCTTTTACCTGTCCGGAACTTGCATCTGGAAGAAACAGTCGCTGGTACTGGGGCGCTCGCCCTACCAGTGGCAGCACGAGCCGATACTCTTTGGCTGGAAGAAGGCTGGTAAGCACGCCTGGTACTCCGACCGTAAGCAGTCCACCATCTGGGAGTTTGACAAACCTAGGAAGAATACAGATCACCCCACCATGAAGCCAGTACCGCTGATTGCTTATCCTATCCTGAACTCCAGTTTGACGGGCTGTATCGTGCTTGACCCCTTCGGTGGTTCAGGCAGCACTCTTATCGCCTGTGAGCAGACAGATAGGGTTTGCCACACAGTAGAACTAGATGAGAAGTTTTGTGATGTAATCGTCAAAAGGTTCATCGAGCAGGCAGGTGGTACGGAGAATGTGTTTCTCATCCGTGACGGCGTTAAAACAGCGTACATGGATGTACCGGGGGTAGCAGCGGAATAATATTTGCTCATTATTTAAATAAACAACTTGCTATTTCACAGCTTTAGAGTGATATATGTAAGCACCAAAGAAGCAAAGGAGGCTTACAAAGATGGAAATCAGATTCAACGTAACAGGCACGCGGCGCAAGGAACTGGTGAACGCGATCACCGAGGTTACAGACACTCCGGCCAACTATAAGGGTGCGCCGACCTTCGCCTATGAAATAGGCGACTTTACCGTAAACAAGGAGGGTACGCTCTCCTTTGACAGCATGACGGACAGCGACTTGGTTGAAAGGCTGCTGCATGAGCTTGCCGAGCGAGGTTTCGAGTGCGAAACCGACGACCGCCTGACCATTGAGATGCCGCTGGAGGGCTTTACCGAAGCGGCTCTTGAGAACCTCGACAGGCTCATTGCAAGCAAAGCAGAACTCATTAAGAAAGCAATTGGCACGGATGCACTGCCTGTGGAGCGGACAGAAACAACATTAAAGTTTCCATGGTTCAGGTTTGATGCCGACGGTGAAACGGTCACCGCCTACTCCCGCTTTATTGGTGCCCTTTGCGCGGCAGCAAAGGAACAGAAGCGAGTGACTGCCAAGGAAAAGCCGGTAGAAAATGAGAAGTTTGCTTTCCGGGTGTTCCTCATCCGGCTGGGCTTTGTGGGCGATGAGTATAAGGCAGCGCGCAGAATCCTATTGAAGAACCTTTCCGGCAACAGCGCTTATGCAAAGAAAGCAATTATGTTAAGTCAACAGCCAAAGCTGCCATAAATGCAGGGAATATCTGAAATCTTCTTTACATAATTTTGAGATAATGGTGCGGGCGGGATCTACCGTACTATTATTTGGGAGGCTGTAACTTATGATTTCAGAAGGAAGTTTACACGAATTTCTTGCATCATTTGCCGATGAACTACGCAGAATGCAATACCCCGTCAGCAATATTAGCAGCATCACAGCAAAGTACCAGGAGCTTGAAATCTTTGCACTTTCCCAAGGAATTGAGAAATACGATATTGAGCTCGGACTAAAGTTTTTAAGCAAATGGTACCCTATGACGGGTCAACACAAAACTTACGCAGACATTGATGTTCAAACAAAAGTCGCTTACTGGACAGTTGGTTTGTTAAATGATTTTATGTTGCATGGTTTTTTTACCACTATGAGGAACAAACGCGTAATACCGCTTTCGGATCAAGATGAAAAACTCTTGTTCGAGTTTCATGCACATCAACTTGAACAAGGCTATGCAGATGATAGTGCACGCCGGTGTCGATATAGCATGAGGGTGTTTTTTCTGTACTTGGATGCCCACAAAATCGATGTCACTTGCATAAAGGAAGAGAATATTGTTGGATTTCTGGCAACCTACATAGACAAAAGCAAGCCCTATATATCTGCGCAGATTATTGCTCTTAAGCGTTTCGCCAAATTTCTTTTGGATAAAGAATTGATAAAGGACGATATATCAACTTATATTCCTCCGTTAGCAAAAGCCGCTTGTTTTAGGGTTCCTTCTGTATGGAAGGATGATGACGTCGATAAATTATTGGAGAGTGTTGATCGAGGCAATCCTTTGGGGAAAAGGGACTATGCAATTCTGTTACTCGCAGTAAAACTTGGCCTTCGTAGTAGTGATATTAAGGCTCTAAAATTCAGAGACATAAATTGGAAGGAAAAGAGGATCGATATAATTCAACGAAAAACACTTAAACCGCTTTCCCTGCCGTTACCAAAAGATGTTGGGTGGGCAATCATTGATTACGCAAAGACCGCTCGCCCAAAATCTGAGTTTCAGGAAATATTTCTTCGACATGTACCGCCGATTACTCCTTTTGCAGACAATGCTTCATTGACAAGTATAATTTCCAGATACCGTACTATTGCCAAAATCGATGTTGGTGATAACCCCCGCAAGGGGATGCATTCTCTACGCCATACTTTTGCTACTCGTTTGTTACGAGAAAAAATACCACTCGAAACAATCGCAGAGATGCTGGGTCATGTCGGAATGAGGAGCGTGGACATTTACCTTAGTGTTGAAACTGAAGCATTACGTTTTTGTGCGCTCAGTCCAGAGGGGGTGTATGAAAATGTTTGAATCTATTACTGCAAAGTCTTTGAAGGATTACTGCTACGATTTCATTTCTTTCAAGCGTTCAACCGGTGTCAAAGCAGTTAAGGAAGAACAAGTCTTGCTCCGGTTCGTATCTTGTGTGGAACAATGGGAATCGGATGTATCCACTATAACAAAGGAATCGGCTACAAGATGGGAAAATTTGTCCCCAGATGAAACAGTAAGCAACCAGATTCATAGAAAAGGTGTAGTTGACAGGTTTGCGAAATATCTGATTAAACACGGAATCTCAGCATATATTTACCCCAGGTACAAACACACCCCGTCAAGTTTCACACCGCATATTTTTTCAAACAAAGAATTAGCCAGACTCTTTGATGCATGTGACAATACATTGACACCGAATCTTGCTCGTAGCGACGTAGTATCTCTAATTTTCCGCACTATTTATTCATGCGGTATGCGGGTTTCCGAAGCTATTAATCTGACTGTCAGTGATGTGGATCTGGTACAAGGGGTCATTCATGTCAGAGAAGCAAAATTTGATAAAGAACGGCTTCTTCCTGTCCACGATGAACTCCTGATTCGAATGAAGGCCTACGTCAAGAAAGTTCATGCGTTTTCAGGAAAAGATTCCCCGTTTTTCCCAAACCCGCGACGAGAACTCTACACACCCGGTTCAATATATAGTATGTTTCGTGAGCGCCTTTGGGCAGCGAAAATATCTCATGGTGGAAAAGGGAACGGGCCAAGGGTCCATGATCTTCGTCATACATTTGCAGTTCATTGTCTTCGTAGAGCAGTACTAAACGGTGATGATCTGAGTGTGACGCTAAAATATTTATCCGTCTACATGGGACATTCCAGCATAAATGCAACACAAACATACCTTCGCTTGACCGCCGATATGTATCCGGATGTTGTTTGCAAAATGGAAAAGAACTTTGATGTTCTTCCAGATATGGAGGTGCTGAATGAAACCTTCTGATTTTGCAAAGCACCTGACAGATTACCTCTCTTCGTATTTACCAGGACAGCGAGGAATCAGTCCTAATACAATAAAATCCTATGTCGATACTTTTCGTCTGTTGCTTACATTCTGTAGGGACGTGAAAAATATCGCCCCTGAACGAATGTCTTTGCAGAAAATGGACGCAGATTTGATTACAGGATTTCTTGATTGGCTTGAAAGCGACCGTGGTAATTCTATCGCGACACGGAACCAGCGCCTTGCAGCAATACATGCTTTTTGCAGGCATCTTCAAACGGAATCTCCTGAACATATGGCAAGCCTACAGAAAAACCTTTGTATACCGTACAAGAAATATGCGAAGCTGCAACTCGGCTATTTGTCTTTGTCTGACATGACGGAAATGCTTGCAAAACCAGATTTGACTACCGCTTCCGGCAGGCGTGATTTAGCCATCCTTTCTTTGCTCTATGACAGTGGTGCTCGAGTAAGTGAACTTGTCAATCTACGTGTCCGTGATCTCCGTCTTGATGAATTTCCAACAGTCACTCTATTTGGGAAGGGACAAAAAATTCGTTATGTGCCGATAATGAGAAAAACTGCTGAACTCCTAAAAAAGTATATTTTTGAAAACCATCTCGACAAACCGGATCGTTTTGATGATCCGTTATTTGTAAACAGGCAAAGGGAAAAACTTACAAGGGCTGGTGTAACATATATCCTAAAAAAATATACGAATGATGAAACTGTTACACCTCATGTGCTACGCCACACAAAGGCTATGCATCTTTTGCAAGCTGGCGTAAACATTGTGTACATTCGGGACATTCTGGGTCATGCCAGTGTAGAAACAACCAGCATCTACGCCAGAGCTGATGTTGAAATGAAGCGAAAGGCAATTGAAAGTGTTTCCGATAATGCTATACCAGAAGTCCCGGACTGGACATCCGACAATGCTTTAATGGAGTGGCTCAAGGAGCTTAGCTGACTTTTTTATGCGAAGTAGTTCGTCGTAAAATCCACTATCTTCACATTTTACATGGGTTGCTTCGCATAATATTTTTCTTTGCATAAGCCGAATTATGTGATGCTTCACATAATTCGGCATTCAAAAACGGCAAGCCGCCTAAAGCGGAGGTGACCGCAGATGAATAACTTCCCCTCCAGAGATATTGTGGAGCGACTGCGAAAGCAGTATCCCCACGGCACCCGCGTGGAACTGGTCAGGATGAACGACCCATACTCCAGACTGAGGCCTGGCGATAAGGGAACTGTGGACTTCGTTGACGACACGGGAACTCTATTCTGCGCCTGGGACTGCGGCTCCACCCTCGGTGTTATCTACGGTGAGGATATAGTGAAAAAGCTAGCGGTTGAAACGGGGGACACCATCCATGAATGAAAAAATTAAGGAGCAAATCCTCTCCATCCGGGCAAGCGGAGTCACAAACATGTTTGACCTGCCCCGCGTTCAGCATGAAGCATATCTGCGTGGCTTTCATGAACTGGTGCTTTACCTGAAAGACCATAAGGGCGAATACAGCCGCTTTATCCTGACAGGCGAGGACGGCGAAAAAGAATAAAAACAAAGTGTAAAGGCAAACGGAAACAGGGCTTCCTCGGAGGCTCTTTTCTTTTGCCTTTATTCACCGTAAGGAGGCGGTACCTTTGCGAAAGCTGAAAAAATACAAGCCTACCGCCTTTATGGCGGAGGGATCATATTACGACAAGGATGCCGCCGACTACGCCGTATCTTTTATTCAAGCCCTCTCCCACACCAAAGGCTCCTGGGCGGGCAAGCCCTTTGAACTCATCGACTGGCAGGAACAGATTGTCCGTGATGTGTTTGGTGTCCTCAAGCCCAACGGCTACCGCCAGTTTAACACGGCCTATGTGGAGATACCCAAGAAGATGGGAAAAAGCGAACTGGCTGCAGCCATTGCCCTGCTTCTCACCTGTGGTGACGGTGAGGAAAGGGCTGAGGTGTACGGCTGTGCTGCAGATCGCCAGCAGGCGTCCATCGTGTTTGAGGTGGCGGCTGACATGGTTCGCATGTGTCCGGCCTTATCCCGGCGGGTTAAGCTTTTGGCATCCACCAAGCGGCTGGTATATCTGCCAACTAACAGCTTCTACCAGGTTTTGTCCGCTGAAGCTTACTCCAAGCACGGTTTCAACATCCACGGTGTGGTGTTTGATGAACTTCATACACAGCCCAACCGCAAGTTGTTTGATGTCATGACCAAAGGATCAGGTGATGCAAGAAGACAGCCGCTGTACTTTCTCATTACCACAGCAGGCACAGACACACAGAGCATCTGCTATGAGACACACCAAAAAGCCCTCGACATCATTGAGGGCAGAAAGTGTGACCCCACCTTCTATCCTGTGATATATGGTGCGAAGGAAGAGGATGACTGGACTGACCCCAAGGTGTGGAAGAAAGCAAATCCCAGTCTGGGGATCACGGTTGGTATTGACAAGGTAAAGGCCGCCTGTGAAAGCGCGAAGCAAAACCCGGCTGAGGAGAACAGCTTCCGGCAATTGCGCCTGAATCAGTGGGTCAAGCAAGCCGTCCGCTGGATGCCCATGGCGAAATGGGATGCCTGCGCATTTCCGGTAGATGCAGCAAGCCTTGAGGGACGGGTTTGTTACGGTGGGTTAGACCTTTCTTCTACCACGGACATCACGGCATTTGTGCTGGTGTTTCCGCCGGAGGATGAAGCGGACAAATACACTATTCTCCCGTTCTTTTGGATGCCGGAGGACAACATTGACCTGCGCGTCCGGCGAGACCATGTACAGTACGACCTTTGGGAGAAGCAAGGATATTTACTGACCACCGAAGGGAATGTGGTACATTACGGCTATATCGAGAAGTTCATTGAAGGCCTGGGTGAACGGTACAACATCCGCGAGATCGCCTTTGACCGCTGGGGAGCGGTGCAGATGGTGCAGAATCTGGAGGGCCTAGGCTTTACAGTGGTTCCCTTCGGTCAAGGCTTTAAGGATATGTCGCCGCCCACCAAGGAACTGATGAAGCTGACGCTGGAGGAGAAGCTTGCCCATGGCGGTCATCCGGTACTGCGGTGGATGATGGATAACATTTTTATTAAGACCGACCCGGCGGGTAATATCAAGCCGGATAAGGAGAAATCCACCGAGAGGATTGACGGCGCGGTGGCGACAATTATGGCACTTGACCGGGCGCTGCGAAATGGCAGTGGTCCCAGCGGCACTTCAGTCTATGATGAAAGGGGGCTATTGATTCTATGAGTATATTTTCCCGACTGTTCCGCACAAGAGATAAGCCACAAAACCATGTGGGCAGCGGGTTTTCATTTCTGTTCGGCAGTACTACCAGTGGCAAGACTGTCAACGAGCGAACGGCCATGCAGACCACGGCGGTGTATGCCTGTGTGAGAATATTGGCTGAAGCCATTGCAGGGCTTCCCCTGCACATATACCGCTATCGCTTGGACGGAGGTAAGGAGCGCATAAGCCAGCACCCGCTGTACTACCTCCTCCATAACGAACCCAACCCAGAGATGACTTCATTTGTGTTCCGAGAGACACTGATGAGTCATCTTTTACTTTGGGGTAATGCCTATGCGCAGGTTATCCGGGACGGGCTAGGGAGGGTGCTGGGGCTATACCCTCTTCTCCCTAACAAAATGGATGTTCACCGCTCTGCAAGCGGTGAACTGGTCTACACCTATTACCGTGACGTGGATGAAAGCGGACTAAAACCAAAAGGTGGCTATATCACCCTGCGGCGTGATGAAGTCCTGCATATACCCGGCTTGGGCTTTGACGGACTGGTCGGCTACTCGCCCATTGCCATGGCCAAAAATGCTATCGGCATGGCGATGGCAACGGAGGAATACGGCGCGTCCTTTTTTGCCAACGGAGCCAATCCGGGAGGGGTGCTGGAGCATCCTGGCGTGGTCAAAGACCCGAAACGGGTGCGGGAAAGCTGGAACACTGTGTATCAGGGCAGTGCCAACGCCCATCGCATTGCAGTGCTGGAGGAGGGCATGAAGTTTCATCAGATTGGCATCCCACCAGAGGAAGCACAGTTTTTACAGACCCGTAAATTCCAGATCAACGAGATCGCCCGCATTTTCAGGGTACCGCCCCACATGGTGGGGGATTTGGAGAAGTCGAGCTTTTCAAACATTGAGCAACAAAGCCTTGAGTTTGTAAAATACACCCTCGACCCGTGGGTGGTGCGTTGGGAGCAGGCTTTACAGCAGTCTCTTCTCCTGCCATCTGAAAAGCCCAGATATTTTGTGAAGTTCAATGTGGACGGGCTGCTTCGAGGTGATTACCAAAGCCGTATGTCCGGTTACGCTACGGCGCGCCAGAATGGTTGGATGAGTGCCAACGACATCCGTGAACTGGAGGACATGAACCGCATTCCCGCCGAGGAAGGCGGCGATTTGTATCTGGTCAACGGCAATATGACCAAGCTGGCTGACGCAGGTGTGTTTGCCAATAATCAAGCAAAGGAGGTCAGTAAATGAGGAAATTCTGGAACTGGGTGCGGGATTCGGATGATGAACGCACCCTTTATCTTAACGGTCCAATCGCAGAGGAAACCTGGTGGGGCGACGAGGTTACGCCCAAATTATTTAAGGATGAGCTGCTGTCTGCTTCCGGCGACATTACAGTGTGGATTAACTCTCCCGGAGGCGATGTATTTGCAGCGGCACAGATTTATAACATGCTCATGGATTATGCCGGAAAGGTAACAGTCAAGATTGACGGTCTGGCTGCAAGCGCTGCTTCGGTCATTGCCATGGCTGGCGGTGATGTATATATGTCTCCTGTGAGTATGCTGATGATCCACAATCCATCAACCATAGCCATCGGCGACAGCGAGGAGATGCTCCGGGCAAAAGCGCTGCTGGATGAGGTCAAGGAAAGCATCATCAACGCCTATGAACTGAAATCAGGGCTTTCCCGTATCAGGCTCTCCTACCTTATGGACGCGGAGACATGGATGAACGCCAAAAAGGCTGTGGAGCTGGGCTTTGCCGACAAAATTATGTTTGCGGCCAGTGAGGAACCGCAAGATACAGGGCAAGGCCTGATATTCAGCCGCCTGGCGGTCACCAACTCCCTGCTTGGGAAAATCCCCAAGCCCAAACCGAAAACGGGTACCCCCATTGAGTCGCTGGATAAGCGGCTCTCTTTAATTTCCCACTAAAATTTTAAGGAGGAAACGACAATGAGTAAAATCTTAGAACTGCGTGAAAAGCGCGCAAGGGCATGGGAAGCGGCCAAGGCATTCCTGGATACCAAGCGGGGCGGCGACGGGCTATTATCCGCCGAGGACACCGCAACTTACGAAAAGATGGAAGCCGATGTAGTGGCATTGGGTAAGGAGATTGACCGGCTGGAGCGACAGGCCGCCCTGGACTTGGAACTTTCCAAGCCCACCAACACCCCTATTACCAACAAGCCTTCTTCAAGTGACGAGGTCAAAACCGGAAGGGCTGCCGCCGAGTATAAGCGTGCCTTCTGGAATGCCATGCGCGGTAAGCGTACTGCAGATATACAAAACGCACTGCAGGTTGGCGAGGATACGGAAGGCGGCTATCTGGTACCTGATGAGTTTGAACGCACCCTTGTGGAAGCGCTGGAGGAGGAAAACATTTTCCGGCAGCTGGCCAATGTCATTACCACTTCCAGCGGGGACAGGAAGATTCCTGTAGTAGCATCCAAAGGAACCGCCTCATGGGTAGATGAGGGAGGGCAGATTCCTGAAAGCGACGACAGCTTCGGTCAGGTATCCATCGGAGCATTCAAGCTGGCCACTATGATTAAGGTCAGCGAGGAGCTTCTTAACGACAGCGTGTTTAATCTGGAGAGATATATCGCCAGGGAGTTTGCCCGTCGTATTGGTGCCAAAGAAGAGGAAGCCTTCTTTGTGGGCGACGGCTCAGGGAAACCCACCGGCATCCTGGCCGCAACAGGCGGTGGGCAGATCGGTGTTACAACGGCTGGTTCGACAGCCATCACGCTGGACGAAATGCTGGATTTGTTCTACAGCCTTAAGTCACCTTACCGCAAGCGTGCATCCTTCGTTATGAATGACGCGACGGTCAAGGCCATCCGCAAGCTTAAGGACAGCACCGGCCAGTACCTGTGGCAGCCGTCCATCAAGGAGGCAACGCCCGACACCATCCTCAACCGCCCGCTGTATACCTCGGCATATATGCCTTCCATTGAGGCAGGAGCAAAAACCGTGGTGTTCGGCGATTTCGGCTATTATTGGGTGGCTGACCGTCAGGGCCGTGTCTTCAAGCGACTGAACGAATTGTTCGCCGCAACGGGTCAGGTAGGCTTTATCGCTACCCAGCGCGTGGATGGCAAGCTTGTGCTGCCAGAGGCAATCAAGGTGCTGCAGCAGAAAGAATAAGAAAGGCTGGTGCGGCATGATGGATCTGTTTGAAAAGGTCAAGGCAAACCTCATATTACAGCACAGTGAGGATGATGCCCTATTACAGGAGTACATTTCTGCTGCTGTGAACTATGCGGAGAGCTATCAGAAAAAGCCGGAGGGCTATTACACCGACAACCCTATGCCGCCCACCACAGAGCAAGCCGTCGTTATGCTGTCATCCCATTTCTATGAAAGCCGGGACGGCAGCACCGGCGGCTTTTTTGCCGATAATGTGCAGGCCGGGCAGCAGGTGTGGAATACGGTCAACCTGCTTCTGCGGCTGGACCGGGATTGGAAGGTGTGATACATGAGCTTTGGGAAAATGAACACCTTTGTAGACATTGTTACCACGGAGCCGGTTAAAGACAGCGAGGGCTTTTCGACAAGAAGCGACACTGTACTGGCAAACGTCCGCGCATATAAAGAAGACCGGCACGGTAATGAAAAATGGGCCAACAGAGCGGCCTTTTCAAAAGCGTCTGCCCTGTTTCGCTTCCGCAGGATACCCGGTCTTGAAATCACAACCTCCCTTGTGTTGGTTTGCCCAGACGGCAGGTACAACATCATCAGCGTGGAGGACGTGAAAGGACGCGGCATGTATATTGAGGTGCTGGCAGAGAAGGAGGTGCAGGCCAGTGGCAAAGGCTGACGTAAAAATGCCGGAGGAATTTCTCTTGAAAATATCCCGGCTTGGAGAAAAGACTGACGAGATCATCCCAAGGGTACTGGAAGCTGGTGGTCAGGTTGTGCTGGACAAAGTGAAGTCTAATCTGCAATCGGTTATCAGCAGCGGCACTAAATATCCGTCCCGTTCCACCGGTGAACTATCGGATGCTTTAGGGCTTACCCCAGCCAAGCAAGACAGAAAGGGCAATTACAACATCAAGATCGGCTTTTCTGAACCCCGGCGGGATGGTAAGAGCAACGCCAAGCTTGCCAATATCATCGAATATGGCAAAAGCGGCCAGCCAGCAAAGCCGTTTCTGAAACCGGCAAAATCCTCAAGCAGAAAGCGGTGTGTGGAGACGATGAAGGCCAAGCTGGATGAGGAGATGAATCATCTATGAGCATTTTACAAGAACTCAACCAGGCCTTATCGGCTGTAGGCATCCCCATTGAGACAGGAGTGTTTAGCGGTGTGCCCCCTGATGAGTATCTCGTTATCACCCCGATGGCGGATATCTTTGAGGTCTTTGCCGACAACCGACCCCAGGCGGAAACCCAGGAGGTTAGGTTGTCTTTGTTTGTCAAGGGCAATTATTTGACCCGTAAAAACCAGCTGGTAAAAGCATTGCTGTCTGCGGGCTTTACCATTACCGACCGCCGGTATATCGGACATGAGGACGATACCGGTTATCACCATTACGCCATTGATGTGGCGAAAGAGTATGAAATTAAGGAGGAATGAGTTATGGCGACGATAGGTCTTGACAGGCTTTACTATGCCAAAATCACTGAAGATACAAACGGCAATGAGACTTATGCCGATCCAATACCGCTGGCCAAGGCGATGACCGCAGAGCTTTCGGTGGAACTGGCCGAAGCGACCCTGTATGCCGACGATGGTGCGGCGGAGGTGGTTAAGGAATTTCAGTCCGGCACACTCTCATTGGGTGTTGACGACATCGGAGTCAAAGCCGCCGAAGATTTGACAGGTGCCAGGATCGACGATAACAAGGTGCTGATCTCCTCCAGCGAGGACGGCGGCAAACCTGTGGCCATCGGCTTTCGGGCCAAAAAGGCCAACGGCAAGTACCGATACTTCTGGTTATACCGGGTCAAGTTCGGTATCCCGGCAACAAACCTGCAAACCAAGGGCGAGAGCATCACCTTTTCCACACCTACCATTGAGGGAACAGTTATGCGCCGCAATAAGCTGGATGGGCAGGGAAACCATCCGTGGAAGTCGGAGGTCAGCGAGGATGACTTAGGTGTTGAACCTGAGATTATCACCGGTTGGTATGAAGAGGTGTATGAGCCGGTCTTTGCAACGGGAGGAGGCGGTGAATAATGACGAATGAGGATAGAAGTGCCATCATCAACATCGGCGGCGAGGAGTATCAGCTGATTCTCACCACCAAAGCAACTAAGAAAATCGCCGGGCGCTACGGCGGGCTTGAAAACCTGGGTGCCAAGCTGATGAAATCAGAGAACTTCGAGATGGCCCTGGACGAGGTGGTGTGGCTGATTACGCTGCTGGCGAACCAGAGCCTTTTGATTCACAACCTGAAGAACAAGGATGACCAGCGGGAGCTTTTGACTGCGGAAGCGGTGGAACTTCTGACTTCCCCTCTGGAACTGGCGGCGTATAAAAACGCCATCATGGAGGCTATGGTCAGGGGGACCAAGCGGAATGTGCAAAGCGAGGATGAACCTTCAAAAAACGCCCAAGTCGAGTGAATGATGATGAATTGTTCACTCGACTTTTGTATTACGGCACAGTCCAGCTTGGACGCAGTGAGGATGAAGCGTGGCTTATGCCCCTTGGCCTATTAATGGACTTGTGGGAGTGCCACAAGCAGTTCTTAGGGCTTTCAAAGCCCAAACGGGAACTGACCATCGATGATGTAATCCCCTATGGGATTTAAGTATCTTTCAGGAAAGGAGGCGGCATAAATGGCGGATAATTTTGGCCTGAAAATTGGCGTTGAGGGCGAACGTGAGTTTAAGAACGCCCTGCGGGACATCAACCAGTCCTTTAAGGTGCTGGGCAGCGAAATGAAGCTGGTATCCTCGCAGTTTGACAAGCAGGATAAATCGGTGCAGGCAATCACTGCCCGCAATCAGGTGCTGAATAAAGAAATCGACGCCCAGAAAAACAAGATATCCACCCTTGAAAAAGCTCTGGCCAATGCCGCCGCCTCCTTCGGTGAGAATGATAAGCGCACACAAGCCTGGCAGATCCAGTTAAACAATGCCAAAGCCGAACTAAACGGCATGGAACGCGAACTTGAGCAGAACAACAAGGCGCTGGATGAGGCTGCCGAGGGCTTTGACGAGGCTGAAAAGCAAACCAGAGAATTTGGGGAAGAATTGGACGATACTGCGGATACAGCCGATGATGCCGGTGGGAAATTTGAAAAGCTGGGTGCCATCGTCAAGGGTATCGGTATTGCGGTAGGTGCGGCTATGGCAGCAATTGGTGCCGCCACGGCGGCTGCAGGCAAGGCACTGTACAATATGGCTACCGATGCCGCAGCAGCAGGCGATCGGATTGATAAAGTAAGCCAGAGTGTCGGCTTGTCTACCAAAGGCTTTCAGGAGTGGGATTACGTCCTTTCCCAAAACGGCGCGGATATCGAATCCCTAAAGACCGGCCTAAACGGCTTAAATAATACGGTGGATGACGTTATTAACGGCAACGAAGCCGCTGCCCGCAAGTTTGAGCGCCTTGGCATTTCCATAGATGACTTGAGGGGTAAAAGCCGTGAAGAAATCTTCAATATGACCATTGCCGGTCTGCAGGGCGTGTCGGATGAGAGCGAAAAGGCAGCGATTGCCAGTGACCTGCTGGGAAAATCAGCAGTAGGCCTTGCGCCGCTTTTAAATCAGACTGTCGAAAGCACCGAGGCCCTCAAACAGAAAGCCAACGAACTTGGTATGGTCATGTCGGACGATGCAATCGCTGCTTCAGTGGCTTTCACCGATTCCTTAGATACCCTCAAACGCACCTTTGGCGGAATAAAAAATGCTATCGGAGCACAGCTTCTTCCGGGACTGACCATGATTACCGATGGATTTACGGGACTTCTTACGGGACAGGAGGACGCAGGGCAAAAACTCAAGGAAGGTGCGGAGGAAATCGTCAGGAATATTACCGAGCTAATCCCGAGGGTGCTTGGTATTGTCAGTTCCATCGTTTCAGCCCTGGCCCAGGTAGCGCCCGACATTATTAAAGCGCTGGTCGTCGGGATCGTGGATAATCTGCCCACGATCATTGACGCTGCGGTCAGCATCGTGCAAGCACTGCTGGGAGGTGTGATTGATGCACTGCCGCAGCTCACCCAGGGTGCATTATACCTGGTGCTAGCCCTATTGGATGGCATTATCGCAAATTTGCCTGCCCTGGTGGAAGGTGCTTTGTTAATCATCGTCACCTTGGCCGAGGGAATCGCGGACGCTTTGCCAGAGTTGATACCGGCTATAGTGGAAGCAATAATTCTCATCGTTGAAGTGCTATTAAACAACATGGATAAAATTCTCGATGCCGCGTTTAGAATTATAGAGGGCTTGGCCCAGGGGCTGTTAAATGCGCTACCCAGACTCATTGAGGCGCTGCCAAGGATCATATCGTCCATCATTAACTTTATAACCAACAACCTGCCAAAAATCATCGAGATGGGTATATCCCTCATCGTGCAGCTGGCAATCGGCTTAATAAAGGCTATTCCTGAACTCATTAAGGCTCTGCCCCAGATCATTGCCGCAATTGTTATGGGGCTTGGGAAAGCGGTCGGTTCGGTGTTTGAGATTGGCAAGAACATCGTCACCGGTTTGTGGAACGGCATCAAGAGCATGATCACATGGATCAAGGATAAGATCAGCGACTTTGTGGGCGGTATCGTCAGTGGTGTAAAGGGGCTCCTCGGTATTAAATCCCCCTCTACCGTGTTTGCAGGCATTGGCGATGATATGGCACAGGGTATCGGCGTGGGCTTCGACAAGGCTATGGACAAGGTTGCCAAGGATATGCAGGACGCCGTTCCGACCAGCTTTGATGTGAATTCCAGTGTGGATGTGAACGGCAGCGGTGGGATTACAGGTTTCGGAAATACCCCGCTGGTGGTCGTCCAGCAGATGATTGTGCGCAGCGAGGACGACATCCGCAGGATTTCACAGGAATTGTACAACTTGATGCAGACCGGTTCAAGGGCGCAAGGCCGCTTTAGTCCGGCGTAAGGAGGGAGATAAATGGGCTTTATCTATGGCGGCATATCGTCGCAAAGCATGAAAATCAAGGCGCGTCTGACCAATTGGCAGACCTTTCCCTCCCTGCGCAATGCCTTTGTTACCGTGCCCGGCAAATCAGGCGTGGCCGATTTCGGCTGCGATATTGCAGAGCGGATCATAACGGTGCGCTGCAGCGTGTATCCCCAGCGTAATTTTGCCGAGCTTGTGGCTATACTGGACAGTATGGCAGAATGGCTAAACCCAGTTAACGGCTTAAAACAGCTTGTGCTGGACGATGTACCTGAACGGTATTTCATGGCACGGCTCTCTGAAGCGGTGGATTGTGAAAGGGTTCTGCGCTCGGCTGGTTCCTTTGACCTGCGCTTCGTTTGTCCCGACCCTTATGCCTATGCACTGGATGACGAAACTTTCACCATTTCCACAGAAGGCGGTCATGTAATTGAACGGCAAGTAGGCAATGCCAATTCAGAGCCGGTGTATTTCTTAAAGGGTGTGGTCACCTCATCCTCTTCCAGCTATATCGACCTTATTACCAACGGCGAGGAACTGCGGATTGTCGGTCCGCTGGCTGAGGGCGAGACCCTTGTAATCGATACTGGCTTGGTGACCGCTAAAGTGACGGACGCTGGCGGAAACACCCTGCGGAACGGCTTGCCGTGTTTGCAGGAACTGAACTTTCCTATCTTACGCAAAGGGATTAACAATATTGAAATAACCGTTGGGGATGCAACGTTCACGGAACTTAAAATACAGGCACAGAGCCGCTGGAGGTGATGAGGATGGCAGTTAAATCAGTCTTAACATTGCAGGAGGATTTTACAGGCGAGTTTCCTGTAACAGAGCGCACGTCGGCGCTGTGGAGGTTTAATGAGAGCGCTCCAGATAGCAATACCCAGCTCATGGATTCTTCCGGACACGGACGACATTTTACCATTTCTGGCTGGTCAGGCACCACCGCTGCCCTTCCCCTTAGCCGGTTCGGTCGGTATTTCAGGCAAAATATCAATAACCCGACCAGTGAAAGAACCCACCTTATAGCTGCCAACGACGGCAGCTTTTTTAATAATCTGGGGGATAAAATTGCCGTAGGCGGCTGGATCAACCCGACCACCTATTCAATCGGTCAGACTTTTATCCCCATTTTCAATACCCGGCAAGGACCTGGACAGCCGATCTTCTATGTATCGCTCTATCAGGGCAGACCGCGTATGATGCTTTACAACTCGGCGGGCTCGCTGATTCTTGACCAGAGTGAAACGCCAAGTTTCTCCATGGTCAATGGCGGCTGGTACTTCATTGCAGCGGTTATTGAGGTCACTGCCAAGACCTCGCAGATTATCCTCTGTGATCGGAGTAACGGTACGGTTTGGATAGCTCCCAAGCGCACTTTTACTGGTACCCTTAATCCGTCCTGCACTGCTGATATCGTCATGGGCATGCTGGCTAACACCTATTATTTCGCAGGCGGCTTCGACGATTGGTTCTTGGAGACCGATTCGCAGCTTACAGTAGACGACTTGGCGGAATATTTCAGGAGCGCCCTTCTGGCCAATGGTGCTGACAGTGCTGCCAATGTGGATGCTTTAACCGAGCCTGGGACAGTCCTGCTCAAGGCGACAGGCGGTACTTATCCCTCAAGTGGTGTCTTGTATACTAAGGCGGCTCCTTGTGCACTATCCGGCAGCGGTAGGGTGTCGGTAACCAGTGAGTATGTACCGGGTGTTACCTCTATTACAGATGTGGAAACAGCCACTTCCGATAACTTGGAAGAATGGTCGGTGTGGCAAAACATAGGCAGCGGCGGCGAACTGCAGTCGCCGAACAGGCAGTACATCCGCTTTCGTGTAACACTGGCAACAACCGATCCATCAAGGACGCCTAAACTCTTGGAAATCCAGCTTCATGATATCCCAAGGCCTCCTTTTGAAAAATTGGGCTATGCCCGGCCTGTGGTACTAGACGCAAACGGCGCATGGGAAGCTGTTTTGGAGAACGCCTTTGATATTATTGTCACCGGCGAGGTCAATGGTGCTGAGGTACTGGAATTTAAGCTGCCCTGGGGCGACAGCAAGCGGGTGGCATTGGACAACGAAAAGTCGGTGCAGATAGTCAATGACATCTACCGCATCCGCACTATCTCAGACGAAAAAGGAACGGACGGAGCTACGCTCACTACGGTGTATGCTGAGGCGGCCTTTTATGATCTGGCGTTCAGTGCAGAAAAGCAGCCCATAGAGTTTAATGCAGACACCCCGGATGTGCCGATGCAATATGCACTTCAAGGCACCGGCTGGTCTGTAGGCACGGTCAATGTATCCACCCTGCGGACATGGCAATGCATAGAAAAAAACGCCCTGGCTATTCTGCGGGCGGTACAGAACATCCATGGCGGTGACTTGGTTTTCGATAGCGCCAACCGATTGGTACACCTGCTGATCTTCAGCGGTAAGGAAAGCGGCGCTCTCTTTGCTTATAGAAAGAACCTTAATAGTATTAAGCGGGTGGTAGATACCCGCTCCCTAGTGACACGGCTTTATGCTTACGGCAAAGATGGCATGACCTTTGCTTCTATCAACGATGGCAAGGAGTATGTGGAGGACTACACCTATTCTAATGAGGTGCGGGTTTCCACCCTCGATTTATCCAACTTCAGCAATCCCTATCAGATGCTGGAGTTTACAAGGATGCGGTTGGCCGAGTACGCTATGCCCCGTGTTTCCTATGTTTTATCTGCTATGGACTTATCCACCCTGACGGGCTATGAGCATGAGGCATGGGAACTTGGCGATATTGTCACCGTGGACGACCGAGACTTGAATTTGACCATTCGCACACGGATTGTCCGTAGAGAGTACAATCTGCAGGAGCCGTGGAAAACCGTGCTGGAGCTGTCCAGCAAACTAAGAGAGCTTGGAGATTCCTCGATTGAAACGGTTGCCGACCAACTGGCGCAGTCCGACCTTGTGCAGCAGGAAATCCGGGACATGGTGCCCTTTAACCATCTGCGAAATTCACGCGCTGACGATGGTTTTGCCTATTGGCAGAACTCAGGCTTTGAGATTGATACTGAAAACGGTGTGACGGGAACGGCTTCATTTAAAGCAGTGGGCGTTCCCGGTATGACCAAGAGTATGGCACAAACGATTTATCCAGGTTCACGACGCAGCTATACCCTATCGGCGCAGATTGGCTCGGAGAACCTGCAAAAGGGTGCAAATGGTCAAGTGGGTATCGAGGTGGTGTTTGAGTACGAGGATGGCAGCACCGAAACACGCTTTATTGACTTGTTTTAGGGGAGGCTGACGGTATGACATATTTTCAGCAGATTGCTCGTGATGCTTCGCCCAGAGGTTACAAAGTCCTGCGCTCTATCACCGTCCGGCTCTGCATTACTGACTGTACAGGTTCAGTGTATTTTACCGACCTGATGCTGCAGGCTGGGTCCATGGCTACCGGCTGGGTAGGTCATGTGAGTGAAATCCAATGGACATTTGATGGGTAACTCTAGAATTTGGGGAGCAGGTAAAGGTGGATTTGGTTTATTTTCTATGGTATTATTATGGGAGGGAAGATTGCCAGAATATACAAGAGTAGGAGGTAAATAATGATAACACTTAATTTTACTATTATATTGTTGGTTCTAATTCCAGCTTTTATATATTTTAGAGTGAAAAGCTATATCAAAGATAAAGAGAATTTCAATATCCTTAAAGAAATCACTGTAATATTATTTTTTATCTATGTATTAGTTGTTGGCTATATTACGCTTAAACCATTTAATTTTGTTATTCCATTTTTAGGCGGCACAGCTTTCAGATTCGATATGAATCTGTTCTATAATTTAAGGAATATGGCGGGGGGACACCAAAAATTACTTTATTCAGCGGGGAATATATTAATGTTTGTTCCTTTTGGAATTTTTGCGCCTTTGTTGTTCAAGCGTGCCAGAGGTTTATTAGGCATTTTAGGGCTGGGTTTTGCATTTTCATTAACAATTGAACTTACCCAATCAATTTTTACTTTTGCTCGATTTGGTACTGTTGATGATTTGTTCTTTAATACACTAGGGGCGGTAATTGGATTTATTATACTCATAGGATTAAAACTATTAAGTAGGTCTGTAAACTTTCTACATAAGATTTTGATTCAGTTTGACTTTCAAACTAAATAGTTGAAGCACAATAATAGTTGCTTTACCCTGAACTTAAAGATCGCCACAGCGGTCTTTTTCTTTTGCCCGGGAGGTGCACGATAATGGCAATAAATTTCATCCGCTTCGTAGAAACGATAAAGGTCAAAGATGATATGCGTGTAGTCAGCATTACTGTACGCCCTGTCATCGCAGATTGCACCGGCAGTATCTGGTTTACCGACCTGCAGGTGCAGGAGGGCAAGCGTCTCACCGGCTATACGCCCCATACCTCGGCGATGCTCAAGAATTCGTCAAATCCGCCGCGTTACCATAACGGCATAGTGCGTACTGGGGAAACCATCATCATCTTCAACCTTGGCGAAACCTCCTCGGGGCTGGACTGCTACATCTACCCCCTACAAGACATGGAAGCTGGAAGCATCTCTCTCTCCCAAGGTGAAGGCTCGCATAAAATGCGCTTTCTTTCCGGGGCAAACGCCGGTGACGAGATGGTGTTGCGGGCTTCTACACGGGAATGCCTGAAAAATGGAATGCCTACACCAAAACACGGTTTTTACCAATACTCCGCTACCCATGACAGCAAGCATCAAGTCTGGCTTCAGGAGCGTAAATCGGCACGGGTGTATTTTGAGTACAGGGAAATGAGGAAAGGACAGGAACGGCTATGAGGAACTATTTAAAGGGAAAGAAGTGCATGGTCTGGAGCTTCATGGGTAATGCCCGCATGTATCAGGCACTCTTAAATTACGGTGACCGGCTGGATACAGTCGGTATTTTTACTTTTGAGGTTAATATTTCGGGAGTAATCAGTGAAACCGGCACCAGCATTAGCAGTATGCTGCCATATATCAACCGCTGGCCCCATGTGAAGTGGCTGCTGACCATTATGAACCATGGGTCGGCTTCCATTTTTACCGCACTGCGTAACAACACCAACGGCGCAAAGGATATGTTTTTATCCGAGATTGTGAGAATCATGAATAAATACCCTTGGTGCGCCGGTGTGGACATCGATTTAGAGCGGGGCGGCGGCTATGAAAACAAGGATGCAGCCAATGCCTTATTTCGTGATATCTACCAGATCGTGAAAAACTACAATCCTGCCAAGCTGGTCAATATCTGCCTGCCTGGCATGACTGGTGTGCAGGGTTCAGTGGGGGGCGAAAACTGGTGTGTGTATGAGGACTTGGACGAATACTGTGATACTGCTGCCATTATGAGTTACGGTATGGCGTGGGCAGGCTCTGCACCAGGACCTGTATCCCCCCGGAACTGGCTGGAGGGCATCTACAACTATGCCGTCCAAGTCATGGACCCGGATAAAGTGTTTTTTGGTCTTCCGGCATACGGCTGGAATTGGCGAATCCATGACACCCCCGAAAACCTGGGGATCACCTATCGGGGTGTCTCCAACACCTATTATGCGGCCCAGCTTTGGATGACCGGGGGATACAACTTTACAGGCAACGGTCCGCCGCAGCCCATGATCCCCATCATCGCCTATTGGGATGATTACGATAAGGTGCCATGGGCATTGCCCCAGGTTTATGACTATATGGAAGGTTGGGACGCAGTGGAACGGCAAAGCCCACTGCTGCAGGAAACCTACAACAGGCGGCGCTATTTAACCGCCTATAGCAAAGAGCAGCGAACAGAGTTCGGTAGTATATTTGTCGACCGCAACGGCGTCCCGGACAGCCATACCGGTAATGTCATAGTGACGGAGAATATGGCGTCCTTGGGCGAGGACGGGGAAGCGGAGTATCAGTTCCAGATCGAGCAGGCCGGAGTTTATGATGTGGCTGTGCGGCTATGTTACCCCTTTTGGGACAAGAATGCCCTTGATGTATCCCTTGATGGTACACTAAAGTCGTTCTCAGAAAACCGCCTGTGGTGGCCGTACTGGCGACGGATATGCTGGCTTACGCTGGCTAAAGGTGTTTTCCTTTCTGCTGGCACGCACACTATTGGTATTAGTGGCGGTGTGCCAGGCACGCAGTTTTACGGCTTTCGGGTTTGCAGCAACTTCTCGGAAGCACCATCCGCTGGAGAAGCAACATATACGCTCTCTCCCCGCAGTTTCAAGGATGTGAACGGTGTGATGGCCGTGCCGGATCGGGGCTTTAAGCTAACCTGTGAGATGCTCCGCAGAAGACCTGATTCAGCTCTCGTCTGGTATGAGGATTTTCGGGATGGCAATATGCTGCCACAGAGCTATTGGACGATACTGGACGGTGAATGGACGGTTTGGCAAAACCCGGACAGCACAGCCAACCGCCCCTACTCCCAGCTTGACGGGCACGGCAGGCTGGCGTGGAAGTATGACGGTTTTTCAGACGTCCATATTCGGGCGCGGCTGGCGTTTCCTCAGAACGGGAGCGGACGTGCAGGGGTGTTCTGTGGAGACCTGTTCTGCTGTTTAAATGTTGATACTCAGAGGGTTGAGTTATACCAAGGCTCCACACTGCTGGGCAGCTATTCCACCAGCTTCAACAAGACGCCGGACAGCAGTCTTCGCTCCAGTCCTAGTATGTACACCATTGAGATGCGAAAGCGCGGCAATACGGTCAGGGTTTATTCCGGTGCAAGCTATACCTTGCGCTTTACGGCGACTGTAAGCCCTACGGGGGGTTATGCTGGCTACTGCTCGGATAACCGGACAGTATGTGAACTGTTGCGGTTGGGTGATGCATGGACGTATGAGCCCTATGAGGCTTTCGATGTACACATGCCGGACGGAACCACCAAGGGTTTCGGCAGGATTTCCCGCACTGGCGTCACATGGGATGAAGAATTCCAAGTGTTTTCAGTCAATAGTGATGTAGAGGAATCGTCTACCCGCTCCGAGAGCATTTCCATGGACTATGATTTTTTTCACTCCGACCTGCTTCAAATTGCCTGCGGCGGAGATTACGCCGCCAAGGTGGTGCCAAAAGACATCAATGTGTGGATTTCCCGGCTGTTCCTCGGCGACGCAGATGGTTTTTCCATTCTGTATTATCAGGATGTGGACAGCCTTGTCTATTGGGCCAATGAAGCGGCATACCGTTGGAAACTTCGGGGTATCGCTATTTGGTCCCTGGGGCAGGAGGATATGAGACTCTGGGAGGCACTGCCCAAGCAGGTGTGACAATTATATGCTATAGATTTCAAGAGCGCTTTGTCCAAAACGGCAGGGCGTTCTTTTTTGTACCGCTGGGTGCTGGCGTTAAACACAAATTACAGAAAAACGGAGGTATTGACAATGAGAACAGTTTGGAACTGGGCACAGGCAGCCTTTGCCACCATGGGAGCTTTTCTTGGCTGGTTTCTTGGTGGGCTGGATGGGTTTTTGTATGCCCTCATTGCCTTTGTGGTACTCGACTACCTGACCGGTGTTATGTGTGCCATTACGGATAGGAGACTGTCCAGCGAGATTGGCTCGAAGGGTATCTTCAAGAAGGTGCTCATCTTTGTGCTGGTAGGAGTGGGGCACATCGTAGACAGTCAGGTACTCGGCAGCAACGGTCCAATTCGGACGGCAGTAATTTTCTTTTATTTGAGTAACGAAGGCATCTCAATTCTGGAAAATGCTGCTCATATCGGGCTGCCCATCCCCGAAAAGCTTAAGTCGATTCTTGAGCAGCTAAAAGACAAAAGCAGCAAGGAGGACGAGTAAATGAACCTGAGAAAACTGATATTTACAAACAATGCCTGCTATAAGGCAGGCAGGACTATCACACCAAAGGGAATCATGGTTCATTCCACCGGCGCAAACAATCCCTGGCTGAGACGCTATGTTGGCCCTGACGATGGTCTGCTTGGCAAAAATCAGTATAACAATCATTGGAACCAGGACAGGCCGGATGGACGACAGGTTTGTGTCCACGGCTTCATCGGCAAGCTGGCTGACGGCAGTATTGCCACCTATCAGACCCTGCCTTGGAATCATCGTGGCTGGCATGCGGGAGGTACGGCTAACGATACGCACATTTCCTTTGAAATCTGTGAGGATAACCTGACTGACACTGGTTACTTCAACAAAGTCTATAACGAGGCAGTTGAGCTTTGTGCATATCTTTGCAAACTCCATGGTCTCAATGAGACCAATATCATTTGCCACAGTGAGGGCTACAGACAGGGCATTGCCAGCAATCACGCCGATGTGATGCACTGGTTCCCCCAGCATGGCAAAAATATGGATATGTTCCGTGCCGATGTAAAGAAGCTGCTGGTCGATGTGAAACCTGACCCTGCGCCTCCCACAGAGGATACCCTCTACCGTGTCCGAAAAAGCTGGGATGATCCCAAGTCCCAGAAAGGCGCCTTCAGGGTACTGGACAATGCCAAACGCTGTGCTGACGAAAACCCCGGTTATTCCGTGTTTGACAGCACAGGAGCAAAGGTCTATAGCGGTAAAAATGGTGCAGCTTATGAAATCTATACTGTCGTTAAGGGCGATTCTCTCTGGAGGATTGCATCAGCAAAGCTGGGCAGCGGTCTTCGCTATCCAGAAATCAAGACACTGAACGGGCTGACCTCAGATACCCTCTTCCCCGGACAGAAACTGAAAATTCCAAAGGGATGAAAAGGCATAACAAGAGAGACCCATAGTGGGGGTAATTTAATCCTCATTATGGGTCTTATTTTTTTGCACCCAACCCGTCCGATTTTACTTCCTCCGCTGGCTTATAGCAAAGGCTCTGTGATTTGCCTTCGGAGGAGGTAGTGTAATGACATATCAACAAAAAGAAAAGATTAAACAAATGCGCGGTCAGGGCATCAGCTATTCGAAGATAGCAGTAACGCTTGGCATTTCAGAGAATACGGTCAAATCATACTGTCGCCGGAACAACCTTGGTGGGGTCGGCACGGGAATCGCCAATCAAGTCGACGATGCTTTCTGTCGACAGTGTGGAGCCCTGCTCACCCACACCCCCAGTGCTAAAAAGAAGCGGTTCTGCTCAGACCAATGCCGCATGGCATGGTGGAATGCCCACCCGGAAGCGGTCAACCGTAAGGCGATGTACTCATTCACATGTGCTCATTGCGGTACTGCCTTTGAAAGCTACGGCAATAAAAATCGAAAATATTGCTCCCGCACCTGCTACGGGATGTCAAAGGCGGTGCGGCATGAATAAGGAACGAGGGATCATCCACTACACAACGGCACTGACGGTTTTTAGAAAATGGCTTGCAGAAGGTATCATCACCGAGGAGGAACTGGCAAAAATCGAAACAATAATAGCCGAAAAATATGGCCTGTCTTCGTGCAGTATATATCGTTAAAACACTTGATATTACAGGCGTTTAGAGCGAATATGTCATATACGGAAGGAGGTCTCTTATGGGAAGAATCATTACAAAAACAACTCTGGCTGCTCCATCCCTTCCCACCAGAAAAAGGGTTGCCGCCTATGCACGGGTTTCAAGCGGAAAAGATGCGATGTTACAGTCCCTCGCTGCCCAAGTCAGTTATTACAGTGGATTGATTCAGCGGAGACCGGACTGGGAATATGCCGGAGTCTATGCAGATGAAGCAATGACGGGAACAAAAGACAGGCGTCCTGAGTTCCAGCGCATGCTCGCTGACTGCAGGGGTGGAAAAATCGATATGATTATCACGAAGTCAATTTCACGCTTTGCCAGGAATACCGTTACACTTTTGGAGACAGTACGGGAGTTGAAGCTGCTTGGCGTGGATGTATATTTTGAAGAGCAGAATATTCACTCCATTAGCGGAGACGGGGAGCTAATGCTGACCATCCTCGCATCCTACGCACAGGAAGAGAGCCTGTCGGCAAGTGAAAACTGCAAATGGCGTATCCGTAAGCAGTTTGAAAAAGGTGAACTGGCCAATCTGCGGTTCATGTTTGGCTACCAAATTGTCAAGGGCAAGGTGGAAATCGAACCGGAGCAAGCCGTCGTGGTACGCATGATTTTTGCGGACTATATCAGTGGTATGGGTGGCGGCAGGATAGCAAAGAAGCTCAAGGAAATGAATGTGGCCACTGTGCATAGCGGTGACTGGAATGGTGAGCGCGTGATTGCCATCCTGAAAAATGAGAAATACACTGGGAACGCATTGTTGCAAAAAAAATATGTGGTTGATCATTTGACAAAAAAGTTGGTCTGGAATAAGGGTACTCTGCCGATGTATTTTGCGGAAGACACTCATCCAGCCATCATTGATAAGGAAACCTTTGAAAAGGCGCAGGCAGTCATGGAAAAGCGGAGCAGACTTTACGGGGCAAAGAGTGATACCCGTAACCGATACCCTTTTAGCGGCATTATCAAGTGCGTAAACTGCGGCAAGAAGTATAAGCGGAAAGTTAGAGGTGGAAAGGCGGCTTGGCAGTGTTCCACCTTTTTGCAGGAAGGCAAAGCTGCTTGCCACGCCAAGCAAATACCGGAATCGGTGCTTTATACAACTAGTGCCGAGGTTCTCGGTCTGGAAGATTTTGATGCTGATATCTTTGAAACTGAGATTGCAGAAATACGGGTTCCTAAGTTTAACAAGCTGGTCTTTGTGTTCCAAGACGGCCATACAGACGAAAAGGTCTGGCAGGACCGGTCTCGCCGTGAAAGCTGGACAGACGAGATGCGCCAGGCAGCCCGTGAAAAAGTGAAAGAGAGGCGGTAATATGGCATCAAACGTAAGAATAATACCGGCAACTATTCGCCAAAACTCTGCCAATGGCACACATTTGAATGCTAAACGAAGAACGGCAGCCTACGCCAGAGTTTCCACCGACAGTGAAGAACAATTGACCAGTTACGAAGCGCAGGTGGATTACTATACCAAATACATTAAGGAACGGGCGGACTGGGAGTTTGTTAAGGTCTATACAGATGAGGGCATCAGCGCAACAAATACAAAGAAACGTGACGGCTTTAAGCAGATGATTGCCGATGCTCTTGACGGCAAGATTGATCTCATCATCACCAAAAGCGTATCCCGCTTCGCCAGAAACACAGTGGACAGCCTGGTAACGGTGCGCCAGCTTAAGGAAAAAGGCGTAGAGGTCTATTTTGAAAAGGAAAACATATATACGCTGGACAGCAAAGGGGAGCTTCTCATTACAATAATGTCCAGTCTTGCACAGGAGGAAAGCCGTTCCATATCCGAGAACGTCACATGGGGGCAGCGTAAGCGCATGGCAGATGGGAAGGTAAGCCTTCCATACGGTCAATTCCTCGGTTATGAAAAGGGCGAGGATGGCCTGCCGAAAATTGTCGAATCTGAAGCCGAGATTGTGCGGATGATATTCCGTCTGTTCATAGAAGGGAAAACCCCATCGGCAATTGCCAAACACCTTGCCAGCCAGGGCATTCCGTCGCCTGCAGGAAAAAAGACATGGCAGGTTGCTACGGTGAAAAGTATTCTGACCAACGAGAAATATAAAGGGGATGCGCTTTTGCAGAAGGGCTTCACGGTGGATTTCTTGACAAAGAAGCGAAAGGTCAATGAGGGCGAGGTTCCCCAGTACTATGTACAGAACAGCCATCCTGCCATTATCGAGCCTGAAGAATTCGATGCGGTTCAGGCTGAGATTGAGCGGCGAAAAAGTCTCGGCAGACCATCCGGCTGCAACAGCCCTTTCTCAGCGAAAATTGTGTGTGGCGACTGCGGTGGTTTTTACGGCTCCAAGGTATGGGGTTCCAATACAAAATACCGTCGGGTAATCTGGCGGTGCAATGAAAAGTATAAGGGTGATAAAAAGTGTAAAACACCCCATGTAACCGAGGATGATGTGAAACAGCGTTTTCTTACAGCGTTTAACAGGTTGATGGGGTGCCGGGATGAACTAATTGCCAACTGCCATCTCTCCCAGAATATCCTTTGTGACTGCTCGGAGATTGAAGCCGAAATTAAGGAACTTAGGCGGGAAATTGAAGTGGTCTCCGAACTTTGCAAAAAGGCAATCTATGAAAACGCTCGCGTCACTATGAATCAAGATGAGTGGAGTGAGCGCAACAACAGCTATCTGGAGCGGCATCGCAAGGCTACGGAGCGGGTTGCTGAACTGGAAAAACTGAAGAGTGAGCGCCAGAATAAATATCTGATGCTTGAAACCTTTATCAAGGGCATTGAATCAAGCCCGATGGTATTAGGGGAATTCGATAATAAGCTGTGGGCGGTGGCGGTTGAGAAGGTTAAGGTAATGCCGGATGGAAGAATGACGTTTCAGTTCAAGGATGGAACGGAGTTTGAAAAATACAATGAAAACAGTCTGCAAACACATGTAGAAACGTCAGTGCTGATGTAATGCTGACGAGGAAGAAAAGCTCAACATTGCTGTGCTTTTCCAATGTCCGGCCTATTTTATTGATTAAAACAAAATATGTCTTTTTGAGAGGCGTATTTTTTACACCATATCGTGTGATTATACACTTACCTTGATCCAAATTTCTCCAGCGTAGTGTAAACGTTATAAACAGCGAAAATGAAAAGAATAGAAGTTCAGCTAAAGTTCAGACAGCCGACAATATATATTCAGTTTTATACGGTATCATGGATTTTAGGCATGTGTGAAGGGAGCGAGAGCATAAATGGCAGGCATGAGTTAAAGCCTGGAGCAACTGTTTTTATCGTAAAACCAAGAACGATTAAATTGTAGGAGGAAAGAAAAAATGTTTGTGATTATCAACGCACTCAAAAGTATTACCCGTTGTAAGGGACGAAATATCCTCATCGGCATCATCGTCCTTGCTATTGCCGCCGCGTCCTGCGTAGCTCTAGCAATCCGAAATGCAGCAGATGAAGCCGAAACCGCCGGTCTGGATTTACTGACCATTACCGCGTCCATTACGGTAGACACTCAAAGATTGATGGAGGAGGCGCAGAGTAGCGGCGGCGATATGAGAGCTATGCGGGAAAGGATTTCACAATATCAAAATTTGAGTTTATCGGAGCTTTTGGCTTACTCTGAATCCGATTATGTGCAGAACTTTTATTATTCCAGTACCATATCTCTTAACGCAAGCGGTGGCTTGGAAGCATATGGGTCCGATGGCAGTTCCGGCAGCAGTTTCCCCGGTGGGATGGGCGGTCGAGGTGGATTTGGAGGCATGGCTATGGGCGACTTTGCCGTGACAGGATATAGCGCAGAGGATGCCATGATTAATTTTATAAACGGTACTTCCAAAATAACCAACGGTGAGATGTTCGACATAGCATCCGCCGATATGAACTGCCTGATTAGCTATGAACTGGCTTTATTCAATGGCTTATCGGTGGGTGATACTATCACGCTGGCTAACCCGAACGCGGAAGAAGAAACTTATACTTTTACCATTACCGGTATTTACAGCCATTCCAGTTCCAGCGAATCCAGTAACTTTCCGCGTTTCTCTACAGCGATGGATCCGGCAAACTCAATCTATATCAGTTACGATGCACTGCAAGCCATTGTGGAACACTCTGCTTCCGTCGCTGTGACTGAAACTGATGTGAACGGTTTTGAAATCAGCACGGCTGTCACTGGGCAGCTTTCCAGCACTTTCGTTTTATCCAGCCATGCAGATTATGAGAACTTTGGCGAGGAATTGACCGCTAGAGGTTTGTCTGAATATTACATGCTCTCATCTTCGGACATAAGCAATTACGAAGCTAGTTTGGTCCCACTTCAAAATCTTTCACGATTTGCTATGACTCTGTTGTTCATCGTGCTTGCCATAGGAGGGGTTATTCTAATCGTGATTAACGTATTCAATATCCGCGAACGCAAATATGAGGTCGGTGTCTTGACGGCGATTGGCATAAAAAAAGGTAAAGTTGCCATGCAGTTTGTCACTGAACTTCTATGCGTCACTTTGATTGCCATTGTCATCGGAGCGGGCGTCGGAGCAGCGGTGAGTGTGCCGGTTTCCAATAATCTGCTTTCCGTACAGATTGAACAGATGCAATCACAGGCAGTAAATCAAGAAACTAACTTCGGAAGAGTGGCGGGAGGCATGGCTGGCGGCAGACAAAACATTCAGGGCGGTAGAAACACGATGATAGATATATTCAGCGGTAATCGAGCGGATGTTAATTATCTGGACCAAATCAACACAACTGTAAATTTCTCGATTTTAGGCCAGTTAATCGGCATTGGCATCATACTCACGATTATTTCCAGCTTAGCAGCGGTGGTTTTTGTTATGAGGTATGAACCACTCAAGATATTGACAAATCGGACGTAATCAAAAAACTATTGAATATTGGAGGAAAGAACAATGAGTATCCTGAAATTAGAAAATATAAGCTATACTTATGACGGACGTGCTAAAGTGCTGGCGGGATTGAATTATGAATTTTTTAAAGGAAAGGTATATGCCATCGTGGGGCGATCCGGCGCGGGTAAAACCACTCTTCTCTCCCTGCTGTCCGGCTTGACATCTCCCACGGAAGGAAGAATTCTGTTCGATAATAAAGATGTGCGGAAGATTGACCGTTATCAATACCGCAGTCGTTATGTGGGCGTAGTATTCCAGCAGTTCAACCTGTTGCCCCATTTGAACGCTGTAGAAAACGTGGAGTTATCTATGAGGGCTTCTGGCAAAAAAATAGAGAACATGAGGAAGCGAGCAACTGAATTGCTGGACAAGGTAGATTTAGATGAAACGCTTGCCAAGCGCAGGGTTTTAAAACTCTCTGGAGGTGAACAGCAGAGGGTGGCCATCGCAAGAGCCTTATCTTTTGACCCCGATATAATATTAGCCGACGAGCCGACCGGAAACCTTGATCTAACTACGCAAGAGGATGTAATGGACATCTTCAAACGTCTGGCGCATGAGGAAAATAAATGTGTGATTATTGTTTCCCATTCACCGGAGGTAGCTGCATCTGTTGATGAAGTTTACGAACTAGCTTCTTTTCGGACGACTAAAAAACGAAGAAATGAGCATTGAACGATCAAAAAATGTCGCAATACTTGTGAGAACATAGTATAATGAAATTTTAGAAGAGGGGTGATTTCATGGCTAAAATATTGATATGCGACGATGAGCCGGGGCTTCGCTCTGTAATCAAACGATATGCTGAGTTCGACGGGTATGAAACCGTAGAAGCGGGAGATGGCTTAGAAGCGGTAGAAGCCTGTAAGCAGGAAGTATTTGACATCATCATCATGGACGTTATGATGCCGGAACTTGATGGATTTTCGGCGGTCAGGAGAATTCGTAAAACCTCCAATGTTCCTGTTATAATGCTCTCGGCCAGAGGCGAAGAATACGACAAGGTTCTCGGTTTTGAGGTAGGAGTTGATGATTATGTTGTGAAACCTTTTTCTTCCAAAGAAATCATGATGAGAATCGGCGCAATTTTGCGGAGGACAGGAAAAAGCATCTTTGATGGGGAAGGCCATTTGATTTTTACGAAAGAAGGATTTAAGGCTGATATAACAGCTTACAAGGTGTTTGTTGATGGTGAACAGTTGAAGTTAGCCCCAAAGATCTACGATTTGCTGTTTTTCCTGATACGGAACAAGAATATAGCGATCCCGCGCGATAAAATTCTTACTGAGGTATGGGGTTTTGATTATTGCGGCGACGACAGGACCCTGGACACACACATGAAGCTGTTGAGAAAGGCGATGGGGCCATATGCCAATTATATCACGACCTTGCGCGGATTGGGTTATAGGTTTGAGGGGTGAGCATTCTGAACATAAATAAACAGCGGCTTAAATGGAAAATTTTTTCGTTCCTACTGGGCTTCTGCTCCCTATTGCTGGTAATCCTGTGGTTGTTTCAAACGGTGTTCCTAAACGATATGTATAAATTTATCCGCAAGCAGGAGTTGAATCAGGCAATCGCTATAGTGGAAAGAGAAATCGACAATCCGGAACTGCAAACTATTTTATTCAGAATGCAAGCGGAAAACGATATAATCGTTGCTCCTACGCGGGATTTTATTCCACCGCATAGACCGGGGCGTGAAGCTTTTGGTAGTCGGAATAATATGTCGCTTCAAACGATCACCGAAGTAAAGGAGTTCACGCTTCAAAGCGGGCAAACCGTGTCGCTGACCTTTTACGCTCTGGTCGTCCCGGTCAATGCCACCGTAACGACACTACGGTATCAGTTGTATTTCATCTCCGGTATTATGATTTTACTCGCCGTTTGCTTGGCTCTTATCATTGCCAAGCGAGTTTCCAAACCAATTGAGGAAATAAGTCAAAAAGCACAGACCCTTGCCAAAGGGGATTATGATACACGTTTCGACGGAAAAGGGTTCTTTGAAATTGTAGCTTTGTCCGACACACTGAATACGGCGGCAGTCGAGTTAAGCCGGGTGGAAGCGCTGAGACGCGAACTGCTGGCAAATGTGTCACACGATTTGCGGACGCCACTGTCGCTGATTTACAGCTACGCCGAAATGATGAATGATTTTCCCGGCGAAATCACGCCTGAGCAGACACGGGTGATTATGGACGAAACACGTCGGCTGACAGCTCTTGTCAACGATGTACTGGACATATCGCAATTGGAGAACGATATGGAGCGTTTGGCTACCACAAGGTTCAACCTTACACTCAACATAAGGGAGACTGTGGAGCGGGTTCAGGAATTGCTGGAAAACGAGAATTTTGACATCACATTTACTCATAACAACGATGTATATGTAAATGCGGACGAAACGAAAATCGGCAGGGTGTTTTACAACCTGCTAATCAACGCAGTGAATTACTCCG
>Ga0208695_1000320_pt1 | contig 57357 bp, 48 predicted proteins | sample AD_UKC111_MetaG_FD_184449 | JGI IMG/M metagenome (GOLD analysis project Ga0208695, IMG submission 184449) | Active sludge microbial communities of municipal wastewater-treating anaerobic digesters from Hong Kong - AD_UKC111_MetaG (SPAdes)... | ecosystem: Engineered > Bioreactor > Anaerobic >... | reverse complement strand
GTAATAATGCTCATCTTTTCTTCGGTCCGATAGGAGTTTTTTTTAAAAGCTCGGTTTTTACTTCGATCTCAAGAGCTTGTTTGGCAATGATCCTTTTGAGTCTTTCGTTTTCCAGTTCAAGTTCACGAAGTGCCGGATCAATTTTCTTGTGCTTGTCCTTTAAACCATAAATACCCTCCTGGAGATATTTACGCTTCCATCGGGCATACAGAGATGGTGCAATCTGATACTTTCTGATAGTTGAGGCTTGTCCTTCCCGTTCACCTTCTTGAAGAATAGAGAGCCGTTCTTCAGGTGTAAATTTTCTTCTTTCTGTTGTCATCGTTCCCAAATTTAATCAGACCTAATTTGTTTTTCAAATTATGTCCAGCTATTTGGGGGGTTAAGACACTTGTACCTGATGGTAAAGGAAATTGGAAATAATTTCTCCGCCTAACTTGGACAACAAAATTAATAAGCTTGTCACGTTTGTTGAATTAAAACCCGGTTTAGTAAAAGGATGTTATCCGGGGCAGTACTCAACTATCCTGGTTTTTTCTGTTTTTCAGGACAATCACGCACTTGATAAAGTCCCAATTTGGTCAAATTCCTGATAAATATTAGTTTATGGTTTTCGCCATACTTATTTATGTGAAATTCGTCACAAAAAAGCTGTCTCTGATCTGTGAATTTTTGACCGTTTTTTTATAAAAATAATGCGGTGCAAATTGCACCCTCGCCATTATTTACTGCGGGTGAGAGTAGATGCGGGTTTAGAGCAGTTCTGATGAACGTCGAGCAAATGTTGAGCAAACAGCCCCTTTAAAAATCGAAAAGCCCCTATAAATCAGGGGCTTCTTACTTTTTTGTGGCGGTGCGGACGGGGCTCGAACCCGCGACCTCCGGCGTGACAGGCCGATATTCTAACCAACTGAACTACCGCACCAATATTTTCAATTAACCCGGCCGGTATTTTAATCCCGAAACTTCGGGAAACTACCGCACCAATATTTTCAATTAACCCGGCCGGTATTTTAATCCCGAAACTTCGGGAAACTACCGCACCAAATTTTTATAGCGATGCAAAAATAAGGGATTTTTTGATTACTCAAAATAAATGGACAGGAAAATAATTATCCGGATGCTAAATAGCTTCCCCTGTCAATTTCGTGTTCACCCCATTGTTCTCAATTACATCGATGATCCTGTTGAAAATGAGTTCTGATGCCTTCGACGCAAACTCATTGTTTGGATGAGAATTACCTGGCGATACGGCATACTCATCTTTTAAATACAGACCTCCTTCAGTCTCAAGTGTGTACAGATCCCACAGATAAATATTGTCTTCAGGCTTATCCCATTCATTGATAACCCAGTTGAAAAATTCCTTTGCCCTTTTCGCTTCGTCCTCAGTGATGGAGCCTTTTACCTGTGCAGCCCCTGTAAAGAGTATAAATTTCGTCTCGGGAAACTCATAAAGCTTGTCACGGAGTGAATTATATTGCAGTTTGTAATTGGCAAGTGACTTATAATCAGAGTTTATGTCAGCAACTTCCCTGTCGGGCTGTATATTGCTTACAGGAAAACAATGTTTGAAAATAATTACCTGATATTGCTTTGTAAGCATTTCAAGCGTTGGCTCCTCCATGTATGGTTCCGGACCGGCATTCTTTACCCAGATATTATAGTAGTCATATGGATAGTTGTGCCACCCGTATGGTGACATCTTTGGGAAAGCCATTTCTTTAATTGAATACTTTTTATTGTTTTCTTTGTTGTAATTGGTCATCAGGCCGGGTAATTTGGATTCCCTGCTGATCAGATTAGCCAGACCGGGGCTCAGTTTCCTGACTGCTCTGGTAAACAGCGAAAGCTGACCGCCCTGCCATATTAATCCGCCGGTACTGTGATGCAGGTAAATAATATTCATATCAGAAATTACTTGTTTTTGTTTGCATGAACTGAAAGGCAAAAATACCAAAATACTTAAAATGATAAGCCTTGTTTTCATACTCACTGTGTATTATCGGTTAAGTGTTTATTTATTAACAAAAAGCACAAAGTTTTGTTCTGATCCTTTGCCGGGTCTCAGGTCATAGGCCAATAATACTACCTTTAAACCTGCTGTTAATAATTTACAGTTTTTAAAGTCATGATCACCGGAAAAAACTGAAATTCACATTCCCGTAATTCCTGTGCTCAAAGAAACCCGGATGGGATGAGAAATCAAGTCTCTTCGGATGCTCAAGTATGAAGAATCCCTCTGCCTTCATAACCGCTGATTCAATTACCAAATCCGGAAGATCCATCAACCACTCCAGGTCATAGGGTGGATCTGCAAATACGATGTCATATTTGTAAATGCATGTTTTTAAATATGCTTTCACATCAATATGGATGACCCTGATATTATCAATTCCCAGTTTCTCGGTACCTTTTCTAATTCCTGTAACGTTTCTTGTGTCCCTCTCGACTGAATGGATAGTCTCAGCCCCTCTCGAAGCAAACTCAAATGAAATTGATCCGGTCCCGGAAAACAAGTCGAGCACACTCGCGGTTTCAAAATCTATCCTGTTATTCAGGATGTTGAAAAGACTCTCCTTCGCAAAATCCGTTGTCGGACGTGCTTTCAGGCCCGGTATTGGATCAATAACCCTTCCCTTATATTTTCCTCCGATTATCCGCAACTTACAGCAGTGAAAATTAAATAGTGTTTATAAAGCTCATTTTCGTTCAGAACATAGCTTAAAGTGTAATTTCCCGTCGGCACGGCAAACCGCACATCTTTAAAGTACCCCGAGAATGCGCGTACAATGTCTTCTCTCCTCTGTGCTTTCCCGCTGAAAATGATAATTTCATTCTGGCTTATATTCAAACGCTTGAGTACATACATGACAAAATACTGAATATCAGTGATTGTCTTGTAATTAAAGCTGTTGCATAATTTAAGTGAATTCTGGTCAGAAACGAGAATATTCAGGTAGTCACGTTCAATATGAACCAGAATGTTATTTGTGATCGCTGGTTTCCTGTTATGGTTTATGGAGCAGATCAGAGGCTTGGTGTGATGCAGAATTTCTGCACCCGGGAATGATGAGTTAATGGCATTCACATATTCCTGCGGCAATGAAAAGACGATGTACAGGCCGGGATTGTCAACCTTGTTGCTCAGTATTATCTCACTTTCTGAATGAGGATGATTATATGTGAAATACTCTGTTTTTTTTGATTCATCATATAACAAAGCCGGAACCATGGTTGCTTTTGGCGAAAATGCTATCATGTTTATTTTCTTAAAACGCCTCGTCAGGAAATCATCCATTCTGATTATTGCTTCGATCTGCGACATGTGATAAGGCATTTCATTGTCCGGTTCATACGACCGCAGCATTACAAATTTGTTCCGAAGGGTGTCAAGTATACAAAATGACACTTCAGAATTACTTACCTGTACCGATAATTCATAATTTTCAGTAGCATTTATATCAAGTGTCTCGTCAAAGAGTTCAAGAAATGGCATCCTGGCAATCGATTTCAAACAAAAGTAGAAAATATCACCGTTTTAGCAAGCAGAGACGTGTTTTAAAATGTGGCAGGTTAAACCGGAATACCTGCAATAAAGGATCAATAATGATTATCTTTGAAAGCTATTCGCACTGCATATCATTATATGATCCGTATAAGTTTACCTTGCACCACAAGCCGCATAACTTACTAATCAATGCGTGATTACATAATATATAACAATCTTTGTAAAAACCTCGGCTATCCCCCGTCAGCTGACCAGGCTGCTGTCATGAAGAAGATTGCCTTATATATAACTGAAAACAAGCCTGACAGAATATTTCTGGTGACCGGTTATGCAGGCACAGGAAAGACAAGTATCATAAGCGCCCTGGTCAAAACCCTCGACATTCTCCGTATGAAATGCGTGCTGCTGGCACCAACAGGCAGGGCTGCCAAGGTGCTTTCTTCCTTTACAGGGAAGAATGCTTATACTATTCATAAAAAAATATACCGCCAGAAATCAATGAAGGAGGGGACAGGGAGCTTTGTTCTCGACAGGAATCTGTCAAGAGATACATATTTCATTGTGGATGAGGCTTCCATGATCTCCAACAGTTCCAGTGATTCATCAATTTTCGGAAGCGGCAGGGTGCTTGATGATCTTATTGAGTACGTCTGTTCAGGGACTGAATGTAAGCTCATTATTGTCGGAGATACAGCCCAGCTTCCCCCTGTCGGATCACAGATTAGTCCGGCTCTGGATCCCGGTATAATGAAAGAATACGGATTTGAGCTGATAACAGCTGAACTCAGGCAGGTGCTTCGTCAGAGTGAAACATCAGGGATACTGATGAATGCCACAAAAATAAGGAGACAGATCGATGAACATGACCTGAGCCATCCTTCAATTTCGGTCGAAGAATTTAGTGATGTAAAGCGGATAAGCGGGGAGGATCTAATTGACGAGATATCTTCTGCATATGGCGCCTGCGGACTTGAAGATACAATTATCGTGGTAAATTCAAACAAGCAGGCGAACCGTTATAACCAGGGAATAAGGAACAGGATCTTTTTCAGGGAAGAAGAGGTAAGCCCGGGTGATATGGTGATGGTTGTTAAAAACAACTATTTCATTACATTGGAGGAAGAAAACCTTGCGTTTATTGCCAATGGCGATATTGCTGAGATAAGAAAGATAATAAAGTACGAAGAGCGGTATGGCTTCAGGTTCGCAGAGATGCTTTTACATTTTCCTGACTATGATCTTGAAATTGAATCCAAAGTTATGCTCGACGTGCTCCATCTTGATACACCGGCATTGCCTTCAGACAGAAACAGTGAACTTTTTAAAAACATTCAGGCCGACTATATTCATTTGAAATCAAGAAGAAAACAATATGAAGCTGTCAGGGAAGATCCGTATTTCAATGCCCTTCAGATAAAATTTGCATATGCCGTTACATGCCATAAGGCCCAGGGCGGCCAGTGGGGGAGGGTCTTCATCGACCAGGGCATGTTCAACAGGAATGAAATCACAATCGATTATCTGCGGTGGCTCTATACCGCATTGACAAGGTCAACTGACAAGGTATATCTGGTCAACTTCTCTGATGAGTTCTTTTCCTGAGACCGCAAGTTGAGACTGGCAGAGCCGGGCGAAATCCCGCGAACGAATTGAAGCGGAAACCGCAAGACTTTATATCTTATTCCCCAATAATTTTAACAAGCACCCGTTTCCGGCGTTTCCCGTCAAATTCGCCATAAAAGATCTGCTCCCATGGTCCGAAATCGAGTCGGCCGTTTGTAACGGCAACGACGACTTCCCTTCCCATAACGGTTCTTTTGATATGCGCATCCGCATTATCTTCAAAGCCGTTATGCTTGTATTGCGAATAGGGCTTCTCAGGGGCAAGCTTTTCGAGCCAGACTTCAAAATCGTGGTGCAACCCGGGTTCATCATCGTTTATAAAAACACTGGCGGTAATGTGCATCGCGTTAACCAGCACGATACCTTCCTTGATCCCACTTTCCGCGAGGCATTTTTCGACCTGTCCCGTGATATTCAGAAACGCCCTGCGGGTGGCTGTCTCAAACCAGAGTTCCTTGCGGTAAGATTTCATTCGATAAATAGATTCTGTATCTTAATTATTAGTAATGTATGTCGCTGCGCTCCGTCTGGGCTCACATCATAACAGCTTCATGTCTTTTATGATATCAGCAATTCTCTGATCAAGCAACTTTTCCGTCTCATCAAATTTATCAGCTGATGCAAGTGCCGTATTGACGCTGAAGTAGAACTTAATCTTTGGTTCTGTGCCGGAAGGGCGCACTGATATTTTTGATCCGTCTTCGAGGAAGAACTGAAGAACATCCGATTTTATGAGTTCAATCTTTTTCTTTTCTCCTGATTCAGGATCGGTAGAAACAAGTGCATCATAATCATCAATCCGTACAACCCTGCTGTTGTTAATGGTTTCAGGAGGATCACTCCTGTAGCCATTCATCATCGCCTTGATCTCAGCTGCTCCTTCAGCTCCCTTCCTTACAATATTTATAAGCTTCTCCCTGTATAATCCGTATTCCAGATATATATCAACAAGCATCCTGTACATCGACTTGCCGTTCTCTTTGGCAAACGCAGCTATTTCAGCTGCCAGTGCACACGATGCAACCGCATCCTTATCCCTGACATAATCCCCGGGCAGGAATCCGTAACTTTCTTCTCCGCCTCCGATATATTTTTCCTTTCCTTCAAGCTTCCGTATCAGCTCGGCAAAGAATTTGAAGCCTGTGAGCACATTATAGCATTTTACACCGTACTTCTCAGCTATCCTGTCGAGAAGGTCGGTGGTCACTATCGTTTTGATAATGTATTCATTCCCCTTGTATTTGTTCTTTTCCTTATATTGTGAAAGAATATAATGCGTAATAAGAACCCCGGTCTGATTCCCGTTCAAAAGCACATACTCTCCTTTGTTATTTCTTACTGCAAGGCCCAGCCTGTCGGCATCTGGATCTGTTGCCATAACCAGGTCGGCGCCTGTTTCCTGTGCTTTTTTAATTGCCATCGACAGGGCAGCCGGTTCTTCCGGATTAGGCGATTTTACAGTCGGGAAATTGCCGTCAACAATATCCTGTTCGGGTACATTCGCAACATTGGTAAACCCGAACATTTTCAGAGCCTCAGGAACCAGCGTCCCTCCTGTCCCGTGAATGGGAGTATAGACAATACCGATATTGCTGTTCTTTTTGATTATTTCAGGATTAATACTCATCTTTAAGACTTCATTCAGGAAAAGCTGATCAGTCTCTTTGCCTATGATCTTAATCCTGTCTCGCTGTGCATTGAATTTAATATCGGAAACAGATTTTATCTTTCTGACCTCTTCAATTATCGCTTCATCATGAGGTGCAACGACCTGTCCACCGTCATTCCAGTAAGCTTTGTAACCATTGTACTCGGGCGGGTTATGCGAAGCTGTAATTACCACTCCGCTCTGGCATTTGTAATGTCTTATTGCAAATGACAGTTCCGGAGTCGGGCGTAATGCTTCAAAAAGATATACCTCAAAGCCGTTCGCTGAGAAAATATCGGCAGCAGTTTCGGCAAAATACCTGCTGTTGTTGCGGCAGTCATGGGCAATGGCCACCTTAATACCGGAATTCCCGCATTCTTTTATAATGTAATTTGATAACCCCTGGGTTGCCATTCCAAGGGTGTAAATATTCATCCTGTTGGTGCCGGCGCCCATCACTCCCCTGAGGCCCCCGGTTCCGAACTCAAGATCCTGGTAAAATGCATCAATGAGCTTCTTTTCGTCTTTTTCAAGCATTTCCCTGACTTCTTTCCGGGTCTCCTCATTAAACTCCGGTCCCAGCCATTCACGGGCTTTTTCTCTGATTTTGTCTATCGATAGCATATGTTTGTTTTTTAATTTGTTCAAACAAAAGGACCAAAGTGTTCTGAAGCCTCCTGGCCTTGTAGGCGTAATACGCCTGACGCTTCAGGCCGGTCCAATATACAAAATTACCATAATAGTTCCATACATTTCTGCAGACTCGTTCTCCAGTGAGGAATTTCGATACCGTATGTTTCCTTTATTTTGCTTTTATCCAGCACAGAATAAGCCGGTCTTCTGGCTGCAGAAGTAAAATCTTTTGACAGTATGGGATTCACCCTGCAGCTTAAACCGGCCTCACTTACAATTTCCGTTGCAAAATCATACCAGCTGCAAACACCTTCATTTGAATAATGATAGATGCCGGCAATGAATATGTATTGGTTTCTGATCACTTTTGATGCTATTGACAGAACTGCATCAGCAAGATCAGCGGCATATGTAGGGGTACCGGTCTGATCAAAAACCACGTCAAGGACATCCTTTTCCTTTCCATGGCTTAAGATTGTTTTAACAAAATTACTTCCAAATGAAGAATAAAGCCAGGATGTTCTGATTATCATTGTATGAGGATACTGAAGAGCATTTATTTCTCCTTCCAGTTTTGACCGGCCGTAAACTGATTGGGGATTTGCTGAGGCGCTTTCGTTGTACGGAGATGTTGAATCGCCGTCAAAGACATAATCCGTTGATATATGTATGAATTTGCAATCAGTCCCCCTGATTGCATCAGCTATATTCTTAGGGCCGATGCTGTTGATCCTGAAAGCATTTTCCCTATTTGTTTCGGCTTTGTCGACAAAATTGTAAGCAACACAGTTGATTATCCAGTCGGGTCGGGTTCTTGTGATAGTTTCATTTAATGACACTTTATCAGTAATATCAAGAGTATCGATATCAGTAAAGATGAATTCATATCCCGGGTAGTTCTTAGAGGACACCTTCAATTCATTCCCGAGTTGACCGGCGGATCCTGTTACAAGAATAACAGCCATGAAGTTATGGTATTACTTTATAAAATCCTTGATATTATGCTATCAAGCTAATAGTTATTATCTGCATCCGCAAATTTAGGATGTTTTCGGTCCTTATTGCTTATTACAGGCTTCAAATCATTGATTTTCCAGTCAATTTTAAGAAAGGGATCATTCAAATCAATGCCTCTTTCATGGACAGGACTGTAAAGGTTGTCGCACTTATACTGGATTATTGCGGTATCGCTCAGCACAGAAAACCCGTGGGCGAAACCTTTTGGAATGAAAAACTGGGTTTTATTCTCCGAATCAAGTTCAATGCCATACCATTTCCCGTATGTCCGGGAATGTTTTCTCAGATCAACGGCAACATCATATATTCTGCCGGTCACAACCCTTATCAGCTTTGCCTGTGCAAATGGTTCAAGCTGATAATGCAAACCTCTTATGACACCTCTGGAAGACTTTGATTCATTATCCTGGACGGGATTGAACGGTATGCCTGCTTTAAGAAAGGTTTCAAGTTTGTAGCTTTCAAAGAAATAACCCCTTTCGTCAGTAAAAATCTTCGGTTGTATTATGTATAATCCTTCAAAACCGGTTTCAATAATTTGCATAACTTTTTGTCATTAAACCCATATTTTAATATTTGCGGATAATATTTATCTCCTGAATTACCAAGATGTTTTTCACGGATGTTCACTTCTGGTAATTATTCTTATTTGAGAATGATTCTCATTAAAGAAACACTCTCCTCAACACCTGAAACTCAACAAAGACCATTTCTTTTTGACCAGCCGGTCACTCCTTCACTAACGGGAGCAACAGATTGCCATGGTCAAAGGTCCTTTCTTACGACTTCTGTCATCTGTCACTGGTCAGTCCCTCAACCTTTAAGCATCTTCATCAGCCGCAATCTTCAGCAGGTACTTGCCATACTGGCTCTTCTTCACCGGCTCAGCCAATGCAATTAGCTGATCTCTTGTAATGTATCCTCTTTTGAATGCAATTTCCTCAATGCACGATGCTTTAAGCCCCTGGCGTTGTTCGAGAGTTGCGATAAAATTTGATGCCTGCAAAAGACTTTCACAGGTTCCGGTGTCAAGCCAGGCCATGCCTCTTCCCATCAACCTGACTTCCAGAGTCCCTTCTTCAAGATACAGTCTGTTCAGATCCGTTATTTCAAGTTCTCCCCTTGCAGACGGTTTCAGAGATTTTGCTTTTCTGACGACACTGTTGTCATAAAAATACAGACCGGTCACTGCAAAATTCGACTTCGGTTTCACGGGTTTTTCCTCAATGCTTATAACTTTCCTGTCCCTGTCAAATTCAACCACTCCATATCTCTCGGGGTCAGTTACATAATAGCCAAACACGCAGGCTCCCTTGTTTAATTCGGCAGTCTTTAGCAGAGTATCTCCGAAACCATGGCCATAGAAAATATTATCTCCAAGGATCATGCATACAGGCTGGTCCCCGATGAATTCTTCCCCAAGGATAAAAGCCTGCGCCAGCCCGTCGGGTGAAGGTTGCTCCGTATAGCTGAATTTAATACCGAGCGGCCTCCCGTCTCCGAGGAGTGCCCTGAAGCCCTGAAGATCGCGAGGTGTCGAAATGACAAGTATATCCCTGATGCCTGCAAGCATCAACACCGACAGGGGATAATATATCATGGGCTTATCGTAAACCGGAAGCATCTGCTTTGAAATTGCATGTGTGACCGGATAAAGCCTTGTGCCCGAGCCGCCTGCCAGAATAATGCCTTTCATAATATCTTACATTATGTACTCATTAAAAATTGTCACTTCCTGCCAATACTGAAATATATGAATCCTTTACCACGCAGCTGGTCAGGATCATATATGTTTCTTCCGTCGAAAATCACTTTGCCTTTCATTATCTGGCCCATGAGGTCGAGATCAGGAAGATGGAATTCCGGCCATTCCGTCATCATTGCCAATGCATCAGCGCCTTTAATGGCATCATAGGGATCTCCGGCATAATAAATACTTTCCCCGACTTCCTTTTTCGTCTCTTCCATGGCAGCCGGGTCATATGCACGGATGGTTACTCCTTTTTTCAACAGCTCTTTTACCAGAAACACTGCAGACGACTCCCGTATATCATCAGTTTTCGGCTTGAACGATAATCCCCATACAGCTATTATTTTACCCGTCAGGTCTTCATTAAAGTATTTTACAATCTTGTTGAATATAACTTTTTTCTGCAACTCATTGGCTTTTTCAACGGCTGAGATGACCTTGAGGTCATAGCCTGCATCGGATGCTGTCTTGATGATTGCCTTGACATCTTTGGGGAAGCAGGAGCCTCCATATCCTGACCCCGGATAAAGAAACCTGTTGCCAATGCGTGAATCGCTGCCAATTCCTTTTCTGACACTGTTGATATCGGCACCCAGCAGTTCACAGAGATTGGCCATCTCGTTGATAAAGCTTATTCGTGTTGCAAGCATTGCATTTGCTGCATATTTTGTGAGCTCGGCAGAGGGAATGTCCATGAAAATGACCGTACGGTTATTAAGTAAAAACGGCATATAAAGACGCTTCATTATTTCGCCGGCCTTGCCATTGTCGACACCGACAATTATCCTTTGCGGTTTGAGAAAGTCCTCAACGGCCGAACCTTCCTTTAGAAATTCAGGATTTGAAGCAATGTCGAAAGGAATTTCTGACCCCCTGGCATCCAATTCATCCTTTATTTTCCTCCTTACCTTTTCAGCCGTTCCCACAGGTACAGTACTCTTGGTTGCAATGACAGCATAATGCGTAAGATATTGACCTATTTCGGAAGCCACTGCCAGTACATGCTGAAGATCAGCACTGCCATCCTCTCCCGGGGGAGTTCCGACAGCAATAAATATTACTTCTGCACCCTGGATCGCTGTTTTTATCTCGTTCGAAAAGGAGAGTCTCCCTTTTTCGGCATTTTTCAGGAGCAAAGGCTCAAGACCTGGTTCATAGATCGGAATTTTCCCGTTCTTTAACGACTGAACCTTATTATTGTCCTTGTCGACACATACAACATTCAATCCGGTCTCGGCAAAGCATGTTCCTGTAACAAGGCCAACATATCCGGTTCCTATAACTGCTATCTTCATTTTTAAAGGATAATTATTTATGGGTATTTGGTTCAAATATACTATAACAAGTGAATTAATAAAAAATTGTCCGCTCTCAACCAATAGTTTTAGCTGAAATCGATCAACCGGCAAGTCAATTGTTAATTAATTAACAGTAAAATCAGCACCTCCGTTAAACTGCATCCTTTTATCGTTTTGGAGATTGATTTTCAGAGGAAAATCTTCGATTTTTTGATGCCATTTCAATAAAAAATAATACCTTTGCAACCACTTTCAAAACAAAATAATGTCTAACTTATTAATTATTAGCACTTTTTAATTACAATTATGACTGAAAGCAAGAAGAAACCTGTTAAGAAAGAACAGATTGAAAATTTAGAAGATGGCTCAAAGCCTGTGAAAAAGGTAAAAGCAAAAGAAACCGGGGAAGCTCCCGACAGCTATGAAGCTGAAAATGAGGAACAAACAGAGAAGGCATCAGTTCCGGCTGAAGCTGAAGAAGAATCGGCCGGGATAAAAAATGAGGCAGAAGTTGCCCTGCCGGAGGCCGGACCAATATCCTATGAAACAAAAACAGCCGGTAATGTGCCTGCTGCCGGGGATTTTGACTGGGATAGTTATGAGAGCAATGAACTCAGGAACTCCCCTAAACACAGGGAATATGAAGCGCTGTACGATAAGACTTTGTCGACAGTGGCTGTTGATGAGGTAGTTACGGGTACTGTTATCCAGATGACCCCCCGTGAGGTGGTAATCAATATTGGCTATAAATCGGAAGGCGTTGTTAGCCTTAACGAATTCCGTTATAACCCGAATCTGAAGGTAGGCGACACTGTTGAAGTGTATGTTGAAAGCCAGGAAGATAAAAAAGGTCAGCTTCTTCTTTCGCATAAAAAAGCACGTGCTATTAATTCATGGGACCGCGTAAACGCATCTCTCGAGAAAGACGAGATCATTACGGGTTACATCAAATGCAGAACCAAGGGCGGCATGATAGTCGATGTGTTCGGTATCGAGGCTTTCCTCCCCGGTTCACAGATAGACGTAAAACCCATCCGCGACTACGACGTGTTTGTCGGCAAGACAATGGAATTCAAGGTAGTCAAGATAAATCAGGAATTCAAAAACGTTGTTGTGTCGCATAAGGCTCTTATCGAAGCTGAGCTTGAACAGCAGAAGAAAGAAATCATTGCAAAACTTGAAAAAGGACAGGTTCTCGAAGGAACTGTTAAGAATATCACGTCCTACGGCGTATTCATCGACCTGGGAGGTGTCGACGGACTCATTCATATCACCGACCTTTCATGGGGCCGCGTAAATCATCCTGAAGAGATAGTTCAGCTCGACCAGAAACTCAACGTGGTTATCCTTGACTTCGACGATGACAAGAAGAGAATTGCCCTTGGCCTGAAACAGCTCACACCGCATCCGTGGGATTCAGTGGATCCTGACCTCAAGGTCGGAGATAAGGTGAAAGGCAAAGTTGTCGTTATGGCCGATTATGGTGCATTTGTTGAGATTGCTCCCGGAGTTGAAGGTCTTATTCACGTTTCCGAAATGTCATGGTCGCAGCACCTTCGCAGTGCCCAGGAATTCCTTAAGGTCGGCGATGAAGTTGAAGCCGTTATTCTTACCCTCGACAGGACAGAACGTAAAATGTCGCTCGGCATCAAGCAACTCAAGCCGGATCCTTGGCAGAATATAGAGGAAAAATATCCTGTTGGTTCAAAACATATGGCAAAAGTCAGGAACTTCACCAATTTCGGTGTGTTTGTCGAGATTGAAGAAGGAGTTGACGGACTTATTCATATTTCCGACCTCTCATGGACCAAGAAGATCAAGCATCCTGCTGAATTCACCTCAATAGATTCTGAAATAGAAGTGATGGTTCTCGAAATCGACAAGGAGAACAGGCGTCTCAGCCTCGGCCACAAGCAGCTTGAGGAAAACCCATGGGATGTATTTGAAAACCTCTTTACTATCGATTCGGTTCATGAAGGAACTGTAGTTGAAGTATTTGACAAAGGCGCCGTAATTGCTCTTCCATACGGAGTCGAGGGTTTTGTAACCCCGAAACATCTTGTAAAGGAGGACGGTACAATGGCAAAAGTTGATGAAAAACTTGAATTCAAGGTTATTGAGTTCAATAAATCAGCGAAGAAAATCATCCTTTCTCACAGCAGGGTTTACGAGGATGAGAAGAAGGCAACAGAATCGGCAGCAAAGAAATCCGAAACTGAAACATCAAAGAAATCATCGAGGAAAACTAAAACCAATGTTGAAAAAACAACTCTTGGCGATATTACTCAGTTAGCAGCCCTGAAAGAAGAAATGGAAGAAAAAGCCGGCAAAGCATCTAAGAAATAGAAAAAATAGTTAAATTTAGAGTGTTAAAATTTAAACTATGGATTTCAATATAGAGAGCCGGAATAACAGCACATTAATTCAGATACAGTCGGAAAAGTTAGATACACATATTGCTCCTGCACTTAAATCGGAACTTGTGCTAATTTCAGGAAAAGGTGAGAAGAACATTATTCTTGACCTTGAAAGATGTCAGTATTGTGACTCTTCTGGCCTGAGCGCCATTCTTGTCGCAAACAGGCTTTGCAAAAATGCAGGAGGAACTTTCGTTCTTTGCGGACTGAGTGAAGCAGTTGAAAGACTGATAACAATTTCGCAGCTTGATACTGTTCTCAGCATTACCCATACAGTTGCTGATGCTGAAAAAATGATCTCATGATACTATAAGCATTGCAGACACTCCATGAAGCTCACTGTCCTTGGTAGCAGTTCTGCATTGCCGACATCTCAAAGATTTCCATCCGCTCATGTGCTTAATGCGCATGAGCGGTTGTTTTTAATAGACTGCGGGGAAGGGACCCAGATGCAGCTCCGCCGGTGCAGAATAAAGATCGGAAAGATAAACCATATCTTCATATCACATCTTCATGGCGACCATGTTTTCGGGCTTTACGGACTGCTTTCATCCTTCAACCTTATGGGAAGAGAATATCCCCTCAGCCTTTACGCTCCCGAGAACTACCTGCCGGTGCTCCTATCCCACCTTCGGGATTTTGATATCAACCTGGGTTTCGAAATACAGTTCACCCCGCTTAAAGGAAAAGATCCGGTCAGAATTCTTGATGACAAATATCTGACAGTGACCGCTTTCCCGCTTAAGCACAGGGTGGAATCGTTCGGTTTCCTTTTTAGCGAAAAACCTTCCGACAGGAGTTTTATTAAAGATTCTGTTACTAAATATGGTATACCGGTATCTTCCATACCTTCTATAAAGAAAGGAGAAGATTTTATTACTGATGATGGCACCGTAATACCAAACGAAGAGCTGACAATTGAACCGGAAAAACCTGTTTCATATGCTTATTGCAGCGATACGGCGTATTTCAGCCGCCTTGCACAATTCGTAAAAGGTGTAACTCTCCTGTATCATGAGGCAACTTTTGACAAGAGTCTGTCGGAACTTGCACAGACGGTCCTTCACTCAACAACTGCCGATGCCGCAACAACAGCCCGGGATGCAGAGGCAGGTACCCTGATGATAGGCCATTTCTCTTCACGTTATGACAATATTTTCGCTCTGGTGGAAGAAGCCAGGGAAATATTCCCGTCAACGATACCCGCAATTGATGGCAGGACATACGATTTGAAGAACCTGAATGATTCACAATGAAAAGCATCAAAGATTAGTTATCTTTGCGCCAGTTATAAAACATTTTGCCAGTGCAGGAAAAAATCTTAATCCTTGATTTCGGATCACAATATACGCAACTCATTGCCAGAAGAATCCGGGAACTTTCTGTTTATTGTGAGATATATCCCTTTAATCATTTTCCATCTCCCGACAGCTCCGTTAAAGGAGTGATCCTTTCGGGCAGCCCGTATTCCGTGAGAGATAAGAATGCACCCGATCCGGATCTTTCATTTATTAAGGAAAAATATCCCCTGCTTGGAGTATGCTATGGAGCCCAGCTTCTTGTCCAGAAATACGGTGGAGAGGTAATGCCTTCAGCTGCAAGGGAATATGGCAGGGCCAACCTTATTGATCTGAATACCGCTGATCCGCTTTTCAGGGATATCACCCCCGGAACCCAGGTCTGGATGTCACATGGCGATACAATTGTAGGCCTTCCCGAAGGATATGAAATAATCGGATCAACAGCCTCTGTCAGGGCAGGTGCATACAAAATAAAGAACGAATCTACCTGGGGGATACAATTTCACCCCGAGGTCTATCATACAACTGAAGGACTGCATATCCTTTCAAACTTCATTTTTGAAATATGCGGTTGTGCCGGTAACTGGACTCCGGGCTCATTTATTGAATCTGCAGTTCTCAACCTGAAAAATGAGATAAAGGATGACAAAGTGATACTTGGACTTTCAGGCGGAGTCGACTCAACGGTTGCTGCAATGCTTCTGCACAGGGCTATAGGTAAAAACCTGACATGCATATTTATAGATAACGGCCTTCTGAGAAAAAACGAGTTCGAAAATGTGATGGATTCGTATAAGGACCTTGGCCTGAATATAAATGGGATAAGGGCAGGGGAGAGATTCATCGGCGAACTTGAAGGTATCAGCGATCCCGAGAAGAAAAGAAAAACCATAGGAAGGGTGTTCATTGAAGTGTTTGATGAAGCCGCCCGACAGGTCAAGGATGTTAAATGGCTGGCCCAGGGAACAATTTATCCCGACGTCATCGAGTCAGTATCTGTGAATGGGCCTTCTGCAACAATAAAATCGCATCACAACGTGGGAGGACTTCCGGAAAAAATGAACCTTCAGGTTATAGAACCGCTCAGGCTTCTTTTCAAGGACGAAGTGAGAAAGGTTGGAACTGCACTCGGAATTCCCGGGGCGATCCTCAACAGACACCCCTTTCCTGGTCCCGGCCTTGCTATCAGACTGCTTGGAGCCATTACAAGGGAAAAACTTGAGATATTGAAGGATGCTGATAATATATTTATAAATGAACTTAAAAAGCATGGGCTTTATGACAAGGTCTGGCAGGCCGGTGTGATCCTGCTTCCTGTGAGGTCGGTTGGCGTGATGGGCGATGAACGGACATATGAGAATGCTGTGGTACTTAGAGCCGTCGTTTCAACCGACGGCATGACAGCAGACTGGGCTCATCTGCCTCACGAATTCCTTGGCCTGGTTTCAAATGAGATTATTAACAAGGTGAGGGGAATCAACAGGGTTGTTTATGATATCAGCTCAAAACCACCTTCAACAATTGAATGGGAATAAAGTCAGATGGGAAAACATTACTTTGTTTCAAACGTTTAGATCATAAGTGGTGATTAAGATAAAATAACATCCAACTTAGCCCCCCTTCAGGGGGGATGGGGGGTAGAACAAGTCATGAAAAAAAATTTCGGATTTCGGAATTTGGATTTCGGATTTAAACACTTTCACAGAGAACTCAGAGGATCACAGGAAACACAGAGAGCAGGATCAACGGATTAAAACAGATGCAATTATTATGAATATGAGGATAAGCAGAACGAGGTTATTAACTGGTGTTTTGGCTTTGTTTTTTTCAGGACACTTCGCCTTTACACAGAGCCTGAATGAAAATACATTTAAGATTGGCAGAACTCTTGGGCTGATAGATGCCTGGTATGTCGACAGCACCGATATCAATAAACTGACCGAACAGACAATAATTGAGCTGCTCCGAAGCCTCGATCCGCATTCGGTTTACATTTCGGCTAAAGACGTTAAGGAGATGAATGAGCCTCTTAACGGTAACTTTGAAGGCATCGGAATTCAGTTTAACCTGCTCCGCGACTCAATTATCGTGATAGAGCCTATCTCCGGCGGACCTTCGGAAAAGGCCGGGCTTCTTCCGGGCGACAGGATAATCACAATTGATGGTGAGAAAGTCGCCGGAACAGGCATCTCCACCAACGGGGTGCGAAGCAGGCTGATGGGGATGAAGGGCACAAAAGTTAATATCAGTGTTTTCAGAAAAGGTGAAAAATCGATACTTGATTTTACGATAACAAGGGATAAAATTCCGATAAACAGCCTTGATGCCGCCTATATGCTCGATAAGGAGACCGGATATATAAAACTGAATAAATTTGCCGCCACCACTGTTGATGAATTCGATGCTGCTGTTGACAGTCTTAAAAAATTCAACAACATGAAGAACCTGGTCCTGGATCTCAGGGGTAATGGCGGAGGGTATATGACCGCGGCAACTGATCTTGCCGATAAATTTTACTCCGACAAAAAGCTTCTTGTCTATCTCAGCGGAAGGAAAACACCCCGGCAGGATTATCTCTCAAAAGGAAGGGGAACTCTGTCATCGTCGCGTATAGCCATCCTCACTGATGAAGGTTCTGCATCGGCCAGTGAAATACTTGCCGGAGCCGTCCAGGATTGGGACAGGGGAATAATTGTCGGGCGAAGAACATTTGGCAAAGGCCTTGTCCAAAATGGATTTTACCTTACCGACGGTTCAATGATAAGACTCACTATTGCAAGGTATTATACCCCTACAGGGAGGCTCATCCAGAGCCCGTACAATGATGGTTATGACAAGTATCTTGAGAACTTCTACAAAAGATATACCGATGGCGAACTGATGACTGCCGACAGCATTCATTTCCCCGATTCTCTGAAATACAGGACCATGATTAACAAACGTACAGTGTATGGAGGCGGCGGGATCATGCCCGATGTTTTTGTCCCGGCCGACACCTCCGGTTATTCCGATTATTACAGAAGTCTCGTCAGAAAAGGTGTTCTTAACACATGGTCACTGGAATTCTCTGACAAAAACAGGAAACAGATACTTTCAAAGTTTAAAACCTTCTCTGAATTCAAGTCGAATTTCAATTTTCCAGATGAGGATATCTCCGATCTGAAAGCTAAGGCCGAAAAAGCCGGAGTAAGATTTGATGAGAAAGGATATAATATTTCCAGGAATGAGATCCTGACTGTACTTAAAGGCTATATTGCAGCCAACATCTGGAAAACAAACGAGTTTTACATGATTATCAACGAAGATGATCCCGTAATTGAAAGTGCACTCCGAATCATTTCAGACAGGCAGCAATATGAGAAGCTGCTTGGATTTATCAAATGACGGCAAAGACATCTGACCACATTCCTTCTTTTCTATCAGCTAACGGAAGATGAAATTAATTGCAAAAACCTTGTATGGCCTTGAGAATCTCCTGTCAGAGGAACTGAAAACCCTTGGTGCTGCCGAGATAAATGTTCTCAACAGGGCAGTATCGTTTGAAGGTGACCAGCAGCTGCTTTACAGGGCCAACTACTGCCTCAGGACTGCAATGTCGGTTTTGAGAATCATCTCCGAATTCAGGATAAGGTCGAAGGATGACCTTTACAAAAACTGTAAAAGGATAGGGTGGAACAGGTTTTTAAGTCCTGAAAAGACTTTCTCAGTTGTCCCGGTCGTCAATTCCCCGCTTTTCAAACATACAGGCTATGCAGGCCTTGTCATGAAAGATGCCGTTGCAGACTGGTTCAGGGAAAGGACAGGGAGCCGTCCTTCGGTCAATCCGGAAGACCCTGATATTCTTTTAAATCTGCATATCAGCAATGACCAGGTAACGGTCTCTGTCGACTCGTCGGTCGTTCCGCTTTACAAACGCGGCTGGCGGACTGAACAGGGATTCGCTCCTCTCAATGAAGTGCTGGCCGCAGGTATCGTACTTATTTCAGGATGGAACGGGAATTCAGTTCTTATTGATCCGATGTGCGGCTCGGGGACCATACCGATCGAAGCTGCATTAATTGCCTGCAACATTCCACCAGGCAAATTCAGGAGTTCTTACGGATTCCAGAAGTGGAATGATTTTAATAATGACCTTTTTGACGGAATAAAGAAGGATTGTGACAGGAAGATAACCAGACCTGCTTTGAAAATATATGCATGCGATTATTCAGAGATCGCTGTGTCGCAAACCAGTGCCAATGTCGGTTCCGCAGGGCTGTCTGATTTTATCACAGTCGAACGGCGAAACTTCCGTGATCTGGAAGCACCCGATGATAACGGCGTACTGATAATAAATCCGCCATACGGAGAAAGGATAAGGATTTCAGAAGCCGATAATATGTATGACATGATCGGATCGACATTAAAACACAAATTTGAACGATATAAGGCATGGATCATTTCATCAGACAGGGAATCCCTCAAAAAGGTGGGCCTGAAGCCAACTTCAAGGAAAACTCTTTTCAACGGGGCTCTTGAATGTACCCTTGTAAGGTTTGATTTGTATCCGGGAAGCCTAAGGAAGAAATCTCCTGAAATTCAATCCTACGAGCCCTGAAAGTTCAGAATACCATCGGATTTCTTAATACAATTTATTTCTTTCTTCTTCCGTTTTTATTTTTATATTTGTTGGATTATTATGTTTGCAGGATAAAATGAAGCTTACATGAGCTTTGATGTTGAAAACTACTTTTCTGATATAACTGGTGGAAGTCCGATCCTCTATTATAAGGGTAACATTGATTCGGATCTTATTAACAGAATGCTTGATACGGTTGAAGAAAAACTTGTTTCGATCAACGAGGATCCGAAACTCAGAAAAAAGGTTTATAATGTGCTTGTAGAAAGTCTTCAGAACCTTTACCATCATGTTGATAAAGTCCCGGAAAGTTTTGAAGACCAGACAGCTGAGAGATTCGGTATTTTTACGCTTTTGAAAGTCAATGACGGGTATAAGATAATGACAGGCAATTTTGTGAGGAATGAGGGGGTAAATGAACTTGAAGAAAAACTGAAAAGGATTAATGGTTCTACACATGAGGAAATAACCGAACTGTATAAGTTCATTCTTAATCATCAGCGAATATCTTCAAAAGGCGGCGGGGGGCTGGGGCTTGTTGATATCGCAAAAAAGACAGGAAATAAGCTGGATTATCTCTTTAAGAGATATGATGACAAAAATTCATTTTTTTACCTTAACATTCTGGTCGACAACAAAAAGTGATAATAACCTAAACAGAACAAATATGGAACCGATCTTTATTGAAGGAACACCAAAGACCCCAACTATCAGATTTGATGCAAACGAGGGTGTTTTCGAAATCAAGGGACGCTCAATACCTGAAAATTCCGTCGAATTCTATAAGCCGCTTGTTGACTGGCTCGATCAGTACAAAGAATCCCCTCTTGGCAAAACGGTAGTGAATATCAGGCTTGAGTACTTCAATACAAGTTCGTCGAAATGTATCCTCGATGTATTCAAAAAGCTTGAGTCAATTCACAAGGCAAAAAATGACGTTGAAGTAAACTGGTTCTATGAAGAGGATGATGAGGATATGCTGGAAGCAGGAGAGGATTATGAATCTATAATCCGTGTTCCTTTTAAAATGATTGAGATTGTTGAATAGTATACAGACTTTTTGCTTGAAAAATATGAAAGAGGCTTTGTTTAAGGCCTCTTTTTTTATAAAGATCATCTTCATCCTGAAAGCTTTCTTTACCTGTCGGGTAAGAACGGGAAAAAAAGCGTTCCATCTGATATTTACTCCCTTCCCGACCTTGCCCCAGGGGGGAAGGAGACCCATAATTAAGGCTTCATCCAATACTTTTGTTCTCTGCGGTTTATGAACTATCATTTCCCCACGTGGGGAAATAAGAAAGGGGGCAAATTCAAATCGGGAATTTACGCTAGGCTTGGAAATCCGGCATTTTCAGCTTCCTCCTGAAGAGTTTCTCCCCGGAATTCAGGATATGCTTCAGCACCCTGAAATATAACACAAGGTATAATACAAATGTCATCAGCCAGATCACAATTACATTTACTATATATGTCTCCACCCTGAATCCGCAGAACATTTTAAAAGGGGCATAAAAATGAGCCTTAATGCATTTGCCCCCGGGATCCATGTAAACCGGATCAAGCTTCTGAACAATTTCTCCCTTGTAGTCAATAATTTTCTGGGTCTCATCCTTGAATGTCACAAGCTCTTCAAGCGAGCTGTTGAAGTATTCATTCCTGAGTTTGACGAATGCATCCTTGTCTTCTGATTCGAGGCGTGTGATATACTGATCCTTAATATTATTTGCGTCAGTATATTTCTTAACATAGTGTTTCCGAAGAGCCTCGGTGTATTTCAGGGCCGAATCAATAATATCAACCGTAACCCTGTCAGGCGTAAGATCTTCGAGATATCCGAACTTTATGGAAGACAGAATATCCGTCTCTTTCCTGAATTCGTTACGGACAAGAGTCAGATTATCAATGAAATCATCGCTTTTTGTGTTCTTTCTGATATCACTCTTCAGATTTTCGAGTTTCATCTTTATCCTGGAATTCCAATAGTCCTTTTTGAACCTTGCCTCGCTCATTTTCTTATCGTACTCGTAGAAAAGCTTCTCGTACCTGTTATTCACAAACTGTTCCACGGCGAGGGCTTCATAGCCCCATCTTGCTGTAACCAGCTCTCCATAGAAAGGTATCGAAACCGGCGACGAGATATTGGGATTCAGTTTTTCAAATTTTACAAGAACACCGCTGAGGATTATCTGGGGAATAATCAAGAAAGGAATGAGTATGTAAATTGTGACCACGGCTTTAAAACTGTCTGAAATGACAAGTCCCATTACATTGGCCGAGGCCCAGCATGTAAAAAGTATGAGCCAGTATTCGAAAGTCATCTCTTTGATGCCTGTGATTGCATTGCCTATCAATACAAAGCTTAGCGTCTGTATTGCTGATATCCCGAACTGAACGGCCACCTTCGACATCAGATAACTGTTCCTGCTTAAATTAAGGAAGGCTTCACGTTTTAGGATCTTCCTGTCCCTGAAGATCTCTTCGGCACTGATCGTAAGCCCCATGAAAAGAGCCACTATCACCGACATGAAAAGATAAACGGGAAGGTTGCTGTTGTCGCTCAGATAGTATTTTGGATTCTTTGCACTTTCGTCAAAGTATCTGATCAGATAGGAAAGGCACAGGGCAAGGATGGGTGCCTCGAGGAGGGTTATTGTAAGATATTGTATATCTGCGATTTTAGCCAGGATGTCGCGCCGTGTGAAAAGTATGAATTGCCTTAATCTGTCAGGTACCCTGAAATTTATTTCCGGCAAAGCATCTCCCTTTTCAATTTTTTCCTCTTTCTTCTCTGATTCATAAAGCAAACGCCAGTCGGATGGCGACATTCTCCGGGTTTCGGTAGGCTTCCCGCTTTCAGTGAACACTCTGGCCTCGACAATATTGAAGATCTGCTCGGGATTCACGTTCCCGCATGCAAAACATTCACTATCACTGTAATTCGGATGACCAATTTTCTTCTTGAAATACTCAATTGAATCGACAGGGTTGCCATTATAAATGAGATAACCGCCTGTATCGAGAATCAGCAGCCTGTCGAACGTCTTAAAGATGTCGGAAGAAGGCTGATGTATAACTACAAACAGTAGTTTGCCCTTTCGTGCAAGTTCCTTCAGCAGATCAAGGATGTTTTCAGAATCCCTTGATGAAAGACCCGACGTTGGCTCATCAAGGAAAAGGATGGCAGGTTCCCTTATAAGTTCAAGCGAGATATTCAGCCTCTTTCTTTGTCCGCCGCTGATTTTTTTGTTAAGAGGTGACCCGACTTTCATATTTCTGATCTCGTACAGGCCAAGGTTCTTTAAAACATTGTCCACCTTCTCGGTAATTTCTTCTTCCGAGAGATTCCCGAAACAGAGCTTGGCGTTGTAATAGAGGTTGTTAAAGACGGTAAGATCCTCGATAAGCAGGTCATCCTGAGAAACATAGCCAATAAGGCCTTTTATTTTGTCTTTTTCCCTGTGGATATTTATTCCGTTGATAAGCACTTCTCCATCAGAGGGAGGATTTGTACCGTTAAGCACACCAAGCAGGGTCGACTTGCCCGCCCCGCTTGCCCCCATTATCCCGACCATCCTTCCCGACTCACTCCTGAACGACATGTGATGTATCCCGATGTCGCCCGATTTAAACCTGTATTCCAGGTTATTGACTTCATAAACAACCCGCGATGACTTAAATTCCTCTTTCAGGAATTGCATTGTAATATCCCAGTAATAAACAGGCGATATGTTGTACCCTTTTATTGATGAACCCCGGCTTATCGGATAGACCTTGTCTTCCTGAAGGAGCTGGCTGTTCATTGAAAGCTCTCCTGCACGGGTAAAACGCATGAAATACATGTTTATCGTCGGGACAAACAATACCCATATCTGACCTTTCAGCTGCTCTTTCCTGAGATATTTTACTCCTTCAGTTTCTTTCCTTTTTTCTCCGCTTATTATCAGAAGGTTAGGAGAGGAGGGTACTTCGGAAAAGGGATTCAGGACAAACTTTTCAATGTTATTGTAGTCTTCTTTTGAAATGTTAAGACCTTCTGCAAGAGTCGCTATGAAACCTCTTTCAAGGGATGTCACTTCAGAGCCTCCTGATTTACAGAATTCAAGAGCATGTATTACAATTATTATTCTTTGCTCGCTGTCGAGCTGCCCTTCTTCATTGATGTCGTTACACAATTTTGTGATCCTGATGGCAATGGCGCCTTCACGGCGCTCGGGACTGCTTTTTTCGAGCCGCTCCTGGGCATCCCTGTAGGCCTGGCTGTACTGCGACAAATATTTCCCTACAAGCGACTTATTCAGCCGGTGACTTAAAAAATCCTGCACCACACCCCTTCTCTCAGCGTCGTTACGCGTGGGATTGGCAATCAGTGCAAAAAGCTGCATCAGCGCTTCAATGATCTTTTCATTCATTGCAAAACCGGAAACTATTTATGTTAGTGTTGGTCAGCCCGTCGATACATTGCTAAAAATGATCGGCTGAACTACTTTGATAAACAATGATTCCGCCTAAATATTGTTAATTTCTTAACAGTTATATTGAAATATCTGACTTGTTCTGATTCCAATGACATGTGAAAATGAAAGTCTGTCCTATTTGCTTTTCTTTCCGGAGGCAGTGTTTCCGGATCTGCCGGTAACAGTCAGTGACTTCCGGCTTTTTCTTTTCTTTTCGACGGAAAATCCGAATTTCCCTATATATCCTCCTGTTTCATAATATTTTCCGTGCAAATAACAGATTGGCTCCGCATCATACAGTCTGAATATACCTGTCTTTTCATCAAAGAGTTCCTTCTCAGCATTCACGGCAACCACTTCTGATATAAACATATGATGTGTTCCCAGTTCCTTTATTTCTTTAACGATGCATTCAATGTTCACGGGAGATTCCCTGATCAGGGGCGCTTTTACCACCGCTCCCCTTTCAGGAGTAAGCTTCATCTCTTCGAATTTATTATGATCGGCGCCTGACTTTACCCCGCACCAGTCAGTGGCAAAAGCCAGCGCTTTGGTTGTCAGATTGATGACAAATTCACCGTTCTCTTTTATTATCCTGTACGAATGTCTCGAAGGCCGTACCGAAATATAACACATCGGAGGATCCGTGCATATGGTACCGGTCCATGAAACAGTGAATATGTTATATTCTTCCGCTGTTGATCCGCAGCTTACCATAACAGCCGGGAGTGGATAGATCATTGTCCCGGGTTTCCAGAGTAGTTTGCTCATCTTGTCCTTTTTTGTCCAAAGATAATTTCAGCATTTTAATCTGATCAGGATTTCTTGACATTTTGGCGCAAATAATTCCATTTCAATGCCAAAAAGACAATTTTCCCCCATGGCAGGAAAATTGTTGAGTTCAACCAGCAACATGCAACATGCAAAATGAAGTATTTAAAATATTACACATCAACGCAATAATATAAGAATATGACTTTGAACAATTTCACACTTAAAGCCCAGGAAGCTGTTCAGCAGGCTTTCAATATAGCTGATTCAAAAGGGCAGCAGGCTATAGAATGTGCCCATCTGCTCCATGGTGTGATAAGTGAGGCTGAGAACATTTCCGGATGGCTTTTCGGGAAGCTGGGGATCAGCGTTTCTGCAGTGATTAAGGATATTGAAAAGCTTATTGATACTTATCCGAGGGTAACAGGAGGTGAGCCGTATCTTTCTTCAGGTGCATCTGAGGCATTACGGAAAGCAAACGATAACGCCTCTTCGATGAAAGATAAATTCGTTACGACAGAGCATATCCTGATGGGAATCCTTGAAACGACCGATAAGGCCTCACAGATCCTTAAGGATTACGGTGTTACGATGAAGGACCTGAAAACTGCTGTGACGGAACTCAGAAAAGGAGCAACAGTTGATAATGCGGCTTCTGAGGAAACATTCAATTCATTGAACAGGTATGCCATAAACCTCAATGAGAGGGCAAGGAACGGTAAGCTTGATCCTGTTGTCGGACGGGATGAAGAGATCAGACGGATACTTCAGATCCTTACCAGGAGGACAAAAAATAATCCCGTTATGATAGGAGAGCCGGGTGTGGGAAAAACAGCCATAGCCGAAGGCATTGCACACAGGATCATAAGGGGCGATGTTCCTGAGGATCTGAAATCGAAGACTATTTATTCACTCGATATGGGAGCCCTGATAGCCGGGGCGAAATATAAGGGCGAGTTTGAAGAAAGGCTGAAGTCGGTGGTCAATGAAGTCATTTCATCAAATGGGGAAATCGTGTTGTTCATTGATGAAATACATACTCTTGTGGGTGCAGGGAAGTCGGAAGGCGCCATGGATGCCGCAAACATTCTCAAACCGGCACTTGCAAGGGGAGAGCTGAGGGCCATAGGTGCAACTACATTGAATGAATATCAGAAGTATTTCGAGAAGGACAAGGCCCTTGAACGACGTTTCCAGGTTGTTATGGTTGATGAACCCGACAGGGAGGATTCCATTTCGATCCTCAGGGGAATACGCGAGAAGTACGAAACACATCATAAGGTTATTATAAGGGATGAAGCAATAATTGCCGCTGTCGATCTGTCGAGCCGTTATATTACCGACAGGTTCCTTCCCGACAAGGCTATCGACCTTATTGATGAAGCTGCATCACGGCTTCGCCTTCAGATGAACTCCGTTCCTGATGAGATTGACGAGGTGTCAAGGACAATAACTCGTCTCGAAATCGAAAGGGAAGCAATAAAGCGCGATGGCGACAAAGTCAAGGAAGATGAGATAACCTCTGAGCTTGCCGAACTGCAGTCGAGAAAAGATGAGCTTATGGCAGGATGGAAGAGCGAAAAGGATATGATAGGTAAGGTTCAGGAGAAGAAAGAAGAAATGGAAGCTCTCAGGTTTGAAGCGGAGCAGGCTGAACGGAGCGGCGATTATGGAAGGGTCGCGGAAATAAGATACGGAAAGATGATCGGGCTGGAAAAGGAAATAGCCAGTCTGAAAAACCAGATAGAACAGAAAAGAAGTAAGGGATCGCTTGTAAGAGAAGAGGTCAGAACTGAAGATATTGCCGAAGTTGTCGCAAAATGGACAGGCATTCCCGTTTCAAGGATGCTTGAAAGTGAAAAGGAAAAGCTGCTAAGGCTTGAAGAAGAGCTCCATAAACGTGTCGTTGGTCAGGATGAAGCAATACAGGCTGTATCAGATGCTGTCAGGAGATCAAGGGCCGGCCTGCAGGATGCAAAAAGACCGGTCGGATCATTTATTTTCCTGGGGACAACCGGCGTCGGAAAAACTGAACTGGCCAGAGCCCTGGCCGAGTTCCTCTTCAATGATGAGAACCTTCTTACCCGTATCGATATGTCGGAATACCAGGAAAGACACTCTGTCTCAAGACTTATTGGAGCTCCTCCCGGATATGTCGGCTATGAGGAAGGTGGTCAGCTTACCGAAGCGGTAAGACATAAACCCTATTCGGTTGTGCTGCTCGATGAAATCGAAAAAGCACATCCCGACCTGTTTAACCTTTTGCTTCAGGTTCTTGATGACGGAAGACTTACCGATAACAAGGGAAGGACAGTCAATTTCAGGAATGTCATAATAATCATGACATCAAACCTTGGTTCAGACCTTATCAGAGACAGGATGGATAAATGGAATAATGAACTGCCTGACAATGAGGCTGAATCGCTAAGGAGGGATCTTTTCCTTCTTCTGAGGAAATCGCTCAGACCTGAATTTTTGAACAGGGTTGATGAGATAGTGATGTTCCGTCCTTTGAGTATTGAACAGATAAGGGAAATAGTTAAGATCCAGCTTAACAATGTAAGAAAGGTTCTTGAGGCGAATAATTTCAGGCTCGAGGTTTCGGATGCTGCTATCGGTTGGCTGGCTGAACACGGATATGATCCGCAGCTTGGTGCCCGTCCTGTTAAAAGGCTGATCCAGAAGGAAGTAATTAACGAACTTTCAAAGGAGATTATCGCCGGCAAAATAAGAAAAGAATCAACAGTCTCAATTGACGCCAAAAACGGCCGGCTCGTCTTTGAAAGTGTTCAGGAATAAAACCTGCTCTTAATTGACTTCGGCTTTGGAGGGGGCAGCGAACTTCCGCCCGTTCGTTCTTATCTGAACGACCTCACGCATGCGTCTATGTCGTCATACAACTCAAAGACAGTATGCAGGTGAAGTGTGTGAAACAATTCAGTCGCCCTCGATTCGGGATTTGCAAATTTCAGAACCCCCAGATTGTTCTTTGCCGCCTTATGAAGCGACAGGAAACATGCGAATCCCGAACTGTCGATGTACTCCACTCCTTTAAGATCAATAATCACTTTTGAGCCGGGATTGTCAAAAACCTTGCTTACCCCATCCTTTATCTCATCTATGGTCATGACATTTATTTTGTTGACTGTAAATGAGATAATATCAATCTTGTTCCTCTTCTCAATCCTGATCATCTCAGCCATGACTATAGATTTTTTACCAGATCGTCCAACTCTTCCAATGCACTTAATGTTTCATTTTCAAACCGTGTAATATAGGCTTCATATTTCTCAGGATTCCTGCTGTCAACAGCCTGAAGTTCAAATGTCTTCAACATATTTGCAAGACTGTCCATTCCCATTATTGCCACCGACGATTTGGCCTTGTGAGCGAGCCTCCCAAGAGCCTGATAATTCTTTTCATTCAGGAGAAGCCTCATTTCTGTATTGAATTCTGAAACCTGGTCCCTGAACAAGTCTATCAGCTCCTTCAACAGTCCGTTGTCGCCGCCGGCAACCATTTCAAGGTACTCGGTATTGATAAATTTGTAGTCCATGACTTTCTGTTCCCTTTATTCCGGTAAAGACGATTGTTAATAAATAACAGATATAATTTAAATTTATTTTGTTACTAAGTGATCTTTGACAGGATGGCTTTCATGACTGGCCGGGGCAACGGCTGTGACTGTCAGGATCTTCCCTGTCCTTTTTTTACGGAAACTGTTGAATGCGGATATTTCAGGAATGCGAAAATTATTCAGAAGGCCTCTTCATTGCAACCTGACATATATTACAAAAACAATAATAATTCCGAATAAAATATATTCTAAATTTACGAGTTATAGACTTAACCGGTCTGCCCGGCTCTTCCCTTAAACTGTAAGCGGAGAGGAGGGCATTGCATCATAACCGGGACGTGCCCGTTGCCAATTATTTAAGGGATGGGATCGGCTGTGGGCATGGCAGCAGTATTGAAGGAATAAGAAAATATTAATATAATTTATTACTCTGCATTAATGAAAAATACAGTCTTTACACGTTTCCATGAGGAAGCCGGAGCCAGGATGGTTCCGTTTGCCGGATATAATATGCCGGTTGAATACAAGGGTATAAATGAGGAGCATATAGCTGTACGTGAGTCTGTAGGAGTATTTGACGTTTCCCACATGGGCGAGTTCTGGGTATCGGGCCCTTCAGCCCTTAAGTTCCTGCAGTACATTACATCCAACGACATTTCGGCTCTCTGGGATGGCAAGGTGCAGTATTCCTGTTTCCCCAATGGAAAGGGAGGAATAGTGGATGACCTTCTTGTTTACAGATTCAGTCACGATAAATACCTTCTCGTTGTCAATGCAGCCAATATAGAAAAGGACTGGAACTGGTGCGTAAAAAATGCAGAACAATTTGGAATTGTCCCCGGAAGGGATCTTATCAATGCTTCTGATGATATCGCCCAGCTTGCGGTTCAGGGTCCTGATGCCCTGAAAGCAATGCAGAAGCTTACTCAGGCTCCTGTCACTTCAATGGAATATTACACTTTCAGGATTATAGAATTTGCAGGCATTAAAGATGTAATCTTTTCGATAACCGGTTATACCGGTGCGGGTGGATGCGAGATTTATGTAAGGAATGAGGATGGCCCAAGGCTGTGGAAGGCTGTTTTTGAAGCAGGTAAGGAATATAATATCAGGCCAATAGGCCTTGGTGCAAGGGATACTCTCCGGCTCGAAATGGGCTTTTGCCTTTATGGAAACGATATTGACGATACCACTTCACCTATCGAGGCCGGTCTGGGCTGGATAACCAAATTCACCGACAGCAAGGACTTCATCGATAAAGCTTTGCTTCTTAAACAGAAAGAGGAAGGCACAACAAGGCGGCTTAAGGGTTTTGTGATGATCGACCGCGGCATTCCGCGCCAGCATTATGAGGTTGTTGATTCAAACGGCAACTTAATAGGGGAGGTGACCTCGGGTACAATGTCGCCTATGATGAAGCAGGGAATTGGAATGGCTTACCTTGCAAAGGGTTTCTGGAAACCCGGCACGGAGATCTTTATAAGGATCAGAAACAAGGATCTGAAGGCTGAGGTCGTAAACCTGCCTATATATAACAAACCCTGATGCGCAAAAGAAATCTCGAAACATGTTTTTCACCGGCGCTGTACGAACCTGAAAGACACGCTGGTTCTTTGGTTGTTGTCATTGATATCCTCCGTGCGACTTCGGCTATATGCACCGCATTTGAGAATGGCGCTGCATCGGTAATCCCCGTTGCAACCGTTGCTGAGGCAAGGGAATACAAGGAAAAAGGATATCTTGTCGCTGCCGAACGCGACGGTTATGTGCTTGACTTTGCCGATTTCGGCAATTCGCCGTTTAATTTCACTCCCGAAAGAGTTGCAGGAAAAACCATTGTGTACAGCACAACAAATGGTACAGGTATTATTAAGCTGGCACATTCCGCACAATATATTGTAATAGCATCTTTCCTCAATATAAGTTCAATTGTTGAATGGATCATAGCCAGGGATAATGATGTGATTCTTTTCTGCTCGGGATGGAAGAACAGGTTCAACCTTGAAGACTCCCTGTGTGCCGGCGCAATTGCTGAACGGCTTCTTGGAACTTCACTTTATTCGACGATCTGCGATTCAACTCATGCAGCCACTGACCTGTGGTCGCTGGCCGGAGGTGACCTTCCCGGTTATATTGAAAAAGTTGCCCAGCGTTCCCGCCTGAGGGATAAGAATCTCGATGACTGCATTCCCTTCTGCCTTTCAATGGATTTTACAAAAAAGATCCCGGTAATCAGGGATGGGATCCTTGTCCCGGCAGAAAGCTGATGTATGGAGCAGAATGTATAATTATCCACCATGCACTCACCCCCTGCCTCCTCTCTGCTTCGTAAAGAGGGGGTTGGCTATTCTCAACCAAATATAGTCCGGATCATATCAGGAACCGCCCTTCATTGCGACATCCGGGAGGGGGATGGGTACATGCTGTTAAAAAGCAAGACTTTCCGAAGATTGGTAAAACAAAATAGTATTCCCTGCCATGACTCTTTTCTTCTTGCCAATACTTAAAAATCCTTATTTTTGTACAAAGGGTGAGGTAACCCTGAACCTGAATTAAATTTTAAACATAAATATCATAACATGAAGAAACACAACTTTTATGCCGGTCCTTCAATTCTTCCGCAGTACACTATTGAAAAGACAATTGAAGGAATAAAGGACTTTGCAGGAACGGGCCTTTCGGTCCTTGAGATATCCCATCGCAGCAAGGAGTTTGTCGCATGCATGAACGACACGATTGCCCTTGTTAAGGAACTTCTTGAGGTACCGTCAGGTTACCAGGTTATTTTCCTTGGTGGCGGAGCCAGCCTTCAGTTTGGCATGGTGCCAATGAACATGATGAATAAAAAGTCGGCCTATCTAAACACAGGCGAATGGGCAGGCAAAGCCCTTAAGGAAGCCAGACTGTACGGCGAAGTTGTGGAAGTTGCTTCATCAAAAGAAAAGCTTTTCAGCTATATCCCGAAAAACTACACTGTTCCGGCTGATGCCGATTATTTTCATATAACCACCAACAATACTATTTACGGGACAGAGCTTAAAAAGGACCCTGACGTATCGGTGCCTCTTGTTGCCGATATGTCATCAGATATTTTCAGCCGCCCTGTCGATGTCTCAAAATATTCGATAATATATGCCGGGGCTCAGAAAAATCTTGGCCCTGCCGGTGTGACCCTTGTGATAATTAAGGAATCAGCCCTTGGAAAGGTCGAGCGCCAGATACCCACAATGCTTGATTACCGCACTCATATTAAGGGCGAGTCGATGTTCAATACACCTCCGGTATTCGCGGTTTTTGCAGCGCAGCAGACTCTGCACTGGCTCAGGGACCTGGGCGGAGTAAAGGCAATACAGAAAAAGAATGTTGAAAAGGCAGCGCTGCTCTATGATGAAATTGACAGAAACAAGCTGTTCGTTCCGACAATAAATGATCCTGAGGACCGCTCTCTCATGAACATATGCTTTGTAATGGCTCCCGAATACAAGGAACTTGAGAAGCCTTTCTCTGAGTTTGCTAAATCAAGAGGCATAGTGGGTATCGAAGGACACAGATCAGTTGGAGGTTTCAGAGCTTCAACATACAACGCTCTCCCAAAGGAAAGTGTTCAGGCCCTTGTAGATACAATGAGAGATTTCGAGAAGACACATTAAGTTCATAACTCATACATCTGTCATGAAGATACTTGTAGCAACTGAAAAACCATTTGCTCCGGTTGCCATACGCCAGATTCGCGAGGTTATCGAAGCCGCGGGATTCCGGATGGAATTACTGGAAAATTACAGGGAACCGGAGGAGCTTGCCGGTGCAGTTTCCGATGCCGATGCACTGATTGTAAGGAGCGACATGGTGACATCATCGATCCTGGATGCTGCAAAACAACTTAAAATTGTGGTAAGGGCTGGTGCCGGCTATGATAACCTCGACCTTAAGGCCTGTTCTGAACATAACGTCGTAGCTATGAATACTCCCGGCCAGAATTCAAACGCTGTGGCCGAGCTTGTATTCGAACTCGTCCTTTTTCAGATACGTGGAGGGTTCACCGGCAAAACAGGTACCGAACTGAGAGGCAAAACGCTCGGATTGCACGCTTTCGGAAATGTGGGGAAATATGTGGCAGACATTGCTAAAGGCTTTGGCATGGATATTTATGCTTATGATCCGTTTGTAAGCGAAAGAGTCATGAAGAACAACAATTCAAAGCAGTGCATAAATATTGAAGAACTCTACCGGAAATGCCAGTATGTCTCTATTCATATGCCTCTCAACGAAAGGACTGTTAAATCAATAGGCTATGATCTTCTGAAGCAGATGCCCCCGAATGCCTGCCTGATCAATACAGCCCGAAAGGAATTAATTGACGAACAGGGACTCCTGAAGGTATTTGAAGAGAGATCAGATATCAGCTATCTTGCAGATGTCGCCCCCGATTGCAGAGCCATTTTTGAAGAGAAATATAAGGGCCGGTTTATTTTCACTGAAAAGAAGATGGGGGCACAGACTGAGGAGTCAAACATAAATGCAGGCGTTGCGGCCGCCCGCCAGATCGTTGATTATTTCAAAACAGGAAATCAGAAGTACAGACTTAATAAATAGCTTAAAAATATGGCTGTTGTCAAACCATTCAGGGGACTGAGGCCCCCTCAGTCAATCGTAAAAGACCTTGCCTGTCTGCCATATGATGTCATGAACACCGAAGAGGCCCTTAAAATGGCTCAGGGAAAAGAATGCTCTCTTTTGCATATTACAAGATCTGAGATCGACCTTCCGGCAGGCACCGATATCCATTCGGAAGAAGTGTATGAAAAATCGGTCGGGAATTTTACTCTCTGGCAGAAACGAGGCTGGCTTGTGCAGGATGAAGAACCACATTTCTATATTTATGCCCAGACCATGGAGGGCAGAACTCAGTATGGTATAGTCGGTTGCGCCTCAGTCGATGATTATCTTAACGGAACCATAAAGAAACACGAGCTTACCAGACCCGATAAGGAGCAGGACCGTATGATACATGTAAGGGTGAACAATGCAAATATCGAACCCGTTTTCTTTGCTTATCCTGCAGTAAAACAGTTAGATAACATTGTCAGATCAATAACGGAGAATGAAAAGCCTGAATACGATTTTATCTCGGAAGACGGGATCGGTCATACATTCTGGGTGATAAAAGATGCTGAAACAAACACGACGATCGAAAACCTGTTCGCAGAAAAAGTTCCTTATACATATGTCGCCGATGGTCACCACAGGACTGCCGCAGCAGCCCTGGTGGGCAAGGAAAAGCGTGAGAAAAATCCAAACCACCGTGGTGATGAGGAGTATAATTATTTCATGGCCGTGCATTTCCCGGATAACCAGTTGAGGATCATCGATTACAACCGCACAGTGAAAGACCTTAATGGCCTTACTGAAAAAGAATTCCTTGAAAAGCTTGGGGAAGGGTTTGTAATAAAGGAAAAAGGATCAAAGGTCTATAAGCCTGAAAAACTCCATAACTTCTCGATGTATCTCAACGGGCTTTGGTACAGCCTTACCGCAAAACCAGGAACCTATGATGATGGCGACCCGATAGGAGGACTTGATGTAACAATACTCTCTGAGCAGGTGCTTAAACCAATACTGGATATCCAGGATCTGCGGCGTTCAAAGAGAATTGATTTTATTGGCGGGATCAGGGGACTTCATGAACTTAAGAAGAGAGTTGACAGCGGCGAAATGAAGGTGGCGTTTGCACTTTATCCTGTATCAATGAAGCAGCTTATAACAATTGCTGATTCGGGTAATATAATGCCGCCCAAAACAACATGGTTCGAACCAAAACTCCGGAGCGGACTTGTGATTCACCCACCTGCTGTAGACCGGATACTCTCCTGATGGTATTACACTTTGGTGTGACTTTGTGTTTACCTTTCCGAACCATAGTTTTTGCCCCCCTGCCCCCTGAATGGGGGTTAAGAATCCCGGATCCGGTTTCATTCAGTCCCCCCTTTAGGGTGGATGGGGGCAGACTAAAAGAGGTACGAATCGGTGGGGATGGGGATGAACAAAAACATATAAGGGTTGGCAGCAGAAACTAAGTAAAATAATGACGGACATTAAGTTAAATATAAACAATCTTCGGAAGCAGATACCGTCAGAGGTTAAGCTTGTGGCTGTGTCAAAAACAAAGCCTGTATCTGATATACTTGATGCTTACAATGCCGGTCAGAGGATCTTTGGGGAGAACAGGGTGCAGGAACTGCTGAAAAAGAAGGATCTGCTTCCTGCTGATATTGAATGGCACCTTATCGGACATCTGCAGACAAACAAGGTTAAACTTATTGTTCCCTTTGTCAGCATGATACAGTCTGTTGATTCATTCAGGCTCATTAAAACAATAAACGATGAAGCCAGGAAAACAGGCCGGACAGTAAACTGCCTTCTCCAGCTTCATATTGCAAGGGAAGAAACCAAATTCGGTTTCAGCTTTTCGGAGGTGAATGAAATGCTTGGCGATATCGCATCCAGAACCCTTGATTCGATAAGAATCTGTGGTGTTATGGGGATGGCGACCTTCACCGATGACAAAGATATGGTAAGGGAAGAGTTCCGTTACCTGGCAGATTGTTTCCGAAAACTTAAAACAGCTTACTTTATTAACGATGAAGGCTTTAAAGAGATATCAATGGGAATGTCAGGCGATTTTGCCATCGCGATAAGCGAGGGGAGTACCATGGTTCGGATCGGAAGTCTTATATTTGGTGAACGAAACTGATTATATTAAAAATATTGAATATGGAAAATCTTACTACAGAATACCTCGGCCTGACTTTAAAATCTCCTCTTATCGTAAGCAGCAGCAGGCTTACATCAACAATCGGACAGCTGAAGGAAGCAGAAGAGAGCGGTGCCGGTGCTGTCGTCCTGAAATCCTTGTTCGAAGAACAGATAAACCACCACATACATTCATTCCGTGCCGATCCGGGAAGTTATCCCGAGGCAGATGATTATCTGTCAAACTATATCCACGACAACTCGGTTGAAGCATATCTCGAACTTATTCGAAACGCCAAGAAGAACCTTTCCATACCTGTTATCCCGAGCATAAACTGCTATACTGCAAAAGGATGGACAGGCTTTGCGAAAAATATGGAAGATGCGGGAGCCGATGCCATTGAGATCAACGTTTTCTTTTTGCCTGTTGACAGGAAGAAGTCAGCAGCCGAATCGGAGAAACTTTATTTTGACCTTATCGAGAACCTGGTGAGGACAGTTAAAATACCCATAGTGCTGAAAATAGGTTACAGGTTTTCAAATATTCTGTATATGATTGATCAGTTCTATGTCAGAGGAATAAAGGGAGTCGTGATGTTTAACAGGTTTTATGAGCCTGATATCGACATAAACAGGATGGAGGTTATTCCTGCATCGATCCTGAGCCAGGATATTGAACGGCGTTATGTTCTCAGATGGATAGGCATGGCCAGTGCCCAGGATATCAAAATCGACATATCTGCTTCAACAGGCGTTCATTCAGGGCAGGATGCCGTCAAATACCTGCTTGCCGGCGCCACTACAGTCCAGGTTTGTTCAGTATTATATAATAAAAGTATATCCTATGTTAAAACAATGAACAGGCAGATCTCCGACTGGATGTCTTCCAAAGGTTTTAAAAACATACATGATTTCAGGGGGAAACTAAATTACCTCAATTACGGGAAACCGACAGTGTTCGAACGCACCCAGTTCATGAAATACTTTTCCTCCTTCGAATAACAATCTCAGGATTATAAGCCGCGACACGGGATCCTGTACCACGCTCCGCCTTTCACTCCAGCACCGATATCAGCTCCAGGGCCAGTGAACGTTTGTCAGCACTACCTGCCGCGATGCCTTCTTTGATGATCCTTATAATCTCATCCTTTTTTGAACGATCCAGCTTTCCCGCGTGTGATTCAATTACTGTAAAACACTCAATTGCAGTCATATAATCCGAAGAAAGAAACAATCTTGCAAAAACTTCTGAAAAATCGGAATAATCAAGTCCCGACTGCCAGCATGAGGAGACTGCCATCCTCATGGTTTCAGCCTTAAGGTCTTTTCTCAGCTCTTCAACAACTTCCGTGCACGATGCCTGGTTACGCAGATCATTCATGAAATCTCTGATAAGTCTTTTTATGGAATCGTCGTCGGTATTATTATAGAATGAAATAAGCAGGTTGACGGCACCGCTGAAAGGCGGTTCTTCTCTCATAGCCTTGATTGCTCCTGTAATTCTAACAAAGTTTCCTCCTGTTAAAATATGTTCAAGTTCTTTACGTTTATTTTCTGTACTGCTCATTTTGAATGATTTCTTGCAAAGTTAAGAATCCTTCAATTTGGATCGTTCGGTTGACAGATTAAAATAATGTACTAATTTAGCGTTAATTAGAAAGGACAATAAATCACTTGATCATGAATAAATTTCTTAAAATCGGTAACGGTGTTCTTGCGTTGTTATTTCTTTTTTCACTGGAATTCACCGGTTGCCGTTCAGGCGTCAAAGGTGAAAAAACGGAGGCTGATACACTGGCTTTCACACGTTCTGATGCAGCAGTCTATGAAAATATAAAACAGGCTGAAAAGATATTTTATACCCTTCCTTCTCCGCTTGAGTCTGCAATGCTCATTAAATCGGCCGGGGCAGTCTTTGATGAAGACCTTCTGAATCCGGTCGACAATACCAGGAATTACAATACAAACAAGAGCATGGCTCTTAACCTCGGTATCTATACATGCGACCTGAGCTTCGCAAGCCTGTATGATCAGACTCAGCTTATTATAAACTATATGAGTGCTGCCAAGAAGATGGCTGACGGGCTGGGTATCCTTGATGCAATTAGTGATGAGGATGTTGAAAAACTTGAAGCCAATATCCACGACAGGGAAGTTATTATGGATATTGTCTCCCAGACTTACATGAACTCCAATTCGTACCTCGAGGAGAATGGTCAGCCGGCAATTGCAGCTATTGTCCTTACGGGAGGCTGGATCGAGGGCCTTTACATTTCAACGCGTCTCGTCGACATGAAGGATTTCGACAACAACAAGCTTGTCGGAAGGATTATTGACCAGAAGCTGTCAATAGATATTCTGCTGAGACTTCTTGAAGAAAGCAAGGGCCACCCGGCAATTGATGAAATAATAGCACAGGTTCAGAAGATAAAGACTGTTTTTGATAAAATTCAGGTCACAACCACTCCGGTACGTCCTGAATATGACCAGGCGGCAAACGTCACAGTCCTGAAATCGGAGGTTAAGGCGGATCTGTCGCCAGATGTCTTCACCGAACTTGCAAGGACGGTTACGGAAATTCGCTCAAATCTGATAAAATAAGCTGGATATGAGAATATTAAAGATTGCGTCTGTTCTGATGCTTTTCGCTCTGGCACAGGTAATACCTGCCAATGGTCAGTGCAAGACTTTTGCAAAGAAAACCTGTCTGCCGGAACTCGGATCGTATACCCACGACGGTAATTATCATGTCACTACTCTTACAGTTGGCGAAGAGGCAGAACTATTTAAAACATTCTATTCGGATATGGAATACAGGCTTGCGGTCTGCGGCGATGAGGGTCTTCCGCCCATTGAGTTTACTGTAATAGATGCAAACAGGAATATTCTCTTTTCAAGCAGGGAGGCTAACTACCCGAAATACTGGGATTTCAGGCTTGAGTCGAGCCAGCAGCTCAGGATAGTTCTGAAAGTAGCACCGTCAGGTACACAGGGAGAAATCCTGCCTTCAGGATGCGTTGCAATAATGTTCGGCTTCAAAATCAAATAAAGAAATTATACATTTACCTGATGATTATTAAAATCCCTTTGTGTACTTTATGCTGACCCGGGCGCAACTTTGTGGTCAGATTAATTTGTTGAAACAGAAAGTAACACAAAGGCTTGCACTGAGGTGGCACATAGCCGGATCATAATAAAATCAGCTCATATACCCCCTGATTTTATTGACTGAGCTTTTTCTTCAGGAATTTTCCGGTATAGGATTTCTGGCATTTCACCAGATCCTCCGGAGTGCCTTCAAATACAACATATCCTCCATCGTCTCCTCCTTCAGGACCCAGATCTATTACCCAGTCGGCGCATTTAATTACTTCCTGGTTATGCTCAACAAGTATTACGGAATGCCCATGGTCGACAAGGGCATTTAATGACTTGAGAAGTTTGTTGATATCATGGAAGTGAAGCCCTGTCGTCGGTTCATCGAAGATGAAAAGCATGTGTCCGGCCTCTTTTTCCTGGCTCAGAAAATATGCAAGCTTCACCCTCTGGCTTTCCCCTCCCGACAACGTGCTCGACGACTGCCCCATTTTGATATATCCGAGCCCGACATCTGCCAGGGGCTTAAGTTTTTCAATGATCCTTTTTTCGCTTCTTCCCTGATGTGATCCGAAGAAATCAATGGCCTCATCTATTGTCATCTCGAGCATATCGTAAATGTTCTTCCCGTAATATTTTACTTCCAGGATATCTTTTTTGAATCTCTTTCCCTTGCATGCCTCACATGTAAGTTCGACATCAGCCATGAACTGCATCTCAACCTTGATTATGCCTTCACCCTGGCATTCTTCACAGCGTCCTCCTTCAATATTGAATGAAAAATGTGAAGCTTTGAAATTGTTCTGTACCGATGCCTGTTGTTCGGCAAAAAGCCTCCTTATCTCATCATAAGCCTTAAGATAAGTAACGGGATTGGATCTGGTCGATTTACCTATGGGATTCTGGTCGACAAGCTCAATGCCTGTCAGCCGTGTAAAGTCGCCTGCCAGTTCACGGAACTGCCCGGGCTTCAGGTTGTTTCCTCCTATGCGGTTCGACAGTACGTTGTAAAGGATATCCGAAACGAGACTCGACTTGCCCGAACCGCTTACTCCTGTCACAACTGTGATTGTATGAAGCGGGAATTTTACATCAATGTTTTTAAGGTTGTTTTCACGCGCACCCTTTATTTCCACATAGCTGTTCCATTTTCTTCTTTTATCCGGAACCTTAACGGCAAGACGGCCTGAGAGATATCCTGATGTGAGTGATCTTCCTGAATCGCCGGCTTCGATCCTGCCCTGAAAAATAACTTCACCACCCAGCCTTCCGGCTTCAGGACCCATATCAATAATCTCATCGGCAGCACGCATTATCTCTTCTTCATGTTCAACCACAATTACGGTGTTGCCAAGGTCGCGCAGCTCTTTCAATACCCCGGTAAGCAGGTTCGTATCTCTCGGATGAAGGCCAATGCTTGGCTCGTCGAGAATATACATCGACCCTACAAGGTTGCTTCCGAGCGATGTTGCAAGGTTTATCCTCTGAGATTCTCCTCCCGACAATGTCGACGAGAGCCTGTTGAGTGTAAGATAAGGCAGACCTACATCCATGAGGAATTTAAGCCTCATGGTAATTTCCTTCAGGAGCCGTTCCGCAATCTTCTGATCTGACTCCTGAAGCACTATGGTACTGAAAAATTCATAAAGGCCCGAGACCGGCATCGTAACAAGCTCCTGGATGCTCCTGCCGGCAACCTTTACATATGAAGTCTCCTTTTTGAGTCTTGAACCCCTGCACCCGGGGCATACGGTCTTACCCCTGTACCTGCTGAGCATAACCCGGTACTGGATCTTGTATTTCTTTTCCTCGAGGTGTTCAAAAAAACTGTTGAGTCCGTAGAAATACCTGTTGCCTTTCCAGAGAAGCTGCTTTTGCTCATCGGTAAGCTGATAGTAAGGCCGGTGAATGGGGAATTCAAATAAGGCAGCATTTGATATCAGCCTCTCTTTCCATTTTTTCATCGAATCCCCCTTCCAGCAGGCTATCGCGTCCTGGTAAACCGACAGGTTCTGGTCGGGTATGACCAGGTTTTCGTCAATGCCTATTACTTTGCCATATCCTTCGCAAACAGGGCAGGCCCCTAATGGATTATTAAAGCTGAAGAGATATTCGTTCGGCTCCTCGAATTCTATCCCATCCTCTTCAAATTTGTTCGAAAAGAATTCCCGGTGAAAACCGTTTTCGTGCAGAACAATTGCCTGGCAATATCCTTTACCGGTCTGAAAGGCTGTCTGTGCCGAGTCGGCAGCCCTGCTCATATTGTCGGCATCATGGCTGATAACCAGACGGTCAATTACAATATTAACTTCCTGCCCGGGTTTCAGATCTATTCCATGACCTGCACCATCGATCCTCAGAATTTCACCTTCCGATTCGATCCTGTTAAATCCTTGTTTTACCAGGAATGAAAAGTATTCAGAAGTCTTTATCGATTCAGGGATTTTCCCGGGTGCGGTTATTATTACTTTCGTTCCGTCATCGAGTGATTCGAGGTAGTTAACCAGATCATCGGCAGTATGTTTCTTAACTTCCCTGCCTGAAACAGGAGAATAAGTGCGTCCTATCCTTGCAAAAAGCAGCCTCAGGTAGTCATATATCTCGGTTGATGTTCCAACGGTGGAGCGGGGATTTCTTGAGTTTACCTTCTGTTCAATTGCGATGGCCGGGGGTATTCCGTTTATGAAATCAACCTCTGGCTTATTCATCCTTCCAAGGAACTGCCTGGCGTATGAGGAAAGACTCTCGACATAGCGTCTCTGCCCTTCGGCATAAATAGTGTCAAATGCCAGTGATGATTTTCCCGAACCCGATACTCCTGTTATTACAATTAGCTTATTGCGTGGTATTTTAAGACTTATGTTCTTCAGATTATGTACCCGTGCCCCCTTGATTTCGATAAACCCTTCCATCAATTTTTCCTCGATTTACATGCAAAGGTGGAGAAATTTTCTTTGTTTCCTTTACTGTTCAAATGGATTTGTTTACAATCACATCATGATGGCCTCCCTTCTAAAAGCACTCACCCTCCCGTATTCCCTATCTGCTGCGTAAAGAGGCAGGAGAAATGTTTGAAACAAAGCTAATTACATGCACTGCAGCTCCCCGTTCCTTTTTATGAAACAGAGAAGGGGCAGGGGATGAGTACATTAAGCCGGATGAAGACCAGGGATATATTAATATCAGGATTTTGACGAAAAAAATTCAAAAAAATCAACAATAATATTTTGTAATTAAAAAAATCTTATTTTCTTTGCATATCTATTAACAAACTAAAACCGGGAGGACTGCCTATTAAACAACTCTACTCTTTAATTTTTTAAGTTTAAATAAAGAGAGAGTTATGAAAAAAACAATGACCGATTACGAACTTATCGATGGGTTCGTAAAAGGGGATCAGTCCTGCTTCGAAACACTAATCCAGCGTCACAAATCAAAAGTTTTCGCGTATATAAGTCTTTATATACGTGATCAGGCACTTGCTGAAGACCTTTTTCAGGATACATTCCTGAAAGTTATCCAGTCGGTAAAGACTGGCAAATACTATGACAATGGCAAGTTCATTTCATGGGTAATGCGTATAGCCCATAATCTGATCATCGACCATTTCCGCAGGGTGAAACAGCTTAATACTGTTTCAAACGACGATTATGAATCGGATCTTTTCAACTCACGGAAACTTGCTGAAGCAAACGTCGAGGATTATATGATCAAACGGCAGATCCAGAAAGATATCAGGAAACTTATCAGCCAACTGCCCGACGACCAGAGAGAAGTAGTTATACTACGTCACTATTCGGGACTTAGCTTTAAGGAAATCGCTGATATTACCGATGTTAGCATAAACACCGCCCTCGGCAGGATGAGATATGCCCTCATCAACATGAGGAAAATGATGGAAGAGAAAAAAATCAGTCTGACATTTAATTAATATCAGTGCAATAATTTTCCCCATAGGCCGTTTTTATTGAAACCAAAAACGAAAAAGCCTATGGGTTTAACTTCTACTCCACTTATCTCATATCACGACATCCAGGTTGACGAAATAGACATCTACGATGATGCATGGAGTTTCTACCAGGAATTCAGTGATGTGTTCAGCCTTCTCGATCAGGTCAGGCCTGAACCGGGGAAGCAATTGACAAACCGCCTAATTGAGCGGGTCAGGCAGCAAAATTAAGTAATCAGCAAAGGGTGTCCGTGGCGGGCACCCTTTTTTGCCGGTGTTGACCTCACCCCCTGTGATCCCCTTCTCCAGGGGTGAGAGGCGGATGGCCTGTCTGACAGACTACTCTCCCGGTGGCAGCGAGCCTGCCGCACAATGATGCCTGGTTTTCAGAGTGTCTGTTTTAACTGGTAAAAAACACACAAAGATCAGTACTGAGTCAAGTCGCACTCCCCCGGGAGATGGGGTTGGGGTGAGGTCAGCAATTTATAAAATACACCGCACTGCATGCAGCAACGCCGGCAGTTTCGGTCCTTAATCTGCTTGTTCCGAGATGAACAGGCACGAATCCGTTCTCAATTGCTTTTATAATTTCTTCCTCACTGAAATCTCCTTCCGGACCAATCATTATCACTGCATCCGATCCCTTTATGCAGACATCCTTGATTCCCTTCCGGTCAGTCGACTGACTGCAATGTGCGATCATCTTTACAGCCATGAATTCCCTGCTGATGAATTCGTTGAAATCAGCAGGATCATTCAGTACCGGCCTGTACGCCTTTATCGATTGCTTCATGGCCGACATAATTATATTATTGATCCTGTCTTTTTTGATACCAGTTTTTTCAGTATTTCTGCAAACAAGAGGGGTAAGCTCATCAACTCCTATCTCTACGGATTTCTCGATGAACCATTCAAACCTGTTTGGGTTTTTCAACGGAGAGACAGCCAGATGGAGCCTGTAATCCTTTTTTTCAAAATCTGTTTTTCTGTTTGTGATCTTTATCCTGCATCCTTTCGGATCGGGGTCAGAGATGACTCCTTCACAAAACATCCCGTTCCCGTCGACAAGATTGACCCTGTCGCCCTTTGTCATCCTCAACACCCTCACACAATGCCGCGATTCGGTCTCATCCATGATACATGAGTCTCCATCCATATCCGGTGCATAGAATATCTGCATTTTACCTGGCTGGTTCGTTGGTTATGGTCTCTGGAAAAGATTGTCTAAAGGCGTTACATCCTGCTGTTGTTCTTCTGCCGTTCCCCCTTCCTGCATCCTCCTGAGGAATTTGCCAAGTCTGTCTTCGACGGCTATCATATAAGTGTACGGAACCCTTGTTGAGGATTCAGGGTGTTGTCTGTCCTTGAGTTTTATCGAACTTATAAGATTGTTGAATTCAGTGTTTCCGGCCTGGGCCATCATGACTCCCTTGAAATATGAGAAATAATACCATGTTGACTGGTTGGCTTTAAGATATATGTCGATCATGTCGCCCGACCTTCTTCTCTGTATATCTACGTAGCCGTCTACATAGATGTTTACCGGCTGGCTGCCAATAAATCCTATTCCGATCTTGCCTTTCGACCTGAAGGATGATGATTCTTCGTTCCAGTAAAGAGTTACCTCATTCAGAAGAAGCTTATATGTAAATTCCTTCGGCAGGTTTCTTGAAGCTCCGAACAGATCCGTTTCCTCTTTAAGCTGGCCGGCTGCATTTGCTCCGAGAAGGTCTTTCATCCCCTTAGTGTAAAATTCCGAATTCACATTTACCGCCTTAAGGGTTGGCATCATCCTGAATTCGTCACTCATAAGCCTGAGAGCTTCCGGCGAAAAATAAAAATCAAGTGCAAGAATAGCTTTTATCTCCACCTTGCCCGAATCGCCTTTCTGGATGAAACTTCCGGCGCTTCCAATTTTAACCAGATCGAAATTGGCTCCGAAATTGATTTTCCCCTCACCCGACAAATTGCACAGGTTCCTGTCGAGAGCCACCATATTGCCGTTAAGGGCAGGATCGGCGATTTTTTCCTTTGAGGATACCTGGTATCTGTTCAGTTTTTTGTTATACCACAAAAAACCTCCTGCACTGACGAGTCCGACATCCGACCATGACTTTTGGGCCGAAAGGAAGGCAGGATAGATATGCAGGGAATCGAGGTTTATAAATGATCCCGAAAAAACCATCTCGTCATTTATGCCACGGGGCTTTTCACTTATCGGGATCATCACGTTTTTGGGATCTATGTATGATTTGAATTTTACCGGATAGCTTTTTATCCTCCCGCAATCGTGAAGAATTCCTGCCGAACCGGTAAACAGTAGCTCCTTCGATCTTGCAGAGAGGCTGACATCGCCTGTAAATGAAAATGCAGGGCTGAGCATAAACTTATCATCAGCCGCAATGAATCCTTTGGCGTTTGTTGTAAGAGTATCGACTGCAATTTCAGGTAATTTTATCTGGTAAACATTGTTGTTCTCATCGGTATAATCATAGACGCCGCTGCCCGTATACCGCTTCGAAGATTCAATTTCTATCCCGGCCGAATGAATAAGATGAAGGTTATTGACAGCAACAACCGCATTTTTAAGTTTCTCAACAGAAGCTCTCCTGCTGATCTTCACCCTTCCGTTCTCAGGCTGTATTAGGGCATCAGCCACTTTAATGTAATTTATGTTTTCAGCCTCGATATATTCTTCATCTACATGGTATTTTGCGCTTAACGAAGCAAAGGCAATGGTATCCTTCAGGCTGTTTGTTGCAAAGAAAGTGGGTCTGTCAGTGCCATTCAGCGGCACACGGAGAAGATTTTCGGGTTTCATCAGAGCTCCCGATTTTTTCCCTTTCTGTTCCATGGAAAGGATCCTGTTTGCCTGATTATACTCAAAATCGGTCATAGTGCAGATATACTGAACCTCAGGAAATTTCACCATTGACGAATCGGTGTTTAGCCGGAACCTTGTAAGGCGTGTATCGAAGTTCATGTCGGTGTTGGCATTCTCGGCAATGAAGGCATAGGCTTCTGTTGACGGTGATTTCAGGTTGTAGTCGGCGGTATCGGCATGAATTGATCCTGACCTGAATGTATACAGGTTTGAAACCACCCTTGAATCGGCAGTATTAATAATACCTGAGCCGCTGAGCTGTTTAGGTTGAAGTGTTATGCTCCCGTTCAGGGAAGTGCCGTTTGCAAACATCCCGAAGTTGCTGTCCTTTGAATTACGGGCGGTCCATTCATCTTTACCGGGCAGCCATTTTATGTCTACATCACTGCCTGTCACTTCCGGGAAAATTCCCGCTTCATCGCGGGCTATATTGAATGTTTTTGCCCTGGTCAGCATCGAATCCGGAAAAAACCTGTAATCATCAGCTGTGGTGGTTGAAGTAAGATGTTTCACGGTACCGCTTCCTGTAAGACCTCTGTTGCTCATGCTCAGCTGGTCATAGATCCTGGCTTTCCCCCCGTAAAGATCAATTCCTTCCTTTGGAACTGTCATCTGGAAACCCAGTGAATTGTTTTCCTGGATTATCAGGTACTGCTTTGTCGGCTTCAGGATATTTCCGGCAAAGAATTCCCCTTTCAGGTTCATGTTTTCTTTTGTATAATGATCAATGTGTTCAAAGACAAACGGATCGATCCTGAAGTAGAAGTTGTCTTTTTTGTAAACATTCTCAAGCCCGGGGATCTTGTCATAGAAGATATAGGAATACGTAGCAGCATCTATGATAGGATACTGTGCATAGCTTTTCAGCCCTGCCTTGTTGTTGGGATTATCTATATATATTTCGCCTTTTGAAAGCTGGATAAGACTGTTTACTTCATCAATGACCGGATTACCGGCCTGATCTGTTTTCCCTGTCTCCACGGCAATCCTTATTGAGTCGATTTTCTGAAGCCTGATCTTAAAGGTATCGTAGCTGAAATGGAAATCATGCCCGAAAACAGTGAACAGGCCCGCCTGCACCACACCGTCAAATTTGATGTCGCGGTTCTTCTTTATAACAAGCTGCCGGTTATAGGGATAGATGGCAACACGTTGTGAATCGCTGATGAAGACGTTCTTTACGCCGTTTACAGTCAGATCGTATGATTTAAGATCAAGGACTGCATTGTCGACAGGAGCCTTCGTTTCGCTGTATACGGCGATTATGTCATAATCCTTTTTCCCTGCATAGGAATTGATATAATCTTTGGTCTTCTGTTTTATTGTAACCTCGTTGTTTGTCTGGTCATAGAAAATAAAACCCCTGTTTGCGAGATCGATACACAGGCCTGTAACCATGTCTTCAGGCTTGTTCAGCCATTTGGCGAACTCACTCACGGGGAAGGTTTCAGAATAGAAATATTCGCTGAACTTAATAAGCCTCGAGAGCGGGTGGTAGGAGTCGAGAGCCATAAGGTTCAGGAAATCGTCTGAATTGAAAAAAGATGCCGACTCAAACAAGGCCTGACCCATTGCCGCACCTCTCGGCCTTGAAATAACGACCCTGGGACTGTTCATGTCCCATGTCAGGTTTTCAAAATACATATCAATCTCGTGGTATGTATTAAAATACGGACTTCTCGAAACAGGGTTGTTCGTCCTGAACAGGTCAACCTGTTTAGTATTGGCATTATATGAGAAGCCCAGGTTCGAGTGGTAGACAGAATCAGCTCCCAGGTAAATTGTAGCCGCTGTCTCCTGGCTGTTAAGGCCGCTGGCTGAAAATATGAAATCTGTCGAAGCGACTTTTATGAAAAGAGTGTCCTTCCTGAAAAGCATCACTTTTGCAGGAAACGACTTTTTACCTGTACCTTTTACCCTTGCACCTTCAAAAGCAAGCCCGCCCTCATAATCGATCCCGTCGAATATCCTTTTTATCCTGAACTGTTTTGTATATGTCTCAAACCGCGGGTATACAGCTTTGTCCCTGTTCGAAACAGGCGCTGCCTGATCGGTGAGCAATCCGTATTCGGGCTTTTTGAAATAACCGGCATAGGTAAGCCTTGCTGAATCGCAGGTGAAATTATTCCTTGTTACATTTATTTGATAATCGGATAGTTCGGCAAATACGTCCTTTCCCGGAAATCCGACCTTTTCCCATGTCACTCTCCCTTTTTTACCACGGAACAGTCTGACAGACGGGTAATAGCTTCCGCTGACATTGTATATCTCCGTACTGTCTTTCTGTGAATAGCAGGTAAGGGTAGCATTGTTAAGGTCGGCCCTGAATGCAGTGTCGCGGGCAAATTTAATATCACCGCTTCTGATCTTCCATTTTACGGATGATGTATTGCTGAGGATGTTCTCTCTTATCAGAAGTCCGGTATTCTGTATGTATGTTGCCAGATTTGCATTGGTGTACCTGGGAATGAGAAGAAGGTCGTTTAGACCCTCGAGCCAGCTGCCGAGCAAGGCATTGTCATTCTTAAAATTCATTATATCACTGGCTGTCTTCAGGAAATCAATGAATTGTGGTACGGGACGGAATTGTTTTTCAGCAAGTTTCGCCGATACATCATGGATCCTGGATTTGTTTATTTCACTGAACCCTGTGCTGTCCCACTTTGAAATAAAGCCGGTAAGGACTTTTGTGTTCTCTTCCGTAAGGCTTGTCCCCATGAAAGCCGTAAGTTCATCCCTGAATTTCGACTGATCGCTGCTGAAAACCGGTTTCGGCTGTGACAGTGTATTGCTGCAATACAAAATCAGCAGTAATAAATTCAATATGAAAGGCTTTATGGTCAAAACGCCTAAAAATTTAATTCACAGGCCCTTAAGCTCAATATTTTCCCCCTTCCCTCCCGAAATTTCGGTATTTCCCCCCTGAGGGGAAGGAGCCTGGTTACAGCAATTTCCCTGCCAGGGAAAAGCCGCTGTACCGGGTCTTTCTCCCCTGGGCGAACAGGGGAAGGGGTGTAAAACATTGGATCATTGAGACCTTTTAAATGCATCATTTATTCTCACATTGCGTCGACTATGGCGCAGAAATCCTCTTTCTTGAGTGAAGCTCCTCCAATAAGCCCGCCGTCGACATCCGGTTTTGAGAATATCTCGGCAGCGTTTGAAGGTTTACAGCTCCCCCCGTATTGTATTGTAAGATCTTCTGCAATTTCTTTGCCATATTTTTTACTGACAAGACCACGGATGAATTTGTGCATTTCCTGTGCCTGCTCCGGAGTTGCAGTAAGGCCCGTACCGATAGCCCAGACAGGCTCATAGGCAATAATTACCTTTTTAAAATCTTCGGCAGAGAGGGTGAAGAGACCATTTTCGAGTTGCTTCCTTACAACTTCCTCATGCTTACCTGATTCTCTTTCCTCTTTTACTTCGCCGCAGCAGAAAATAACTTCGAGTCCTGTAGCAATTGCAAGTGCAGTCTTCTTATTCAGAAGGCTGTCATCCTCATGATAATATGTCCTTCTTTCAGAATGTCCGATAATAACATACCGGGCGCCTGTGCTTTTTATCATTGCCGGAGAGACTTCCCCCGTATATGCTCCGGATGCTTCAGATGCGCAATTCTGAGCACCGAGACTCACTTTCCCGCTTTTCAGCACTTTGGCAACTTCCGCAAGATGAATAAAGGGTGTGCAGAGGATCACGCCGGTTTTACCAGGCTTTTCACTGTAGTATTTTTCAATCTCTTCAGCAAGCTTAAGTCCTTCCTGCAGGTTCATATTCATTTTCCAGTTACCTGCCACAATGTTCTTTCTCATAGAATTTCAATAGTTTAAGTTTATGATAAAAATGTTATTCCTTCAAATATATTTTGCAAATATCAGATTTCACCGCCTGTTCTGCTTTTCATGAACAGGGAACTTATCAACAGGGTGATTATTATCAGCGATGCTGTCAGCGTATAATATATAAGCACGGGGCTTTTTCTGTTCATCTTTTTTAACCCGGATGGCGTCATGGATGCTGAAAACTTTTCTTTTGGAGGAAGTGATGCGGAAGACCATTTGCCTGTTATATTTCCTTTATTAAGAAGAAGGTAACCGGGATTTGATCTCACTATTGTTTTCAGGGTTGTCTCATCGGCTGTGTAAAAAGTAAATCCGTTATTGTACCGGCTAAGCTCATCTGATCCTGATGCAGTCAGGACCAGAAATCCCATTCCCGACGCCATGCAGTGAACGCCAAGCTCAAATCCTTTCGATAGATCTGCCGGATCCGCATCCTTCAGCTTGGAAGATATCATGATAAGCGTGTACCCGGGCGAAGCAAGCACCTGTTCTGCAATATCCTGTCCGTCGGGTGCCGTAATGCTGAAATCATGTATTGGAGGAACATATCCTTTTTTTACCAGGACAGTATGCTGATCGACGAACTTCCAGGCTGTATCGCCGGCAGGATAGTTGTCAAGAGTGAACTCCTTTCTTACACCGTCTTTTTCATAAATAAATGTCGATTCATATTCATCAACCGGCATTCCTTCCGGGATTTTCATCGCTTCGGGAATATTAACGCCGGTCTTGTACGGAAGGAAGTCGATGATCTGCAAATATCTAAGATTCAACAAAGCAAAGCCGGTGAACATAATCATGACGGCTGATATGACCATCCATTCGCTTACAGGCTTCATGATATTTCTTACCTTTCTTCTTCCTGTAAAGAGTATTATTGTGAAGATTATGAGAACAACATTTTTCCAGAACGTCTGCCAGTTTGTAAGATGTATGGCATCGCCGAAGCATCCGCAGTCGGAAACCGGATTAGTAAGCGCCAGGATGAGTGTCAGCGGAGTGAAGATGATCATCAGGATCATGACTCCCATGATTCCTTCCTTCCGGCGGTACCCGCTCAGCACCGCAAATCCTGAAATAAATTCAGCTGTGAAAAGAATAACAGCAAGTATCAGCGAGACTGGTTTCAGAAATACGAGACCGAAGGCCTGGAAATAATCATTGAATTTGTATGCGGTTCCGAGCGGATCGATTGCTTTTACAATTCCGGAGAACATAAAAACAATACCGACAATAATACTGCTGATAATGCGTAACAACTTCATCTCAGATAAGTTTTCTGTCACTTATAAGATTTATTATGAGAGAAGATATTTCGCCCGGCGTTTGCATGAGTCCGTTGCTGTTCCGACAGTCAACAACCTCGAGCCTGCTGTCGGAACGGCTGACCCTGAGGTAGATATCCCTCACACGTTTCTGGAAGTTCAGACTTTCTTCGTGGATATCCTTTGTCCCGTTCAGATAGTCCCTGTCGGCTCCCGACCGGCCCGAAAGAAGCTTCTTCTCTGTAAAGGAAAACGGAACATCGAGGAATATATTGAGATCGGGCCTGGGTATTGCGAAATGTTCGAATTCGAGCCTGAGTATCCAATCCATAAGTTTATCCTGAGATGCCTCATCGGATATCTTCGCGCACTGGTATGCAATGTTGGAGTAAGTGTATCTGTCGAGGAGGACGATCTTCTTGTTATCCAGCCAGTTCCTTATCATCCCAGCAGCGTCTTTCCTGTCGCCTGCATAAAGAAGTGCAACCAGATAGGGATCGACCTGATCGAGTGAACCGAATTCGCCCCTCAGGAACCTGGCGATAAGCTCCCCGAAATAGGGTGCATCCATCCTTGGGAAATGAAGAAATTCGGTTTCAAGACCATTCTGCCTGAAATATTCGGTCAGAAGTTTTATCTGCGTCGATTTTCCCGATCCGTCAACTCCCTCAATGACAAAAAGCTTCATACATCACCTTTTTCGTTACCTGCAAAAGTAATAACATGAGATCCTTTTACACCATTTGCCTCTTCTTTTTTCACATCACGGTAACCATTTTTTTAAACCGGCAATTCATCTTTTTACCGTCTTTCCCTTCATATGCCTCCCTTCCGAATTGTTTAAACCTTAACCATCCTGTGGTTTTGTCTTACTCCCCATCCCCGTCTGATCATTTTTTTACGTCATCCCGTATGAGCCTTGTTTTACACCCATCCCGGTTTTATACTTGGTTTGAAATCCTTAAAGAGACGGAGACATGGGAACAAGCAGGTATGATTGAAAATGTTAGATGCCTGAGGCTTTCCTTTTAAGGCTGTTCTCAAAAACGGTATCTGCTTTACCGCCATAACAGCCCGGCTAAACCATAGCTCCCAATATCGGTAAACAAAGTCCTGAACTCCGAAACGGATCCGGCATGCGTACAAAGGATAGCCCCGGAGAGGGGCTGGAAAGCCAGCTTGCCGGATTTTGATCCTTTAGGGGGGGTAAAACAAATTAAGCCGGCAGGGGGTAAAACAGTTTGGACGTATGGCAGAGGTAAACCAATTGGCAAATGGTTGAACAGGCGAATTACTTTATTCAGGGAAATTATTTGCATTGTAGTTTAATTAAATGCATTAATTTAGACGAGTGAATAAGACTCGATGGCACCAAAACCGGGCTATATAAATGTGAGAGGCCGCCTTATGGATCTTTCAGTTCCTAAGGTGATGGGAATCATCAACGTGACCCCGGATTCATTTTATGGGAGAAGCCGGTCGACTGATGAGGAAGATATTATTACGGTTGCTACTGAAATGATTGAGGATGGAGCCGATATCCTTGATGTCGGTGGTTATTCCACACGTCCCGGAGCTGTTGAGATAAGTTATGAAGAGGAGAGGGGCAGGGTTATAAATGCCGTGAAAGTAATTTCAAGGGAACTGCCCGAGGCAGTGATCTCGGTCGATACTTTCCGCAGCGAAATAGCGCGTGAGGCTGTGCTTGAATACGGTGCTTCCATAATTAATGATATTTCGGGAGGTGATTCTGATCCCGAGATGTTCCGCACGGTCGACAAGCTTAAGGTACCATATATTCTTATGCATATGCAGGGTGTGCCTGGAACCATGCAGCACAATCCTGTTTATGACGATATTGTGGCAGATATCCTTAAATGGTTCGGAGAAAGGATAACCAGGCTCCAGTCAATGGGTGTCGCCGATATTATTATCGATCCGGGATTCGGTTTCGGAAAGACCGCGGCCCATAATTTTGAGATGCTCCGACGTCTCGGCGAGTTCTCGGTGTCGGGATTGCCATTGTTGGCAGGGATATCCCGCAAATCGATGATATGGAGGACTCTCGATATAACTCCCGAGGATGCTCTTACAGGAACAATCGTGCTGAATACCGTTGCCCTTATGAAAGGCGCCGATATCCTCAGGGTTCATGATGTTAAGGAAGCTGTCGAAGCTGTGAAACTGATTGAAAGATTAAGAACTTAGTTGAGAGAATGATTGTTGATTTAAAGGTAATAGATGTAATTGATATTTTTCTGGTTGCTTTTATCTTCTACCAGCTGTACAGACTTATCAGAGGCACCACTGCTCTCAGCATTTTCCTTGGGATATTTGTAATTTATATGTTCTGGCTCATTGTGAAAGCCCTGAACATGCAGCTTATCGAAGCACTGCTCGGACAGGTGATAGGGGTGGGGGTGATAGCTCTGATAGTTGTTTTCCAGCAGGAGGTCAGACGGTTTCTGATAGTCTTGGGCAACCGTTACCGGGCGCGACGGAAATTTTCACTCGGACGCTTTTTTGCAAATGTGGAAGAGGAAAAAGGCAGTCCCAAGGAAGCTGAAGAGATAGTCAGAGCTTCCGAATCGATGGCATCAAAAAAGATCGGAGCACTGATTGTGATAGGACGTAAAAGCAGTCTCGATATTTACTCTGAAGGAGGAGAGAGGATAGATGCCATTATCAGTGCCGAACTCCTTGAAACAATATTCTTCAAAAACTCACCCCTTCATGATGGCGCTGTCCTTATTGAAGACGGAAAGATATTTGCCGCCCGCTGTCCCCTGCCGATTACCGACAGTATAACACTTCCGGCCAGGTTCGGGATGAGGCACAGGGCAGCTATCGGTATCTCCGAACATACAGATTCGCTCGTTGTCGTGGTGTCGGAAGAAACAGGCCATATCACAGTCGCCGAAAGCGGTGAGATAAAGGAAAACATCTCGCCTAATGAGCTGAGACAGATACTTATTAAGGAAAAAATCTAAAGGAAGGCCCAAAGACCGGTAAGGGAGTTCTTCTCCCTGGAGGGGGCAGGAGTGGGTTTCCTGCCCAGGTGGTTTGTCTCCCTGTAGCCTTTTTTACCCCCGGCCCCGTCTTTGTTTCACCCCCCCAAACCCCCTAAAGGTGGGCTAAATCCTTGCCGAATTTCATACTTCGCGTCCTTTGTGAGATCATTTGTCCCGAATACTCGGGATAGTGTTAAAAATATATTTTGCATGACATCCCTAATTCCGAAATCCCAAATCCAAAATCCCAAATCCGAAATTCTTCCTAGAATTCCTTCAGCATCTCCACAACCATTTCCTCCTTATCCGCGAAGGAACTCTCCGGAGGCAGTTTCCCACTGACACTCTTAAGTCCGGGATATACTTTCAGTATTGATTTTCTGTTTAACTGCACCTGGTGAAAGAGACTGTCGGGTCCCTTAAGATAATACTTGTTGGCAGGAATATACTCATCATACCTCCTGTCGGCGCTGTATGCGTTTTTATAATCAGCCCGAACGAATTGCTTCCCCGGGATCTTTATAAACCGGTACTTCCTGTCGTAAAGAATCTGATAGAACCGTTGTTCCTTAAGGTCCTTCTCAAATTTCTCACCCGTAGTGTTCAGGAATCTCTGATTCTTTCCATCCTTGTCTATAAATACTTCAGCGATCAGGTCGACCGGCACGGAATAAAGCTGCTTTGTTTTAGGATGCCGGTACACGAGATAGTTATGAAAAACATCCAGATCGGCATTCAACTGAATGTAATAACTCTGTCCGCGTAATTTCATCAGCGAAGGAAGCAAAGTATCCATCAGCATTGATGTACCCTTTACGCCTTCATACCTGTTGTCGAATCCAAGTCCGCCGGTTGAGTATGGACTTAGATTCGAGATAGCCTTAAGGTTGTCTTCCGAAGAAAGATAAGCCTGAGCACCGCTGTTAGCCTGTGAAAGGAGAACAGAACTGAAAAGTGATAATAATGCAAATTGTAGGAAAAGTCTTTTCATGGCATGAAATTTTTGTCCCTGATACCGTACTGTCGTTATATAACAAATTTATGAAAAGTCTGCAAAAGGGGATTATAATTCTTTGTTTAACCGCAATCCTTTGTTTGCCTTCCAATCGCACGTCTTTGTTTTACCCCAGGGCTTTCTTTTATCCATCCATCATCCCTCCTAAAGGTGGGGTTAAGAGATCCTCATTGCAGAAATTCTGCCTTAGTGTCCTTTGTGAAGCCCTTTGTGCACTTCGTGGTAAAAACATATTTTACATGCCGCATCAAATCCCTGTCTGCCGACAGGCAGGCGAAATCCGAAATAAAAAATTATCTTCTTCCGTATGCTGGTTTTTCCCTACATTTCCCTATCTTTTCGATCTGTATTCCGGTGCCTTTCTATATTCGGAATATGAATATAACCAATTATTTGAATATGAAAAACGTACTTTTAATCCCGCTCACAATGGTTTTCTTGTCAGTAATATCAGGATGTTCAGGCAAACAGGATCCCTCAGCCTGGAACAGCAGGCAGACTGCAAAATGGTTTGAAAAAGGCGAATGGCGCAACAACTGGCAGATCAAGCCCGATGGATCGATCAACATAAAAGCCTTTGCTGTTGCATATCATAAGAATCCCGAAAAATGGAACAAGGCTTTCACCTGGCTGAAAAGCAATGATCTTAACTCTCTTGAACTGAAACGATATGATATCGACGGAGATAACGTGTATGCGACCGTCAGTGAATATTTTTCAAAGAATGAAGAAGATGCACGTTATGAGGCTCACAGGAAATATATCGACATTCAGTATGTGGCGGCAGGGAAAGAACTTATAGGAATTACACCTCTGTCGCGGAAAAAGGATGTTCTTGAGGCTTTCGATGCAACAAAGGATATTGAGTATTTCACTGTTACCGGAGGAGAAAACCACCTTGCAATACCCGACAGGTTCTTTATCCTTTTCCCTGACGATGCGCATCGTCCCGGTTTAAAGGATGGCGAAAACTCCCCGGTGAGAAAAGTGGTTGTAAAGGTCAAGGTGGAATAATCCTGTTCCGGAATCCCTGTCTGCCGACAGGCAGACGAGATCCGAAATTCAGTATTCTTCACGCCCCATGTTGAGGCGAAGCCGAAATCCCGGGAGCGAAGCGATTCGGGACCACACGCCGGATGCCGCACACCTGACGCCTCTTATACAATTGCCCTGTACTTTTTCAGTATGGCACTCGTGCTCATATTGAAATCGATATACTGGGTTCTGTGATACGGCAGGTTATCCTGCAAACTGTTTTTTGACAACTTTCCCCTGAATTGGTCAAGGTTCTCATAACCCTTTTCATCCATCCATTTCCCGATCTCCTTCAGCATTGCTCCAATGACGCTTACCTGGTTCAGATACAGGGTGCTCACCACCTGTACCGCATCTGCACCTGCAAGGATCATCTTGATAACATCATAGCCGTTAAATATCCCTGTGCTTGCGCATACTGATGCTTTGACATTGCTGTGGAGAAGTCCCGCAAACCTCAGGGGCAGCCTGTTGTCCTCGATATTGCTGAGACTGTATGGATAACCGATCTGTTCACTGTTAATATCGATATCGGGCTGGAAGAGCCTGTTGAAAAGAACAAATGCATCAGCACCCGATTTGTCGAGATCATAAATAAGTTTCAGCGGATTTGTATAATAAGGACTCAGCTTAACGGAAACCGGTATCCCGACAGCCGCTTTTACTTTTTTAAGAGTGTTTATGTGTCTTTTTTCAGCATCACCGGGATCCTCCTCGATCTTCTCGGGCAATGCATAGAAATTCAGTTCAATTCCGTCGACGCCTGTCTTTTCAATTTCCTTTGCATATTCAACCCACGATTCATCAAGAACAGCGTTAAGACTGCCGATAACAGGTATCGACACCGATTCCTTTGCTTTCTTGAGGTTTGTAATATGCCTGACAGGGTAGGAATCCTTTTTCAGGTTGCCAGGGAAAAGGGTAACCATTTCTGCATTACGCTCTTCATATTCGGTAAGCTGTTCATGAAGTTCGAGGTTTTCGATGTTTACCTGCTCTTCAAAAAGTGATTTGTAAACAATTGCTGATGCTCCTGCTTCTTCTATCTTCTTAAGCTTTTCAGGATCATCCGACAGGTTCGATGCTCCTGCAATGACCGGGTTCCTGAGTTCCAGCCCCATGTACTTTGTTTTCAGATTTGCCATAATTCGCGGGTTTTGTTTGGATGTTAAACAAAATCTGGTTGAAAAAGTTCCCCGGGGAACAATGATTTTAATAAAGTTTGGCCTCGCTCCCTCCTGTCACCCTCTCCCGGGGAGATTGGGATGACAGCCACTCCCTGATTTTTGAATTGCCTGAATATTCTGTCCCTCCAACCTCTTTAATCTGTAACCGGATATTGTTATATTTGATAAAAACTTAAAGGTGTAAAATGCAGATCCACCACGTTGCCGTCTGGACGGCCGATCTTGAAATGATGAAGGATTTCTATGTAAAGTATTTTAACTGCATTGCGGGAGAACTTTATGTGAATCACGTTAAGAGATTTTCTTCATATTTCCTGAGATTTGGTGACGGCGCCAGCATCGAACTGATGAACAGGCATGATGTTTCCGGACCTCAGATTAAAGACGCCCTGGGCTTGGCACATATCGCCCTGAACGCCGGAAGCCGCGAAGAGGTTGACAGGCTTACATCCTTTTTGGAAAAGGAAGGGGTCCGTATCAGTGGCAAACCCCGCCAAACCGGCGACGGCTATTATGAAAGCGTCATACTCGATCCGGAAGGCAATTTAGTTGAGATTGTTAGTTGTTAAGAGAAAATTCAATGATTCAATGATTCAATGATTCAATGATTTGAGGATTCAATGAAAATTGAGAGATTTGAAGATTTGGAGATATGGAAACTTGCCAGGGATCTTTATAAATATGTATTCCTTGTATCTTCGA
>Ga0208695_1000315_pt1 | contig 57705 bp, 65 predicted proteins | sample AD_UKC111_MetaG_FD_184449 | JGI IMG/M metagenome (GOLD analysis project Ga0208695, IMG submission 184449) | Active sludge microbial communities of municipal wastewater-treating anaerobic digesters from Hong Kong - AD_UKC111_MetaG (SPAdes)... | ecosystem: Engineered > Bioreactor > Anaerobic >... | reverse complement strand
ACTGCAACAAGGAATGCAACCAACAAAGCACCATAGCCAACTTCTGGCAGCATAGCCTGCTCCTTTAGGGTTGTGTCGGCTGCGGAACAGCCTCTTCATAGCGAGTTGGGCATTTCAACAGCAATTCCTCCGCCTGAAACACCCCCTTCTCATCGAGCTTGCCCGTCACAATCGCCTGCGCCTCGTTCTTCAACAGGTCCGGCCGCACTCCATGATATTCCACTTCCAGGCGCGGCAGGTCAGGGTTCTCAACCGCATCATGCAATACCTGTGCCAGGCCGCCCATACGATTGATTTCATCATTATCCCCCGGAATATGCACAATGGTGAAACGGATTGTCAGTGTACGCGGGTCTTCCTGAATGGTATCTCCCAACACCGCCCCCGAAAGCTTGACCGGACGATCGCCAATTTCCTGCTGCCGTTTCTGCAGTTCCTCCACCGTCATCAAATAGGTTGCATTGTTCTGCGTGGCACTAATCACCAGCACTGCAACTGCCGCCAGAATGAGCAAAAAACCAATCATGAACTTAAGTTGCATAACGCTCTCCTTTTAACCATCCAAAAACAATACTATTATGGTAAATTATATCTCGTTTCGGTTTCTGCGGCAAATTCAGGATATCACCCCTTTTTGCGTGGCCCTGCAGCAGTTTTCAAACGCTGGTAATTACGGTTAAACTGTTCGGATAAGCTGCGCCGCCCGATGATATGCCGCCCCCGCTTATCAATTGGCCCGCGCTGTGCTGCCGCCCAAAGCAATTGCGCCACCCGTTCTGCAGCGCGCGGTCGCCCCAAATGCTGCGCCCGCATGGCAAACCCTTGCAATTCACGCCGCCGATCCAGCGTCCAGTGCCGCAAGGTTTGCAAAACGCTCATCGGATCTTCGACCAACACCCCTGCTCCGCGATCGATTACATAGCGCGCATTGCCTTCCTCCTGCCCCGGCAACACATCCACCAACATCAGCGGCAGCCCAGCCGCCAAGGCCTCGGTCACAATCAGCCCCCCCGCCTTGCAGACCAGCACATCTGCCGCCTTCATCATTTCAGGCATATTCGAGACGTACTCATACAAATGCGTCGGCACATGCCATTCTGTTTCACACAATTGGCGATACAATTCCTCGTCCCGCCCAGCTGAAACGGCCAGTTGCACCGGATAGCCAGCATGATTGAGCACATCCAGCACCATCGGCAGGTTGCCCACTCGCTTGCTCCCCACTGCCAGAAAAGTGAGACGGTTCGCGTCCCACCCCAACGCCTGACGCAACTCACGCCGCGAGCGCGTCTCAGCCGCAATGGCCGGTGAAACCGGAATACCCGTAATTTGAATACGGCCTTCGGGAATACCCGCACGTCGCGCCATCTCTTGCACGATTTCGGTTGGCACCAGGCAGGCATCTACCTTGTCATGAAACCACAACCGGTGTATAGAGACCAAATCGGTGATCACCGTCAGCAGCGGAATGTAATAGCGCTGCAAGGAAAAAATCGTCGTCAGCGCCGACTGATAGAGCGGAAAAGTCGTCAAAATCGCATCCGGACGCTCTTCACGCAACACGTCTTGCATCACATCAAACAGCAGCACCGCCAAAGCACTTTCGACAATTGCACTCGTCACCGGCAATGCGCTTGTCTCATACCCCAACCGATAGAGCTCGGGCGCTTCGCGAATAATGCGATCATAATCAGAGCTGCTTTCTCGTAACAACAATGGCGTTCGGCGATCATCCAAGGGGTTGCGGATCTTGACCTCACAACCATCGCCGTACCGTAGCCGCAGCGCCTCGGCCACTGCATTTGCCGCGCTGCGATGCCCAAACCCCGCATCCGCTGTCAGAATCAAAATACGTTTCTTGTCACCCATCGCATTCCTCAAACTGCTGAAAGACTTTGTTTTACGCCTGCAACCCCGCCAGCAACTGCAATAAGGCCTGCTCTGCGGAAAAAGCTTTGTTTTGCAAACGGTCGCCCTGCCCGACAAATTGCCATGCCTGCGTATCCTTACCCGGAATGCTCAACCCAATCCACACCAGACCCACCGGCTTCTCTGGCGTTGCTCCGCCTGGCCCAGCAATTCCGCTCACCGAAAGCCCAACCACCCTTCCGGCCTCATCACCGCCAAAGGTACGCCGCACCCCTTCTGCCATTTCCAGTACCGTCTCGCGGCTGACCGCTCCATAACGCAACAACGTTTCGGCACGCACCCCCAACAAACGCTCCTTGGCTGAATAGGCATAAGCCGTCACGCTGCCCAAGTAATATGCCGAAGATCCTGGCACATTCGTCAGCCGATGACCAATCAGCCCCCCCGTACATGATTCAGCCACGGCAAGCATCCACCCCTTTTGCAACAACCAGCGCCCAACCTCTTGCTCAAGTTCAATCTTCAATCTATGGCTCCTTCCATGCCTGGACATGCGTTTTTCTGCCCCCTATTATAACGAAAAAGCTCGCTTTCTCCCAAACCAAAAACCCCGCCCGAGAATTGGGCAGGGTTTTTGAAATGAGGCGAGCTACGCTCAATTCAATAAACGGGCCAACACATCACCACATTCCATCAACAAATAGTCTTTCCCATCCATCTTGAATTCTGTTCCGGTATATTTGGCAAACAATACCCGGTCTCCAACCCGCAACTTAATGTCTTCCGCATCACCGATTGCAACCACCTCGCCGGTTTGCGGCTTTTCTTTGGCAGTTTCGGGAATATACAGCCCAAACGCCGTTTTCGATTCGTTTTCCAACGGCAAAATGACCACACGATTTCCAAGCGGTTGAATATTCATTTTTTCACTCCTTAAAGAAAATTATTTGATACCTAAATATTGATCAATCTTGGGACGATCAAACCCAACGATAATCTTGCCGCCAATGTCTATCACTGGCACCCCACTCTGCCCAGAACGGCGCACCATGTCACGCGCCGCAGCTGCATCCCGGCTGACATCCACATCTTTAAAAGCGACCCCCTTCTCGCGAAAATAACGCTTGGCCGCATTGCAATAGGTACAGGTCGGCGTACTGAACACAATCACACGCGGCGTCTTTTTTACTTCAGGCATTCCACAACCTCCAAAACAAAATTTTCATTCACAAGGGATAGATGCAATGCCCCCCAAAAAAGTTACGCCCCGGCACAACCGACCGGGGCGTTTTTTTCCATCCTGAGCAATGACGTCTTATTGCAATTGCCGCACTGTTGGGCGGAAATTTAGCTCATCAATCTTTTGGTTCAACTCCTCATATGTTAACGGTCGCCCCAACCCGGCATAAGCAGTCAATGTTGCTTCCATCATATTCGTGCCAAACGAACGCCCATCCAACACCGGCGTCGTCGTCACCAGCGTTTTGACCCCACGCTGCCGGAACAGCTCAATGTTTTCGCTCGTCGTTGTGTTGGTGATAATGAACTTGCCGCTTAAATCATCCGGCATGTGTTTGCGCATATAGAGAAAATCGCCGGCAATCAAATCGCACTGCGCCCAAATTTTCTCGTACTTTGGACGAATCGGCTCATCCTTATAACCCGGTGGGAAAATCATCTCCATCGGCAAATTGCTCACGAGCGGCATTAGCAATCGTGCCACCCGATAGAACGACTGCAAACCACGCAATGGCACAGGCAAGCCAAACTCCATCATCAAATCACCGATGATCACTTCGTCTGAAACCTCGGCCACCGCATGGGCCAACCCCAAGCGATCCACCGCCATCGGCACAAAGGCACGCCGAAAATGTGGCAGCTCGCCCAGGCTCGGACGAATAAGCTCAAACACGCGCCGCTCCAACGTATGCTTCAACCCACTACCATCCACCACCGGCGTGCGATGCACATCTTTGACCAACTTCAATGCCGCCTTCAGCGGATAGCGCTTTCCCCCAACCGGCAAGTACAAATCTACGCCCCCCACGCTCAAACAGTCCACCTGACCATCCAATTCTGCAAACAGGCGTTGTGCGCGCGGCACATCCCCACCGGTGCCAATCCGCTCCACACTAATCTCGACCCCATTGAGTGTGACAACAACCTTCTTGTCTCTGCTTGGGCTTCCCAAGCTGACACTGACAGCACGTTTCATTGCGTTTCCTCCACAAAGATTAAATATGATTGCGTCGCGACCGCCCCCACAGCCAAACCAACACCGGCAGCAACACCAATACCGCTGTCGGCCAAACCCAGGCCAAATCTCCTGGCCCATCACAGCCGGTGCACGCAGCAATCCGCCGCAAATGCATCACCCGATAGTCCTTGGTCAGATGTGCCAGCGTATCATCGTCCAGCCGATAAGGGTTGATTCCCGCAGCAAACGCAGCAAAACCACTTGCAATCAGCACCTGTCGCAAAATCTTCAGGCGCCGTGCAGGCTCTTGCACCTCTTCCGCCTGCACCTTCCACCAACCATTGGGCATCCATACTTGCGCCTGTGGATGAGCGATCAAGTTGCGATACCAATCCGATTGGGCACCAAACCCGGCGGTGCAATAAATTTCACCATCCATCAATGCATAGTTAACCGGCGTACGCCGCAGCTTGCCGCTCTTGCGCCCGCGGTGAAGAATGACCAAAATCCGCCCACCCACCTTTGGCCAGGCATTGACCCAACATCCCAATCCCAATCGCCACATCAACACCATCAAGCGATTGAAGACTCGGAATCCCCGCCGTTGCCATTGAGCATCCATCTTCCCTCCGAAGACTTCCAAAAGTGATTCAATTATCGCGCCGAATCACTTTTTTCGGGATAATTTTCTCCATCAATTTAAGCGCACTCCGCCTCATACCCCAACGAACGCACCGCTTCTATAATTTGTTCCTCCGTCAATTGATTCTCATCATAAACAACTTCCATCCTTGCCTTGCGATAACTTGCCTCCACTTGCTGCACCCCCGGCAACGAATCTTCCAACCCCTGTAAACGCAAGGCACACCCCGAACAATTCATATGATGGATGGTAAATATCTGCCGTTTCATGCCACCTCACTTAAAGACAATCTCACCACGATACATGCCCATTGAACATGCATAAGCCAGGCGCCGCCCCGATGGTTGCGGCGGCAATTCAATCGTTATTTCACCACTCACCGGCAGCATCGCCTCAACATTCAATGCCGGAATGACAAACGCCCGCGTGCACGAATAAATGCGATCCGTGACCAAATGCAGAGTCAAAGCCTGGTTTGCTGGCGCCTCCAAAATGGCAGGCTCATAGCCCGTGTTTAAGACTCTCAACGCAATGATTCCCTGCCCGCTTGGCAAAGTAGGCGTCGGCAGCGCAGGTCCATCGGGCACAAGCCCGCCCACGCTCGGCGCCGGGCTTGGCGTAACGCCGACCGGCTGCCAGGGCTGTTCCAAGGCTAGCGACAAACGCGCAAACGAAATGGGCGACCCTGCCAGGTTGAGCCCACTTTCAACCGAAAGCCCGCCCACCACCAACAGCCCAATCGCCACCAAACGCACAAAAAAACGTTCCAAATATGCCCCAAGCCAGGTTGCAAAATAGCTCACCACAAAAAACACCGGGCTAGCCCCCAAGACAAATGCAAACACCAATGCCGCCCCCTGCAAAGGGCTGCCACTTGCCACAGCAGCAGCAAACATTGTCTGCGTCACCCCGCACGGAATGAACAACGTCAGCGCACCCAGCAACACCGGCGTCAACAAACGTTGATCGCGCGAGCGCCGACGAATGAAGCGCGTCAGGCGCGCAGGCGGCTCAAACGTAAAAAAGCGAAATATCGGATGCACGTTCAACATGCGCAAGCCGTTGCCGATCATAAACACGCCGATCAGCAGCAACAAACCCGCGCGAGCCCACACACTCAGCTGAAACAAAGACCCCAACCAGCCCAAAAGCGCCCCAAACAAGGTGTGCACAACCAACTTGGATAACAAAAAAGCCACAATAGGTAGCGCCAGACGCGCCTTGGCCTGCTCACGCTCAATTTGCCCGGCCAATGACGTAGCCAACAGCCCACCTTGCACTGCCAGGCAGCTCAAACCGCCCGCTGTCAACCCTGTCACAAACGCCAGAAAAATTTCTGTCATCACATCACTTTATATATTAAAACAAAATTGACCGCAAAAGTAAACATTTATATTGTACCACAAAAAAACTTCTATCTTTCAGCAGCAAGTTCGTTCTTGACGCGCACCCCCGCAAAGAGTATGATAATTTTCTGTATGGAACAGTTTCTCAATACGGAGACCTTAATCATTGAATTGTTACTGGTAGCCTCTCTGGTAGCAATTATCGTGCGCCGACTGCACATTCCTTATACCGTTGCCCTTGTTGTTGTTGGTCTCTTGTTAACCGTTCAATCCGATGTCAAATTTGAATTAACGCCCGAACTGATCTTAGCCCTCTTCGTACCCCCTTTGGTATTTGAGGCCGCCTTTCACCTCAACTTAAATGAACTGCGCAAAAATTTCACCTACATTTTGATCATGGCCGTCCCTGGCGTGTTGCTGACCATGTTGATTGTCGGCGGCATCGTCTGGATCGGCACACCGCTCAGCTTGCCGGTTGCAATGGTCTTCGGCGCCCTAATTGCCGCAACCGATCCCGTCGCTGTGGTTGCCTTGTTCCGTTTACTGGGTGTTCCCAAAAGGTTGGCAGTCCTAGTAGAAGGAGAAAGCCTGCTCAACGATGGCACAGCGCTTGTGCTGTTCAATTTAGCATTAGCCATTGCGCTCACCCACCAATTCAACCCCTGGCAGAGCCTGACAGATTTTGCCAGCGTCTCGATTGGCGGCATTGTATTAGGTCTGCTGCTGGGCTGGGCCATCTCGCGCCTGATTGCACAAATTGACGATTATCTGATTGAAATCACGCTGACAACCGTGCTTGCCTATGGTGCCTACCTGTTGGCCGAACAGCTGCATTTTAGCGGCGTTTTAGCTGTCGTTGCTGCCGGGTTGATTACGGGCAGCCTAGGGCCACAAGGCATGAGCCCCACCACGCGCATTGTGCTTTATAACTTCTGGGAATACATCACCTTTCTGGTCAACTCACTGGTATTTCTGCTCATTGGTCTAGAAGTAGACCTCAAAGCCTTATCCAATGCCTGGCAAGCACTTGCCTGGGCAATTGGCGGCGTATTGATCGCGCGCGTCATCGTCGTTTATGGGTTGGGGTGGCTCACCAATCGTTTCAGCGAGCCAATTTCCTGGCGCTGGCGGCATGTCATTGCCTGGGGCGGGTTACGCGGCGCCCTCAGCCTGGCCCTGGCCCTCAGTCTACCCGCCAGCCTGGGAACAGACCGCGACCTGATTCGCACCATGGCGTTTGGCGTTGCCCTATTCACCCTGCTGATACAGGCCACAACCATGCGTCCTCTCATCCAACATCTGAAAATCATCATCATAGACCCAGCCCAAATCGAATATACCCAACGCCATGCCCGCCTCAACGCCTTGCGCGCTGCAGAAGCGCACATCGAACGTCGCTATCGCGAGGGCTTGATTTCTGCCCCCGCCTGGGAGCGCATTCGGCCCCAAATCCAATCTCAAACCGCTCTGCTGGCCGATTCAGTGCGTCAATTCCTGCGCGTGCAGCCCAAACTTGAAACAGAAGAATTAGAAATCGCTCGACGAGAAATCCTGCGCGCCCAACGCTCTGCCTACCTGGGCATGCGTGTAGATGGCATCATCTCAGAAGATGTTTACGAAAAACTTTCCGCGGAAATTGATGCCGCCCTCGAAAATCTAGAGCATCCCTTATGGTTTGTCCCCCAAGAATCCATTCCACAACAGCTGAGCAAACACATTCCTGAAGAAGCACAAGTCCAAGAAATTCTCATCCAGCCTGGCGCTGCCTGCGATGGCCGTCAGGTCAAGGAAATTGCCTGGCCCAAACACTTTGTCATCGTCAGTTTGCGCCGCGGTGAGCAAACGATCATCCCCAAAGGCAATACTTTGCTTTCAGCGAATGATTTATTGATGGTCGTCTGTGATGCAACAGCACTTGAAGAAGCCCAAAAATTCTGTCAAAAACAAAATTAATCACAAAAAGAGGCCATATTTTCAACAAACTATGCTATGATTAAGCGTGCATGGCATCCCATCCCAAAGAAGAGCGCATGTCCACAACACCGCCCTTGCTAATCGAAAACCTATCCTTTCGTTATCGAAGCCGTAGTGAACTGGCCCTGAAAAACATCAACCTGCGCGTTGAAGCCGGGCAGGTGTTGCTCATTGCCGGAGCAAGCGGCTGTGGCAAAACCACGCTTGCACGCTGCATCAACGGACTGATTCCACGTAGCTACAAAGGCGAACTGACCGGACGCATCCTCATTCAGGGGCAAGACATTCGCGCCATCTCCCTGGCGCGCATTTCCCAGTTGATTGGCACCGTCTTGCAAGACCCGGAACGGCAAATCTTGGGCACCAAGGTCCTCAACGAAGTAGCCTTTGGCCTGGAAAACCTGCAACTGAGCCGCAAGGAAATTCTTCAACGCGTTGATGCCGCCCTGGAACGTCTGAAAATCAGCCATCTCCGCGAGCGGGAAACTTTTCATCTCTCCGGTGGCGAAAAACAGAAAGTCGCCCTGGCCGGCGTGCTTGCCATGCAACCTTCCCTGTTAATGCTCGATGAACCCCTTGCCAGCCTTGACCCAGCCAGCGCCCAAGAAACCCTCGACATCGTCCGACAACTTGCCGACGAGGGCATGACCATTCTATTGATCGAACACCGCGTTGAAGACGTGTTGCGCATTGCCCCTGAGCAGACCATCTACATGACCGGCGGTGAGATTCGCTATTTTGGCCCAACAGCAGGCCTTGAAGAAGCCGTAGATTACAGCGAAATCAAGCTCCCTGCCGAGAAAATCATCCAACGCGCTGCCCGCACCCGCCCAACGCCCCCACCCCCACCGCGCCTGACGGGACGCAGCACAACATCTTCTCGCCCCCTTGTGCGTTTTGAAAACGTCTCCTTTGGCTACGAAACCGAACGCAGCGTTTTACAAGGCATCAACCTCAGCATTCACCCGGGTGAAATCGTTGCCATTCTTGGCCCCAATGGCGCAGGCAAGACCACCCTTGTCAAACACGCCATCGGTCTGCTCAAGCCCAAATCCGGCAAGGTGTGGATTGATGAGCAAGATACACATTCGCTCAGCGTGGCACAAATCGCTGGTCAGCTTGGCTACGTCTTTCAAAGCCCAAGCCACATGCTCTTTGCCCCAACCGTGCGCGAGGAGCTATCCTTTGGGCCAACCAACCTGAACCACAAACCGGAAGCAATCGCCCAACAAGTGCAAGAAGCGCTCCAAATCGTCAACATGTCCGGCATGGAAAACATTGCCCCCCTCTCCCTCTCCTTCGGACAACAAAAGCGCGTCAGCATTGCTGCCATCCTGGCCATGCGTTCTCGCATCCTCGTCATGGATGAGCCAACCGCCGGGCAGGATTATCGCAACTACATGCAATTCATGGATGCCATTATGCAAATGCCCAACTTCGACGCCATCCTCTTCATCACCCACGATGTTGACATGGCCGTCATCTATGCCACGCGCGTGCTCCTGGTCAACAACGGTCAAATCGTTGCCGATGGCAGCCCTGCTGAAGTGCTGAGCGATTTCGACCGACTGCGCGCTAACCGGGTTGTGCCCACCTCGCTCTTACTGGCCAATTTACAGCGACGCGGTCAACTCCAATCGTTTAAACGAGCCGAAGAACTGGCTCTGGAAACCACCCACTAATTTTTTGGAGGCTTGAAGGATGAATAAGAAACTGCTGTCCGTCATTGTAACCCTGATTGCCGTGCTAGGTTTCTTCCTCGGCATCTGGCTGATTGGCCGCCTGGTCAACCCCAGCCTTGACCTGGATCAAACCGCTGTATTGCGCTTTGTATTTGTCGGCATTGGGTTGCTTGTCGTCTTCATCACCTACTATCTGACACGCAACAGCCAAATTTGGGAAGTTGGCACGCGCGAGGTCGTCTACATGGGTATTGGCGCAGCGCTCTATGCCCTGTTCTCATTCATCTTCAACGGCACCGTTTTTGTTGTGCCATCTGTCAGCCAGGTTGCACTTCGCCCGGCCATTGCCATTCCCATGTTCTTTGGCTTTGCTTTTGGACCAGCGGTTGGCTTTTTCACCGGTGCAGTTGGCAACATGTTTGGCGACGCGCTAACCGGCTTTGGCCTTTCGCCACAGTGGAGCGTTGGCAACGGCCTGGTAGGCATGATTGCTGGCATGGTGCACCTCTTCAAGGACAAGAAGAGCAGCCTGAATGTTGTGTTGGGCATCGGCTTTGTCCTCACCCTGATTGCAACCGCCATCTTCTTGGTCAACCGCAACGTGCCGAACATGCTCTTCTTTGATGTCGAAAATGGCATTTTTGGCGATCAACAAATCAGCCTCTTTGCAGGTCTTTCGGTTGTGATTGGCCTGGTGCTGGTGCTGGTTGTGCGCTTTGCCTTTGCCAAAAACGTGGAAATTGCCGCTGCTGTCACCTGGAGCATGTTGGGTAACCTGATTGGCCTGGGGTTTGCCGCTGTCTCGGATGTGTGGATCAATGGTTTCCCGCTGCCGGTTGCCATCGTCGGCGAATTCCTGCCCGCAGCTGGCCCCAACCTGCTCTTTGCCGCCATTCTCGTCCCCATCCTGGTTGCCGCCTATAACGCTGTTCAGGCACAAACGGGCCGCTAAACCGTTCACCGGAGACTTTCAATGCTGGTCACCTGGCGTTATCGCAAGCGCAATTCCATCATTCAGAGCTTTGACCCAAGAGCCTGGATCCTGTTCTTTGTGTGTTTTCTCGCTTCCACGCTCTTCTTTTGGGATCTACGTTACCTGGCCTTCTTCTTTGGCCTGGCCATCTTTGTTGCCTTTCGCTCTGGCATTGCCTGGAAGGAAATGCGCCGCGCCTGGCTCTTCATTATCGGCTTTGTGTTGTTCTTTGCCCTGCTCACCTTCCTGACCGGTCGCGGCGGCATCGAACTCTACAAAGAAGAGCACGACCTGGCCGTCTTGAAAGCCGGGTTCGACATTCTTGGCTGGCAACCCACCCTGCGCATCACCGCTGAGCGCACCATGTTTGCTTTCAGCATGATCGCGCGCGTTTCCAGCATTGCCATGATGACCATCCTCATCCCCTACTCCCTCAATCCGGCACTCTATGGCGTCACCTTCCGCGGCCTGGGCTTTTCAGATAAGATTGCCTACGCCATGGACTTGACCATGCGTTTCATCCCCACCTTTGGACGAGACTTCACCCAAACGATGGATGCGCAACGGGCGCGCGGCTATGAGTTGGATAAAGTACGCGGCGGCTTGCTCGATCAGGTGCGTCGCCTGGCGCCGCTTGTCGTGCCGGTCACCATCCATGCTCTCAGCGGCAGCGAGGACATCATAGACGCGATGGACCTGCGCGCCTTTGGCGTGGGCCCGCGCACCTGGCTGGACGAGTTGAAATACACTCGTCGCGACTATGCCCTCATTGCCTTTGGCATCCTCATGGTTGCACTTTCGCTGACCCTGGCGATGTGGGGCTATGGCAAGTTTTGGGTACCGGACTTCTTGCTGGCCCTGGCCCACTAAACTCTATTTCTCCTCAGGGGCTGTCCTCGTCCGACAGCCCCTGATTTTTTATTCCAGCCAACAGGCAGGCCCGCCCACACCGGCGCGCAACACCATTCGCACACCGGGCACGGCTTGCAAGCGCTCACAAACCAAATCAGCATATTCCGCCAGGGTAAACACATGCACATTCGGCCCGGCATCCAGGGTATAACATACCGGCAAACCCTCGGCCCGCCAGGTTGGCACAAGCTGCATCAAAATCAACGAAGTTGGCTGCCAGTAAAACAAGGGCGGCGTTGAAGTCATCATCACCGCGTGCATCAAGGTGCTATCTTGCTCCACAACCTGCGCCAGGGCATCGAAATCGCGTAGCCGGATAGCAGCACGGCAACGCGCCAACCGCCGCGGCGCATCCGTCACGCGCGCCGCCTGCAATGGGCTGCGATCAGCCAGTGCATGGCCCTGTGTTGAACCAACCGCCTTGTGCTCACTGGCCACAATGGCCACACAATCCACCAGCGCCCAATGATCCGGCTCAGCAATACTGAAGGCATAACTATCCGCATCGCCCGTCCCCGGCTGCCACTCGACAAACCCGCCCGGCACCGACCGACAAGCGGATCCTGAACCAAGCCGTGCCAGGCGCGAAAGCTGCGCCTCGCTCAGCGTCAAACCAGCTGCCCGGCTGCCCGCCAAACTCAACGCCGCAAAAGCTGCCGCCGAAGAAGCAATCCCCGCCCCCATCGGAAAATTGTTTTCACTCTGCACCACCGCCCGTTCTTTCATCCCTGCCATGGTGCGCACCGCATCCAAAAAACGGCTCACCCGTTCCAACGCTGCGCCCACCTGCGCCTGTCCATTCAGAATCAGCTGATCCTGCGTCAACTCGGACGAAAACTGCACCCGCGTGCGAGCATACAAACCATCCAAATTGAAAGAAATTGAACCATTGGCCGGCAGCCGCAGCGCCTGCTGCCGATTGCCCCAATATTTGATCAAAGCGATATTGGCAAATGCCTGAGCTGTACTAGAACGATTCATCTCTCAAAAAATCCTTGAGCCCTAGTTTATCATAAGGCTTGCTCAAATGATACGTTTGCTCTTAAAAAGTCCAAACAAATATCCTTTTTTCATCGCCTTAAACCAGCGCTTGCCCAATATATGCTACAATAATTTCTTCTGGAATACCAGAATACCCCACCCAATTTGAGGTTTGTTCTCATGCATAAGTTCTCCCCTTTCTTTCGGTTTGCGATATGGTTGGTTTTGCTCGTTGCGCTGTTGTTCGCCCTGCCACAGTTTGTCTCCGCCCAAGCTAGCAGCGAGACAATAACAGGTGAATGGCATCTGCTGATTGAAGGCAAAGGCGGCCAGGGTTCCACCTTTTATATCATGCATTTCGACCCCGCCGGAACGCTGGATGTACGCAAACAAGATTCCGGCATCAATACCCGCGATGCCGCCATGACCTGGACGCTGGAAAACGGCATCTTGCGCATTCAACCAGCACCCAACAGCGCCATGAGCGAGCTTGGCAGCATGGAATTCACCCGCGTCAGCGCCACTCGCTTTACCACCCAACACGGCGATAAAACTCTGCCGCTCAACCAACGCAACGTGCCGCTCACCCTCCTACACCTGCTTGGCGTCTTAATCGGTCTGATCTTCATCAATGAGGTTGGGCGCAAATATCGCTGGGTCACCATCCTGCTCTTCATGGTCTTTCCAGTTGTTGCTTCGTTCTACTGGGCCAGTTCCGGCAATGTGACCCATCTCTTCCGCTGGGTCAAGCTCTATTCTGTTGTTTTTGCTGTTGTGTGGTTTTATTTCATCCGGTTCACCAACCTGCACAAAAAACGCTGGGCTTTATGGATCTGTGCAGCTATTTTGAGCGTCAACATCCTGGAAGCCTGTACACAAGATTTTGCCATGGGCTTCTTACCCAACATTCTCAACGCCATCGCTGGGCTGCTGAATATCGTCGTCCTATCACGCTGGTCTGCCATCCAACCCGATGGCAGCAAATCCAACGACATGCTTTGGCCCGGCATGACCACTTTTTGGATCATCGCCTACGACATCTGGAACTGGACTTTCGTTTACCTGAACTTCCCTGAACATGCCAGTTATCACGCCATTGTCCTGGCAGCCTGCACCATTCCTTCTCTCTTCATCAAGAAAGGCACCTGGCTACAGGCCCGCGCCTACACCCTGGCAACCTGGATGATGTACCTGTTCACCTTCCAACCCTTCATTGACTCGGTCATCGTTCCATTGCCGCGTACCGAAACCTTGATGCTGCTTGCCGCCCTGCTCAGCATTGGCTCCAACCTGATCTATGCTGTGCTCCACTTCCGTTGGGTATGGACGAAGAAAGCGCCCGATTGGTTGCAGGTTGGGCAAAGCGAAGTTGCCTACCAGGTAAACAAAGCCTGACACAACGCCTTTGCGGCGTAAAAATCAACTGCAAAATGGGCATAAAGACTTGTCAAAACCCATAGAGGGGAGTATAATCCGCACACGTTCGGGGTGTGGCTCAGCCCGGTTAGAGCACACGGTTCGGGACCGTGAGGCCGGCGGTTCAAATCCGCCCGCCCCGACAAGCATGACCACCAGTCACATGGTATGCAATCTTGATAAACCATGTGACTGGTGGAAAGGCAAAAACCAAGGGGACAACAAAAACGCACCACCATTCTTCACATGTTTTCCATCCAAGAGGCGAAAAAAAACGCTCTTTTTAATTATCTAGAACTGATATTCGATTATCAGTACTAAATAAAACGGACTGGAATACACTTATGAAATCAATCAAATTTTCTCAAGCATTAACCGGATATGAACTCTATGCACGCGCACGTCACCTTAGTCCAAACACCATTCACGACTACCAGAACGCCTATCGCCGTTTCCAAAACTGGTTAGGCGATCAAGACCCCAATATAAGTGAGATCACCTGCGAGACAATCAGCGAGTTCATGTCCGAACAAGACGGAGTGTCAAACAAAACTTTACTCAACTACCATGTCAGTCTATCTGCCTTGTGGGCATGGGCTCTAAGCGAAAACTTGGTTACCCAAAATATCCTACACCTTGTCCCACGTCCCAAACCAGAAAAACGATCCGTTGTCCCCTTCGAAGAAGGAGAAATAAAAGCAATGCTCAATGCACTAGGACGATCAAAACCCTATCATCGACCTGGCTGCCGAACATCTGACCATGCCCTGCCAAACGCTGAGAGAAACCGAGCCGTCATCCTACTCCTTGTAGACACCGGCATACGCGCGTCAGAATTGTGCAATGCCAAAATCCACTCAATAAACCTTCGCAATCGCAACCTGCAAGTATTTGGCAAAGGCGCTGTGGAACGCACCCTCCCCTTCTGCCCAACAACTGGTAAAGCCATTTGGCACTACCTCACCTCACGTCCAAACGCTGTTTTATCCGACCCACTATTCGTAAATAGCATGAACCGCCCACTCGACCGAACACAATTATTCCACTTACTCCAAACCATTGCCGAGCGCGCCCAGGTTCAAAATTGTAACGTCCACAGATTCCGTCACACATTTGCTATCAACTACCTGAGGAATGGTGGCAACCCATACTCGCTTCAAATCATGCTTGGACATTCGTCAATGGATATGGTCAAACGTTACCTAAAAATTGCCGACGCCGATTTGGCACGCTTTCACCGCCTTGCATCCCCTGTGGACAATTGGAGACTGTAAAATGGAGACTGTAAAACAAATCTCAAATTTCCAATGCGATCTGTATGCGCAACCAATCTCCGCTTGCCCAGGTAAATGGGGAGCTAGAAGCCACCAATGATGTCGCCGAATTCGTTGCTACGCTAATTGCTGATTCACTAACTGGATAACCAGCGCCCAAATACCAACGCACAGCACTTACATCATGCAAAACCGCTGAGCCAATAGACGTGCCTCCAACCGCAACCGGCAGCGTAAACGTCCAACTGCCGGCACCGAACGTCGTTGTAGAACCCATCGTCACTGCGATACACACAACCTCCAATCGCCCCACTATCGCAAAACGTCCCACCAATGTTCCATTACCCAGTGACGGTGGCGTTATTGTCGCGGACCATTGTGGTACATAACTAAACCATTGTGGAAAACCGCTAGGCGAAAACGCAGACGAAACATAAACTTGTTCAATCGTTCCTGTTCCTAAAACATCGCCTGCCAGAGTTAATGTCGTATTTGTAGACGCATATTGACTTCCAACAACGTAGAAATATTTTGTTGCAGATACGAGAGGATTGATCATGGTATGATCTAATGATAGAGCTGCTACCGTGATAGAAACGCCAGCCAACACATTTGTAATCGTTGTAGTCTCGGTGCCAGCAGATGAAGAAACACTCACCACATTTCCAACAACAAACCCGCTTGTGTTGGACATCATTAACACAACATTAGTACCAGAAATCGGGTCATTGGTATATGCGCGTTTTTGCAGTAAGCGTAGTTTTGTACCAATTGGATAACGGCGATCTCCCCCTCCACTGATCTGATTACCACTGACATACGTCCATGTCTCGGCGACAAAGCGCCAATCTGACAATTCCACACATCGTTCACGCTCAACAACACACTCCAGTTGATCAATCCGCGTTTTCAATTGTTCAATGATACGAACAACCTGAACAAACGCCTCATTCATGCCCACTCCTCCCCAACAAAACGATTATCAACTGTTTCAATCCCAGATGAATCAATCGTCAGATTAACATCATTTACCATACATGGCATCGCATATCCCGAATGACGTACCATCACCAAGTCGCCAAAGCCATAATCATAGCCATAACGAAAACCAGGCCGCTCTGCAATCCGCCCCGTTAATACAATCTTGCCCCTTCCGTCAGCCAATGCCTGAGTAGCCTCAGATTGTAATGCTGCTGTTGCTCCAAACTCCAAATGCCGACAATCCAGATACAACTCGTGCCGATTATATGGACTAACCTGCTCCCTACGCACATCACGTGCAACTGCCACCTCGCGATTCGCACCCTCACCCCGACCTAACGCGATAACTGTTGTTACCTCATTTGTATAATCCCACACCATAACCGGATCCGCTAAATTGCCAGCCTCCTCACTGATTTCAATTTGTGTTCTCAAGTCGCGCCCGCGCTGATTCAAATATGTTCGAAATTCAAACCCTACTCCATCATTCCAAATAACATCACCACATCCCCACACACCGGCAGCAGCCGACATTGCAGACAAATCGTTTATAACACGATGGACATTCCTCCATGCAAATGATTGTGTACAACTTGGTAAAAGGCCCATATCAGTTTCACACCCAATCCACGCGCTTAAATCTCGTTCATCACCCGCAAACGCGCCAAAATTCTCGCGAAATATTGCTTTCATAAGGTTGTCAATTGGGCCAGTTTTATTGGACTGATCACTGTTTGCCGCATATCCCACTCCGCGCCGCGTGAGCAAGCAATTCGCATCCATGAACATAAGCGTCATCACATGATTCTGCTTAGTTTTTCGATCAGTCCATTTGCGTAAAAACCAACGCGTCTGTCCCTCAAGATACCCACTATTACCCTCAACAGAACGTATAATAGCCAACTGCATGTCACGTTGCCAGAACGAAACCGGATACAAGTTACCTGGCAGTGTCACCGTTGTTAGCCCTACATTCCCTACAACACGGTGCACAGATAAAGTAGACCACACTGGAATCTCTCCATAAAGCGTTGTATTGGGAAAATAAAGCAACAAACGATATCGGTTTGCAGCACTCATCACCACACGCTCCCCTCAATTGCACGATATCCATCCTGCCATATCATCACCAGAGCAGTTGTTACCCCAGTATTTCCGTATACATACGCCAGAATATCGTTTCTTCCCACCTCCAGTGCAAAATTATGAGCACTTGTTGGCATCAAAAACTTACCCATATCACCGCGCCAATTGGAGTACATGCGTAAACCATTTGGCCCACATATCAGCACGATCACTTCACCAGTTTGTATTGTCAGTGCATCAAAATCAATCCGTTTTCCTGTGGTAAGGTTGGTGATATTCCATATCTTGCCAGGTCCAAACATCCGAAATGTAGGATAAGCTCGTTGATAGCCATTCAGCGTTACTGATGTAGACGCTTGCACCGAAACAGTGCCAGACCCAGTGAACCCTAAATACAAATCGCCATTCAATGGATTGTGGCAAACGGCATAGCAAGAATCAGGCAAATCAGCCTCAAACGCAGCAAATTGCGTTTGCATCCAGCGCGCAATTCCATCAGCCAGAACAATTGGGCGTGGTGATGCTGATGTTCCCCCCCCATAGGCCAGGTCAAATGATCCAGCCAAAATTTCCCCAAACTCATCTCGTGCAATTCGACGCACAACACCAGACACCCCACCTCCGAGCTTCTCCCAACCTGACCCGTTCCATGCAGCAATATTCTTACATCCTGAGATCGTAAAACGGCCGCCAACAATCACGCGCCCATCTCCCCGATTGAACAACGTATAAACACCATCTAAATAAGCCGTTCCCACAGATTTCCAGCCAGTCCCATCCCATTCAGCAAGAGCCTGAATAGATAGCCCGCCCACTGTATCAAATTCTCCTCCAATCATCACACCAGTACGAGACAAATTTGGTACTACTGCATACACCTCGTTAAGCCCTCCACTTGCTCCACTCCCTACAGCCGACCACGCAACGCCGTTCCACACCGCAACCCGAGCCGCAGAAATACCGCCTATTGTTGTAAATTTACCAACCACCCACAAGCATCCATCATCAGTCCAACATGCATCATTGATTTGCGCATTGGCGCCAATTAGATTGCCAATTGCTGACCAAGAATTGCCATCCCACACCGCACACCTATTTGCATTTGGATCCCCCCCAGCAGATGTAAATGCGCCAAACACATATAACTTCCCGTCAGAGCCTAACAACAACTTATAAACAGAATTATTTAAGCCACTACCCAAAGGATTCCAGCCATTTGCCTCCGTCCACATTGCAATATTTGCCATACTGGAAGATCCATTCAACGAACTCCAGGTACCACATGCATATACAGTCCCGTTGGGCGCAACAACAATGTCTCTCACCTCTGACATACCGCCGATCGATGTTATCCCCCATGGCCCCCAAACCCCATACCGATCTCGACGAATTAAGGAATACCCAATAAATGTTTTCAACGTCATCAGACTTTTTGCACTGTCACAGTTTTTCAACAATAACCCATCATGCGCCTTAAATGACACCGTAGTCTGATACCAAACAGGCGATGTCATCGCTCCTGACAGCCCAGATACATAAACGCTAGGGATTTCGAGCAAATCGCTCAATTCCTCACCAGTTTCATCTACCCACTGCGCCAGCAACAATACAGGCTGTTCATCAGAGCGAGGGTCAAACGCTGCGCTGATAGTTCTGACCTTTTTGAGTAAGTTCAATTCATTATCAGCAGTAAAAACCAGCTCCATACTCCATATACGAGCTTGCGGACGTGCACCCTGGTACATCTCTCCACCCTGTACCAGTTCAACACTGGCCAGATCGTGATTTACAAGTGATAGTCCTGTCACACGCCGAATTTGAGCAAAATCCTTAATTCTGATCATTCGTCCACCCTTGCGGCAACTGCCGCTTCGCCAGCTAGACGAATTGTGAGCCACCCCATTCCAACGAAATTCGATCGCTCCACGCAACCACCCTTGGCTATCCCCATCAAAATACAGATTGTCATCGCCGAACTTAACCAGCCATCCATCAGTGTAGAAATTCGTACCACCAGAGTATCGCGTAATGCGCACATATGTTGTGATATATGTATCGCTATAATACGACACACTCTTGCGTTGCCATTGTCCTGTAGCTACAAATTGAGCAGTTGCTAATACGGCGTTGTTGCTATTATTCAATATTTGCAGCCGATAAATCGCCCCTTTATTACCCAACACATCACACGAGAAAGTCAACGTTTGACCATAAGACATTTCATAGGTATCAGTTGAGCGTATGCCTCGTTCAGACACAGTACCCACGTTGACAAACGCAGAATACAAGCCTCGTCGAGTTGCTACCGTAGAACGGCTTATCGTAGCAGACCCAACTGTTGTGTACCCTGTCAACCCAACATCGAACTCCATGCTCGGATTAACCTTCAAATTCTGCGCTTCCTCTGGTACTACTACCCAAAACTCCAAAGATTCACTCATAACAACCTCGTTAGCGCTGATAACGTGTATTATCGGAACTAAAACCGGCCATAATGTGTCTGAAATTCATGTAGACCACGTATAACATCTGCTTCATTCACACCCGTCACATACACATTATATGTTACATCCGTAGCCATCTGTCCTGATGACTGGTGTTGTCCAATTGCTGTACGTCCTGCATCTGGTAGCGCCAACGAAGCCTCTAATTCCGGCAATGCCGTGTGCGCCAGTTCCCGCATAGCCCCGGTGATACCAATTAGACCAAGCTCCCACGGTGTCGGGCTACCTGGCGTCAGCCAGGGCGGCAATTCCAATTTCCTCAAGGCATCAGTCATACTCTCAATCCATCCAATCACCGTTGCAATTGCATCTCCAACACTGTCAATAGCCGGTGCGAACACACCATCTAAAAATTCTCCAACATCCTCAATTACTGGCCCTAGCGTTTGGGAAAGTATAGTGGCTAACGATTCAAACACAGGAATAGCAACAGATGTTAGAAAATCACTAACAGCCACAAATGCCGGCAGTAGTACATTTTGCCACAATCCAGCTGCCGCTGTAATAACCACATTGAACACTGCCCCCAAAAATTCGCCCAATGCCTGTAAAAGAGGAAAGATGCTCTCGTTCAAAAATCCCCAGACAGCCATAAATGCCGGCAGCAGTACATTTTGCCATAATCCGGCTGCAGCTGTAATAACCACATTGAACACTGCCCCCAAAAATTCACCCAACGCCTGTAAAAGCGGAAAGATGCTCTCGTTCAAAAATCCCCAGACAGCCATAAATGCCGGCAGCAGCACCCCATTCCAAAAATCGCTCATCACCTGCACTGCTATCGGAATATTGGTTGCCAACCAGGTATAAATTTCAACCAGTGCCGGAACCAGATTATTATTGATCCATCCCCAAACGCTGGAAAGTGCCGGAATCAGTACAGAATTGTACCAGTCGCTCATCGCCTGCACTGCTATCGGGATATTTGTTGCTAGCCAAGTATAAATTTCAACCAGTGCCGGTATCACATTTTCCCGTATCCATACCCCTGTCATCTGCATAGCTGGAATCAAAACATTCACAAACCAATCTTTCACAGCCTGCACGGCAATCGGAATATTGGTTACTAACCAGCTAACAACTTGATCAAAAACTGGCTTTAGATACGCAAACCACATCTCCATAATAAACGTGCGCAGCCCTCCCCAATCGCTTTGCCATGCGGAATACAGCACATATGCCGCTCCTGCCACCAACGCTAGCGCAGCTACAATGGGCAATATCGTTGATATAACAGCAACCGCCGCAGGAATCAACGTTGAATACACAAACGCTAGAATTGGTACTGCCAACATCGCCAAAATTGCTACAACCGCAGCCTTATCCGTTTGTAATTTTGTTACCAGCCAGTCAAAAGCATCAACAATCCAGGCCACTACTTCATTAACCTGTGCCCCAAAAGCATAGGCCGAATCTACACCCATTCCAAACAATTGTAAAAACGAGCCAAGATAATTACTGCCATCGGCAAAAGTCACAAATAACCCCGCTAAGCCAGTATCAGCAACAACGTTTACCAAACGCACGATCTGCTCCCCCAATGCGCCAAACCATGTTCCAACGTTTTCAAGCCATGTTTGCACCTGTGACGATGATACAAAGTCCAACAACAGTGTAATTAGTGCCTTCAAACCCGGCAACAGACCTGCAGTCATCTCCTCTCCAACATTTCCTAACACGTTTCTAAGTGTTGTCCACTGCCCAATAAACGTCTCTCCCGCCGCCAATGCCGTACCGCCAATGCTGTCTTCTAGCGCTTTCAATATCATTGCCTGGGCACCAGCTGTATCCCCAGCCTCAACCATCGCCATAATCATCCGTTCTGTCTCATCCGTGAACGTCGCCCCTGCCACCTTCAACCTCATCAAACCTACTCCTGGCTCGGCCAGAGCTTTGGCTGTCATAAGACTAGCCTGTGACAGGTCTATACCCAGAGACTCAGATAAATCCATGGCCACAGCTATTGCCCGAGGAAATGTTTCCGCATTAATCGTGTCAAACCGGGCCATTACAGCTGCAGCAGACACAATCTCATCATCTTCATACCGAGTCAATCTCTGATACTGACGCGCCAGATCCTCAATCATCTTCGATGTCACCCCGGTTGATTCGGATGTATTTTGCAGGGTCCGAGTCAACCGGGTAGTGATCATCTCGGCCTCGCTTGCAGCAGCCACCCCATCCCACACATACGCTGTGAGTGCAACAACACCTGCGCCCGCCAAGCCAATTGCTCCTTGCACCAAGCTACCCCCCAGCATAGAAAACTTATCAACCATGCTGGACGCAGCCAATGATGCTACCGAGGACGCCTCGCCCAATCCCTCAACATAAGCGCTTGGGTCCAATCCTAGTTCAACAAGCAAACTGCCAATAACTGTCATCATACACCTCGCTTATCATCACCACCAAGCGCCGCGTTGATCAATTCAACCGTTTTCAACAAATCTTGCCAATTTTTTTGTTCGCGTTGCTCACCACGCTTAGGCATGAAATCATTTACCTGGTATGGCGTAGCCCTGCGCTTAGGATCCCGATTCACGTTTGCAATAACAGACGCTACCAATCCAGTCCGCTGATCATCAACCTGGCAGCCCCACGGTTCAACCGCATAAAACGCCATCCACTCCGAAAGTTCCCGGCTACTGATGCGATTAAGCAACTCTCTAACCGTCATGCCCAGAGCAAGTGCAAGCCGAAAGTAGAACCGGCGCTCAGGCCGGAGCTTTAGTTTTTTATGAGTTCTTCAACATCCTGTTCCGTGAATCCGCTCAATCGCCGTGCCACAGCAAAACACCGTTCCAATGCCACAGCAGATTTAGAACCCAATGCAACAACATCCTCCGGCCCAAACAAACTTTTGCCTTCCTCATCTACAATTGTCATGCTCAATAGCCTGGCACGCAGATGATCCAACCGGATACTCGTTGTTTTGCCTTTTCGCTCCAACATCCCCGCCTCAAGCGCATCGCGCTCCGATCCTGTCAATCCACGTACATATACATCGCCACCCCATTCCGGCACATGCACCATCTCGCGCTGTAGATCAGGAACACTCAAAATTTGGTCACGCGTTAACACAGCCATATAAACTCCTTCTATGCCAATGTCGGTTTCCCAGTGATCGTCAGCGTGATGGACGCAGTTAGCGCATCCTCAACTGGCGACTTTGGATCAAACCCCGTCACGAGAGCCGTAAATGACCAGGTTGTGTGCTCAGGGTTGGGGAATACTAGCTGAAAGGAGCGTTTGATGCGTTGCACCATATCGCGTATTAGGCCCGACGTATATCCATGCGTTGCGTTAGTGGGCGAGAAATTCACGTCAAACGTAACATCCCCAGCACTCAGCAAACCACCAATGTACTCCTTCCAGCCATCAACAGAGTCATGCGATGTGGTATCAATCGTATCCAACGACATTTTAGGGCCGCTGATGTCTGTAATTTCAGCGATTGTTGCAAATGTCTCTGGCGTTCCACCATTGCCAATCTTTAAAAGCGTCCCAGCAGCAAACAGAGCCATCAAAGCCTCCTATCCCAATACCAGTACGCCAAATTTCACATCTGACGAACTGGCCTCTAAATAGATATTTCCATCCGATTGTTGCCATCCGACCAACCCACGAAGGTTGTAAACACGTATCGTACCAGCAGCAATGCTCTCTGCATTGACATCACCCAATCGGCCAAATGGATCAGCAACACTCTTAATCGTAATTGTTGCCGGTGATGCGCCAACATTGTGCGCAATCACCAAATCGTTACCACTAGCAGAAAACTGATTTTTATTTACAGTATCAGCCGCCATCATCGTCAATGTGACACCACTGCCACTGTAAGGCGAGACAGGTGCCGCAGTCTTAGTCAAATTCGTTCGTGCCATATTTTTTCCTCTTTCTATTTTGTTTTGGTTTCTTAGAATGTTTGTCCAAGATATGTTTCTCGATCATCTTTTGATCATCTAACACAGCATAAGGGCAAAGCGCACATTGATACAAAACGTGCCCGTTCCAATCAGCAGCGCTGTATTTGCGCATCACACCAAATCCTCTTGACACAAAATCGAAAACTCAAGAATCCGGCGCCGGATTTCTGTTACACCATCTATCTGGCCAGCCTGTTTCTCGCTCAACACCCACAACTTACAGCCAACCCCTTCAATACACTTCCCGTTCATCAACGCACTCAATACATCCGCCACTGCCAATGTGATTGATCGTTGAGCGGCGAAAATATCAAATTGAATCCTGGCCCTACGTAAACCAGAGTATCCAGTCAACGACACTCGCTCATTGACAACGTCTACCTCCACCATGCGTACTGCGGGCAAACGACATTTTGTCGGCAAAGCATCTGGATACAACCGATGTTGTATCAACATAGCTAGCTGTTCCTGCTGTCCTAGATACCGGGTCAACGCATCAAGAATATCCGCTGTCATACATCACTCAGTTCAACCCACAAAGCCTCACCAATTGCATCCTCAATCTCTTGTCGATTCGTGTCAATTGCTGGCCGCAAGTATGGACGGGCCGGAATAGTCACGCTGTCACGCAGAACATATTGTGCATCACCAGCATTATCCACCAGCAATGCCCCATCAGCGATCGGGACAAACCGCAATGGCTCTGGATAATCCCGTGGGCCACGATTTCTTGATTCATTTGTCAATGGGATTGCCAGATACTGCCGATTTTTGGGCGTGATCTCACCACCAAACTCATGTATTGCAGCATAAACTAGTGATGTCCCAATTTGCACAACCAAATCCGTCACCGCTGACGCACTAATAGACTCTCGAAGAAGACCTGTATCAATCAGCTGCTGCTCACGAATATTCTGCTTGGCACGACGTTCCACAACCAATCCACCAACCATCAATGCCTTACGTGAAGCTGGCCCCTCAGCCTTTTCAATCTGTGCTCGTAATGCCGCCTGAAGTTCATGCATACCAATCACCCGTGTCATTCCGGCATCTCCAGCTTGCTCAATATAAGCGTTTTGTGGTGCTGTTTTGTGCGCCCCATTCGTGGCAGAATCGAGATCACATGATATGGGCCTGCTTTCTCACCATCCAATTGCACCGTAATACGATCATCTGCTTGCACGTCAACATCACACGGCAAAATGAGCTTCGTTTGGGTTGTCACCATCAAGCCCCCCATAGGGGATACAGCACGCTGATCCGTTACGATCAGTCTGCATCGAACAGCCATCACAACCTGCCATGTTTCAACAGGCTCGTTTGCCTGCCCAATGCTAACAACACGATGCTCAATTACAGCCACATGTGCCAACAGATGATCCATCAACTCAACCTCAGTACTGCTTTAGGTTGTGCCAGTCCAGCCAGCCTTCCAGAAACATCCAGTGCAAGGGCCTGCTGACCATACTGCGTTGCAGACAGGCCCTGACCACTCGTTCCCTGATAGGTAACCGAATACTCGTCAAACTTTTCTTGTTGTGGACGTGGATCACGGAGCGCCACAAAGTGCGCCGCCAAAAGAAGCTCAATTTGCATCAACAACGCATCACTCAAACCACAATTTGCCAACCGTGCATCCACCAATGTGTGTGACATATTGATAAATGCGTTAACCTGTTCGTTTGATAGCGTAGTGCTGATAACCTCTATTACCTGTTCAGAAGTGACCCGCGCACCAGCAACAAGATCTGCCATTTTAACCTCGCTTTGCCTTCGAAGGCTTAGTCTCCGAATCAGAAAGCGATTTCTGACCATCAATCTGTAAAAGCTGCAACTTATCGCCAAAGGCCTCCAGTTCACCAGCTGTAACCTCAAAGACCTCGCCAGGATGATATACCCGATCGCCCACACGATGTTTGCCTGTCAGTAGCTTGACCAACATGTTACGCTCCAGTGTAATGCACAATCCCGCTATGCCCAGCTCCATCCGACTTGATCCGTGGAGCCATCGCTGCCAGCACCTTGAAGCGTGACAACATACCGCCCATCTCTCCCCATTCAATCGTTACAACATCTTGAGCTACTGCCAAGTCAACCACATTGCGTTGCATACTGACCAGCACTAATGTACCGCTTGTCAAAGCACTGGCATTTTGCACCTTCTGCAAACCGGGAATGTTCTCAAGACATCGCCGCAGTGCCGTCTGCCCAGAGCCATCAGTATAGACTGCCAGCATCTCAGAATACTGATCATTTGGCACATACAAGACATAAGGCCCACCGTAACCATCATTGCGTGCTGCTGCCACCATCCTATTGACAGTTGGATAGATGTTCGCGATTGTGCCAAAATCACCATCCGCCAAACCCGTGTTACGATTAGGATGCGTAGTATATCCATACAGCGCATATCCGCCCGATTTGATATCCGACCCATTGAACAAAATACTTTCAAGGCCTTCTGCGACCTTTTGCCCAGCTACAGCTGCATTGGTCGTATCAATCGCATTTCCCATCCGACGTGCTGCTTCCAATTCTCGAACACTTAGACGAAAATCCTTATGAACAATCGGAATCGGAACTCCAGCCATATCAAACGCTGAAACATCTTCAACGCCGGCAGCCACACCACTCATATCGACATTCGCAGATGACATATCGCTGCCCCGTTCATAGGCCGAAATGATCGTTCCCAGCCCACCCAGCGGATGAATCAAATCAAAACTCCGCAAATCCGCAACACCAACCAGTGATTGGCGTGCCACCGCCAAAACAGCCCTGTCAATCTCCTTCCATTCATCCGATCGCAGCAGCCCATTTGTTCGTAGGGAGTTGACCCTCATGCCGGCAGCCAGTAAACGCGCCGGGGCCTGAATCATAAAATTTTGGGGCGTCATGATCAGTTCTTCCATTACATCACCTCCACAATGATGCGAGCTGCACTACCACTTGTGTTGTTTAGATTTTGCAACGCCATTGCTACAACGCAACGGGTATAGATGATTTTCGTCGCTGAGCCACTTTCATTGACCGACACAGGCGTATGCTTTTGCAATGTTCCATCGCCTGCCGATTCAAGAAAGTCGCCTTTCGCCACGTTTTCGCCGTTTTTTAGAAACGCATTGATCTCACAGCCCGGACTCGGCACAACATATACCACTGTATCACCCTGTGCATATGCATCATCAATGCCATCTCCAACGATTGATTCCTCAATCGCGAATAGCGGATGCGCATTGCCACCAGCTGTTGAATGCACCTGGAGTTTATGATTTGCGTTAAATTGCACCAGGTGTCCAGGCGTGATAGGCCCATTTGCAATGGCTTCTTTGTAAATAGGATCACCTTTCAAAACAATTGTATTGGACATTGTGTACCTCCTACTTCTCAGCCATAACAACCGCCGGAGGCACCGGAGGTTCATCCGCGTTAATACGCACAGTACCGCGCCCAAAATAATTGGCCGGGCGTAGACTGTTTGCCAACTTTTCCAAAATTACCAACGGCAAGGCATTAAGTTCATCCTCGCTAAACATGCTCTTCTCGTTTGCCCGAATCTCAGCAATCAAGCCAGCCTTTTGTTGACTGTTATTCGCCATTACTGCCTCAATTGCCGAACGGACCGCTTTCACACCTCCAAAATCGCGCACCAATCCTGCCAGTTCTTGTGCCGCAGCCACCACACCCTGCGATTCAACGTTTACCTGCGAGCTTCCTACATCCGCAGCTTTTTCAGAACAACTGCCATACAGAGAAGCAGCCGCCTGAGGCGACACTTCGTCGCCATCAACTTTTGTATCACTCATCTCTACCTCCTCAGCTAAAGTTTGAAATCCAAGAGCGCGTTGCAGTCCACACAGCGCGCTATAAACAACACTTTGCCGATTGGTAACCGGCTCATACACAACCCGTACTTTCACAGGAACGCCGAACGCAATTCCATCGCTGCCGCGTTGATACGGGTAGCTCATCAAACCATCAGGCCCGTGTACAATCACATGATCAGCAAACACCTCACGAACCCACACGTCACCACGCCGTTCCGGGTCAAAAACTGCTAACCAAGCCTCATACACCTTGTTACGAGCCTCGTCCAAACTGATTTCATAGTTAATTTTCAATACACTCATCTCTGCACTCATATTCACCCGTGGACACCCACATCCATCCTTCCAGGAACACGCCCCCACTTGATGCAGCAAAAGCGCCACATGATCGGGGCGTAGATTTCGGGCAATTCCTGCATAGGCTTTTCCCGCCTCTATGCCAGGGGTAGCGTCAAAGTCGCGAAAATACGCTGTTGATACCTCTATGGGTTCACCGGCCTCCACCCGTTTCAGGGCCAAAACTGCATCGCCGCCCAATGCTTCCGCTTTCGCCACATCCAGCCATAATTCGCCAACTAGCTTTTCGCCATCCATGCGAGCATTCCAAAACCGCCCGACACATTGATTCTCAACAATCTCTGGACTATTAGCCGAAACAAACACACCGCGTACAGTTGGATGACCCAACGGCACAGGAATACCATTCCACGCCTCTGGGAATTTTCCAATCTCTTCAGTCGTAACCAATTCACCATTCAATACCCCGCTCACAATTGCGACCATTGGAGCAACCAGATACTCTCGCCCATTCAGCGTTGTTCGAGCTGCTGTGCCAATCGCACCCTGATGAGCAATCAAATTCATAGCACCTCCTGGCAAAAAAGCAAAAAACTATCAAAGCCCACTACGACCATGGTCATTAAACCCAGAAAATTACGATAACTGCCAAATGCATTTTCATAATAGGACAACGCTCATTTCAACACAAATCACACCACCGGCAACCATGCACACCGACAATTTGGATGAACTGGAATAACACCGCGTGCCTCATCAATCGTAAATTGGCGCTTATCCAGATCTGCACAAACAGCACAAACCCCTTCCCCTCCTGTTGTTGCAAATTCAACCATCGCAGTAACACCTTTTATACCAAATTCCTGATACCGATTTAAGGACGCTTCAGCATAGGCATGTATCATCTCTGTTCGCGCAAGCACCAACGCTCGCCGGATACCAATCTTCTCCACTTGCTGGTTAAGCATAGATGCCACCTCACGCGCACCAAGTCCCTGGGCAAGTCCCATAGTCAATTCACGGCTAATAGCTGCTGACATTGCATCCGTAATACCATTCAGCAACCGAAAATTTCTCGTGTACAGCAATGCCAATGTATCCGCATGGATCGCTGCACCAAAAACAGCCTCGAGGCCAGTTGAGCCGACATCTAACCCAGCACGCTGCAATGCTCTTGTTGCTGCCTCAACTGCCCGAGAATATGCTGACCGCACATATAGATTCTGCCAAGCGTTGCGCGCAATAATGCGATTCCCTTCGCGCACCTCAATTCCTAAAACCCCATCATCAATAGCATCTTGAAGCCATTCAATAAATGCGGTTGTTTTGCCATCCAAGTCTATCGGCCAATCATACTTCTTGCCTGGCCCTTTGCGCCCTAGAATGCGCAATCCATGCTCAGTATCCAAATACAACGCATCATTCACCACCACTGTTTGCCAGATCAGGTGCTTCAATTGCATGAGCCGTCTCTTCAGCTCAGCTCCATAACGTTGTCGCAGTCCTGCAGTGCGCGTTGGATCATATCGGGTTGCGGACATTGGCATCTCACACCTCCCCCTCCATTTGATCCTCCTCATTCAAAATTTGCTTCTCAATGCCAATTTCAGCTTCTGGCAACCGCAGCAACACACGCTGAAAATACGAAATACTCAACGCCAAATCCGGCGCACCTGGTGACATAACAGACGCAGCCTGGGCATATTTGGCAGCCAACTCAGCCCGTTCCAAATCTGTCAACTCAAACAAACTCGGCCACTCCACAGCATACTGCCCGCCTTCCGGCTCAGGCAACGCCCCATACTCAATCAGCCGATCCAGCAGCGCCCGCAACACTTGCGGCTCGGCAAAATTGCGCTGACGTTCAGCAATCTGACCAGCCCATTGCGCAGTATCCTGACTACTTGCCAATTGCCCACGTTCCGACCCCAGCAGAATACGCTGCGGAATATCGCTTGCTGCTGCTACTAAACCAATAACCGCATTGAACAATCCGGTTGGATCCACCACGTCGCTGCCAAGCGCTTGAATGTTCATTCCCCTCGTACGCAAAAAGCGTCGTAATCCATGCTGATATTCATCAATCTCTTCCGAAAGCGTTTCTTCGTCATCAGGGTTATCAAAACCATCCCGAACATCCGCATGTAAGCCCTTATCCATATTCTTCCAGGTCGCCTCAGCCCCACCACCCACAATTTTCAACAAATCATCGAGAAGATTGAAAGCGCGTTGCATTCTGGGTTGCCCAAACACCTCGTCCTCCAATAAATCATCCGCAACATGGATCATACGACTCCAATGCACTGTTTCAGATGATAAACCTTCCCCCAACGCAACACGATATGTCTCAGGCAATCCAAACCTAGCTGAAGTTGGATCGCTTACAAGCGACATAATCTCAACCGATCCCTCTGCATACGGAGAAAAAAAGAGCACATCTTCCGGACGTGACATACGCGGCAACTCGGATGACAACAATCCAACACCTCGCGCCCCTATTAACAACACCCCAAACCGCCCAATTCCTGCCAACCGATCAATTCGCGCAAGATAATGCCACAACCGTCGTCGTTGTATCAACCACTGCACACCCCGAATAAAACCGCTCCTCGGTTGAGTTTCACCCGTACTACTCAGTGCATCGTGAATGATCGGAGGTTTACGCCACGTATCTTTTGCAGGCAAATCAACAATCCGGCCTGCAATATCCTGTCGCATATACTTACCAAGATACTGAGCATACGAAGGTGACCGCTCATAGCCCAACGCATCGTAAACATCTCGTTTGCCACCAAACTGCTTTCCCAGTTGCTGCGACAGCCTCAATCTTTCCAACAAAACCCCGACTCTTAAATCTAAATCTTTCATTCATACCTCTTGTATCATCCAATAAGACGGATTATCGGAACTACTTTCGTCCCCATACCCCGGCCGCTTTTGAAGGCGGAGCATGACTGGCAATCGTGCAATAGTTTTCAGCATGGGCCAAATGATCCGGCCCACTCTCAACATAAGTGGCAACAAGCTGCCCACCTGGCCCACGCTCCAACAAACGCACCGGCGACTTTAAATGAGCATAGTAATCCCGCAAATCACGCGCATAAGCTGGCAAGGTGTTCTCCTGTTCATAGAAGCGTGACATCGTCTCATCCAGCGAGCGCGTGCGGTCAACAGATACCACACCATCCGCCGCATTCCAGATCTCCGCATCAACCGTGCGAGTACCGGTTTTTTGCGGCACATAATAGGCCAGCCACACTACCCCACGCTCAAACGCAGCTTGCAGCTCGCGCACCTTACGTGTCTCTGGGAGTGCATCTATCACAGCTCGCGTCACAGCATAACGACGCATTAACTGCCCTAGAGCCTCAAAACTCTCCACTTCCCCAGCCCAGCGTTGGGGACGTTCGCCTGTTACAGAATTGCGCGGCCCTCGAATGACCACATGAATCACTTTTCCGACATCCGCTCCCATCACAGTCTCTTCCCCGTTTAAAGGATGATGACTATAGTCCCTTCGACAACGATCCAGTACCTCGTCAGTCATTTGCCCACCGCGCGGTGTATATGGCAAACCAAGATCCTGATTGTACGCCTCACGACGTTTGGTCTCATCGGTCGTATCAAGTGCCTTCACCACATCAACCACCGTCACAAGCGGCGAAAACAGCTTTGTCAGGTGATACCCAACAATCTCCTTGCCCGGATAGGCAGCCACCCACTCTCCTTTTCCCAGCCGCTCCAGAGCTTTGCCGCACTTAACACAAGCAATATAGTCATGCCACCTCACAGGACGGCCCAATTCATCCCACTCATCCACTATTTGCCCAATCGTTATAGGTTGCCGCTCACCACAGTGAGCGCAACACACAAACCACTCTCGTTGATCCGATTCCAGCCACTTAGCATGAATCCCTACCCCAGGATATGTCGGCGTTGAAATCCAACGCTCCTCTTTGATTGAGCTGTGCCCCAAACGTTTCTGCGCAATAGATGTCGCACGCGGATCCATCTCATCCACTTCATCGAGTACCAATACATCCGCATCAATACTTTTTAGTTGCGGCGACTGCCCGTTTGGTTTGACTTGACCACCTCGCAGATAAATAAAGCGATCTCGCACGCGCTTTAGTGTCACGCGATCAGCACCCCGTTTGCCATCAGCACCAGTACCATCGACAACTACGCTCGACAGATAGGGCGACGATTCCAGCGCAGGGCCCAATCGTGCGCTCGAAAAGTCGCTCACATGCGTATCTGTTGGAAAAACATAAAGACAAGTGGCCAAACGCTGGTCAGCAGCATGTAGTGCGTATGAAATAGCATACTCGCTGGCCCCCATCTGGGAGGCCTTATACACTACCACAACCCGTGAACGTTCACAGTACAAATCCGTCAAATATCCGTGTGTGACCACATCAAAAAGCGCACCTGGTTTCAACATCGGGCGATTGACAATTGTCCAGGTCAACAGATCAAGCGCGCCAGGAGCACGTCGCCGCCGCAGTTCCAAAAGCGCCGTTGCCCGCCGAACCAGTTGCACACGGTCATTCATTATCGCCCTCATCAGTATCCGGCACAGCAACATCCAAATTGCGCACCACCTGCCGCAATTCATCATCCGTCAAGCCAGAGAAAGAATCCATCTCCTGCACCTGAACTTGCTGTGTCTGCTCCTTTCCCCCTCCCACTCCCAACATTCCCACCACTTGCAAAAATGTGCGCCGATCCGATGCACTCCGCGCAGCAGGGTCTGTTGCTGAACTAACCAGCGCTGCCAATACATCAGCTCGATGCGCCAGCAATGGCTCAATTAACAATGCACTCACACGTCCATCCATTTCTGGATATTTCTTGCGCCAATTGCGGATCGTCCGTGCCGAACGCATGCCGAGCACATCAATCGCCAGCTCTTCTTGAGTTGGTGGCACACGTCCTCGCGCCGGGCTGGCAGCCCAAGCAATATACGCTGCTTTGCGCCAATCCCAGCCTTCAGCACGCAGGGCAACATACTCACGCCACCACGGAAACTCATCCAAACGTTTCAAAAACATCAAACGGGCTGCCCGACTTGCATTTTGGCCTGGTGTCTGCTCAGAGGCAGGATGTGCAGTCACAGGATCATCCATAGCGAAACCGGAAAATTCGGAATTTCCTTCTTATGGCCATTTCATTCACACACAAAGCGCACATTGCCTATACGCAATCACCGCGCAGAAAAGTGTTTTCCTGTTGCAGCCTAGACACTTCAGCCTCCAACTCAGCAACACGCTTTTCCAGCTCCAAAATGCGGTTATCTTTCAACCTTACTTTCTCCTCGAGCTTTGATATCCTGCCATCTTTGGCTGCTGCAGCTTGTGTCAGATTCAAAACCTCATGTTTCAGAGAGTGTACCTCACGCTCTAACTCAGCAATTTGCCGATCCTGTGCGGCGCGCTCAGATTCCAACACATCAATGCGACAGCGCAACGGCTCAACTAACGAGAGCGCAGCAGCTGTGATCTGCGATGCAGTATCTGCCTCAACCTTTTCAGCTTCGGCAGCGGCCCTGGCTGTTTCTGCCTTGCGCCGCTGCCGATCTGCTATAAGCGTAATAACAGTTGCCGCGCCGCCACTTGATAGCACCGCAATCAGGACAGCAACAACATCACTCATCAGTCTTTCTCAGGCAGATATGGCGGATTTTTGGCCCCATTAAGAACAGCTGCCTCGACCAAATCAGCCAACAAACCAGCATCCATATTGAGCCCTGCCCGGTTCAATGCAGCCTGTGTCTGTGCTACCACCCACGCCTTTTTTTCTGCGCCTGTGCGAGCAGCAAGACCTGCAAGATCATATTGCTCAGCAGCTGCCACAAACATGAGGATGAGCGAATCGGCAAACGCAAGCTGCTCCCGACTCATCCGGGCCTTCACCCGTTGGATTAGTAGCTTAATGTACCACACAGCTAAGCCTGCTAGCACCGGCAGGATAACCGAGATCACAATTTGCAGGATACCCTGTAGCAAAGCAGAATCCGCTTCAGACATTGACAACCTCCTGTATAGAATTTTCACAATCATAGCGCAACTAACACATCAACACAAATCACACACGATTGTGTCTTTTTGTGTCTTTACTGTACACAGACAGGAGGTTTTGTTACCCGAATTTAACAAAACCCCTTAAGGACTACCCCCAAAAAACAGGGTTTTGAAACCCAATTCGAGGGTTTTGAAACCTCCCTTTGAAGGTTTTGAAACCCACCTTCGAAGGTTTTGAAACCCACCTTCGAAGGTTTTGAAACCCCTTAAGTTAAGCCCTCTCTCACTTCCATCTGACACTCACCTACGCGTGGGCCTTGACCCATGCCACGCTGCGCTTCATCTTACGCCCAATCTGCGCATACGAACATCCCTCAGCCAGTGCTGCCCGCAAAAAGCGCTCTGCATTCGGTGTAATGCCCTTGTCCGTCTTCTTACGCAGTTCAGCCAAAGCCAGCGCCGCACTACGCAGAACATACCAATTTCCCCAACGCACCACTACTGGTAACCTCCCAGATCGCACCCAGAGCAACACCTGCTTGACGGATACGCCATGATATGTCGCAACATCGCCAGTCGTCCACCAGGCATCGCCCCAACGCGCAGCCCGCAGCGCCAACAAGCGCGCTAGTTCCGCATCTGTAACGCGCTCTGGACGATAATACACCCAATTCATAGGGTTCACTGCCCAGCGCACCAATCTCCAACGCTCAATTAGTAATATCCTCCGCTTCCCTGCCATAATCTGGCATGGAAGTATTCCTCGCCGAACCCAAGTGCTCACCGTATGGATATCCACATGCAACAACTCCGAGATCTGATTACCTGTCAACATCCCCGCTCGCCTTGAAGGGGACGGAATCCCATAGCGCACCCGTACAATCTTGACTGCTTCTGCAGTTCGACCCAACACATGTCCAATCTCCTCTATCGTCATCATCCCTAAATTCTGCCGCAAAAATTCCACTTCGGCATCTGTCCACCGCCGCGAAGCCCCAATACCACATCGAGTGATGGAGGGCCGGCTATACGTCAGTTCAACCGCCAATCGAACCACATCAGTAGCGTTCATTGGCAGCCTCCGTCAATCTAACAATTAATTCCACTGCCGGACATTCCTTACATGTAACGAACGACGCCATATCTGCCCATGCACAGCCTGCACATGTTTTCCGCGCAGCAGCCACTACAAACTCCCAGGGCGGTATCAGCCCCGCTTGCGCCAACATGTCCCATGTCTGAGTTTTGCGCGTCACGCGCAGTTCCGCCAATGCCACTGCCGGGTTATCTGCCACAGCCAAGCGCACCTCACGCTCGTGAATCAGATCTCTCACGCGTCGCACTGCCTGTTCCACAGCAGCAATCGTCAACCCAGGCCGCTCTGCCAGTTGCAGCGCCAGATCCGTGCGATACGGTTCCGGCAACGACAAAATTGCCTCCGTCGTACGGTTTGAGACAGGCCATCTTCCAGCAGACACCAAACCTTGTATCGTTTCCGGCAACTCCATCAGCCGCAATCTATTGTGAATGCGGTTAAGATTTGTCCCCAACCTACGGCTGATTTCAGTCAAAGACATGGTTTTCTGCATTTGCAGATAGGCCCGACCTTCTTCAATTGGCGTCAAATCTACACGCTGAAGATTGGCAACCAGCGCAAGCAACAACATATCATCTGAATTGTTCACAGTCATGACCGAAGCCTCAATTACCTTCAAACCCAGCAGCTTATGTGCTCGCAACCGTCGCTCTCCATCCACTAAAACATACCAACCATCCTCCACAGCCCTAACAGTAATCGGCTGCAACAAACCAACCGCACGAATCGAATCTGCCAGTTCACGCAATGCAGCTGCGTCAAACGCCGTCCGCGGCTGCTCAGGATTCGGCAATACCCGCTCAACCTTCACAACTTCGGTTCTCATCATCCTACTCCTACACACCATCAACCACCTTGCGCTCTACTGCCAACACACGGTGAGATGTTCCACCTGCCCGCACAATAATTGTACGGCGCTGCTCTTGCTCCTGTCCCTGATCCATCCGCAACATTTTTGCTTCTGCCAACATCTTGCGCAGCGCAATCGCGCTTACTGGAAATGTCGTCCCACGCTCTCGACATGCAGCACTGGCCTTTGCATATGCTACGTCTGGCATCAGATAATACCAATTATCATCGTACCACCCCAAAAGCTCAGCTGTTACCATCGGCCCACCTAACATTTTGTCCGATTTATAACCATCAATTGGTCTCAAATACACTTTGCCCTGCACCAACAAATCATTGATCGTGCGAACAAATAACACCTCTGGCTTCTCTTCCTGCACCCGCTCCGTCATTTGTCGTCCCGATTCCAACAATGCGGCCCGACCGCGACACATCAGATCGTTATACTGTTCGCCGTCAATTACTCCCTGCGTCTGCGCAAACCGTAGCCCCATCTCCAATCCTATCATCAAACCCGCCAGCGCCTCCGGCAAACGCAAATGTCCCTTTAAATCCGTCATCTCCTGCCGATACATCCGCCACCGCTCCGGCACCGCCGTCCGATACATATCCCAACGTTCTGCAAGCCAGCTCACATACCCACTCATTGCGTGACACAGCTCCCCACGCCGAGCCTGCAAGGCACTTAACTTCTCCAAATCCACATCCCCACGATTCATCTCAACCACAAACAAACGTCCCATAACCCCTTCCGACTGTGGCAAATCCTCTCCTGTAATCACAACCAATCCTCGCGGATGATACGTTCGTCGCGCTGTCGTATCCGCAGCCATACGTCCCCGTCCAGTCAAATTACCAACCACGCGCACAATCCTGGCTGCTGCTCGAACATACTCTTGCTGATCGCGAAGATTTTTTTGCGGTGCAAAATCATCAATGATCATCATAACGTCCTTTGCAACAAATGTCTTCTGCTCCAAACGATTCGCCGTATCCAAAAAATTAGCCGGCAAATGTTTGTCATCCCACTTGGGCCCATAATGATTCAACGCCAGCGAGCTAACTGTGCTCTTCATCGCCCCTGTCCCACCATATACCCACATCGTAAATGCAACATTTACCAATTCCGAAAGCGGCGCCAGCCACACAGCTGCCCAAAGCGGATACGTCACTCGAGCTGGCGCAATATCCAGAAATGACAAACTTGCTCGAATCGCATCCCTTAGATTCGCTGGCTCAAGCGGAATATCATACAACTCAAAGTCAGTATCCAACTCAACCGTCACATCCCCCCCTCCAATCGCCCCAGAATTAGAAAGAAAAATCCGCCGACCACTCAACTCGCGCCAGCCTGTATGCGTAAAAATTGTACGACTACGCACTGTATCAGCACTTAGCATCTGAATAGCCTCACGCAATCGGTCCTTTGTCCGCGCCCCGGACTTAATAATTGCCTTTACCCCCCAATACTTTATGACCCACGTCATGTCAGAGAACTCCTCAATCGGCACCGCAGCAACTGGTAACTTGCCATCCCGCACACGCCCCTCAATCCGCAACTCATGGGACGTACATTGACCATCATCCCGCAAAATATCCTCCGTCACCATTGCCACAAAGTTGCACAACGGCTCGGACATTTCATTCCCTGTCCGATCATACGAACGGCAATAAATCCGATCCCCCTCAACATAAAATACCCCATCGCTATCATCAACTCCAGCATCCAGGCGCATCTGACGATACATCGCGTCAAACAACTTACGTCGCATCCCCAACGCAAGAGAAACATCATCTCGTATGCGCTCCACGTCGAGCGCAGGCATACGACTCATCATCTGAAACACAAATTTATCATCCCGCCTATCCCGCCGAGTGCGCTCTGCCATCACCACCACCCATGGACGTGCGGACTGCAAAACGTCCTGCACTTGCTCAGCTCTAGCCCCCTGCTGAAGCCACTCATTTGCATCTTTAAACGGCCACTCCACAACCCGTAGTTGAGCTGGATTAAAACCCATATCAACCAAATCCCGACCAACCTTTTCCAACGCGGTCTGTCCAGCTGAATCCGAATCCAGAGCCAAATATAGCGAAACCGGCTTTCCCTTAGAGGCTTGAACAAGCAACGGCCTCATCACAGCATCATCTCCCAACGTCGTCCCGGCCAAGGCCACTCCAGCAATTCCCCACTGCCCCAACGTAATTGCATCCGCCTGCCCCTCAACTATAACCAGGCTTGAATCTATCGGCACATGATTAACATACGGCTGCTTGCCGCCCACCAACACGTCGTCCAAGTTATAATGTCGCTTTCCAGCCCCAGTTCCAGACTTTCCCTCATCTGGCACCCCGCGCCCCGATAAATAAATCACCCTTCCCCTAATTACATGTGGATACATCAACATATTAGGCGGCAGCGCTGGCACCTTGTTTGACTCAACCCAGGTTTTTGGCACATCATCAATTCCCCAAACTTTTGCCCACGCCGCCACATCCCCTTTATAACCAACCAACGCCACCGCCACCGGATTCAACAAGTCAACTCCGGCCTCTGCCAACACAGCGCGCAATCCAGCCCAATCATGCCCAAAATAGCCCAGCCGAGCAGAGCGCAGCGTATCATCCGTAAATCCTCGATTCAGCGCATAACGTCGCGCCTCTGTACCGCTTTCCCCCCATAAACACGTCTCAAAATACCCCGCTGCCACCCCCAAAATCATTTCTCGCATTCGAGCGCGCTCCTCAGACACCAACTCTTCCGATGACTGTGGAAGCATCTCAATTCCGGCCAACGCTGCCAGCATCCGCAACGCATCACCAAACGACGTTCTTTCTATCCGCTGTACATAGTCCAACACGTCTCCATGCGCGCCACAGCCAAAGCAGTGATAATAACCATCTGCCCAAACCGTAAACGACGGCGTCTTCTCATTGTGAAACGGGCATAACCCCTTCCACGTTTTCCCTGCTCGCTGTAATTTGACCCGCCTCGCAATCAATTCAACAATATCAACCCGTGCTTTGATATCGTCTATCAACGTCATTTGGCAATCTCCTGTGTCATTCTTTACGGGGTGTGTCAAAACCCACCCCTTTTCAAAAAAATCGCTCTACGGTCTTCCTGACGCCTCATGCGGTGACGCTCAACAGCGCCACCAAACGGCGACGCTGCGACGCCGTCAACGTCATTCCTAAACGTCACCGTTTCAATTTACCGCCGTTCAAAATATCGTCAAGAGCAGGAACTTCAGGATACCGCTCTAACACAAACTCATATCGCATTGACCGGCTCACTTTCCTCGGCCAACGGGTTGGGGACAAAACATTCTCTTGCACAATCTGTTGCAACGCGATTAGCACCAAATAATTCACTACTTGGCTACGCGGCACACTCAATTTATCCGCAATACCCTGCGTCAACACATCCAACTCTGGTGGCATATCTACTGTCACTCGATTACGTTCGGATTCACGCTGCGCCCTACGGCGCTGTGAACGCGTCATCCGTCCACGCTGCGCCAACGCCAAACCACCATAAATCGGATCTTGATCACCCTCAATATGTGTACTCAATGCCGCATCCAATGACGAACTTTGTTTTACATGCATATCAGCACCCTCCAACTCGTTCCAGAATTTCTGCCACGTGTAGATACCCACCTACACGACCCTCAGAGTTAACCACCGTATCACGTCGTTGCTTCACCTGCACCCCAATAGCCCCGGGCGTCCTCGGCGCATACTCCCAAATCGTCTCACCATAACTTACAGCCTCGCGCAACTTTGTGTCTCGCACTACTGGAGGCAGCAATGCCTCCGCCCCCATCGTCTCATGCACTCGTTGCACATTATTTGCCGTCTCAGCCGTCACCCGCTCAAACAGGGTTGGCAACACACCCAATAATTTCGGCGGCACCACCCCCCGCATTCGCGTCATCTCCCGCAACATCTGCACCACATACCCAACCCCATCTAACGCCAAATAATCCATCGCAGCCGGAACAATCAACCAATCAGCCGCAATCAAACTCGCAACATGCAACAAATCCGTGCTGGGCGGTGTATCAATCAGCACCAAATCAAACTTTCTAGTCAAGCTCTCCACCAAGTCCGCAATAATGAAACCACGCAACTCCAACGTCTGCGCCCACGCCTTGATACGCTCACTGGAATGGTCGTTCGGCACAATCCAAAGTCCCGAACGTGCCTCAACCGCTACCTGTTCAATCGGACGCTCTGCCACCAACACATTGTACAGTCCCGGACCTTTCGCCTGATGCAGTGCTGGCGCAACATGTCCCTGTCCATCCATATCAAGGATCAGCACCCGTCGACCTTGACGCGCAAACCACGCCGCAAGCGACACAGTCGTTGTCGTCTTACCAACCCCACCCTTTTGATTAGCAATACTCACCACAATCATTGTTCCTCCAAATCTTCCAAATCTTCCAAATCTTCCAAATCTTCCAAATCAACAGATCCCCAAATCGAGCCCTTAGCTAACCTGCGTCCCAACGGATGGCCATTAGCATCACGTTGCACCGGCGTCAGCCAACCAAACCTCTCCCAACGCCTCGCCAAAACATTTACACGACGTTCACTCACCCCAGAACGCTCAGCGACCTCTTTAACCCGAAACCACCCCCCAGCCGCATGCACCACACTGGCCACGCGCTCCTCATCTGCACTCAACAATGAACCACCAGATGCCGGCACATCCTCCCGACCCTCAACCTCCACCCGAAACGCCCGCGCCCGTACCAACCGAGCCCCCCATTCCAACAACAGCCACCCCGGCTCGCGCGGCAACCGCTCCGCACCAGGCCGCCCCAACACAATTTGACTCTCATGATGCGTTGGCACCGGCAATGCAATCCGCGTCGCCAAATTGCTCCGCACCAACCCCTTCACAGCCTCCGCATCCGGGCGCTGTGTTGCCACAATCGGATGCACCCCAAACGCCCCCCCCCACAGCTATCAACTTTGCCAATGCATCCTGATCACCCGACGAAACCATCGCCGCCTCATCCACAATCAAAACCAATTTCGGCAACGACTCACCCGAAACACGCTCATATTCTGATAACGACGAAACCCCACTTCCCTGAAACAAAACCTTACGCTTACTCATCTCTCCCTGAATACTCTGAAACGCCTCAGCCAAATCTTTCAGCACATGCACCCCCAAACGCCCCCGATACCGTCCAAACTCAACCCCATCCTTACCATCCCACAACCATAACCACGCCCCGCCACCATGCAGCAACGCCTGGATAAAACCATGCAGCAAACGCGTCTTTCCCATCCGCCGCGTCCCACCCACCAACACGCTATCCATCTCTGTCAACGATAGCCACACTGGCCCATTCACAGTCATACCAATCGGCAAATGTAACGGTCCAGGCTGCGCGCCCAAATCCAGCGCGACCATCTCCAACTTTTGTCGCTGCCGAGGTGCATACCCAATCTGCGCATAACACACCACCGCTTCCGGAGACACACCAAACACCACCTTCCGCCTGCCAAGCGCCTGACCCAACAACCGCACAAGCTCCGCCCGCTGCTGCATCAGCGCCACATGATTCACCACTGCAGGATTAAATATGCACACCATCCGATCATCCAGCGGCACCACCTGAAACACCAACCGTTTCACATCCTCACCCACCAAACGTCGCTGTACCAACAATCGATATACCTGCTCCGAAATTGCTTTCAGCAAATCGCTTGTCACTAGCTGTTCCGCCGTCATCATTCCTCCTCATTACCACGCCACTCAGCATCCAACGCGTCGCGTCGCAGCGGAATCGGCGACCCAGGTTGCAAAATCCGATATGGCCGCTGAGCCTGACGCACGCGCAACGCACGCCCAGCCTTTCCACTCCCACCACGACCCAGCGCACGCGCCAACGCAATCGTCTGCGCACGCGAATTCTGCAAATTCTGCAACTCATCCTCCGCTGCACCACTCCCGGCACCCCCATCAACACCCACTTGCATCACCGGGTAAAACGACTGACCCGGCTGCACCACATTCACCCGATCGTCCACCGGAATGTATGTAATCACTTGCCCATCCGGGCTCACAATCGTCCCGGCCCGCCGCTCCAAAACCTGAAGCAACCGAATCAAATGTGGCCATAACCGAATAACCCCAATAAACATAAGCATCATCACCAACGCCAACAACAGCACCTTCCCAACCTGAACCATCGGTTGCACAAAAGCTGTTACTGCCGCCTCACGCGCCTGTTGCTCAATTACCAAATCCATCGCCTGCTGTGTTGCCGCCATCGGTGTCTGCGTCAATACCCACGCTGTCTCCCGCAACATCACCTGCTGCGTTGCCAGTTGTTGTGTCTGCTGCGCCTGTCCTTCCACTGCTGTTGCCGTCAACCCACGTTCAAAACCAGCTTGCTCCGCCGTCATCTGCAACGCATGAAAATCCAACGTTGCCCGAATCATCACTTGCGTTTGCTGCACACGCATTGCATCAGCCGTCGCCCGTGCCTGTGCCACACCCAACGCATACATCGCATCCGGCGACTCTGCAACTGGCGCTGCATACCCCGCCGAACACCCACTCAAATTCAAACTAAAAACCGCCAAAACCAAAATCATCCTCTTCATCTGTCGCCTCTTCCTCAACATCACTCGAATAATCTGATGGCTGGCCTTGTGATAACAGCGGCATCCCCATCGGATATTGCCAATGCTGCTGTGGCATCCCCATTGGATATTGCCAATGCTGCTGTGGCATCCCCATTGGATATTGCCAATACTGCTGTGGAACCACGCTCGTTGACAACCGACCAGACCGAACACGCCCTTGCACACCACTCCTACGTCCGTCCACCGCATATCCACCAACCACCCGCCGCACACGCCCCCGCTGCTCCCCCACTCTTTGAAACCGCACCACAACAACCGTAATCCCCACCGCCAAACCCAACATTAACAACAATGCCATCCCTACCAACAACCGATCCAACAACATGCTCGCAGCCTCAAACTGTACTGCATTCGCCAGCGCCAACGTGGCCTGCGCCTGCATCCACACCAACCCAGCCACATATGCCAACCCTAACACCACCACCAACAACAACAAACCCAACAAAATTTTATTCATACCACACCTCTCACGCAAATACCGCTAACCGCTTCCGACCAGCCTGCAACGACCAACGACCAAACCAGTCAGCACCCGCTTGCATCGCACACGCCCTAACAATATCACTCACACCGACCCCACCAACATCCCAACCGAACAACTGTGCCCAACCATACCGCTTCACCCGTCGCCGAGGATCATACGCCGCCAACACATGCACCCCACCGTGCACACCGTGCCTCACCAACCACAACAAATTCTCGCGCCCATCCGCATCCCACAACCCCGCTAACTCCAACCCGGCCAACACCAACAACATTTGCCCAGGACGCCCATACTGCCTCTGCTCCGCCAAAACCGCCAACTCAAAAACCACATCAACCCCCTCACCGCTATACCATGAATACACCTGACCAGGCCAGTTATCATCACTAGCTAGTGTCACCACATCTGCACCTGTCACACCCCACGCAGCCTCGCGCACCACTCCAAGCCCAGCACGCCCCACCACAACCAATGAACCAGCACCCTCCACCGTCAAAGGACGCCGTTTCCCGAGCACCACAGATATCGTTTTCATACCAACTCCTTCATTCCCTTACGCACCATCATCACAACCTCATCATTCCACCCCTCAGGACTCTCACTTGACAATAGCTTCACCCACCCCGGCAAAACATCCCCATCAAACTCCGTCACCAAATACCTTGCGACATAAATTGCCACAGGATGAGGATCTGCACAAGCAAACATATCCCTCAACATAAACAACGCCTCATCTAACTGATCAATCATTTCTCATCTCCATCAAGAAGAATGAACCAAACCACACCAACCACAAACAACAGCACAACCACAGCAGCCACACAAAAAAAACAACCTCAACATCGAACATACACCTGCCTCCACGTCCGCCCAGTTTTACGCAACGCACGCCACAGAGCACGCCGCAACGGACGATAATCACACCAAAACTCTGCTGCCTCCACACACCCCACCAACTCAGGGCGTAACATCCGAACCTCGGCCAACCAGGCCAATGCAGAAACCCCATACATCTTGCTCTGCGCAATATCACACGCCACACAGCACGCCATCAGCGAATCGCGCTCCACCCAATACTCAAACAACTTATACTGATTCGTTTTCATCATCATCCTCCAAATCCGGCATCGGGCTCGAATGCTCCAGCAACCATACAATCCAATCACGACACTGTTGACAAACAGCAAAATGCACCTGACATGCCAACACCTCCTCATCACCCGCATGTGCATACAACGCCACCCGCAATTTCATATACTCATCACAAAAACCCTGCGGCAAAACACTTAGATTGACATTTTTCCCACCATGCGATACACTCCAATCGTGGTTCCCACCACCCTTACAAACGCCTCGGTTGTCATCAGCAACCGGGGCTTTTTGTTCATCATTCATCCCTATCATTATCATCTCGCACCTCTTGCAAAATCATTTGCACCTCGTTGAGAGCATCCTGACATTCTGCCAAAGCATTGGCCGTTTTAGCAATCAAAATCGCCAACATCTGCCGTGATGGCTCCTGAACATCCAGCAATTGCTGCAAGGCCCGTCTTGCCAGCCGATTAGCATTCCTCGCCCGCGTCACTTCCTGACGCATCACATAACCTGTCGAACTTCGTCTTGTCATTTCGTAACATCTCCATTGCCATTTGCAAAATCGCATTTTCATCCTGCTGACGCCGAGCAGTCTGACGAGCCCAATAGCCAACAACCATAGGCATCCCACTAGAAGCAAAAGCACACAACATCACCAGCGCCCACTGCCACCCTGCCATCTGCACCTGCCAAAAAGCAAGAGCGACCACGCCCACAGTCACAAATACCCCAACCACAACTTTCATGGCCGTTGTACCATTCCAGAACCCATTCCGCTCCATATAACCAACGACCCAGTTATAAAGCAAACCAAACATCATCAAACCCAACACACCTACCAAAAGCCTTAACCCAATCTGTTCCATTTTGCCTCTATTCGTTGTATCTATTTCCGATAACTGCAATTATCGGTTCAGCAACTTCCTGTGTCGCAAGCCCACCGGCCCCAGCATCACCCAAACTGGGGCCCGGTCGGGGCGAGCTCACAACCCCAGCAACGTATCCAACTTTGCCCAACTATCGTCCTGCTTACCCTCCAAACTATGCAAATAGATTTGCGTCACTGCCAAACTACTGTGTGCCAAAAACGCCGAAATCTTCTCCACATCATCCCCCACTTCCACCCGCAACATCGCAGCGGAGTGTCGCAGTGTATGCACATGCACCTTCTTTTCATCCAACCCAGCCCGACGCGCATAATGCTTCAACAACGCACCCACCTGACGCGCCGACAAAGGCTGCATCTCTCGACAATATCCACGCCCAACATTCGGCAAACGCTTCGCCCGATCCGTTACAGCCAAAAAGATATATTCGCCCTCCACCAGCGTCTCCCGCCCCGACGCACGTAAATACGCCAGCACCGCCTCCCACACCGTAATGGGCAGCTCAAATCGCTGCTCCTTTTTACCCTTCCCCGACCACACGTAATACACCTTATGCCCCTTCCTCTCAAACTGTTCCCATCGAATCGTCCGCCACTCTGAATTGCGCCGTCCCGTATACAAATAACCTAACAACAAGGCATAATCGCGCAACCCCTGCACTGTGGAGCGCGGAATCGCCGCCAACAAAGCACGGCATTCCAACACACCCAAATACGTCGTCTTACCATATGGATTGACCGGCACACGCAATTCACTGGATTCCGCCGGGTTATCCACCCGCAACGTCGCCTCATGGCCGTCAGGCAAGGTAATGCGATAATTGCGCACCACAAAGCGATAGAACGAGCTGATCCCAGCCACACGCTGATTCACCGTCGCCTGCGAAAGTCCCAGCTCTCGCATCCCATTCACCCAGCGATAAATATCCGTCGCATTAATTTCCCATGGGTACTTACCCGACGCCGACAACAAACTCTCCCAGCTTACAGCATATGCCCGACGAGTATTCTCACTGCGCAGCGCAGACTGCCAGAGAAAATATGCCTCCTTCCAGGCATGCATCCGGTCAAACACCCCCGGCTGTGGCAATTGCTCTGCCACCCGCACCACCAAACCACCAAATACCGGCTCATCCGCTGCCATGCACATCACCACCACATGGAATCGATCGGACCGGTAGACCAGCCGCACTCATCACACTGAATGATATGCATTGTATTGCCATCAGCATCTTCATCTTCATCTTCAATCAAAATCAAAAAACCCTGTTTGCATGCTGGGCACAAACCCAATTTGGGTATATTCTCACCGGCCAAATCGCAAAATGCCTCAGATCGTTCCATTTTCCACCTCGTTCCCCGATGCCACTGCACCTGCCACACTAACCACCGGGGGGGTTGCCCGCGACCGCCGACTCCACTCCTGACGAATGAGCCAACGTACAAATGCAGACCGGTTATCATAACCACTTTCCCGCATCATCATCGTCAGCATCTGCACATCCTCAACCGTTAAATTCACATTCGTCTGCTCAAAATCTGCCATACGTCCTCGCTTTCAAAAAAAATCTATTTGTTTACAGCTGAATACATTATAGCAAAATATAGCAATCTGTCAACACAAGAATTCAAAAAGATTAGCATCGAAAATATTTTTTATGAGATCATTGTATTCAGTTATGAACACAAAGTTTTCGGAATGGTTATTCAATGAGCTTCGAAAAAGAGATATGAGCCAGGCTGATCTTGCCAGAGCAAGTGGTATAACGCGAGGCGGAGTCAGTAATTTGCTAAATCAAGTCAGACGGCCAGATCCAGGTACTTGCACTGCCATTGCCAAAGCCTTCAACCTTCCCCCCGAAACCGTATTCCGCGCCGCAGGCCTCCTCCCCTCCGCCCCACCCGACCAACCCCCCACCCTACTCCAGTGGATCAACCTCTACCTGGAGGCCGACGACGACACCCGTGAGGACCTCCTAAACTATGCCATCTACCGCGCCCAACTACAAAAAAACAAAAAAAAAACGACACGAAACTACACCACCTGATCCAATGGATCATCCTACGGGCTATACTGGATGACAACACCAGCACAGCCATCTACCACCGCCACCCACACCTGGCCAAACGCGCTACCATCATCACCGCCCAACGCATCCGTCACACACTTTTATACATCACCTACATCACTGCCAGCACCACCCTCTACCTTCCCATCCGTCAAAACCTCCCCAACCACCCCATCGCCACCCCAACCGCCATCGGCCTCACCGCCGCCATCGCCACCCTCACCCTAACACTTTCCAACCTTGGCGTGCTCACTATAAAAAAGCTCCACCAACCCACCCAGACCTAAAACCCCCAGGGAGAAAAAAGAAATGAAAAAAACAACCATTCTCATCACCATCATCATCCTACTCGCCGCCTGCACCCCAAAACCCGAACAACTAGCCCCTTATTTACAACAAACCCTCACCGCCTGGCCAACCCAAACCCCCTACCCAACCTTCACACCCCCAAACACCTACACCCCCTACCCGACCCTCACACCTCGCAACACCAGCACAGCCATCATCAAAATCGTCACACAAACATACACTCCCACACCCAAATTCACTCCAACCCTAACACTAACCCCAACACTCACTTTCACCCTCACAAAAACAATCCCACCCACCCCAACCCTTGACCCACTTAAGGCACCCCGCAACCCCGGTTTTTACCTCATCGGCATAAACATCGCCCCTGGCGTATGGCGCAACAACGGCACAGGTAACAAATGTTATTGGGCCGTCACCACCAAAACAGGCGACATCATCTCCAACCACTATGGCATGGCTGGAGGAACCGCCTACATCCCAGCCACTGGCTACCAAGTCGAATTTGGCGAGCACTGCGGCATATGGACATGGCTGTCAGACTAACACAACCATCATAATACTCCCAAATCGCCCCAAATCATAAAGGCCAGGTACGCCACACCCTGACCCTCATCATTCCATATGTTTGTTTTTTTTCTCTATCTTATATTTTTAAACCGGTAACAACGGTAACAGTGGTTTTGTTACCGTTGTTACCGCTGTTACCGTTGTTACCAGAAAAACACACACAATGACAGTATTTTTTGTAACACATCAAAACAGCCTATTTTCAACCTTTTTGAGCAACAGCGCAACCGTTTTAGGCCATATTCCAGGCCACCGCTCAGCAATACCGGTAACAGCGGTAACAAACCCTTTAAGGTAACGATTTTTGCTACCGGTAACAAAAAACCTCATACCGGTAACAAAAATACCCGCTACCGGTAACAAAACCCATAGCTGATAAGGCATATTATCGGAACTAAAAACCACAACACTGGAGGTAAAACAAACAACCAAAATACAACTGTCTTTCCACAACCAGACAACACATAGTCTCCTAAAATGGCAAAACGTGTGTAAAAAAATACCCCTACATTGTTCTTGGTTCGGGACCGTGAGGCCGGCGGTTCAAATCCGCCCGCCCCGACAAGCATCACCAAGCGCACTTCCCGGGTGCGCTTATCTTTTTAAACCGGCGTTTCTCCCATCGAGGGATGCCAAAATCCGCCCGCCCCGACACCCTGTAGGGGCATGGCGGCCCATACCGGGCCTTACCCCTCATGCATCCAGCCATGCCCGCCATAAACCAACCACGGAACACACCGAACAAGCGGAACAAAAGCCACCCCCGTAGGGGCATGGCGGCCTCATACCGGGCCATGACCCTCATACATCCAGCCATGCCCGCCATAAACCAACCACGGAACACACCGAACAAGCGGAACAAAAGCCACCCCCGTAGGGGCATGGCGGCCTCATACCGGGCCTTACCCCTCACACATCCAGCCATGCCCGCCATAAACCAACCACGGAACACACCGAACAAGCGGAACAAAAGCCACCCCCGTAGGAGCATGGCGGCCTCATACCGGGCCTTACCCCTCACACATCCAGCCATGCCCGCCATAAACCAACCACGGAACACACCGAACAAGCGGAACAAAAACCACCCCCGTAGGGGCATGGCGATCTCAAACCGCACCTCGCCTAGCAGCCTAAACGTTAATCACAATTGCTGTTGGCATTTGGTCCTCTTGGTTGTCCATTATTTGCTTTCATTTTTATCGCGATTCCCCAACCCGGATAGCCGCACCTGCCATCCTTGGTGCAGATCGTCATCCATCCACACGCAGCTTTTCTCATTATCTTGTATTTCCAACATGAATCGTCACCGTAGCCGACGCAGTATGATCACATTGGTCAATAACTTGATAGGTAAAACTATCATCACCCGTAAAATTTGCATCCGGCGTATATTTAACCTTATCTCCAATCAGCCTTCCCAACCCACCATGAGCTGGATTGCTGAGAATTTGATAACGAATATGGGTGCCACTACCATCCAGCGTAATATTGACCGCTACCCCTTGTGCTGTTGAATCCGTAACATCTCTTGCTGACACCGGATCACAAACAGGCGCAGGCGTTGTCGGGACATCTGTTGGGGTAGGTGTATCCGTTGGCTTGGGTGTATCCGTTGGCTTGGGTGTATCCGTTGGCTTGGGTGTATTTGTCGGCGGCACAGCGGTGTTCGTCGGCGGAATTGGCGTTGCCGTCGGTCGGTCAGGACGGGAATCCTGCGTAAAGGTCAGCGTTGGTGGCGCAAAAGTTGGTGTTGCTACCACACCATCCAAACAACGGTGACACGCCAGGCTCCAACCCCAAGCGAGCGAATAGGGAATAGCTTCCTTAGGGCCTTTTGAAGACGAATTTGCATTATAGACACGCTGTTCTCCCGCGACCAAATCAAAGCCATCATCGCCCTGATGATAAGAAAAACGGCATGCACCCTCAAAACAAAAAACCGTCACATCCATTCCGCTAATCTGCACAATCATTCGCCCATTACGAACCAATGCTTTTGCATCCCCATACTCCGGCAAAAGGATTTCCGCCTCCTGACTTCCAGCCTGAATATAGACAGCCCCCTGAGTCAACGTCATGTGAATTGCATCCGTATAAGACAGGCTCAACTCGCCATCGGGGAAGAGATATACAACCGAAGGCGCACCGACATTCTCCCCCACCACAATCCGAAGCCCGGTCTTCTGTTCAGTGCTGAGAATCATATCTGGCGTAATCAGCAGCCCATATTCCACGCGATCCTTTTCGCCCATCACACCGAGCCGATAATAAGCCTCACTTCCATCATTAATTTCATGCACCCGCACCTGCCCTGGGGCAATGGGTTGTGTAGCCGTATTGGTTGGCTCAGGCGTAGACGTAATTTGCACTACTCGAACATCTGGCGTTGGTGTAGGCTGATTCTGAGCGTTGTTCAGCTGCGTTTGGGTCTTCAACCACTTATATCCCAAAAAAATTGCCGCGGTGATCAGGGCCACAACAAGAAGTGCCCTAGCAATCTTGAACAGCAATGCCTTCCGTTGTGCAGCTGCTGACTGTGCTTCCACCTGAGCGATAATCTCAGGCGTCAGATATTGAATAGTAACCGCCGAAATGTTATCATCCGGGTTACGCCCCTCCGCAATGCTGACCATTTTAATCGCCGCTCGTTTGGGCATAAACTCAGACTGCAATGCATCAACAATTTCTTCGTCTGTAGCATACCGTCGGCCCTTATCGTCAGTCTTGATCAACCCATCTGAGCAAAGCAATACCGATTCCCCCGGTTTCAACGGCAAACCGCGACTGCCCAGCTGATAAGCAGCATTAGGATCAGGCCCTTTCAAATAAAACCCAAAATCTACCCGAACAGAGGGGTCTCGCCCCAGAATATTCACCACACGCGCGGCTTCTCGCGGGTCAGGTGAACCGCCATACAAATTACCATAGGTGTGATCCAGCGTTAATTGCAATATTTTTCCTGATGGCTGCACCCAATAGGCGCGACTATCGCCAACGTTTGCAACATACAAACGGTTCTCACATACCACAGCCAGCACCAACGTTGTCAAACCATCTTTGCCTTCTTTGTTGTTGACATCATAAAGCGCCCGGTTAGCCTGCTGAATGGCCTGATCCATCAACGGCAGCAGCTCAGTGCTTGTTGAATGCAACAAAGCCTCAAAGACCGTATCAATCACCAATTGCGCTCCCAAAGCCCCGTTATCCGCACTACCCACCCCATCCGCTACAGCTGCCACAACAAGGGATAAGCCGCCTTTTGTCTCAACCGCTTCAACACGCACCCGGTCTTCATACTTGCGTCGTGCGTCCCCAACCACACTATGGGCACCAATAATAAAATTTTTCTGCACAAAAATCGGTTTACTCATTTGAACCTCTGACAACCTCACCTAAATAAACGGCGGATGAAAATTGGTCTCCAGCCCATAGATCACATCCTGCACTGTTAACCGCTGCGTTGGATCATGAATCAGCATTGCACGGATGTACTTCGCCAGCAAGGGCATTTTCTCCCAATACGCCTTTCGGCGCAGGTGCTCATCTTGCCCAAAGTCTGCGCCTTTGATCGCGTCCTCAAAACTCCTTGTAATCAACGTTGTGCGTACAGCATCCCGTGTTCCATTCAACAAGCGCTTATTGGTCAAAATCTCATAAAAAATTACACCCAGGCTCCATACATCGCCTTGCAACGGAAACGGATCTCCTGAGGAAAGTGCTCCGGTACCCAAACCGCGCGCAATTCGCTCCGGAGCAGCATACTCCAAAGTGTAGCTTTTTTCGATAATCTCAGAGCCCGAATTGCCATCGCTTGCCAGTGCAAAATCAATCAACACAGGTTGTGGAATTTCAGTAGCACTGATTGGGCGCCGAAAAACAATATTCTCTGGCTTCAAATCACGATGAGCAAATTTTTTCTCGTGCAAAAAAGAAACCGCCAACAAAATCTGATAAAAAAGCTCCAACTTCCATTCAAAAGACATGTTGCGCAGCTTTGGCTTGTTGTCAATCAAAGAGCCACCTGAGAGGTATTCCATCACCATGTAATAGGGGGAATCAGGCAATTCAGGTGCCCGCAAACAATAGACCGGACGCTCAGCGCATGAAAGCGGGAACAACCGCACCACTCCAGGATGCCGCCAACTTCGTTTCGAAAGCAACTCAGTTTCATGCTGCAAGAGGATGTCCTCATGTGCTGGGCCATTTGCATCGGTGCGCGCCAGCTTCACAGCAACTTTCATTTCGGGCTCTTCCAACAAGTGGCCCAAGTATACCGAAGCAGTGCCACCCGAATTAGAAAGTGGCCTATCAATGACAAACCGTTCCCCAAGAGATTTGTTGTTTAGAGAAGTCATATCTTATTTCCTATCAGGATCGCGAAATGAGTCAAAGTCGCTATCATCATCTGAGCCTCTTGACACATTTTTCGCATCTTGAGAAATTGGCATTGGTCCGGGGCCAAAAGGCATTGCGCCACCCGACATCTGCGGCCCCACCTCCGTCTTTTTTGCATCAGGGTCACGCAACACATCTGTTTTGCGCGGGTCATCCACTGCTGAAGCAACCGGCTCTACAACAACAAACTCCAATTCCACCGGTTGCTGTGCTGGATACCCCATCCGAATCACCTGCCCACTGCGAATCGGTACTGGCTGATTGAAAGGAATGGGTGATTCATCAATAAACGTTTCATTTCCACTTTCAGAAACAGCAACCACCCGCCAACTGCCACCAAATCGCTCCACGCGACAATGCAAACCACTGATTGAGGAATTACTATCCTCAAAGAAAGTAAAATCAGCCTTGCGCGGGTCTCGCCCTAGCCGCACCGCCTCAGTAGAAACTTTCAGGTGCTGATTGATGAGATTCGCTGGCCCTTGTCGGACAATAAATTCGGCCAAAACCTTCCGTCTTCCACCACCAATCAGCGTCTTGCGAACCTCAGAAGCCAAACGCCCCACCCCACCTTCCTTAACAATTCGGGGAATCTGTTTGCGAAGCATCCATAAAGCCCACCCCAAAGCTCCAACCGAAACAACCATCAAAGCAATCGCGCCCAGCAAGGCATAAAACCCCCAATTGCTCGTCGAATCAACCTGCCGCGACTCAATCTGATTGACAATTGTCATCGAAATCGGATCGCCAGACCATTCCTTATCAAACTCATCCACAACTTTCACCTGAAATATTATCGGCGTTTCACCAGGATTATTTACATCTATTTTCCAACGGAACTGATAAATTTCATCTGTCAGTGTCGCTGCTGTATTAATCGTATTGGTTCCAGTTTCGGTTATTAGTTCCAATCTCGTGCTCTTAATCACCCGCTTATGCCCATCTGGCCAGCTTATCTTGAATTCAACTACCTGTGTTTCTTGATCAAACACCAACGGTTGGCCGGGCTGTTCAACAGCTTTCCGTTCCAATCGAGCGCCCGACAAAGGGGACAACATTTCAATCACCGGCGGTTGCAAATTGATTGTATACGTTTGGGTAGCAAAAGCTGCTGCATCTTTTTGACCAGGCAAAAGCAATTCGACCACATGATCACCGCTGTTGTCTTGTCCGGTTTGATACTTGAGCACATAAATTCCCCGCTCTTGCTGCAATTGCGAAAATAGACCTTTCAGTGCGCTATTATCCTTTGCATCAGCCGAGATCGTAAAAGCATCCCCTCCCGATTGCTGCGCTATTTGACGATCACCGTCCTGCAAGTTATAGATGGTTCCGGGGTTAGAAATCTGAATCAAATAAATAGGCGTCTTGGCCTCCATCATCGCCCTGACAAATGGCTCACGTTTGCTCAGTGGAACAAAATTGTCAGGGGCAGAAAGTGCCCAAACGGCAGAAAACTTTTCACAACCATTTTTGTTTTGCAACGCTTGTTGTTTGAGCTCGTCAAACACATACAAAAAGAGCCGATTCAAAGGGTCTGTATACGATGAAGGTCTCGTCAAATTGCTATCCTGCAAACGATTCACCGCATTGATAAAAGATTGCTTGGATGTCGTATTTAATAGCAGATAGTTCTTGGGATTCTTCTCACTGGGATCGCTAATGTAGAGCGAGACTTGATCCACCCCATCCACCATATAATTCGTACCAAAATCTAGCAAGATGCGCTTAACCATTTCCTGATTGGTCGGCCTGCCCACATCAACAATGATGGCCAACTGGATGCCGTTCCGATTAGGCATCCATTGTACTTCTGTAATTGGGTATTCGACATTGTTTTCCTGCACCCTTAGGGAAGACGAAGTCAGCCCTGTCAGGGTATGACGATTCAGGCCTTCCACCCGCGCCTCTAATTCAATCGTCCGAAAACCAGAAGAATCTACATTTCTCAAACAAGCCGTTTGCGGGCTTTCAGTTTGAGCCTGCCCAACCCCAGCAGGCAGAAGCCCCGTCAACAGGAATACCATTCCAATCATCAGACAGAAAGTGCGAAATACTGTTCTTCTCATTGTTGCTCCCCAAGATCACTTAAAGATATTTGATGTACAACCGCAAATCAGGCGCGTCCAGACTGCCGAATGAAATGGCTGCCCCACTCTCCAAAGCATAAGGGCGCTCCGGTTCCAATCGAGTGTCGCCCAAAAACATGATGCCTTTGGCATCTTTGCACAACATAATCTGCCATTTGCCGTCTTTTTCTCTTAGCTCTGCCTGCCGGCGCGAAACAGAACGACGGCCCTTCAGTAAATTAGTCAGATCAACCTCAGGTTCAATTCCCTGCTCCGGGTCCGCACGTCCAATCAACGCAAAACTCTTTTCGATGACAAAATCGGCCCCGGGTTGTGCAGGCTCAGCATACAGACGCAATTTGGTCTTTGCCGTCGGCAAACGCAATAGAAAAATATAATCACCTCGCTGTAAATTTAGCTCCTTTAACGTCTGCTCAAGATCAATTACCTGACGGGCTATCAACACCTTATAGTCGGTAGGTTGCAGGCTCGTCGTACTTTCACCCTGAGTTTTCCGCACCAATTCTGGCAACAAAGCCTCAATTGTTTCATTGAGCTTTGCTCCCACTTCACAACCAGCCAATCGAGTTTGATCTATGAGTTGAAGAACCTGAATGCCAAATTCAATTGTTTCCATGTATTCATCCTCTTTGTTGATCGTCAGATTGTTGTTTTCTCAACGCCACATACTCGCTTGTCAAATCATCCAACCCCACATCAAAAAAGCTATCCCAACTAGAGCCCGGAGTGGCTTTTGAACGGTCATTCCGATCCTGTTCTTGCGCGTCCCAATCCGCCTCATCAGGCAACAATTCCCATTGAACACGGCCATAGGAAGACCACTTCCGTTGAACCATCGCCAGCATTGATTCATCAGGATAAGCAAATTGCACCATTTGAGCGCTGCCGCGCAGCACCAAATACCCACGCCCCTCAACCAGGTTATCACGATGCATCGCTGAAGTTGGACGACCACCGACACTCTCAACCGCATCCCCTGTCGAAAGTGCAATTCCTGAACGAGTAAGTTTCATCGCCTTAATCAGCGGATCTCCACTGCTAAACGATTGCGGTACCCCCGAAAGCCACATTCCAAAACCGTGTCGGCTCTCCTGACGGACAAATCGTCCCAATTGCTGCAACCACTCGTCTGGAATATTGTATGCTTCGCGCGTCATATCATAATCATCTACGATGAACAAAAGGTGTGGAAATCTACCATCATTCCGTTCTGAAGCCAACACCTGCCTACGACGTTGCAATTCTTTCCTCAAGCAAACCATATTGAACTTAAACTGATCTTCGTCAATCACCCAATCCAAAACATGTGGCAAACGTTTTAACATCTCAAGGCTGCTCTGACTGCCATCAAACAGGACAATGTGCAATTGCTCGGGGCTATAACAGCTTGCTGCAGCCAACACCAGCGTGTGTAAAAGACTCGTACGGCCAGACCCCGAAGGGCCACTGACCAACAAATTGCAAGCACATCCAAATAAATCTAGCCATAACGCCTCCAAATGCAACCCCTCTTGCCCCACCAGAACCGGCAAAAGCTGATCTGTAGGAGCCTTTGAAGCGCGCAACAAGTCAGACAAGTTGACGCGCGTTGGCAGAACGCGAATTTTTGCAGGCAGCAAGTAAGACTTTGCCGCAACAGCAAAAGCCCTGCTCAACTCACCGACATAGTCTTCTCCCGTCTCAGAGAACGGTGCCGCAATTTGAAATTGCGCTGGCGGCACACAATTCAAGATCCCCCGTCCGGGCAGCGCTTCGATGTCCAGCCCACTTTTGCCCAACAGCATGGCATATTCATTCTTTTCTGTCATATATAGTGCCATGCGATGATCCAACAAGTTCATCAACTTAAAAGGAATTGCCGAACTTTGTAATGCCGTCACAACAAAGTAAATGCCATAGGCGCGGCCATCGCGCATAATCTTTTCAATTTCACCAAGTTCCGCTTCATAAGAAGTCTCTCGCAGCTCAGCAAAATTATCAATGAGCACCAGCAACAAAGGCAGCGGCGTTCCACCCTTGCTCATCACCACCTGATTATATTCAAACCAATCATCCTTGCGCTCAACAGCCAATTGATTCTTACGTTGCTCAAGTTGCTCGCGTAACAAGCGCAACAACCGGCCAAGGCGCTCCTGCTCATTGCTGTGAATAACATCCCCCACATGCGGCAAATCCGTCAACGGATCAAGGCTCTTGCCAGCAAAGCTAATCACATACACATTCAGCAAAGAAGGCGGCAAACACTGCGCTGCACTTAATACCAAAGAACGCAAAAAGAAAGTCTTGCCCATTCCCTGCGCCCCCATCACCAGCCAATGCCCACCCTTTGCCGAAAGGTCAATCAACAATGGCGGCTGAGCACGATTTGCCAAATCATCTATTCTACCCACAGGAATATGATAATTTACTTCAGAAACCCGCCCCCATGTTTGTTCCTCGGCCAACCAGCTGACATGCTCACTTTCCATCACCTGTGGCAATAACAATCGCTTGCGCAGCACCACCTCGTTTGGATTCGGCAAGGGATCCAACAAAATTTGCTGCGGCTTTTGATAACCACTTCGTTCCAGCTGCTGCCAATAGGCACACATCTGCTCGATCATCAACTCACTCAACAGCGTTGGCTTTTTATCACTGCTTTGTTCATTTTGGGGCTCAGAGATAATTGTCTTCTGTTCACTTTCCAACAGATAGATAAGCTTTGCTTTTGCATCACCCTCAACTGAAGCGCTGCCTTCCTCTTGCGGCACATATTCAACCCCCACCCGCGCGCACTGGAATTGTCGCGCCATGCCACCATCACCGATCTGAAAGTAGGCCCGTCCAGGTTGATGGGAAGGGATGAAAGCCGCATCCGGACGGCGCAACATATCACGACTATCGTCCATGGTCTGCACTCGCAAACTGATCCTAAAATTCAAATTGGCGCGCATATCATCGGTAACCACACCTGCCGGACGCTGCGTCGCCAGAATGAGGTGCAACCCCAAGGAACGCCCTACCCTCACCGTCGCAACCAGTTCTTTCAAAAACTCAGGCATATCTTTAATCAATTCGGCAAATTCATCCACAATGATAAAAAGATGCGGCAACACGGTTTTCACAAACTCGGGATTGGAACAGAAGTGAGGAGGGATAAGGCCATGGCTGGGAAAGCATCAAACAAGCGGCGAGCCCTGGCGAGATTTTTTAGGCCCGAGGAAAGACACAATCCCAAAACCAAGTTGTTGAGGATAGCCATATTTTGGCCTGCATCACCGACGGTTAGACGAGTAC
>Ga0208695_1000313_pt1 | contig 57917 bp, 58 predicted proteins | sample AD_UKC111_MetaG_FD_184449 | JGI IMG/M metagenome (GOLD analysis project Ga0208695, IMG submission 184449) | Active sludge microbial communities of municipal wastewater-treating anaerobic digesters from Hong Kong - AD_UKC111_MetaG (SPAdes)... | ecosystem: Engineered > Bioreactor > Anaerobic >... | reverse complement strand
GAAGCTATACTCTTTGAAATAATAATACTACTGACTCACCTGTTGTCTGGTTCAATCTTCGACTCGATTACTGTCTTTAAAATAATGTTGTATAAAATATTTAGGACAAAAATTTAACTAGGGGGACAAAAATGAGTTATTTAATTGATTTTAAGAAAATCACACTCGAACAATATAAAAAAGAACTTGAAAAGAGGACATTCATTCCAAGCCGCCAAATACTGAAAGACAAAGCCGATATACATTTCAATGTGTTTGAAAAAGCAAATATTAAGACACTTGAAGAATTATTCTCAGTCTTAAAAAACAGCAAGTTAAGAGCTGAATTATTGAATAAAAATAAGGATATTTCAGATGAATATCTTACGGTTTTACTTCGGGAATTAAAGAGTATTCAGCCCAAACCAGTGAAATTAAGAGATTTTACATGGATTTCAAACGATACTATTGATAAAATTGAAAAAGCAGGAATCACAAATACTCAAATGTTGTATGAAAAACTTGGGAAATCATATGAAAGAGAACAATTTGTTAATACATACGGTATTGACGAACACGAAATAATTGAATTGCTGAAACTAAGTGATTTAACTAGAATACAATGGGTAAATACAACTTTTGCCCGTGTACTATTTGCCGCTGGTTTTGATACGGTTGAAAAAGTATCAAAAGCTTCCCCCGAAGATTTATATAATAGAGTGGCTTTGAAAAACGAAGAAATGAAATTGTATAAGGGGAAAATCGGTTTAAACGATATGAAGTTATGTATTGAAGCCGCAAAATCAATTGATATAGAAATTGAAGCATGAAAATCCTAAGGCCCTTAATAAAAGTCTTGAAATAAAGAAAGGAATTTTAAAGAGAAATAGACTGTTCATATTATTAATTTATATAATGGTCTTTGTTTGTCTTTCATTGACAGGATGCAGGGATTTGGAGACTGAAACTGAAAAGATTACTGCTTACAAAGAAAATTATGAAGTAGTCGACGGTAAGACAGCTGCATTATTCAATTACGACTATAAGAACAGGAGTATGTACATTGCAGGATTAAAATTATTTGAGAAATTCGGCACATCAAATGAAGGCAGTGTTTCCATACTCACAGATGAAAATGCTTTGGCCTTCAGGCTGACTAAAGCCACGGGATCTGTCAGTGGTACAGTTGATGGCCCTTTTGTATATTTTAAGATGGATCTTGCCACAAATGAGATAATAGAAAAGAGATTTGAACCTGCCCCGGATTATGCTGAACTGGGTATGACAGAGTTCATTGAACATAGCGAAGAAGTAATTGAATTGACTGATGAACGTATGGTTGAGATCGGAGCATATTTCAAAGAATTATTATGGAAATAGAACAGAATTAACATATATATGCTATAATGTAATTATTACCAATTAAGATTTGGCAGAGGACGGATGAATTATGAAGAAAAACCGGATAATAGCTATTATAGCATTATTGATGGTATTTATATTTTTTATAACGTTTGCATCTTTTCTTACAGATGCAATTATTCCGGGCAACAGCATCTACTATGCTTTTATGCATATGGTTTTTCTTGTGATTCTTGGGATCTGTTTTTTCTCATTCAGTGAAATCATACTCTTTACGCATAAGCTGGAATAAGAATCTCCTTTTATTATATATACAAAAAATATAGTAAGGGAGATATATTAATGAATAAAAATGTACTGAATGTCGGCTGCTGGTCAGCAGTTACAGCTTCACTGACTTTTGTTGCGTATACCATTTGTTTTATTGCAATTCTGCTCGTAAATCCTATATTTATATGGACAGACTTTGAAACCTATATAAATGCAGTTCAAACCACCAATCAAACCTTTAAGCATATTGCCATGCTTTTTATGATTCTATTTGGTGCATGCTTTGTCATTCAGCTCTGCAGCATTGAGGAAATTGCCGAATCATCAAAGAAGTACTTTGCCAGGATAGCAGAACTTTTTGGCATAGGTTTTTTTGCTTTGACAGGCATAAATTACTTTATACAAATAAGCGCAGTGCGAATGCAGATTAATTCCGGTCAGACAAACGGGCTTGAACAGTTTATCCAGGCGAACCCCGTTTCCGCAATAGCTGCTGTAAATATGCTCGGGTGGACGGTTTTTTTCGGGTTATCATGTAGTTTTGCGGCATGGGCATTTGGCAATACCAGGACAGAGAGAATAATCAAGTATGCATTCTTGACAAATGGAATTATGATGTTTGCCAGTGCATTTGGTTATCTGTTTGATATAGTTGTTATTGTATTCCTTTGTTTGAATATAGGAATGGGTGTTGCCGTTTTAACGGTTGAGATATATTTATCCAAACTGTTTAAGAGTCTTCAAAAATCATTATAGAGGGGGGTTATCTATGGAAAAGAAAGAAACATTAGTTCACGATTTTGACTTAAACTTAATATGTGATTATTTCGGAAGGATGGAACGGCAGGGACCCGGCAGCCATGAATCTACTATCAGGGCATTAAGTTTTATTGACAATCTTTCAAGTGAGCTGAAAATTGCTGATCTTGCTTGTGGAACAGGGGGTCAAACAATGACTCTTGCGCAAAATACAAAAGGAACCATTATTGGACTTGATATTTTTCCCGATTTTATTGAAAAATTTAATGAAAACGCAAAGAAGCTCGGCTTGCAGAATAGGGTAAAAGGCATTGTAGGTTCAATGGATAATCTACCGTTTCAAAATGAAGAATTTGATGTTATTTGGTCTGAAGGGGCTATTGCCAATATAGGTTTTGAGAAAGGCCTGAATTATTGGAAAGGCTTTTTAAAAAAGGACGGCTATATTGCTGTTACATATGAGTCATGGTTCACCGATAAACGACCTGCTGAAATTGAAAAGTTTTGGGTTGATGCTGTTCCTGAAATAGGCACAATAGGACATAATATTTCAATAATGCAAAAGACCGGCTATAGTTTTGTCGCTGCATTTACATTGCCTGAAGAATGCTGGACGGATACTTATTTTATTCCACAGAAAGCAATACAAAATGCATTCTTGGAAAGAAATGCCGGGAATAAAGCCGCAGAGGCCTTTGTTGAATATATGAAATATGAAGAGGAGTTATATTCTAAATACAAGCAGTATTACGGATATGTTTTCTATATTGGTAAAAAAATATAAAAATAAGCTTTAGTATATACCTTTACTAAAGAGAGGATGTTGTGTATATGGACAAGCAAATAGGTCCTTTGATAGATATTTGCATAGCAGAAAGGCGTGAATGAAATGGAAGTCATATCTATAAGAAAGTCTCCTGAATATAAAGACAGGGCAATTAAATACTTTCAGAGCAAATGGGCATCTCCAGACAGCATGAAGGTCTATGATGACTGCATAACAAATTGTATTACTGCACCGAGTCCATTGCCTCAATGGTATCTGTTGATGGATAATGATAGAATAATCGGCTGCGCAGGTCTTATAACTAACGATTTTATCAGCCGTATGGATTTATACCCTTGGGTTTGTGCTTTATTCATTGAGGAGGAATACAGGGGAAATGCCTATGGTTCCCTTCTGTTAGAGCAGTCAAAGATAGACGCAAAGGCGGGAGGCTTTTCTCACTTATACCTATGCACAGACCATTTCGGATACTATGAAAAGTATGGATTCAGGTATATTGGTACAGGCTATCATCCATGGGGAGACAGTTCTCGTATATATGCTGCAGCGATATAGTATGTTTCCCGGAATTATTTGAATGGAGTGATCAAAATGCTCGTCAGGAAAGCTGATTTAAATGATATAAGCAATATTATTGACTTATGGTATGAGATGATGGTTTTTCATGTAAATGTAAATGATATTTACAGCTTGAAAGATAATGCAAAATCGATATATCAAAGCTATATTGAAGAAAACATGAAAGATCAGAATAAAGCTATCTTTGTGTGCGAAAGGCAAGATAAATTAGTTGGTTATTTGTTTGCCGAAATAAATTCTTTACCCCCGGTATATCATGAAGGTGTAATCGGAGTCATAACAGAATTAGGTGTTAATGAAAAAGAACGAAAACAGGGAATAGGAAAACTGTTACTCGAAAAAGCGGAAGAATGGTTCAAGGATCAAGGCATTTATAGAGCCGAGTGTACTGTATCAATAGACAATTATTTAGCACAGTCCTTTTGGAAGAAGAATAACTATACCGGCTATAACGAAATATGTTATAAGTATTTATAGATTGTCTTATATAAGAAGTCTGAATCCTGTGCTGCGCATTGATGGAAAGGAGTATTAACATGGAAATAACCGTAGTAAAAGAAAACAATATAGAAATTGCAATTATAAGAAGTAATGAGATACTGATAAATGATGTTCAGTCATCATTAGATTTTGCAGTGAATATTAACTATGAAACAGGCTGTAATCGTATTATTATCAATAAATCAGCAATAATCGAGGACTTTTTTGACCTGAAAACAAGACTCGCAGGGGAGGTATTGCAGAAGTTCATAAATTACCACATTAAAATAGCAATAGTAGGTGATTTCTCGGTTTATTCAAGTAAAAGCCTGAAAGACTTCATTTATGAGAGCAATAATGGGAGGGACATATTTTTCTTGTCCAATGAAGAGCAGGCAATTGAAAAGCTGAGTATGGTATAATCGGGGGACTGACGTAAAAGAAAATTACAGGGGGTTCTTATGAAAAGCATTGATTTTGATTCTGTGGCAGATTTATATGACTCTTATGTCACTGTAGACTTTGACATAGATTTCTTTAGAAAATTGTCAAAGGAATGCAATGGAAAATGCCTGGAACTTATGTGCGGCACAGGCCGGGTATCGCTGCCTTTGCTTATGGAAAACATTGAACTCACATGTGTGGACTATTCTGAAGAAATGCTGAATGTATTGAAAAAAAAGGCAGGAGAGCTTAATATTACTCCTGAGATAGAGTGCCAGGATGTTTGTAATCTTAATCTTAAAGATAAATATAAATTAATCATCATTCCGTTTAACTCATTTTCGGAAATATCCGATAGCATAAGACAGGAACAGGCTCTTGAGAAGATATACAAACACTTGGATAACGGAGGAACATTTGTTTGTACCTTGTACAATCCGGAATACAGGAAAAAAACCGCTGACGGATTATTAAGGGTTTTGGGGAAATTTCAGATTGATGAAAACAAAAGCTTGGTAGTTTCCAGTTATAATGTCTATAACGAAAAAACCAAGAATGTAACCGGCATACAATTTTATGAGATATATGGCAAAGATAATAAATTAATAGAAAAACGCTGCATGGATATTTGTTTTTCACTCATAAGCAAAGAGGATTTCATAGAAATGGCTTCAAAAGCCGGCCTTAAAATAAAAGAAATCTTGGGTGACTATAATTTTTCTCCATTCTCGGAAGATAGCATGTTCATGAACTTTATATTGAATAAGGAGCAGAAAGGGTGAGATTTTGGAAAGAACGCTTGTGATTATTAAGCCGGATGCTATGGAGAGAAAATTGATGGGAAAAATAATCTCCGTCTATGAGCAGGAAGGCCTGCATATATCCTCAATTAAAATCCTTAAGCCTTCCGTGGAAACAGCAGAGTCTCATTATTCGGAACATAAAGGAAAAAGCTTTTTCACGGGATTAATCGAGTACATAACAAGAGGAGAAGTATGTGTATTAATCGCAGAAGGGGATAATGCCATAGAGAGGGTGCGAAAAATAAACGGGGCGACAGATCCGGCAGAAGCAGATAAGGAAAGTATAAGAGGCAGATTTGGGATATCAAAAACTGAAAATTCCGTTCATGCTTCAGACAGTGTAGAAAGCGCCCAACGGGAAATAAGCATCTGGTTTCCGGAGCTGCAATGAATTCATACAAAGGATGGTATATAAGATGAAATCGTTTCGAAAAGAATTGTATTTTAAACTGCCTGTACGCAGGGGCTATGTAAACATAACCAGAGAAGTACAAGCCTGCATAAATGAAAGCGGGATAAAGGAGGGGCTTGTACTGGTAAATCCGATGCATATTACCGCAAGTGTATTTATTAATGACGATGAATCGGGACTGCATCAGGATTTTGAAAAATGGCTGGAAACCCTTGCTCCCGAAAAACCCCACAGTCAATACAGACATAACGGTTTTGAGGATAATGCCGATGCACACCTTAAACGTCAATTGATGGGGCGTGAGGTGATAGCGGCCGTTACTGACGGAAAGCTTGATTTCGGCACATGGGAACAGATATTTTACGGGGAGTTTGACGGGAAACGTGAAAAAAGAGTGCTGGTCAAGATAATAGGTGAATAAAACATTCAAAAACCGGCATAAAAGTGATACTATTAGTAATATATAGAGGAAAGGCCAAATTTTATATACAGGGGGGATAGCTCAGTGAAGGCTTTGATAGTATATGATTCTGTTTTTGGCAATACTGAACAGATTGCCAAAGCAATCGGCGATTCACTTGCGGATTTGACAAGCACTGAGGTTGTGAAGGTAAGCGAAGCGAAGCTTGAACAGCTTCAGGGAACAGGTTTGCTGATCGTCGGTTCGCCCACCAGAGCATTCAAGCCGACAAAGGCAATTGTTGATTTCCTGATACAGATTCCTTCCAACGGACTCAAAGGAATAAACGTTGCAGCATTTGACACCAGGGTCAATACGGAAGATGTGAATTCCCGCATTCTTAACGGATTCGTAAGGATATTCGGTTATGCGGCAAAACCAATAGCCGATAAGATGCAGAAAAAAGGTGGGAACCTGGTGCTCCCTCCCGAAGGTTTTTTCGTAAAGGATAATGAAGGGCCGCTGAAGGACGGAGAGCTTGAGCGTGCCGCCAAATGGGCAATAACAGTTATGAAGGGAGAATGAGGATGCAAAATACATCAGAATTAAGATTTGCAGTACTTATAGATGCAGAGAACATCCCGTACAAGAATATAAGGGGGATTCTTGCAGAGGTAGCCAAATACGGCACTCCTACCCTGAAGCGCATATACGGTGATTGGACCAATTCCTCACTGTCAGGCTGGAAGAATTACTTATTGGAGAATGCAATAACACCAATCCAGCAATACAGCTATACCTCAGGAAAAAATTCCTCCGATTCGGCATTGATTATTGATGCAATGGATATTCTGTATTCTGAAAAGGTTGACGGCTTCTGCATAGTATCAAGCGACAGCGATTTTACAAGGCTTGCTACACGTCTTCGTGAAGCCGGCATGAAAGTAATCGGAATAGGGGAAAGAAAGACTCCCAGCGCATTTATTGCAGCCTGCGATAAATTCATATATATTGAGATAATAAATGCACCGGTCAAGAATGGTGAACAATTTACAAACGAACTGCATAAGGATGATCTTGTGGAACAGGAACACAAGGGCAGTTCTCTGGATATCGGGAATGATATTATAAGGCTGATATCTGATTCCGTAAATGACGTTGCCGATGACAACGGCTGGGCTTTCCTGGCTGATGTAGGCAATCTTATTTCAAAGAAGCAGCCCGATTTCGATGCCAGAAACTACGGCTTTTCCAAGCTGACTCCACTGGTTAAAAGCCTCAAATGCTTTCAGATTGAAGAGAGGGAGTCGGGTAATTCAAGGATCAAGCATATATATATCCGGAATAAGAATAGATAGTGATTCTTATTTTTAAGGAAACAGCAGGCGGAATAATATGAAAACCAATAAACGGCTTTATATAATATTTATGCTGTCTGTAACAGCAGTCTTATGTGTTTGTTTCATTGCACTTGACTTTTCAAGATTTTTGAATCTGGACTACAGCTATGACATATTTCCCGGTGCACTTCTTAAAAGAATATGTGTGATAATAGCTGCAATAATTGCCTGGTCTGCGGGAAGGGATGGATTAAGCCCAAGGGACAACAGACTGATGAAGGCTGCCTTTATATTTGCTGTCTTTGGAGAAACAGCCTTTTTATTCAGGGAAAGGGCAATTGGGGTAGGAATGTTTGCCCTGTGCCAGACCTTGCTGATTATAAGAAATAGTACAGGCTTAGGATATAAGCTGACCCGGGCGGGCAGTAGACAAATAAGAAGACTTGCTGTCTCAGGCATAATAATTATTATATCTGTAATATTTCCGTTTCTGTCAGGTTACTTGTTCAAAACGGACATCACTTTGAATATAGTCTATTTATACGGAATAATTCTGAGTATATCATTATGGGCGGGGCTTGCCTGCAATATACTCGGTTTACTTCCCCAGATGAACGCAAGAATGGCCGCTTGGGGAATGATATGCTTCTTTTGCTGCGATGTTCTTGTCGGGCTTGATGCCGTATTGGAGGCAGGACTGCCATGGCTTTTGGCAAACAGCTTTATATGGGTATTTTACATTCCTGCCCTTGTACTGCTGGCTTTAAGCTGTTACAGATATAATTGATTTAAGGAGTATCATAATGAAAGGTATCTTATTTGCAGTTTCAGCAGGAATATTTATTGCTATGCAGCAGGTATTCAATGCGAGATTGGGAGAAAAGGCAGGTTTTTGGGAAACGAATACCTTTGTACATGGAAGCGGGTTTGCGTTTTCATTAATAATATTGATGATTGCCGGAAACGGAAGCTTCTCAAAAATCGGAGAGGCGAATAAACTGTATCTTCTGGGAGGGGTATTGGGAGTCCTTATAGTATTCAGCGCCATGACTGCAGTTACAGCTCTTGGTGCGACATACAGCATAGCAGTACTATTGGTTGCGCAGCTTATTGCGGCAACTGTCATTGATTCCTTCGGCCTGTTCGGCAGCCCTGTTATTAAATTCGATATAACCAAGTTCCTGGGAATAGCAATCATGATTGCAGGAATAGTAGTTTTTAAGCTGAAAGGATGATTTCAGATATTCCATGCGGCCGTAAGGCCGCTTTTTTTATGCGGCCTCGGGGCCGAATATTGAAGTATTTTGGACTTCTTATCTGAATATGAATTATTATACCAACTATAATATTTCATTTTGGAGGGATAGTCTTGAAATCCAGGATAATAATAATCAGTAAGACAAAACTCTTAGTAATGCTCCTGATAATTGCTGCCCTGTTGCTTTTTATATTCGCATTGAGAACCATCAGCATAAATACACTTCATTATTATGATCCGATATATAAAGGAATGGAAGATGATAAAAAGATTGCTTTTGCCTGCAATGTGGTATGGGGAGAGGAATACCTGCCCCGGATACTCACGCTGCTGGAAGAAAAGGATATAAAAATCACCTTCTTTATCGGAGGGCAATGGGCGGAAAAAAATGAAGAGCTTCTGCGGAATATACATAATGCAGGGCATGAGTTGGGAAATCACGGCTATAAGCACTTATACCACAGCAAGCTTACTCCTGAATCGAACAAGCAGGAAATATCCAGGACGGAGGAGATAATAAAAAGAATAACCGGATACAAAACGGTTCTGTTTGCCCCGCCCTATGGTGATATCAACGATACTGTGGTAAGCTCGGCAGAAGCTTTGGGATACAAGGTCATTATGTGGAGCATAGATACAATAGACTGGAATACCAGGGATTACAAAAAGATATTGCAGCGAGTGGAAAACAAACATCATAAAGGCGCTATTGTCCTTATGCATCCGACCAAGGTTACCATTGATGCACTGCCCCAAATGATTAAGAATCTGGAGAGCCACGGCTATGAGATAACCACGGTAAGTGAAGTATTAGAAAACGATTGAAAAAATACCGCATTTTATATATAATGAGATGTACATTTTAAAAAACGAAAATCCGGAGGTAAATAATGTATCTTAAAGAGACCCTGAAGAATGGAATAAGGATAGTTGCTGAGGAAATACCATATGTCAATTCAGTCTCCATCGGTTTATGGTTTAAGGTGGGATCACGATATGAGAGTATAGCGAATAACGGTATTTCCCATTTTATTGAGCATATGCTTTTCAAAGGCACTAAGAACAGATCGGCAAAGGATATAGCAAACAGTATAGATAAACTCGGAGGCCAGCTTAATGCGTTTACATCAAAGGAATGCACATGCTTGTATGCGAAAGTGCTGGATACTCATTTTGATATAGCTTTGGACGTTCTGGCGGACATGTTTTTCAATTCCAACTTTGACTGCGAAGAAATCGATAAGGAAAGAGGAGTAGTAATAGAAGAAATAAACATGTATGAAGATTCTCCCGAGGATCTTGTACATGACCTATTCAGCCAGGCAGTATGGTCGGGAAATCCTTTGGGAATGTCCATTCTCGGAACTGAGGAATCCCTCGGTAATCTTAACAGGGATACAATAGTCCGATATTTTAAAGAAAACTATGGCCCTCAGAATATTGTCATTTCCGTTGTGGGTAATTTCAAGCATAAGGATGCAGTAAACAGAATAAAGGCGTATTTTGAGAAAGCCGAACAAATTGATAAGTCCGCGGCTGATATTGTAATGCCCCGCTTTGAGCCTGAGTATACCCTTAAGAACAAGGATACTGAACAGGTACATCTTTGTATGGGCTTTAACGGTGTAGATATAAAAAGCAATACATTTTATCCCATGCTGGTTTTAAATAATGTTTTCGGCGGAGCCATGAGCTCCAGGCTCTTCCAAAAGATAAGAGAGGACAGGGGGCTTGCGTATTCAGTATTCTCCTATCCTTCTTCCTTTGAAGACTGCGGGCTGTTCTCAATTTATGCCGGTTCAAAGCCTGATAACCTTAAAAGCGTAGCGGAGCTTATCATGGAAGAAATAAACCTGATAAAGAACAATGGCATTACTGAGGAAGAGCTTTTTGATTCCAAAGAGCAGCTTAAGGGCAGTTATATACTCGGCCTGGAAAGCACCAGCGGAAGAATGATTTCCATAGGCAAATCTGAGCTTTTGCTTGACATAATATATTCTCCGGCGGAGATATTGGCAAAAATAGACAAGGTTGATATGGATAGCGTGAATAGTGCCATAAAGCACATATTCGATACAGACAGCATGGGTGCTGCGGTAATAGGAAACATGAAAAACAGCACGGATATAAGAAAGCTGTTCAAATAAGCGAAGGATTTGAAGCAGCCTGTGACAACTGCTTTCATAAATTGGGAGGATTTGAAATGAAGGATATAATAGTAAAATACATTCGGACAAGCCCGGATGAAAATCCGGAACCAAAGATACCCCAATACGCAACGGAAGGCTCTGCCGGCATGGATCTGAGTGCTTGCATTTCCGAGGATATCGTTATAAAACCCGGGGAAATTGCAATGGTAAAAACAGGAATAGCAATACAGATTCCTGACAGCAGTATCGGAGGCTTTGTATTTCCAAGAAGCGGCCTTTCCAGCAAACATGGGATTTCCCTTGCAAACTGTGTTGGCGTAATAGATTCTGATTATACCGGCGAGATAATATGCCCCGTAATCAATCATGGAAGCAGAGATTATACAATAAAAAACGGAGACAGGATAGCACAGATAGTATTTATGCCTGTATTGAACGTTAGGCTCCAGAAGGCAGACAAGCTGGAAGCCACCGGAAGAGGTTCGGGAGGCTTCGGGTCAACAGGTAAGTAAATTAATTAGGAATATTCGTCCGCTTCATTAATATAATTAACTATAGAATTATTGATGGGGTGGTACTATGAGATTCAGCAAGCTGGGCGGGAAGGAGATTGTATCCCTTCCTGACTGTGAAAGGCTGGGCTATTTGGGTGACTGCGACCTAATGATTGACGGGGAAACCGGTAAGATAAAGTCTCTTATAGTTCCTGAAAACAAAGGGACATTGTCGTTTTTCATAGACAGAAGATATATAGAGATTCCGTGGGAAAGAATAAAGAAGATCGGCAACGATATGATAATAATAGATTTTGCGGATATATTAAAATAGATGACCGGAGCTGCAGGCAGTGCTTGCAGCTCTTATTTTTAGACACGGGGGCGAAAGACACGGGAAAGACACGGGGACGTTTCGCGTGTATCACTTTAAGTGGGACAGGAGAAACGTCCCCGTGTCTTTTATTGAAAAAAATGCGGCATGAAATTCCGCACTTTACGCATGTTGTACCTGTTCGGCAGAATTGCTATAATTTTAGTAAGGGAGCATATATAATAACCTGTTAAAGGAGAATTCCTATGAGTATTATCGATACCTTTCTGTTAAGATACGCCAAGGAATATGATTTTTACAACGAATTGGCCCACCAGGTAGCGATGATTTGTGAAACCATAATACACAGAAGCGGGATCAGAGCTATTGTAACCTATCGTGCGAAAAAGCCCGAAAGCCTCAAAGATAAGCTGATGAAAAGAAATTCCATCAAAAAATATCAAAGCATCGAACAGATATACCGGGATATAGTGGATCTTTCAGGAGTGAGAATTGCAATCTATTTTCCCGGAGACAGGGAGGAAATAGGGAGGCTAATTGAATCCGAGTTCATTACCAAAAAAATAAAAAAATTCCCGAATGCGGAGCAGAAGCAGCAGCAGGATAATCCGTTCAAAAGACGCTTCACAGGTTATGATGCTGTTCATTACAGAGTAAAGATAAAAGAGGAAAAGCTGGAGGAGAACAATAAGAGATTCGCACATGCCCAGGTTGAGATACAGATAGCGTCAGCCCTTATGCACGCATGGGCGGAAGTAGAACATGACCTTGCCTACAAGCCTCAGATAGGAAAGCTTTCCGAGGAGGAATTCCACATACTGGATGAGCTTAACGGACTTGTACTTTCGGGAGAAATAGCATTGGAAAGGCTTCAAAAGTCTTTCAAGCACAGGATAGCTACCATGGAGCAGCAATTCAACAATCATTATGAACTTGCCGCCCTTTTGAGGGAAAAGATATCCGGCAGCCTTCCTGAGGGCTGCTTCATAGGCAGAGTGGATATTCTGCTGAGATTTCTTCAAAAGATAGGCATGGATAATCCGAAGGAAATACATATGTACCTGAATTCTTTGGATAAGATTAAGGAATCCGCCGGATCCAAAACCATAGTGGATTGTTTTGCGGACCTTATATTGAATCATAACCCCGATTACTATAGTCAATATGTTGAAGCAAAATTTGAGTCAAGCTACAATAATCCGTATATATCCATTCAAAAGCAGATGCTTCTCAGTAAAGAGAATGCGCAGCTCAGTTCCTTCATTGAAAGATGGATACTTCTTGAAAAGACTATAAAGGCTTTGGAACAAAAAGAGACAATGCAGAGCCGGAGTATTTCCGACATTATCAGGAGGTACCTGACTGCTGATGAGATTATACTTGATACTGTCAAGAATCTGGAGAAAACCAGGAATCAAATAGTATACAGCAGTGATATTCCCGATAATTTACAATTAAGAAATGCTGCGGACTCAATAAACCTGATACTGAACAAGCTTGCGGAGCTGGCTTCGGATGAGAATAAAGCAGTTATCTGTGAGGCTTTGGATAAAATAACGAAGCAGCTTCAGCCAATCATAATTGAGAAATCTTAAATAGAGAGGAATAATAACATGAAGCTACTTGTGCAGAAATTTGGCGGAACCTCTGTTTCAACTCAGGAAAGAAGGGAATTAGTGGTTGACAAAATTGAAAGTGCAGTGAAGAAAGGATTTTTTCCTGTTGTTGTTGTCTCTGCAATAGGAAGAAAAGGTGACCCCTATGCCACAGACACACTTATAAACCTTGCAAGCTCCGTAGGAGTCAAAAACAATCCCAGGGAGCTGGATATGATCATGTCCTGCGGGGAGATAATATCCTGTGTTGTACTGTCCAATACAATAAAAAAGAGAGGCTATGAAAATATAGTGCTGACAGGCGGACAATCAGGAATAATAACCGATGAAAAATTCGGTGATGCTGAGGTCTTAAGAGTGGAGCCCCGTTATATAAAAGAATGCATTGATAAGGGGCTTATACCTGTTATTGCAGGCTTTCAGGGCATATCGGAGAATGGTGAAATAACAACTCTCGGAAGAGGCGGAAGCGATGTCACCGGTGCGATAATCGGAGAAGCACTTAATGCTGAGGCGGTTGAGATATATACGGATGTTGAAGGCGTAATGACGGCAGATCCAAGTATTGTACCGGATGCTGCAGTCATTGATACCATATACTACAATGAAGTTTTTCAAATGGCGGAGTACGGCGCAAAAGTAATCCATCCCAGGGCAGTAGAAGTAGCAATGAGAAGCAGCCTGCCGATATTTATAAAGAATACGATGTCAGACTCAGCAGGCACATTGATTACCAATTGCGATAAGAACCACAGATACAGATATGATAAGAGTGATAAGGTGCTGACGGCTGTAGCCCATGTAGGCGGAAGAACGAGAGTAAGAATATTATTTGACGGTTCGGCAAAGGAATATGAGAATGACAACCATCTGTTCAGTGCAATAGCTTCAGAGGGAATCAGCATCGATATGATTAATGTGAATCCTGATTTCAAATTGTTTATTATTGTTGATGATGATGTTGAAAAGCTTGAAGCAGTGCTGAACCGATACGGATACAACTATGAGTTGAAAAAAAATTGCAGCAAGGTGACGATAATAGGAAACAAAATGCGCGGGGTTCCGGGTGTATTGGCAAAAGCAATAAGGGCCCTGGCAAAACACAATATTCAGGTTTTCCAGACATCCGACTCCCATACGACTATTTCCTGCCTGATAGAAAGCGTAAATACAAATACTGCCGTAAATGCACTTCATCATGAGTTTGAGCTTGGAAATCCGGCAATTTAGAACCATGCTTCAGCTATATAATAGAATTCCTCTATTTCCAAAAGGTTATCGGAGGAATTCTTTTTTTTGCCAGATTGTGTTAATATATTAATGTCCCGTATTAATTGATTATTTCAAAAAAATGAAACTAAACAGGAAAAACTTAGTCTAATATTAGGATGAGGTCACAAGACGCAGTTTTTTATGGAAGTGTGGATTATATGGATAAAATCATACAGCTTAAAGATGTCAGAAAAGTTTACAGGATGGGGAACGAAAAGGTCATAGCCCTTGACAACATAAGCTTTGAAATTGAAAAAGAAGAGACCTGCTGCCTGTTGGGTACATCAGGCTCTGGGAAATCAACCCTTCTGAATCTTATGGCAGGTCTTGAAAAACCAACAAAGGGAGAAGTGAAAATCAAGAATTATAACCTTGAAAGGCTGAATGAAAAACAGCTGGCAAAGCTTCGTCAAAAATACATAGGCTTTGTTTTTCAATCCTATAATCTGCTTGAACACTTTACTGCTTTGGAAAATGTTACTTTGCCTCTGATATTCAAAGGAGTTCCCAAGGCTGCAAGAGAGAAAAAGGCTAAGGCCTTGCTGAAGGCCGTCGGCCTGGGTGAGCGGATGAATCACAGGCCCTCTCAGATGAGCGGAGGACAGCAGCAGCGGGTGAGTATCGCAAGAGCCTTTATTTCAAATCCTGAGATAGTTTATGCGGATGAGCCAACGGGTAACCTGGATACCAGGACCTCCATCGAAATAATGGACCTGATAACCGGAATGGCCGAGGAGTTCAAGCAAACACTCATTATCGTGACTCATGACCTGGAAATAGCCAGATATGCAAACCGAGTCATATATATAAAGGACGGAAACGTAGAAAAAATAGATATGCTGAGTGAAAAGGCGGGAAGGGGTTAATATGAAAAGGAATCTGTTTATTGTTTTTTTGGCTGCCGTAATAGCATTTGCGGGTCTGCCTGCTATAAATGTATCGGCAGGTGTTTATGATGATTTTGATATATCATACGATGTTGATGAATCAAGGATATTGGACGGGGACATTTTCACACTGTATTTTACAATAGATGAGGATCACGCAGGTGATATAAGCAGCTTTAGATTCAAAATCGAAACCGGCACTAACTTCAAGGTGTTGGGAGGAGATTTCAATGTTTCGCCTGCGGTTTTAAACATGCCATACAGCGTTAATTTGCAGTATCTCGGAGGAAGCAACAGCCTTCCAATTAAGATAGATTATTCTAAGGGTGGTTCAGCTGAAGGCGAACTAATATATAACCTTGAAATTTCAGAGATAGACGAAAACAGCGTCAATCCCCCTGTAAGCAGCTCCGACAACGAACCCAAGCTCATTATAGAAAGCTCATCTATTCCTGTGGCTGCCGCAGGAGAAACCATGAAAATACCCATTACAGTAACAAATGAAAGCCGATATGCGGCAAAAGATGTCACCGTTAAGCTTTCTCTATCGGACAGCAGCGATAATCCCTTTGAAATAAGCAGTCTCAACCTGGTACAATCAATCGGCAATTTAAACGCCAAAAAAAGCGACAGTCTGATCTTCAGCCTCAAGGTAAAACCCTATGCCGAGGAGAAGACCTATGAAATAAACGTACAATTCAATTATTATAACTCAAGGAACAGCTTATTCACCAGCAATGACAAGATATATGTCAAGGTTACCAACAGCAAGAATGAACCGGTGCTTATGATCCAGGACATAAAGCACAGCGCATATCCTGTAAATGCAGGGTCAAAATTCCAGGTCAGCTTTAACGTGGCCAATGTAGGAGGTATAGATGCCAGAAATGCCAAGGTTTCCATCGAAGGCCTGAATAAAGACGGGTTTACCCTGTACAGCGGCGTTAACAACTGGTATTTTGACAGTATTGAAGGCAGCGGTAAAAAGAATATTACTTTGGATCTTATAGCTGCCGACACTATGGAAAGTGGAAATTATGGCCTGGAAATAAAGATAGAGTATAAGGATCAAAGAAACAACAGCTATACCGACAGTTCAAGTTTTTTTGTAAATGTCAGGGGAGAAGCCAAAAGCTCAAATGTGGCACTGAATAATATCTCCGTATTGCCGAAAGAAGTCAGGGCAAACGAGAACTTCACGCTGAGCTTTGATGTTCATAATGAAGGCAAATCCTCCGCAAGGAATGTCAAATTGACGATCAAGGGAGACGAAGGCATAATATCCAAATCTCCGGATGTCAGAATCATTGAGAACCTGGCTGCGGGAGAACAGCAGAAGCTGGAATACGTACTCTATGCCAATAATGAAACAAAGACTCAGAATTATAACATAATGATAAGCCTGGAATATGAAGATGCGGAGAAGGATGGCTCAAAGCATTCCGTCAATCAGTATGCGGGAGTATATGTAAACGGAGGGAACAGTAAGATTACTCCCAAAATTATAATAAGCAACTATAATTTTGAACCGAAGCTGGTCAGAGCAGGTGAGGAATTCAGCATGGATCTGACCTTCATGAATACAAGCAGCACAAAGGAAGTAAAGAATATAAAGATATATCTGACAGGAATCGATTCGGATAAAGAGGGCAATGTGGTATTTACACCCGTGGGAAGCAGCAATACGTTTTTCGTTGATGCCATAAAGCCCAAGGGCACCGCTGTAAGAAGCATTACAATGTACACTATTCCCGATGCCCAGCCCAAATACTACAATATAACGGCAAATATCGAATACCAGGATGATGACGGTACTGAGTATAAAGCGGAAGAGCTGATAGGAATTCCTGTAATACAGCAATCCAAGCTGGATGCATCGGAAATCGGGCTCCCGCCGCAAGCATTTATCGGTCAGCCTATTCCTGTAAGCCTTCAGTATTATAATAAAGGAAAGACAAAGCTTTCCAACCTGATGATAAAGATTGAGGGTGATTTCCAGATTGAAAACGGAGAAGCCTTCATAGGAAATTTTGAGTCAGGCTCCAGTGACTATTATGAGGCAATGATTACGCCGATGAATCCCGGGCCTGCCAAAGGAAAAGTAGTTTTCAGCTATGAGGATCCTTCAGGAGAGGAGTTCATATATGAAAGGGAATTTTCGATAAATGCCATTGAAATGCCTCCCATTGATTTTCAAGGAGGAGAAATGCCCGTTCCTGCCATGAGCACTAAGGATAAAATAATGAAATATACCGTAAAGAACTGGTTTTTCTGGGTATGTATCGCAGTAGCTGCAGCAGCGGCTTTCACCGCCAGGAGGTTGATCAGAAACAAGAGAAGGAAGGACATGGATCTGGATGAATAGTATAGATATAGTAAGGATAGTCTTTAAAAACCTTCTCAGAAGAAAAATGAGAACAATGCTTACTGTAATGGGCGTTGTAATAGGCACTGCTTCAATTGTAATAATGGTTTCTATAGGAATAGGCATGAATGAAGGCTTCAAAAGTGAAATATCCAGAATGGGAAGCCTTAATTCAATAAATGTAAGATCCCCCGATACAGGTATGTACTATATTTATGATGAAGCAGAGGCGGGAAGGGCAAATTCTGCGGAAAAGCGGGATTTGGATGATGCCGCAGTGTCAGACTTTACAAGAATTGATGGTGTTGAAGCGGTAATTCCCTTCATTGAGACTCACGGAAAAATAAAGCTTGGCAAATATATCGGCTATGTCCAGCTTCATGGAATCAACCCCGAACATATGGATAAACTGGGTCTGAAGGTCTCGGAAGGAAGGCTGCTGGGTGCCGGGGATAAAATGAATGCAGTATTCGGTTTCGGAGTAAAGAATAACTTATATAACCCTAAAGCGTCGCAAAGGGGAAGATTTGGCAGAAACACTCCGGATGTAGACCTATTGGGCGAAAGAATCACTCTTTCACTGGATATGTCTTATGGAGAGGAATACATGTATGCGGATTCTTCGGCTCAGAAAAAGCCCAAAACATATAAAATAAATGGAGTCGGTTTGATTGAGGAAGGAAACTATGAATATTACAGCAGCTTGTTTATGGACATTACCGAGCTTAAAAAAATAGTAAAGGATTTCAACAAGGGTAAGAGTAAGAATGATAATTCAGGAGATTACCGGGATATTAAGGGTTATTCAAGAATAATAGTGAAAGCGAAAGATATAAATGATGTACAAAGCATAAAAAATCAGATAAAGGATATGGGATTTTTTGCAGACAGCCTGACCGATATTCTCGAATCAATGCAAAAGACCACAGCCAGCATAAGAATCGTTCTCGGTGCAATAGGTGCGGTGTCCCTTCTGGTTGCATCCATTGGAATTACCAATACCATGGTAATGTCTATATATGAACGCACAAGAGAGATAGGTATCATGAAGGTGATCGGCTCTTCTCTGGGAGATATAAAAAGGATGTTTCTTTTTGAGGCAGCAATGATAGGCCTTTTGGGAGGAATAATCGGGTTGCTGCTGAGCTATGGAGTATCCTACGGGCTTAATACGGCAGGCTTTGCATTGTTGGGCTTCTTTGGTCCGGCCGGAGGAGGCAGCAAACCTTCAATAATACCTTTATGGCTTTCGGTCAGCTCAATGCTGTTTACGACAATCATCGGACTTGTGTCGGGGTTTTATCCTGCACGCCGGGCAATGAATCTCAGTGCTCTGGAAGCAATAAGGAAGGAATAGCCATGAATCCTTTAAAAAATACGACAATGTCGTATTTTTTATTTTATTAAGGTAAAAATATTAGTTAAATGTATAACTGGGAGAGTGATATCCTTGACAGATGCTTATGGATTCATGTCTGACGAAACCGTAGCAGCAGAAAAAGCAGATAAGAATAAAGATGCTGATAATAATGCCAATGAAAATATTAAAGAACTGGGCGAAGTCAGAGTACCGCAATTCAGGAGCAATATACACTGTATTACTATAATAGGCCAGATAGAAGGGCATTTGGTGCTTCCGCCGCAAAACAAATCAACCAAATATGAACATATTATACCGCAGATTGTAGCAGTAGAGGAGAACCCTGAGATTGAAGGGCTGCTATTGATTCTGAACACGGTAGGAGGAGATGTCGAGGCGGGGCTTGCATTGTCAGAGCTTATAGTAAGCATGAAAAAGCCGTCAGTTTCTCTTGTGCTTGGAGGAGGCCACAGCATTGGAGTGCCTCTGGCTGTTTCTGCAACATATTCTTACATTGCGTCTACAGCGACAATGACAATACACCCCATAAGAATGAACGGTTTGGTCATAGGCGTACCGCAGACCTTTGATTATTTTAATAAAATGCAGGAGCGAATTATAAGATTCATAGTGGAGCACAGTAAAATAGACCTTGATACAATTAAGAGGCTGATGTTTACAACAAGCGAGCTGGCCAACGATATAGGGACAGTGCTTGTGGGTGCAGAAGCAGTCAGATACGGCCTTATAAGGGAGATCGGAGGGCTTCATCAGGCACTTGCAAAGCTGCAGAGCCTTATTGCAGAGAAAAAAGCGTCAGACTGACAATAAGAATATTGGAACAAACTGCTTCCTGCAGCAATGCAAGGAGCATTTTGTTTTATTATCCGTGTTAATTTATCCCATTTATTGTGATATAATACCATATATAAGATTTGGTATATCACAGTAAATTGAAAAGGAGTAAATAAGCTTATGAAAAGGGTAATTTCGTTATTACTATGTTTTGCTCTGATAGTATCGGCCTTTGCAATTGCAAATGTGACTCTTGTTAGTGCAGCAAGTGTTCCGGCAGGTTTTCCGGCAGAAATACCCTTTGCCGATGACGCCTTTAGTATAACCGGGGAAAGAAATGATGCAGCCAGGAGCTTTTCCCTGAGCTATAAGACTGATAAGAAACTGGCTGATGTTGCAGCATTATACAGAAATTTTATAAAGCTTTATGACAGCAGCTATCAGGAAACTAAAGGGGATATATATTCAATATTTATATGCAAGTTCCCCAATTATGATCTGAATTTGACGGTCATGGAAATACTCAGCAATACCAATGTAAATATAACTCTTTATTATCATGGGGAATTGCCTGCAATACCTGCAGGCACAAACAGTACAAAACCTGCAGCAGTGAGCAGTATTGAGACAAACCAAAGCCGCCTTAAGCTTCCTGTATGTATGCCGAAGGATATACCCTTTACAAAGGATGCCGTATTGTATAAGGTGGATGATAAAAGCTATGCTTATGTCAATGAGCAGACGATTAACATTACCTATGATTCCAAAATGCCGAAAGCTGATGTGGTTTCATTATACAAGGAATTCTCAAGAAGCACTGCTGAAGAGAGCAATGAGCTGAACCTTGGAGGAACGTATTTATTTACCGGTAAATACAGCGAATATGACCTTAGTATTTCTATAGAAGACAATAACACGGGTACCCGGGTTTCTCTGGTGGTAACGCCAAAAAACGGCGTGTTTAATTATCACTTTACAGTTACTGATTATTCCGACGGAATAATTGACAACAGCGGTGTGATAAACTTCAAAGAGCCTGTACATAAAATGCTTATGGCCGGGCCGGCACATACGGACCCTTATAATACAAATATATTCGTCAGAAAGAACGATAAAAGCCTTTGGGGTTATGGAGCATTCAAGGGAATTGATGACAAGAATTGGAGCCTGATAGACAAGGATGCATTCTGCCTTGATACCGAAGGGAATAATTATTTCCTTTTGAAGCCCGACGGCAGCCTGTGGATATATGGGGGCAATGAGAAATATTTGCTGGGTAACGGCCAGAGGTATTTATATGGTGATTACCCTCCGACAAAGGTCCTTGACGGCGTAAGGTCTGCCGACATCGGAAAAAACGGAACCGCAGTAAAAAAAGACAACAGCCTTTGGATATGGGGACAAAAAAGCGCTCTTTTTTCAGTATTGGATGATCCCGAGAAAGAGAGGCTTGCACCTGTAAAGGCCATGGACAATGTTGTTGACGCAGCACAAAGCGGAAGTACGGGCTGGACCCTTGGCGGTATTATAATGGTCCTTAAGACCGACGGAAGCGTCTGGACATGGGGAGAGGGCAATTGTGGGGACGGAGGTGTTACTCCTTACAGAAGAACACCTATAAAGGTTTTGAATGGTGTAAAGTCGATAAAAGCAAGCAACTCCCTATGCTGTGCCATAAAGAATGACAACAGCCTCTGGATATGGGAATCCCACATTACCAGCAGCAGCGGGAAAATGAATTATACAAAACCAACCAAAGTGATGGAAAATGTCAAAATGGTATCTCCCGGAGAAAGGTTCCTGGTGGTTTTGAAAAATGACGGAACTGTATGGACCCTTGGGGATAATTACTATGGGCAGTGCGGTATTGGAAGCTTGAACCCGGCTTATATACCGGCACCCAGAAAAATACTGGACGGAGCAGCTGAAGTCATCGCAACAGAGCATAATGCCTTTGCCCTAATGCAGAACGGAAATGTGCTGGGCTGGGGCATAAATGACCGCACACGCAGGGAAGGGGATTATGACTGGCTGAATACAAAAGATTGGAGAGTATTGAAACCTGCTTATATATTCAATATCAATGCGAAATAATACAACACACCGGGAAATTTGCCTGTCAAGGATCTGCCGGAAACGTCAGGTCCTTGAGTTTTTCAAATAATAAAGCTATAATATCATTAAGTTTAATATACTTATATTAAGAGGTGATAACTTGTCAGGAAAGAGGAAAGAGAGCGATATAAACTATGAAATAGCTGGAGTGTCTCTGATATTAGCCAGTGTATACATATATATAAGCCTTTTCAGCAGCAATTCAGGAATTGTAGGAGAAAAAGTCAGGTTGTTTTTTCTGGGAACCTTCGGTCTTGGTGCTTACATTGTTCCGATACTCATAATCATACTGGGGCTGGCTTTGGTATATAGGAAGAATGAAATCCGCATCAATATTAAGTTTTTTTCTTTCTGTATATTTTTATTGTCCACACTTATAGTACTTTTTTTGGCAAACTATACTGATGTTGAAAATGCGGATGCCAGATGGCTCGATGCTGTCAAATACTATTTTTCCCTGGGCACTCTCAATGCAGGGGGAGGAGCAGTGGGAGCCTTGTTCGGCTATGCCTTTGTAAGGCTATTTGGAATGATCGGAACTATAGCGTTGGTTTCCTCCCTTTACATCATATCAATACTGATGTTTACCGAGATATCATTCTTACGCATCCTTCAGCGCATAAAACAATTCGTGTCAGATATGTATTCACATTTAAGGAGCAAAAACAAAGAAGCCGCAGTAACAAAGGAGCTTCAGCGAAAGATACCGGTAAAGCATCATAATGACATTGAGCCACCGGAAGCTGACGATGAAGAACGAATAAAGAACATCGACAAAAAAATCAAGATTCTTGACTTTACAAAACGTTTTGATAAGGATTTCAAGCCCGCAGCAGAGAATGAAACCGATGACAAAGCCAGGAGCAAAGAGAAATTAAGCAGGGAAAGCATTCCAAGCATAGTACCTGTTAACAATATCCAATATGTGAATTACAAGCTTCCCGGCACCGGACTCCTTGCATTGCCTGCCGAGAATAAGTCAGGCAACGGGAAGAAAGAGGTAATGAACAATGTAAAGATACTTGAGGATACTCTTAAAAACTTCGGTGTCAGCGCCAGCATTGCCCAGGTTTCTGTCGGCCCGACGATTACAAGGTATGAACTGCAGCTAAGCCCGGGTGTAAAGGTAAGCAAGATATTGAGCCTTGCGGATGATATATCTCTCAGCCTTGCATCCCCTGATATAAGGATAGAAGCGCCTATACCCGGAAAAGCAGCCATTGGAATAGAAGTACCCAATAAGGATATAACCAGCGTACTTTTGAGGGAAGTGCTGGAATCGGAAGAGTTCAAAAAGCAAAAATCAAAAATATCCTTCGTATTGGGAAAAGATGTAGCAGGCGCAAATATTGTTGCAGATCTTGCCAAAATGCCGCATCTTCTGATTGCCGGATCTACCGGTTCAGGTAAAAGCGTGTGTATAAACACTCTTATTGCAAGCATATTGTATAAAGCAACTCCCGATGAAGTAAAATTGCTGCTGATAGATCCCAAAGTGGTGGAACTCAGTGTATACAAGAACATCCCCCACCTTTTGATACCTGTGGTTACGGATCCTAAAAAGGCGGCAGGAGCATTGAACTGGGCTGTAATGGAAATGACCGAGCGTTACAAAAAATTTGCATCAAATAACGTAAGGGATATATACGGCTATAACAATCTGAATAAGGAAGATCTGGCCAAAATGCCGCAAATAGTTGTCGTTATAGATGAACTGGCTGATTTGATGATGGTTGCACCAAGTGAAGTGGAAGACTCTATCTGCAGATTGGCGCAGATGGCCCGTGCCGCAGGAATACACCTGGTTGTGGCTACTCAGAGGCCGTCTGTTGATGTAATTACGGGGCTTATAAAGGCAAACATCCCATCAAGGATATCCTTTGCAGTATCATCACATATTGATTCAAGAACAATACTTGATATGGGCGGAGCAGAAAAGCTTTTGGGAAAAGGTGATGCCCTGTTCTATCCTGTCGGAGCGGCAAAACCCGTCAGGGTGCAGTGTGCCTTTGTATCCGAGAAGGAAATAGAAAAGCTTGTAGCCTTTATTAAGGAACAGGTACCCGCAAGCTTTGACAATAAGATAATTAAAGAAATCGAGCAAAGCGTAGAAATTGATGAGGACGCAGAAGTTGATGAGCTATTGAATGATGCAATAAGAATTGTTGTGGAAAGCGGGCAGGCATCGATACTCATGCTCCAGAGAAGGTTAAAAATAGGCTACAGCAGGGCGGCAAGGCTGATAGACCAGATGGAGGAACGCAGGATAATCGGCGGCTATGAAGGAAGCAAGCCCAGAAAGGTTCTTATGAGCAGAGAGGACCTGGAAGATTAGTTTTTGGAAGGAGAGAATTTGTTGAGTCTTAAAGTTGCAATCATATCCCTTGGATGCTCAAAGAACCTTGTTGATTCAGAGGTTATGGTCAAGAGCATCCTTAATAATGATTATGAAGTTACAGATAATGCCGATATTGCAGAGATAATAATAATAAACACCTGCGGTTTCATTGAAAGTGCAAAACAGGAATCCATCGATACAATTCTTGAAATGGCAGGTTACAAGAAAAAGGGCAAATGCAAGGTGCTGATTGCAACAGGCTGCCTTGCAGAACGCTATAAGGAGGAGCTGATTAAGGAGCTTCCCGAGCTGGACGCAGTAATCGGCACCGGAGATTATAAGGACGTACCGGAAGTGATAAGGAAAGCACTTCAGGGTGAGAAGGTAGTCCTGTACGGACATCAGGACCTGATTGATATAGATAAGCTTCCCCGGCAGATTTCAGGCTTCGGGGCATCCTCATACCTTAAGATAGCCGAAGGCTGCGACAACAGGTGCAGCTACTGCATAATACCGGCCTTGAGGGGGAGGTACCGCAGCCGGAAAATGGAAGACATACTGGAAGAAGCAAAGGAGCTTTCAAGGAACGGAATAAAGGAAGTAAATGTAATAGCCCAGGATATAACCCGGTATGGAGTTGATTTGTATAATAGCCTGAAGTTAAGCGAGCTGTTAAGAAAGCTGACAGAAATCGAGGGCATCGAATGGATAAGGCTTCTTTATTCTTATCCTGATGAATTCAACGATGAACTCATAGAAGTCATTGCACGAGAGGATAAAATCTGCAAATACGTTGATATTCCCATACAGCATGCCAGCAATAGGATACTTGCGAAGATGGCCAGGAGAAGCAGCCGGGAAAAGATACTCCATCTGATAGAAAAGCTTAGGAAAAGAATACCGGGCATCGTGCTTAGGACAACTCTTATCGTGGGATTTCCGGGAGAGACGGAGGAAGATTTTAAAGAGCTGTATGACTTTGTTTTAGAAACGAAGTTCAACAGGCTGGGAGTATTTGCATATTCAAGAGAAGAGGATACCCCGGCTTTTAATATGCCGAACCAGGTTGAAGAAGCCATAAAGCAGGAAAGGCTCGAAAAAATAATGCTTCTTCAGAAGAATATTTCGCTGGAATACAACCGTAAACTTGTCGGGCAGACACTGAAGGTGCTTGTAGAAGGAGTTTCAGACAATGAGTACTTTGGGCGAAGCTGCATGGATGCACCTGAAATAGACGGAAAGGTTTATTTTAAATCAGATAAGGAAATTATCCCTGGAGATTTCTGCAGTGTAATAATAAAAGAGGCTTATGAATATGACTTGGTGGGGGAGAGAATAGATGAATCTTGCAAATAAAATTACAATTATCAGAATACTTATGATTCCGGTATTTTTACTATTCGCTTTTGTAGAATTTCCTTACCATATGGCATCTGCCGTTGCAGTATTTCTTGCAGCTTCACTTACCGACAAGCTGGACGGATATATTGCCCGTAAATACAATATGATTACCGACTTTGGCAAATTCATGGACCCTCTTGCAGACAAGCTGCTTGTAACAGGCGCTTTCCTGGTACTTATACAGCTCGGCAGGATAGAAGCCTGGATTGTTTTCATAATACTTGCCAGGGAGTTTGCCGTGACCGGCCTTAGAACCCTGGCAGCCGCCCAGAATATCGTTATTGCTGCCAGCAGCTATGGAAAGATAAAAACAGTAACTCAAATAATAGCAATAGTGATACTTCTTATGGATAACTATCCCTTCAGCCTATTTAATCTGCCCGTTGACACCATAATGGTTTATGCCGCACTTATAAGCACTGTTGTCTCGGGATCTGATTATTTTATGAAGAATATGCAGGTTATAACAAGGATGAAATAATATATCTTCAAGGGGGTGCTTGCATGAAAGGTGAAATTATTGCAGTAGGTACAGAGCTGCTTTTGGGGAATATCGTCAACACCAATGCGCAGTATCTGTCACAGAAGCTGGCGGATCTGGGTATTGACGTATATTATCATGTAGTTGTGGGAGATAATCTGAAAAGGCTGACCGAAACAGTCAAGACAAGCCTTGAACGATCAGATCTTGTTATTACAAGCGGCGGCTTGGGGCCGACAGTGGACGACCTTACAAAGGAAGGGGTTTCACAGGCTTTGGGTCTGAAGCTGCTCCCCGATGAAGAAAGCATAGAGAAAATAAAAAAAATGTTCAACTCAACCGGAAGGCTCATGACAGAAAACAATATTAAGCAGGGATATATTCCTGAGGGTGCGGTTGTACTCGAAAACAACAACGGCACTGCTCCGGGAGTGCTGATAGAAAAAAACGGGAAGATAGTAATAATGCTGCCGGGCCCGCCGAAGGAGCTATATCCGATGTTTGAAAACAAAGTGCTCCCCTATCTCAAGGCCAAAGCAAACTCAACAATCAGGTCAAAAGTACTTCGGGTGATTGGAGTTGGAGAGTCAACCGCTGAGTATATGCTGAAGGATATATTCGACAGCCAGGCTAACCCTACAATTGCTCCCTACGCCAAGGATGGGGAAGTACATCTAAGGATTACTGCAAAAACAGACGCACCGGAGGAAGCAGACAGCCTTATTGCTGAAATGGAACAAAAAGTAAGAGCAATACTTGGTGACAATATTTACGGCTGTAATGAAGAAACACTGGAAGAGGCGGTATTGAAGCTGCTTCAGGAAAAAAACCTGACGGTTTCACTGGCAGAGTCATGCACCGGAGGGCTTATTGCAAGCCGCCTGACAGATATTCCGGGAGCCTCCGCAAGTTTTGTTTACGGAGTCGTCAGCTACAGTAACGAATCCAAAATAAACATACTCAAGGTTAAGGAAGATACCATAAAAAAATACGGGGCCGTGAGCCCGCAGACGGCGGAAGAAATGGCTGTCGGTGCAAAAACCCTCAACGGTTCGGACATCGGGCTTTCCATTACAGGTATAGCAGGGCCTGACGGAGGAAGCGCAGAAAAGCCGGTAGGGCTTTGTTATATAGGTATCGCAGCAGTCAATTCGGTTAATGTCCATAAAATCATGCTGAACGGAAACAGGAATAAAATAAGATGGGGCTCAAGCAGCAGAGCCCTTGACTTGCTGAGAAGAGAACTTTTATCAATGTGAAATAGTAAAATTATGTAATTTTCTTGACTAATAATTAGCAATATAATATAATAGAAACATAAGAACATTTGTTCGTTTTGCCTTTATGGCATAAGTGATGAAAGGACGGTGCAGAAATTAATGTGCTCAGCGATGAACGATAAAAAGAAAGCAATAGAACTGGCTCTCAGCCAGGTTGAAAAGCAATTTGGAAAAGGCTCCATTATGAAGCTTGGCGATGCTACAAAAATGAATGTTGAAGCTGTTTCCACAGGCTCTATTGAGCTTGACATAGCATTGGGAATAGGCGGAGTTCCCAGAGGAAGAATTGTTGAGATATTCGGGCCTGAATCCTCAGGAAAAACTACCGTCGCGCTGCATGTAATTGCAGAGGCACAGAAGAACGGCGGTGAAGCAGCCTTTATAGATGCAGAACACGCATTGGATCCGTTATATGCGAAGAATCTTGGTGTGGATATAGAGAACCTGATAGTATCTCAGCCGGATACAGGGGAGCAAGGGCTTGAAATAGCAGAAACACTTGTTCGCAGCGGAGCAATTGATGTAGTTGTTGTTGACTCTGTCGCTGCACTGGTTCCAAAAGCAGAAATAGACGGTGAAATGGGAGATGCTCATGTGGGGCTGCAGGCAAGGCTTATGTCACAGGCACTCAGAAAGCTTGCCGGAGCTATCAGCAAATCCAAGACAACCGTTATATTCATCAACCAGCTTAGGGAAAAGGTTGGTGTTATGTTTGGGAATCCCGAAACGACTCCCGGCGGAAGGGCACTTAAATTCTATGCTTCGGTCAGACTTGAGGTCAGAAAGATTGAGAACATAAAGCTTGGAAATGATTTGACCGGAAGCAGGACAAGGGTAAAGGTTGTCAAGAATAAAGTGGCGCCGCCCTTCAAGCAGGCAGAGTTCGATATCATGTACGGCCAGGGCATTTCCAAAGAGGGCAGTATTCTTGATGCAGCTGTCAACAACGATCTTATATTGAAAAGCGGCGCATGGTTTTCATATGGTGATACAAGAATAGGGCAGGGCAGGGAAAATGCAAAGCAATATCTCAAGGATAATCCTGATCTCGCAAATGAACTGGATAAGAAGCTCAGGGAAATGTTTAACCTGGGAATATCCAGAGCAAAAGCCGCAGATTTTGATCCCGAAGAAAATGATGATTTGTAATATGAGGATGTTTCCATGAGAATCACCGGGATTGAACAACAAAAAAAGAATGCAAAGAGGTATAACATATATATTGACGGAGAATACAGATGTTCCGTTGAAGATGACATTCTGCAGGAACTGAACTTGTCAGAGGGCATGGAACTGAATGAAACTGAATTTAATCACACCCTGGAGATAATCCAGTATAAGGGCGCTCTTAGAGCTGCCCTTTATATGCTTGCCCGCGCATCAAAAACAGAAATGGAAATTGAAAAGCGCCTTAGCGACAGGCGGTATGACCCTAAGGCCATTAAAAAAGTTCTGGAGTACTTGAAGGAAATAGGCTATATAAATGATGAAAGCTATGCTGAAAGTTTTATCAGAAGCACAAAGGATGTAACAGGCACAAGCCGACGAAGCATTTACCAGAAACTCGCAGCTAAAGGAGTGGACAAGGAAATCATTCAGCAGGAGCTTGACAAGGCTGAGATAGATGATTACGCATCTGCGTTAAGTGCCGCAAAGAAAAAGATATCAAGCCTGAAAGGAAGCAGCCGGGAAAAGAAATTAAAGCTTCTTAACTACCTTTATAGAAAAGGCTTTGGGATTGATGCCTGCAAAAGGGCGGCAGAAGAGCTTGTCCGGGAAGAAGACTAAAGTCCTTCAGCAAAATTCACGCAATTCTGCATATCATCCTTAAATTGTTTGAATTGTCACAATAACTTGACAAAATTTTGTATAAGTAATAGAATTATTCTGATATGGTGTATCAATTGAGAGTGGAGTTTAGTTGCGCTTATTTGTTAATTTTGAAAATGAAGATTGTGAAAAAGGATTAATGGAAGCAATTACCGATAGTCGATAAAATAAAATAATGAGGAGGTGAAAATATTATCGAATATATAGTATATATAGCAATTGCACTAATTACCTTTATTTTGGGGTATTTAGTTAGAAGATATATTGCTGAATCGAAAATAAAAAATGCTGAGGAACAGGCATTAAAAATACTCAATGAAGCTGAAAAGCAATCGGAAACAAAAAAGAAAGAAGTAGTTCTTGAGGCTAAAGAAGAGATTCATAGACTTAGGGCAGAATTGGACAGAGAGATCCGCGACAGAAGAAATGAAATCCAGAGAGCCGAAAGAAGATTGCTCCAAAGGGAAGAAAGCCTGGACAAAAAGGTTGAGAACCTCGAGCAAAGAGATGAAGCAATCGCGAAAAAACAAAAGGAGATTCAAAAATCCTTTGAAGAAGTGCAACAGCTTTACAAGAAACAAGTGGAAGAACTTGAAAGATTATCGGGGTTATCATCTGAAGATGCAAAACAACTGCTTTTAAACAACATTGAAAAACAAATAAGGCATGAAGCTGCAATGATGATCAAGGATATTGAGACCAAGGCTAAAGAAGAAGCAGAAAGAAAGGCCAAGGAAGTCATTGCAAGCGCAATTCAGAAATGTTCAGCAGACCATGTCGCTGAAACTACAGTATCAGTTGTACCACTGCCGAATGATGAAATGAAGGGCAGAATAATAGGACGCGAAGGCAGAAATATAAGAACATTGGAAACACTTACAGGCATCGACTTAATAATCGATGATACACCAGAAGCCGTTATATTATCCGGTTTTGATCCAATTAGAAGGGAAGTTGCAAGGGTTGCCCTTGAAAAGCTCATAGTGGATGGGCGAATACATCCCGCCAGAATAGAAGAAATGGTTGAAAAAGCCAAGAAGGAAGTTGACAATTATATTAAGGAACAGGGAGAGCAAGCTACCTTTGATACCGGAGTCCACGGATTACATCCGGAAATCATTAAACTTTTAGGAAGATTGAGATTCAGAACCAGCTATGGACAAAATGTACTTAAGCATTCTATAGAAGTAGCACACCTTGCGGCATCAATGGCTGCAGAGCTTGGTGCCGATGTAAAAACGGCAAAAAGGGCGGGTCTGCTTCATGACATAGGAAAAGCCGTAGACCATGAGGTCGAAGGCCCCCACGTTCAGATAGGTGCTGACCTTGCTAAGAAATATAAGGAATCCGCTGATATAGTCCACGCTATATCCGCACATCACGGAGATATTGAAGCTACAACCGTTGAAGCAGTCCTTGTTCAGGCAGCTGATGCCATATCCGCTGCAAGACCCGGAGCAAGAAGAGAGACCTTAGAGTCATACATTAAACGTTTGGAAAAAATTGAAGAAATAGCTAATTCATTTGATGGAGTCGAAAAATCTTTTGCTATTCAAGCCGGCAGAGAAGTCAGAATCATGGTTAAGCCGGAGGATGTGAGTGACAGTGAAATAGTGTATATCGCCAGGGATATCGTCAAGAAAATTGAAGATGAGCTGGAATACCCTGGTCAGATCAAAGTTAATGTTATCAGGGAAACCAGGGCAATTGAATACGCAAAATAGAAAATGCGCGGCAGTGCATGCAAATGCATGAAGCCGCCATTTTTAATAATACTATATAACGGGTAACACAAAACACACTGCTGTTGATTCAGACAATGGAGGTATGCAGATGAACATATTATTTATTGGTGATGTGGTAGGCAGGCCGGGAAGGAATTATCTATGTACAAACCTTAAAAGGCTTGTTGAAGAAAATAATATTGATTTTGTCATAATAAACGGAGAGAATTCAGCCGGAGGTGTGGGCATAACCAGGAGTACATATGATGAGCTTCTGGGTATGGGAGCAGATATTATAACCCTTGGCAATCATTCCTGGGCGAAAAAAGAAGTTTTGGAATTCATAGAAGACGCGGAAAGGCTTATCAGACCTGCAAACTATCCTGAAGGTACCCCCGGAAAGGGATTCAGAATAGCAGAAAAGGCGGGAAAAAGGATTGCTGTGATAAACCTAAGCGGCAGAGTATTTATGGATTGTATTGACTGCCCCTTTAAGGCCGCTGATAAAATATTGAATGAACTGAAGAATGAAGCTGATGTCATAATTGTAGACTTCCATGCGGAAGCTACTTCAGAAAAGCTTGCAATGGGCTGGTATCTTGACGGCAGGGTTCATGCCGTGCTGGGTACACATACTCACGTCCAGACTTCCGATGAAAGGATACTGCCCGGCGGAACTGCCTATATTACAGATGTCGGAATGACCGGTCCCATAGACTCCATATTAGGAGTGGAAAAAGAAACGGTTATAAGAAAGTTTATTACCGGTATGCCTGCAAGATTTGAAATTGCAGGGGGTGAGGTTGCTATCGGTGCTGTGTGCATACAGCTTGATGATAATAATAAAGTTACATCCATAAAAAGAATCATATAAAATTCTTAATTGTAGAAAAAAAGAGGATTTTAGATATATTTGTAGAATTATCAGATATATTTAGTATATTTTGGTACTTTACAATAAATCAGGGGGGGGCTTTAAATGGATGTATTAAAGGTTTCAGCTAAATCGAACCCAAATTCAGTCGCAGGAGCTTTATCGGGTGTGTTGAGGGAAAAAGGCTCCGCGGAGATTCAAACAATTGGGGCAGGAGCTCTTAACCAAGCTATTAAAGCAATTGCCATCGCCAGAGGATTTGTAGCACCCGGAGGAATTGATCTGATATGCATTCCGGCTTTCACCGATATCGAAATAGATGGTGAAGAAAGAACAGCCTTAAAACTAATTATAGAACCCAGATAGACCTAATACCTGCTTTTGAACAAGCAGGTATTGTTTTTTATTTTATGAGAGTGTATACTTTCCTGTATAATAATTGTGGAACATTTTTGGAAAATCCTTTGTTTATTGCATAAATTCTAAAGAACTTATGATATAATAATTTCAGTTCCTGCAATTATTTTATCATTATACGGAGGGCGCAATATGCTGAAGGCTGACCTTCATATTCATACAACAGCATCCGACGGACTCCTGAGTCCGGAAAAAGTAGTACGCTGGGCAAGTGCCAAGAGATTGACTGCAATAGGAATAACAGATCATGACACCGTCAAGGGAATCAGCCCTGCGATGAAGGCCTCCTCAAAGTATGGAGTGGAAATAGTGCCCGGAATTGAGCTTAGCACTATATTTGAAGAAGAAGAGATACATGTTCTGGGTTATTTTATAGATTACAATTCCCAATGGCTTGCCGATACCCTCAAAAAAATACAGAATTCCAGGTATGAGAGGGCCGGAAAAATAGTAGGCAAGCTTAACGATTTGGGAATTGACATTACTCTTGAGCAGGTAAAAGGAATAGCTGATGATGCTGCAATGGGCAGGCCTCATATTGCCAGAGCAATGATTGATAAAGGCTATATCAGTAATATAAGAGAAGCCTTTAATGAATATATCGGCAAGGATCGTCCGGCTTATGTGGAGAGATACAAACTAACCTGCAAAGAAGCTATAGATATGATTAAAAATTTGGGAGGAATATCTGTTCTTGCTCATCCCGGGCTGATAAACAACAAGGATAATATCGGAAAAATTATTGACCTTGGAATTGACGGCATTGAAGTATACCATTCCAAACATGATGATGAGACTGTCAGAAATATACTGGCTGTTGCACACTCAAGGAATTTGCTGATTACAGGAGGCTCGGACTGCCATGGAATGAAATTGAATAATGAACCGATATTGGGAAACTATTCAATTGATTATAAATATGTGCAAATGCTTAAAGAGGCACTAAATAAAAAATGAGGAGGGGTTAAATTGGATATCAAATTATCCGTCAAAGCTTCAAATATAGCTCCATCAATGACTTTAGCAGTTGATACAAAGCTTAAGCAGATGGTTGCTGAGGGAGTGAAAGTATTTGGCTTTGGCGTAGGTGAACCTGATTTTGATACGCCTGAGTACATAAGAAATGCAGCTGTTGAAGCAATGAACAAAGGCTTTACAAGATATACTCCGGCACAAGGGACAATTGAGCTCAGAAAAGCAATATGTGACAAGCTTAAAAGAGAGAACAGCCTTGATTATGAGCCTAATCAGATAATAGTATCAAGCGGTGCAAAGCATTCGCTTTCTAATGCCTTTGCGGCAATTTTGAATCCGGGGGACGAGGTTATTGTACCACTTCCATACTGGGTCAGCTATACGGAGATAATCAAGCTGAATGACGGAGTTCCGGTACTGGTACCGACAAAAAAAGAAAACAACTTCAAGATGTCCGGGGAAGAATTGAAGAAGGCAATAACTGCAAAAACAAAAGCGGTATTGATGAATTCTCCCAGTAATCCTACGGGGGCAGTGTATACCGAAAGGGAATTAAGGGAAATTGCTGAGATTGCGGTAGAAAACAATCTGTTTGTTGTATCAGATGAGATATATGAGAGAATCATATATGATGATAACAAGCATATCAGCATTGCTTCCTTCAACAATGAAATCAAAGATCTTACAATACTGATAAACGGAATGTCAAAGTCATATGCCATGACGGGATGGAGGCTCGGATATGCTGCCGGAAATGAAAAAGTGATTAAAGCTATGTCAAGTGTTCAGAGCCATGCGGTATCCCATCCCAGTTCCATAACCCAATATGCCGCGGCAGCAGCCTTAAACGGGCCTCAGGATGATTTAAAAAACATGGTTCAGGAATTTAGTAAAAGAAGAAACTACATGTATGACAGGATAAAAGCGATGAAAGGCCTCAGCTGCATTAAGCCTGAAGGAGCCTTCTATGTGTATGTTGATATAAGTGCTTATCTTGGAAAGAATTTATGCGGAGTCAAGCTCGGTTCTTCTTTGGATTTTGCTCAGGTTATGCTTGAAAAGGGCCATGTGGCAGTGATACCGGGAGCTGCATTCGGAACTGACGGCTTTATAAGACTTTCCTATGCGACCTCAATGGATACAATAAAAAATGGTCTTGACGCTTTTGAAAGCTTTATTGATAAAAACATTGAATAGGGTGGTATCATACAGTGAATAGAAATGAATATCAGAACCCTTTGATTAGCAGATATGCAAGCAAAGAAATGTCCTTTATATTTTCAGAGGACTATAAGTTTTCCACCTGGAGAAAGCTGTGGGTCGCCCTTGCGGAAAGCGAGATGGAGCTGGGGCTGAATATTTCTCCGGAACAGGTGGAGGAATTAAGGGAACATATTTATGATATCAATTATGAGGACGCAGAGAAAAGGGAAAAAGAGACGCGTCATGATGTAATGTCCCATGTTTATGCTTACGGCTTGCAGTGCCCCAAGGCAAAACCCATAATACACCTGGGAGCTACCAGCGCATTCGTAGGCGACAATACGGACATCATTCAGATGTCGGAGGGCCTGAAGCTTATAAGAGCAAAGCTTCTGAATGTTATTAAAAATCTCGCAGGGTTTGCAGAAAAATATAAAAACCTTCCCACCTTGGGATTTACCCATTTTCAGCCTGCGCAGCTGACCACTGTGGGAAAAAGAAGCTGTTTGTGGATGCTTGATTTTCTGATGGATATGGAGGAGCTTGACTTTCAGCTGGGCAGGCTCAAACTGCGGGGAGTCAAAGGAACTACCGGAACGCAGGCAAGCTTTATGGCGCTTTTTAACGGTGACCATGATAAAATAAAGGAATTGGATGCAAGAGTCACAAAGAAAATGGGCTTTGAGAACAGCTATGCAATCACAGGCCAGACATACCCCAGGAAGCTGGACAGCCAGGTTTTGAACGTGCTTTCACAAATAGCGGAATCAGCGCATAAATTCAGTAACGATATACGGCTTCTTCAGAGCCTCAAGGAAGTTGAAGAGCCCTTCGAAAAAAGTCAGATAGGTTCGTCGGCAATGGCATATAAACGAAATCCTATGAGATGTGAGAGGATTGCAGCTCTTTCCAGATTTGTGATAACAAATTCGTTGAATCCTGCTATAACTGCGGCTGCTCAATGGTTTGAAAGAACCCTTGACGATTCTGCCAATAAAAGGCTTGCAATTCCGCAGGGTTTTCTGGCAGTTGACAGCATATTGAACATTATGATAAACGTAACAGCCGGCCTTGTAGTAAATGAAAAGATGATAAAAAGGCATATCGACGAGGAGCTTCCTTTCATGGCTACCGAGAACATACTTATGGAAGCCGTTAAAGCCGGAGGAGACAGGCAGGAACTCCATGAAAAAATAAGGCAGTTCTCTATGGAAGCAGGAAGAAGAGTGAAGGAACAAGGACTGGACAACAATCTGATAAGCCTTATAGAAACGGATGAAAGCTTCAGGTTGGGCAAGAATAAGATACAGGAGCTTTTAGATGCCAGGAACTTTATCGGGAGAGCCCCGGAACAGGTTGACGAGTTTCTTGCGGAACATATATATCCGCTTCTTGAAGAAAACAAGGATAAGTTAAATATAATAGCAGACTTAAAAGTATAAACATAATCACACTTTAGGAGGAGAGCATATGAGCAGCATATCAATAAAACAACTGTACAGGAGCACAGGAGATTACATCAACAAGAATATCAAGGTATCCGGGTGGGTGAAAACTGAAAGAACCTCAAAAAATTTTGGTTTTATTGAATTGAATGACGGAAGCTTTTTTAAGAACCTTCAGATAGTGTTTGAGGAAGGTATTGAAAACTTCAATGATGTAGCCAAGCTTTCGGTGGGTTCTGCCATAATCGCAGAAGGGGTTCTGACTGAGTCACCCGGTGCAAAACAGCCCTTTGAGCTGAAAGCTGATAAAATTGTTATAGAAGGCCGATCAACCCCTGATTATCCGCTTCAGAAGAAGAATCATTCTTTTGAGTTCTTAAGATCGATAGCTCACCTGAGGCCCAGGACAAATACATTTTCGGCAGTATTCAGAGTGAGATCCCTGGTAGCATATGCAATACACAGGTTCTTCCAGGATCAGGGTTTTGTATATGTTCATGCTCCTATCATAACAGGCAGCGATGCCGAAGGAGCAGGAGAAATGTTCAGGGTTACCACCCTGGATATGGATAATCCCCCCAGAACAGAGAAAGGGGAAGTTGATTTCTCCAAGGATTTCTTTGGAAAATCCGCAAACCTTACTGTTAGCGGCCAGCTTAATGTAGAAACCTTCTGCATGGCTTTCAGGAATGTATATACCTTCGGCCCCACCTTCAGGGCAGAAAACTCGAATACCGCAAGGCATGCCGCAGAGTTTTGGATGATAGAACCGGAAATAGCCTTTGCAGAGCTTTCGGACAATATGGAACTGGCGGAGAATATGGTAAAGTACATTATAAATTATGTACTCGAGAATGCTCCGGAAGAGATGGAGTTTTTTAACAGGTTCATTGACAATACCCTGCTTGAAAGGCTGAACAATATTGTAAGCTCCGATTTCGGTGTTGTTACTTATACGGAAGCCATAGACATACTGAAAAAATCGGGTGTCGAATTTGAATACCCCGTTGAGTGGGGAATCGATCTGCAGACGGAGCATGAAAGGTATATCACAGAGCAGGTCTATAAAAAACCGGTTTTCGTAATTAACTATCCAAAAGAAATAAAAGCTTTCTACATGAGAATGAACGATGACGGAAAGACAGTAGCGGCAATGGACCTTCTGGTTCCCGGAGTGGGAGAAATCATCGGAGGCAGCCAGAGAGAAGAAAGACTTGACGTCCTTGAAAAGAAAATGGATGAAATGGGACTGAAAAAAGAGGATTACTGGTGGTATCTTGATATAAGAAAATTCGGCGGTGTTAAACACGCAGGTTATGGGCTGGGTTTTGAGAGAATTATAATGTACATTACCGGAATGACCAATATTAGAGATGTAGTGCCTTTCCCGAGAACTGTAAAATCAGCTGAGTTTTAATGGGACACGGGTGGGACACGGGGACGTTTCTCCTGTCCCACTGTCCGTATCTTTCTTATATTTTGCAGCAGTAACTAAATAAGACAAAGCCTCATAATATGGAATAAGGGGTTCATTTCATTCCATATACCTTTGAAGGGAGGCTTAATAATGGGTCGAAAGCACTCATCAGCATATAACGCATTACCTCCGGCTGCATGACCGCCGGCATCCTATCCGGCGGTTTCACCGGTACGAAGCCTGTTTTCCCTGCCTTTTTCCATGCCTGCACTTCCAACGGGAGAATTACTGGGAGGAATCAGCAATACCGTAAGAGGGTTGGTTATGAATGACAACTGGTGGCTTATACTGCTTATAGTTTTTCTATTCTTCCCTAAAGTCAGCGGCAGGATGTTTGGGGGACTTCTTACAAAATAGGCGCCTGAAGACCTGAAGTTATTCGGTTTTTTGGATATAAACAGCTATTGACTATGTATGATTTTTTTTATATAATGAATAAGTGTCACAGGGGTATAGCTCAATCGGTAGAGTAGCGGTCTCCAAAACCGTTGGTTGTGGGTTCAAGTCCTACTGCCCCTGCCATTATATGAATCTTACAGCCGCAATTTTTGCGGCTTTTTTTATTTTTTAGCTTCAATAGAAGCTTTCTTGTGTTACACCCCATTTTCTCAAGGTTTCATCATTGCCTATCCAGACAGGTATTCCAACCGGTATAGTATTATAAAGACTCAGGACATCTGAATTTATCATGCGGATGCAGCCTTTTGACACCTGACGCCCTATGGAATAGGGACTGTTATTTCCATGAATACCGTACAAATTGCCTTTTCCTACAGAAAGGCCTATCCACCTTGTTCCAAGAGGGTTCTTAGGAGAACCTCCGGCTACGGGTTTTGATCCGTCACCCGGGGACCATACCGGATTCTTTCTTTTCAGGTATACATAGAATTTCCCCTGGGGCGTTTTATTTGTAGCTTTTCCAATTGCTATCGGATACTTTCTGATGACTGTTTTTCCGTTATATAAAGTAAGAATTCTTTTTGTACGGTTTATAGCTATCCAATAGCCGCGGGAAGCAGGCCTTGCTATAATATCCGGAGAGCAGAATTTTCCGTTTAATGAAAGCCTCTTTATCATGGCAGCTTTGAACTGGGGCCCTTGTATGCCATCGGCGGCAAGATTGCAGTCGCTTTGAAATCTGAGGGTCGCATTCCGCAGATTAATGAATTCATCTTCATAATCATTCTTATAATATCCCATTGATTTCAATGCTTCTATATAATTATTACTATTTAACCCGGAAAAAGTTTCTTCCTCGGGACAGGCCATAAGCTCTTTGATAAGCTCAGTATCTTCCGCATAAATATCAATACATAATGCCGGAAAAAGCAGCAATACCGCAGCGATTAAACCTTTGCGCATAAAATACCTCCTTGAAAGCATCTTAACATTATTATTCTGAAAAAAAAGCTTTCTTATGTCGTGCATTGAATATTTACAAAAACTTCTTATGTGTATATATAAGAAGGAGAGCTGATTGCTCTCCTTGTATTAAGTATTAGAACCTTGTTCCGGTTGTTCCTGCCATATTCTTCTCAGCTGTCTCAATTAGTCTCCTGACCATCTGACCGCCTATTTTCCCTGCATCTCTTGCTGTAATGTCTCCGTTGTAACCTTCCTTTAAAGTAACGCCAACCTCTGTTGCTATTTCATACTTAAATCTGTCAAGAGCTGCTGCTGCATGAGGTACTACCTTCTGATTATTTCTTGCCATCCGTACTCACCTCCTTGAGCAATATGTATAATGAGTTAATAATGATTTACGTATTATTATTTTGGTTAAGCTTCAATTTTTTAATCCAAGTAAATTTTGCCTGATTTGCCTCATTAAGTGATACATTAATCTACCTGAAAATCCATCACAAAATAATCATTAATAATGCAAATAATAATAATGTCATTATGAATGACAATACAAAAGGAAGGGAGATCAGGAAATGAAAGGTGTAAAACTTTCAATAAGAGCACTTTGCAGTGTCTTGTCAGTCTGTATTATCTTTTTTACAGGCATTGCAGCCTTTGCCGACAACGATACTCCATCAGCTGTAAAAAGCAAACACTACCTGGAAGAGGCCGTGGAAAAAATGGTACAGGAAGGCAGCTTGACCAGGGAAAAGGCAGATAAAATACTTGAATACAAGCAAAAAAGGAAGGATGAGTTAAAGAAGCTGACTATAGAAGAAAGAGCCCAAATGAAAAAACAGGGTGGAAGGGGGAGTCTTCTTAAAGCACTGGTCCAAGAAGGCATAATAACAGAAGAGGAGGCCAAAGCCATCAGGGAAAAGCTGCTGGAAATGAAAGAAGCAAGAGTTTATGATGGATTGCAGGGCCTTATAGATAAAGGCGTGCTGACGAAAGATGATATCAATAACATCAGAAGCTACCTGCTGAAAGTCAGGGAAGAGCGCAAGGCATCCATAGAAAAGATAAAATCCATGACTCCGGATGAAAGAAAAGCATACTTTAAAGAGCATAAAAATGAACGAAAAGACATCCTTACCAAAATGGTGGAAGACAAGGTAATAACAAAAGAGCAGGCAGAAGAAATCAGAAAGGCAATACCGGAATTAAGCAGGTTCAGACACTAGGCCATGACACAATATAGGTGATTCAGGGTAGAGATTTTAAGTTTGGATGATGCCAAATACCGACGTGGGGAAGATATATTCGAAATACCTTCCCCTACAGTCGGAATAATTAACAAACCCTTTCTATGCCATTGGAAGATCTATGTGAAATACGGCTCCTGCCCCTGAATTTTCCGCAGTTATTTTTCCTTTATGTTTTTCAACTATATTCTTGGTTATAGCAAGGCCAAGGCCAAAATTACCCTTTGGGCCTTTGAAGAACCTGTCAAAGATATTGGGAAGTTCATTGGATTCAAAACCCGGTCCGTCATCCGATATAGTGACCCTTACTGCTTTTTCATCAATGACCTCTGACTTTATCTCTATTGAGCTTTTCGCATAGCGTATGCAATTGCTGAGAACATTGCTGATTGCTCTCGAAAGCTTTTCCTCATCTGCAATTATATTGATGTTTTCTTCTGGCACAGATATGTTAATTTTTATGTTGTTCTTGCCTGCAATTATATTCATGCGCTCTGTACAGCTGCGGAGCAGTTCATTAAAATCCAGTTTTTCAAAGCAATAGTTTTCTTCAATTGCATCCAGCCGTGACAGGTAGAGAAGGTTTTCCACGAGCTGAGTCAAGCGTTTGGATTCTTCAATTATGATACCGGCTGCTTCGTTGCTGTCTGCAACATTGTATTTTATGCCCTCCGCATAGCTCTGGATGGACATCAGCGGGGTTCTGAACTCATGAGAAGCATTCTGCAAAAATGTCTTCTGTGACTTATCGTAGGTTTCCAACTTCTCAGACATGGTATTTATATTTCCAACAAACTCACTCAGCTCATCGTACACGGGAGTATTGATCTTAATTCCGAAATTCCTTTCGGCAATGGAACGTATATGCTGATTCAAGGTACTGAAAGGCTCGGAGATTTTTTTTGCGATAACGGAAGAAAACAAAACAATGATAAATGCCGACAGCAGAAGTATAACAAATAGTATCAGATTTATTGCCCACTGTAGCTGGTTTACCTTCTGCAGGCTGGAGTATATGATAATCCATCCCAGCCCGAAGTCGTTCTTCTGTGCTACCGGCTTGACAATTGCTATATATTCGTTGCCGGACAGATGAAAGTTCAGATAGCTTTCCTTTCCTAAATCCTTTAATTTACTTATCTCTGCGGAAATTTTACCCACGAGTCCGTCATCCGGATCCCCATACAATTCAGCAGGTGAATTAATAATACTTTTATTATTATCCATTAAAATATAATCTGCATTCAATACGGAAAGAGGTTCTCTTAGGGATCTGTCCAGCATGAAATAGAATCTGAATATATCATTGGTCCTTATTCTTATCCTGGGAAGCTCAGGAGATATGCCCTTACTGAATATGAATATTTCTGAGCCCCTTTTCAAAGCTGTTTCTTCGGCATGGGATGCTATTTTATTCAATTGCCCTATTATATCCTTTTCAATATAGATCCTTATGGCAGTATTAAATATGATTGCAACCAGTACAATCAATGTGATTATGACTATGAGATTATATTTGAAAATCCTCCATTTTATAGTATTGCTCTTCATAATATCATTCCTTGCCTGTTAATCGGAAGCCAAAGCCCCATACTGTATCTATTTTAAGCCTTGAGCCTGCATCTGTAAGCTTTTTTCGTATTCTTTTAACCATGTCATCTGTAGCCCTGGTTTCGACTTCACTTTCAAAGCCCCAGACCTTGTCAAGAAGCTCACAGCGGCTTACAGCCCTGTTTCTGTTAGCTGCTAGGTAATAAAGCAGGGAGAATTCCATTCCCGTAAGCCCGATATCCTTATCATGGCATTTTGCCTTCTTAATATTATGATCAATAACAATATCGGAGACTTCTAAAACTTCACTGATTCCTGTCTGAGCTTTATCCAGTTCAATCCTTCTGAAAATGCTTCTGATTCTTGCAATAAGCTCCATAGGGCTGAAGGGCTTTGTCAAATAATCGTCACATCCAAGGGTCAATCCGGCAATCTTATCCAGCTCGGTGTCCTTGGCTGATACTATAATAATCGGAACACTGCTTATTTGCCGTACCTGGGAGCATAGAGAGTACCCGTCTACTCCCGGCATCATTATATCTATTACAAGCATGTCAGCGGGTTTGACATAAAAAGCGTCAAGTATGGATTGCCCGTCGTTGAATGTTTCGGCCTCAAAACCTTCCTTTATAAGAAAGGATTTTATTATATTACAGATATTAACCTCATCATCAGCTATGTATATCAGCTTTTTATCCATATTCTAAACACTCCTCAGCTAAATTTTATCATGAAATACGCTTAATTACATTCAAAAAAAACTGTTGCCTAGATTTTGCCACAGTTTTGCGGAGATTTTATAAATTTATATGTATAGAATATAGGTGTGGTTAAAGAACGTTCCGAATTATAAAAATCTAAGTACATATAGAAAAGGAGTAATGCGGTATGCTTGAGAAGATCATCAATAAGAAGCTGACAGTAATTATTCTGGCGGTAATATTTGCAGTTTCCATTGCAACAACAGCTTTCGCAGCAGATCAGACCGGCAGCCGGAAGGCTTTCAATGGAAATAAACCGGCTCGTATGGATTTCTCGAAAATGTCTGAAACAATTAAATCTGCCATTGGCAGTCTTGTAACCGAAGGTACGATCACACAGGAGCAGGCAGATGAAGCAATAAAAGCATATAGTCCCGGTAAGAGAGTAGAGATACCCAAAAAAGGCAATTTAAACAGTGAGATTCTTATCATCAAAAAAGATCAATTGGACGGCCTTGTAACAGCCGGCACCATAACCCAGGCGCAAGCGGACGCAATACGGAAAATAGCGGAACCCAATCCTAACAGATCGTTTAGAGGCATGAAGGACCCCCGCAGTAATCGTATCGATGAGCTGGTAACGGCAGGTACAATAACTCAGTCACAGGCAGACGCAATATGCGAAGCAGTGAGAGCCGCCATGGATTCACTGAAAAAGCAATAGGGAATAGATTTTAAGGGCTTCACAAATGAAGCCCTTAAATTATTTATTTTGATATAAGCCAATATCTAAGGCGCATTTTTATACTATGATTCTGCCACAATTTTGCGGAGATTTTAGATATAAGAAGATATAGAATATAATATAGTAAAAACAAGCAGAAATACAGGAGGTAGGGTCAATGAATCTTGGTACAGCCATCGGCAGCAGGCATGCGTTTAAATTAACCCGGAAGAAGATAATAATCATTGCTGCGATATTTCTTATTGCTGCAGCAGCAATAGGAATTAATTATTTTAAATCAAAAAACTCTAAGAATCCGGTCATGCAGCAAGCAACAGCCATAGCAAGAAAGGGGGACCTCAGTGTTGTTGTCACAGGATCGGGGCCAATCAGTTCCTCTGAAAAGTTTACCTTGACTTCCAATGTCAGCGGGACTCTCACAAATATATATTTCCGGGACGGAGACAAAGTAAAGGCAGGAGATTTGATATTTGAAATAGATGACAAGGATACCCAGCTGCAGATAAAACAGATAAAAAACAGCATTGCACAGGCAGAGCTTACCCGAAACAGCAATATATCGGATCTTGAAGCCGGTAAGGTTACAGCTCCTATTGACGGTGAGATACTTGACCTTCAGGCAAAAGAAGGAGATAACATATCAAATAACGGTACTTTATTAAACATTACAGACAAGTCAAAATTAAAATTGTTGGTTCCGTTTATCAATACATACAGAAACAAGCTTTCCATAGGACAGAAAGTTACAGTTAATGCTTTTGATACCGAACGGGATGAGCTGCACAGGGTGGAGGGAACCATTTCAAACATCAGTACCCCCGGTTACACAACAGGCAGCGGTGCCGAATCATATAATGTCGGCATTATAATTGAAAACAACGGCTCCCTGTCAGAAGGAATGGTTGCAAATGCCTCCATAAACATAGACGGAACCGAGGTATCCAGCAGCGGAAGCAATACGCTGAGTTACTTGAAAAGCATGACTGTAAGGGCCCCTTCGGGAGGAACCGTAAGCAAGCTGTACATAGAAAACGGCCAGAACGTCAAGAAGGGTGATATCCTGGCAGAGCTTGAAAATGAAGACCTGGAGCTTGCTATCAAAACAAATGACCTGAAACTTGAGGATTTGAATACACAGCTGCAGACAGCGGAAGAAAAGCTTCTGGACCATAAGATATACGCACCCTTTGACGGAACCTTGACCCTGAATGATATTAAGCAGGGCAACAGCATTAAACAGGGGGATACTCTGGGAAGTGTTGCTAACTATGACATTATGGAGTTCAGCATAGATGTTGACGAGCTTGACATAGCCAAGATCAAGGAGGGGCAGAATGTCAAGGTCACAATCGATGCTCTTCCCGAGACCAGTGCTGCTCCTCTCAAGGGAATCGTATCAAAAGTTGCAGTAGAGGGCAGTTCGTCAAACGGAGTATCAATCTATCCGGTAACAATTAAAATAGAGAAAAATGAAGCATTGAAGGGCAGCATGAGTGCAAACGGGGAAATTATTGTGAATGAAAAAAAAGACGTTCTATATGTACCGGTTGATGCTATACAAAAGAGAAACGGCAAGAGCTATGTAAGTGTAGTACCCGGGGCAGGCGCAGCAGGTAAAGCTTTCAGGAACCGGAATTCAGACGTGAACAGCACAGAAGTTAAAGAAAACACAAAGCAGAACATTGAGCAAAAAATTGAAATGAGAGAGGTCAAGACTGGAATAAGCACTGCGGAATATATAGAAATAGTCAGCGGATTGAAAGAAGGGGAAGCAGTAATCGTAACCTCCCAAAGCTTCAACAGCAATAATCGCAGAGGACAAGAAGTGATGTTCATGAGCGGTCCTCCTGCAGGCGGACCTCCTTCAGGAGGCGGGAATGTCAGAATCAGAAGAAATTAGGAGGAGCAGCGATGATAGAAATTCGCAATATGAGTAAAATCTATCAGATCGGAAATGTAGCGGTAACGGCATTGGATAATATAAGCCTGAGCATTAAACAGCACGAATTTGTTTCGATAGTAGGGCCTTCAGGGTCAGGAAAATCCACTCTGATGAATATGATCGGCTGCCTTGATGTGCCTACCTCCGGAGAATACAGCCTGGACGGAATGGAAGTAAGCGGTCTTACCGATGACCAGCTTGCATTCATACGGAATCATAAGATAGGCTTTGTTTTTCAAGGTTTTAATCTCATACAAAAGCTTAATGCCTTGGAAAATGTTGAGCTTCCCTTGATATATCAAGGGATACCTACAAAAGAACGGTATGAAAGGTCGGTGGAGGCATTGAAGCTGGTAGGCCTCGAAGATCGTATACATCACAGACCTTCGGAACTTTCCGGGGGACAGCAGCAGCGTGTCGCAATAGCAAGGGCACTGGTCGGCAATCCTCAAATTATTTTGGCAGACGAGCCAACAGGAAATCTGGATTCAAAATCAGGCAAAGACATAATGAATATGCTTAAAGAGCTGCATAAAAAAGGAAGCACGATTGTATTAATAACCCATGACAATGATATTGCAATGATGGCTGAGAGAATTGTCCGGATCCAGGACGGGAAAATAAACGATGACAGGATGGTGGGATAGGGATGAGTTTTATTCAGGCATACAAAATGGCTGTAAAGAGCATCAAAAGCAACAAGGTCCGATCTTTCCTCACCATGCTGGGCGTAATAATCGGCGTGTCCTCTGTTATCGCGGCAGTAGGCTTTGCCCAGGGCAGCACCAAAAGCATAACTGACACCATATCCAGTATGGGAACCAATCTGATACAAGTAAGTATAATGGGAAGAAACAGCAACAGAAATGTCACATACAGCCAGATAAAAGAGTTCTCGGAAGAAAACAGTGATTATATCGCAGCAGTGGCACCCCAGTCCAACTCTTCAGCTACGGTGAAATACGGCACAAATACCAGAAATACAAGCGTTCTTGGAACAAGTCCCGACTATCAGACAATTAGAAGTGTTCATGCGCAGCAGGGGCGGTTCCTCATTCATAGTGACCTTGATATCATGCAGAAGGTTGCTGTAATAGGAACTGCAGTAGTCAATGACATATTTGAAGGAACAAACCCTCTTGGGGAAAAAATAAAAATAAACGGACAGCTGTTCACTGTTGTTGGCGTATTGGAAGAGAAGGACGGAGGACAGGATCAGGGAGCTGACGACATCGTTATAATACCGGTCACAGTGGCACAGAGGCTGTTCAGGTCAGGGGCCATCAGGAATTTTTCAATCCAGGCAACCAGCCCGGGCACAGTGGAAATTGCAATGGCAAAACTGGAGGAATTCCTTTCAAAAACCTACAAGAATTCTGATGCTTTCAGGGTCTTCAACCAGGCAGAGATGCTGGAGAACCTTGACAGCATGACAGGAACCATGACAGCAGTACTGGCGGGGATTGCCGCTATCTCACTTATAGTAGGCGGTATAGGCATAATGAATATAATGCTTGTATCTGTAACGGAGAGAACAAGGGAGATAGGCATACGAAAGGCTATAGGTGCAAAAAGAAAAAACATACTTGTTCAATTCCTGATTGAAGCGATAATTCTTACCGGATTCGGCGGAGTCCTGGGTGTTGCCATAGGGATATCCATAATACATTTTATCATCGGCGGATTCGATCTTGTGCCGGAAGTGTATTCGATACCATGGATCCTGATTTCCTTCGGGATTTCCCTGGGAGTAGGCGTTGCCTTCGGATTGTTTCCCGCATATAAAGCAGCCAGCCTCAATCCTATAGAAGCTTTAAGATCGGAATAACAGGAGGAGAAAGATGAGAAGAAAATTTCCGATATTATCTGTCATACTTTGCATTACATTATTGTTAAACTTCATAACGGCTTTCGCCGATGCAACGGAGGACGGGCTGTTAACCCTGGAGGAAGCCAAAGCACTGGCGCTTAAAAATGACATTCATTATCACTATCAGGATAAGTATATTCAGGATGCAAAAGACAAGTATGCAGAACTGAGCGAAGATAACTCAAAAGGCTCCAGAAGAGGAAGCAATATAGCACAAAAAGAAGCAGCACGCATCTCCGGGAAAATTCAGCTTGAAAACGCATATTCCAATATCCGCAAAGCGATTTTGACAAAGGCGGATATGAAAAGATCATCAGACTCCGATACTGCAAACGCGTTCTATGCAGTAATAGAAGCACAGAATTCACTCGCTATTGCACTGAAGGATTTGGAGCTGAAGAGGGAGGATCAGAAAAAGGCTGAATTCAAATATATATTGAATATTATCTCCAAGAACTCCCTTACACAAGCAGAGGAGGCATGCAGAAACTCAGAGGCAGCGTATAATAAGGCAGCCCTTGAGCTTGAAAGCTGCATATCAAAGCTTTGCAAGAGCATAGGTGAAGAATTGGATATGTCAAAGGTCAAGTTGGATACCACACTTAGTATCCCTGATATAAAAAGCATTGATCTTGAAAAAATAAAGGAAGACAATCTTAAAAATAATCTAAGCTATTTTTCTGCCCGGGAACAGTATAAGCTGGCCGAATACGAACTGGCGCTGACTGAAGAAAAATATGATGATTACTATGATGAACTGAAAAGAGGTTCCTCAAATGTCAGGGAAGAGTTTGAAAACATGCTCTTAGATGCGCAGAAAAATTTTGAAGATGCGGAGTACAGCTGGAATGAGAAGCTTGAGGCTTTGGAGGAGTCCCTTAGAGACCAGTATGACAGCCTTGAGGACCTTTATGAAAGCTATATGGAACAAAAGGAAGACCTTGATGATATGAAGCTTACCGTAAAGGAAAACAAGACAAAGCATGCTATGGGCATTATAACCAAGGCTGCTCTGGACAGCAGCATCGCAAGTCTGGATAAGCTGGAAAAACAGCTGGTTTCAACAATTATAAAGCTGAACAAGCAGTATATGAATATGATTCAATACAGTATTGATGAATAAATACACTTGAAACTCCGGTGCTCCAAAGGATATGTCAGCGACATCAAATGTCTAGTCATTAAGTACTATCATTCTCAATTGATAAATTATTTCACTCATAAATATTTGAAATTACTATGTACTTTATTTTCATTTGCGATTGACAACTGCTAATAAATGTAATATTATAATATCAGAGAAATAAATACCTGAATAGAACAGGCGGATTGAATTCAATTTAGCCGGGCTAGAATTTAGCAGCAGGTAAATCATACTTGTGGGACTATAAAAACAGTCTTGCAGGTATTTTTGTTTTATAGAACCGACAATTTTCTGTTAAATGCAGTATTGATTTTTTAATAGATGTGGGTCATTAAATGAATTGGGGGAAGTAACTATTGAATGATCTGATAAGCAGAATCACCGATCTATTTATTATAAAATTTATTAAAAACACCACGCCGGAGAAAAAAGCAACAGATCCGGCAATAAGGCGCAAATATGCTTACTTGGAGGCATATGTCAGTATTGTCGGCAATCTGCTGCTGGCCGCCATCAAGGTTGTACTTGGATTATTCCTTAACAGTATTTCCCTGCTTGCCGATGCTGCACATACTGCAGCAGACGTATTGACCTCAATAGTCGTCCTTCTCGGATTCAAGCTGTCAAGCTCACCGGCAGATGAAAAGCATCCATTTGGGCATGGCAGAATTGAACTGATTGCAACCTTGGTAATTTCTGCAATGCTTTTTCTTGTCGGTTTTGAATTTGCAAAATCTTCTTATGGACGTTTAATATCAAACACTCCGGTCAAAGGGAGCTATACTATAGCATTAATAATGATACTTGGAGCCGTAATCAAAGAATGGATGGCCAGATTCTCAATAGACCTTGGCAACAGAACCTCTTCATCAACCCTTATTGCAGATGCATGGCACCATAGGACCGACAGTATAGCCTCAATATTGGTGGCTGTTGCAATAATAGCTTCGGAATTTGGTTATTATAAAGTGGATGCCATATTCGGCCTTATTGTCTCTGCGCTGATAATCTATACAGGGTATAGTATTTCAAAAGAATCTGTTTCACAAATCATCGGGGAAACACCGGCAGAAGAAGAGCTCAATGATATTGAAAATATAGCATTGACTGTATCAGGAGTACACAGCATCCATAAGGTAAATGTGCACAGTTATGGCTGCCATAAGGAAATATCCCTGCATGTACAGGTAGATAATGATATGTCCCTGGTTATGGCTCATGATATTTCCGAGCAGGTGGAAAGAATAATAGAAGCAAATATGAACTGCAAGGCCACTGTCCATATAGAACCCTTGGAGGAGATTTTTTAACAGTGCTCTCCATAGAATACCCCGGTAGAAGGGGAGGTTTAATTATACAATTGATTTTAAATACTCAATGCATTGCAATTGATAATCATTTTCATTTTCTAATTGACTGAATTTGGGGCAGTAACCATGATATATCCTTAGCACATCCTTAATACATCCATGATATATTCATGACATATCCACATAATAACCATAAAATTAAAATAACATATGAAACATACTATAATATTTTTCAGTAACTTATGCAGGCGCGATAAATTTTAAAATATAAGATTTATCGCATTATATTTAAAAAAATCAAACTTACTTGATACATTTTATTGAATTTATAATCTGATTCGTAAGCTTAACAGATAATTCAATAATTTTTCTCACATTTTTTGCTTAAAACTCCCAAGAGTATTGATAATGCTGATGTTGCAAAAAACCATCAAAAAAACGACGCGTTTAAATCGCTTTAGAGCGATTTTTTTTGATGGCCTAATATAATTAGACCTCGTGAATTTATTCAATAGAATACGCAGCCGGTATCAGGACGGCTTTAACCGGATCCGTAAGGCCAATTGCAGAATTATACGGATAAAGTTTTTTTAATTTAATCACGATAAGTTAATCAAGGTAAGTTAATAAAGGCAAGTTAATCAAGATAAGTTAATTAAAACGATAAGTTGATTAAAAAGATAGATTAATTAAGAAAGGTAAATTATAAGAAATCTCGAAATAGAAAATTATTGGGCATTTAATGTTAAAGATGATTAAAAGTTACAGTGACAAACAATATTTTAGCAATTTATTGAACTTAATAATAAATTTATCAGAAAAAGAGGATTTTGCCTCTTCCGTGTCGAATATTTCAATTGCGCTAAATAATCATTTCGCGCAATTAAGCTCAAAAAATCAAAAAGGGGATATGTAATATGATTAAACTTCCTGATATCGCAGTTGAATTTCTTGAATACATGGAAACCATCCGCGGTAAATCAAAAAATACTATCACCGCTTATAGTTATGACCTTGCTCTCTTTTTCAAATTTATAAAAATGAAACGCGGTTATGTGGCAACTGATATGGACATTGATGAAATTCCTGTTGATGATGTAGATATGTATATAATCAACAATATAAGCCTTGCCGACTTATATTCCTTCCTCTCCTTCGCGGCTAACCAGAGAGATAATAAAAACTATGCCCGGGCCAGAAAAGTTGCATGTATAAGATCATTCTTCAAATATCTTCATAAAATGAAAATGATCAAAGAAAATCCAAGTATAGAATTAGAATCACCGAAAATCAACTCCAGGCACCCTATCTACCTCACCCTTGAGGAAAGCAAGCAGCTTCTTGCTTCTATAGATGGTGAAAACAAAGAAAGAGATTATGCTATAATTACTCTCTTCCTAAACTGCGGACTGCGTCTTTCAGAACTGATAAGCATAGATATAAACAAAATCAACAATGACATACTGACTGTAATCGGAAAAGGCAGCAAAGAACGGACTGTATATCTGAACAAGGCATGCATAGATGCAATAAACAATTACTTAAAGGTTCGTCCTGTTGACGATGTTGAAGATAAGAATGCATTGTTCTTAAGCGAAAGAAAGCGCAGAATCAGCAAAAGGACCGTACAATACCTTGTGAAAAAATATATCGGTATTTCCAACCTCGATATGGAGAAATACTCCCCTCATAAACTGAGACATACTGCTGCCACTCTAATGTATAAGTACGGAAAAGTCGATATCAGGTCTCTTCAGCAGATTCTTGGACACGAAAACATCTCAACAACACAGATTTATACGCATCTGGATGATGAAACTCTGAGGAACGCAGTAAATGCCAATCCCCTTGCCGAAGAGAAAAAATAAATCTAAGAAATGATTAACATAAATATTTTTATGTTAATCATTTCTTTCTTTTTCACTGTAATCAACTATATAGTCCTTTTCATATTTCCATTTTTCCAGATCTTCCGTATCCAGCTCAGCATTTTCATCTTCTATTATCTCATCTATCTCAATGCTGGTGTAATCAGCGGCCTTATCTATGCAAGCGCAGCAATTGTCGCAGATTTTATTGGGGTCAAGGTCACATATGTTACATTCTCCGCAATCGGTACATTCTCTGTCCATTAAGACACACTCTTTCTTGTAACCCATATAACTTCCTCCTAAATTTATATGTCAATTCTATTTTACAATGTATAGACACTAAAATGCAATCCGGCCGTAAACTTTGATAATTCTTCAATTATCTATTCAGAGAAGGATATATTATGCCGATATTATATTTATAATAATGCAAAAATATGTCCTTTTTCTCCAATCGAAAAGCTATCTGCTGATATGTATAAGCTTGCTTTATATTTGTATAAGAAGGTGGTGTTAATATTGATTAATATTTCTACTAATATCTTTGTTTTTACAGCTTATATTTTCTTACTGGTAATTGAGTTTATTTTTATGAAAGTACTTGACGTTAATTTCAGCACTCCTTGGCTTATTACCACATTAATATATATTATGTTCATAATATACCAGATTCTGTACAGAGTTAATGAGCAGATAGAAAAAGGCAGGATAAAGGAGATTCTGTATTGTATCATCGACACTATTAACGGGATACCACTGGTCAATAAGGATAATAAAATAATCATACAATGGGATGTAATTTTTAAAAAACTGATTGACAAAAAAGAATACTTCCTATATGACAATATCATTAAAATAAAAACAAAAAACATTGACCGATATGTTAACCAGTATCCCTCCCTCCTATTTAACAGTTCCATGGATATGCTGGAAAGAAAAAGCAAGATAGATACCAAATCTATTGTTAAAGGAAAAGAATCCGGCTTGGATGATATATCAAAGGGATTGGATATAGACGAAGATATGAAAAAAATATTGTTTGTCAAATATCTGAGCAATAATAAAATGACATTGGCGAATTTTGATTCTTCCATTTACTTCGACATTGTGGTAAATGATGAATATGAGCCCCCTGAATATGAAAAATTCGGTATCCAGCCTGATGACAGATATGATGGTTTTTCATTGGTTGCTTATCATAAGGATAAGAAGTACATCCTGGTTCCAAGGATAATGCTATTTGGTAAAAGAATAGACAAGGAAAAGTGGCTGTATCGAAATATAGACAGAATCATAAAATGCGCCGAAAATATAGCTGCAGGTATAGAGGATTACTTAATAATTGTAGATGAGCTGAGTTTAAAAGATTTAACAACTGATTACTATGGTGAAGATGCCGAAGTAATACCGCCTTTCTTTTTTGAACGCTTAGACAATAATATCCTGGTATTTTCCGGAATAGTAAAAGGCAAAGAAGTATCAAGGGCTTACTGTACACTGGAAACAAGTCATAACGGCTTTGAAATCAAGATGCAAAAATATGAGTTGATTATTGATGGTATCAGCGAAGTTGTGGAAGAAGAAAAAACCATCGCCATAGGTAATGCATATCAACCTATTGTTGCCCTAATGGAGAAAATGCCGACAATATCCAACAATATAAAATTGGCTATATTAAAAAAGGATATTGAAGACCTTGTAATTAAATAATAAATATTCTATTTGAAGCTTGGGAAATATAAAAGTTCTCCAGGCTTTAAATTTGCGTTCTGCAAATTGTTGATCTCCATAACCCTGGAAATATATTCCCTTATATCCATGCCTCCCTTATGCTTCTGTGACATGTTCCACAGAGTATCTCCTTCTTCTACGTATTCAGGAATCATCAGAACATCCTGATTCTCTCTGGCACTTACTGCCAGTGTAAAAAGCGAGGACATTGCAAATATCATTATAATGCCGATAGAGACTATAAACCTCGATTTGCTCCTGATAACAAACCTTTTCATATAATTACCTCCATTGCGAACATTTGTTCTTTTCTCCATTATATGCGAACATATGTGCTATGTCAAGAAAAAAATTAAAAATTTACGAACGTATGTTTGAAATTTATAACTTGTTATGTTATAATGATAGAAGAAATTATTGGGAATTATATTTATATTGGAGAGTAATATGAATATTGATGATTTAAGTAAAAAGCAATTTGAAGTCTTGAACTTCATAAAAAAGGAGATCAATAAGAAAGGTTATCCCCCTTCTGTCAGGGAGATATGTGATGCCGTGAAGCTGAAATCCACTTCTACCGTTCACGGCCACCTGGAGAGGCTTGAAAGAAAGGGATATATCCGAAGAGACCCGACAAAGCCTCGTGCCATTGAAGTCCTCGATAGCAGCAGTTCTGTAGTTACAAAAAAGGAAATGGTAGAGCTGCCTGTTGTCGGTAAGGTTACAGCAGGCCTTCCCATACTTGCCGAAGAAAATATCGAAGATACATTTCCGGTACCTATAGATTTTGTCGGAAACAATGAAGCTTTTATGCTGATTGTAAAGGGTGACAGCATGATAAACGCCGGTATATTTGACGGCGATTATGTAATTGTAAGGAAGCAGTCAATCGCCAAGAACGGTGATATTGTAGTGGCTTTGTTAAATGATGAAGCTACGGTTAAGACCTTTTATAAAGAAAAGGATTATTTCAGGCTGCAGCCGGAGAATCCCTACCTCATGCCGATAATAGCCAAGGAGCTTTCCATCCTGGGGAAAGTCATAGGAGTATTCAGATCAATAAGATAAAAATAATCCGATAACCGCTGTATATACTCTAATAGGTTATCGGATCTGTATTTTTTGTATCTATTTCTTCCGGACAGGAATCCAGACTTCACTGTAAGCATAATCTTTCTTCTGTTTATCCATTTTAGTAAATGAAAAGGAAGGAGCATTGATTACTTCGTAATCCGACGAAGGAAGCCATTCTGAATATATCCTTGCCATTGTATCCTGCAGCGTGGAAGGAAACGGTCCTTCATTAGGAAATATGGCCCATGTGCAGGCTTCGACGGTTACTTTTTCCAATAGGTCACTTACTTGATTTTCAGTGGTTAAGATACCTATCAAGTGAGTTAATTCTCCTTCTTCTCTTAAGAAATTAGCATCAGCATCATAAGAAGCATTGACAATTTCATAAGGCTCCATATTTTGAAGAGAATGCATTTCTTTTTTTTGTTCCTCTGTAATGCTTTCTGCAAGCTTTACAATTTCTTTGTTGATACCTTCAAATTGCATAGGAACACGTTTACTTACACCGACTAAATTAAACGCCGGTTTATCCTCAATTCTATATTCCATGTTTATTCCTCCCTTGACTGTTATTATGAATGAAAGCTTGGGATACGATTTGATTATGCCTTTTTTCACTACTTCTGAAGGCAAAAATCCGCTCCATTTCTTAAATGCCCGGGTAAAGCCGTCCATTGACTGATAACCATACTTAAAAGCAACATCCGTTACCTTTTCTCCATTCAATAAATCCTTATTTGCTTCCGACAGCTTTCTGTTCTTGATATATTCGTTAAGAGTCAAACCAGAAAGATAGAAGAATATCTTCCTGAAGTGATAGTCAGAAACCCCGGCATACTCGGAAATTATTTCGGGAGTTATATCATCGGTTAAATGATCTTCAATATAGTCTATAACATGATTTAATCCCTTGAGCATTTTCTCCCTCCCTTTCATATCAACATAATATCAAAGTAAGCATGAAGATACTCGACTTTTATAATACAAAAAATATCGAATCGTAACAATTAAACAATTAATCAAGTCCGCCCTTTACTTTGGTGCCTTCTTCCAGTGTCTCATCCGGTGACAGGATTATTTCCTCTCCTTCCATCAAGCCTCTTACCACCTCAACCTGTTCGCTGCCCTCAATCCCCTTTTCGATAGCCCTTAGTTTTGCTACACCGTCTTCATTGACAAAAACATGATCTTTTCCCTGATAGCTGAATACGGCTTTCTCATCAATAATAAGTGTACCTTTGCTGCTTTGCTTTATGATTTTAACTGTCATTTCATATCCCGGCCTCAGCCCTGCTGCTTCATTTTCCAAATTTATTTCAACCCTGACTCTTTTCTGTTCTATTCCAAGAGCGGACATGACGCTTTGAGCTTTAGGGTGTATTTTTCTTATTGTTCCTTTGACACCTTGCATACCAATTTCTTCATCATCAATTATTACGGCTGAACCTACACTTATTCCTGCAATATCCTCAATAAGCACATCGCTTTCAATATAATATCCTTCCGATCCTCCTATTTCAAATAGCTTCATCCCTGGCTGCACAATACTGCCTGTTTTTGCTTCGGCAGTTAATACCAAGCCGTCTATTGGGGCTTTAACAATCATATCTTCGGATTTAAGCTTTAGTTGTTCAATTCTGGCGTTAATTTCGGAAAGCTGAGCTTCATATTGTTTTTTTATGTTCCCCGAAATATCCTTCTCAGCAATTGCCAGATTACTTTTTGCAGTTTCCAGCCCTGCTTCTGCAGCTGCAAGGTTTGTAAGAGAGCTCTTATAAGTGCCGAGGCTTATTGCACCGGCTTCATATAATACCTTATTATTTTCCATTGTCCTTTTTGCTTCTTCATATACAGCTTCCGCAGAGCGCACCTGTGCATTCAGGATACGTATAGCTTCATCATCCGCCGAGGTTTTAGCTTCTGCATATTTTGCCGAAATCCCAAGCTTTTGTGCTTCCAATGCTTTTATCTGCAGATTTATATCGCTGTTATCAATTTTGGCAATAACTTCTCCTTCTTTTACCGGATCACCTTCTTTTTTTAGTACTTGTATTACTCTTCCGGATACTGCAGAATACACGGCTGTTTCTTGCTCGAGCATCAGGCTTCCGGTTTCTTCAACATATTCTTCGATATCGCCTCTGGTGACCTTTGCTAATTCCACAGTTACTGCCGGACTTCCCATCTTGACTTTCAAGCCTGCTGCAATTGCTGTTAATAAGATTACACCTGTCCAGATGACTTTTTTCTTCAATTTTTATACCCCCTATGATATACGGCTTTTTAACGCATCAATGAAGTTCAGATTATATATTCTTCTTAATGCAGCGAGCTGTGCAATTATTGCAAAGATAATTGTTGCTGCAGCTGCCTGTATAAAAAATCTTGGTGAAAAGATAACCGGGAAAGTTATCATTTCCGAACTGAAGGAATCAGCCATACCGTTAATCATACCTGCTCCCAAAGGGACCCCGACTATTATGGCTATTAAAGCCATGATAAGATTTTCCTTGCTGAGCATACTATATATGTCTTTTTTCTCAAAGCCCATTATCCGCAGTGATGCAAATTCCATTTTACGTTCGGAAATACTAATAATGGTTGCATTATATATCAAGGCGAAACCCAGTATTCCACCAAACAACATATACATCCATATTGCAAGATTCATGGTATCAAGATACTCCACAAAAGATTGCTTCATATCATCAACAGAGCTTATCGTAGTAATATTTTTAACATCCTTTAGCTTTTCCTTCAGATTATCCTTAGAGGCAACTGATACTCCTGTAATCATCTGCCTTTCTAAAAGCAATGTCCTCATTTCTTCAATATTCATATAGGCATTAGCCCCCAAATATTGCTTTACTATACCCGCTACTTTCAGAGGTACATCCTTCTTCCCCGGCAAAAAGCTTTTCACAATTATTGACTCACCTTCTCGTACATTAAGTGATTTTGCTATAGCTTCAGTTATAAAAATTCCTTTATCCGGCAATTTGACATCATTACTTTCCTTATCCACAAATTTGTAAAATGCTGTCTCCTGCGGTATGCCGATTATTGCGACAGTATTTTTCCTCCAGCCGTTTGCAAGCTCAAAAGGATACTCAATCCTTGGCTCAATTCTATCCGCCTTGATCAGATGGCTTAAATCCGTTATTTTTCCTTCAGAAAGAGGACGTGCAAAATTTATTGTATAATCCATTTTCTGATATTCTCCATATTGAAGCTCAAACATTGATACCATAGTATTCATCATATACAATGGAACAACATTAATGCCATAAGCCAAGGCCAAACCCAGAACCAGGAATGAAAATCTTTTCTTGTTTCTAAATATATTTCGTACAACCATTTTCCAGCTGAAAGGGACACGCCTCCAAAGTATGGTTAGTCTTTCCAGAATAATACGCTTGCCTGATTTCGGAGCTTCAGGCCGCATAGAGTCAGCCGGCATTATTTTTATTACACCTCTGGCACCAAAGAGTCCCGAACCAATGCAAAACAAGCTGGTCAGCACTATGGCATTCAATATATAACTGTATTGTACTTTAATACCTGAAAGAGGTATATTAAAATAAGATACAAATACTTCGCTCATAGGCTTTGATAAAAGAACTCCCCCTGTAATTCCTGCAGCAGAACCTGCAAGTCCAATTG
>Ga0208695_1000310_pt1 | contig 58000 bp, 52 predicted proteins | sample AD_UKC111_MetaG_FD_184449 | JGI IMG/M metagenome (GOLD analysis project Ga0208695, IMG submission 184449) | Active sludge microbial communities of municipal wastewater-treating anaerobic digesters from Hong Kong - AD_UKC111_MetaG (SPAdes)... | ecosystem: Engineered > Bioreactor > Anaerobic >... | reverse complement strand
TCGCAGTATTCCGAATTTCTTTGTCAATGTGCTGTGTGGCTTGATTGCCTATTGCCACAAACCAACCAAACCATCCCTGGGATTGGACAGGTGTCTGCCCTTGCCCGCTTAACCCGAATTCACGTTAAGTTAATTGACCCGTCGAGGGTAAATTGCACACCCTCCTCCTCTAGTAAGGTGCGCTGGATTATGCTGCCAAACCCTATACCACGGGGACTAATTCTTCCCTTTGCATTGATCACGCGTTGCCAGGGAACATCCGATCCTTCTGGCAGCGCGGCAAGGGCAAAGCCAATCATTTGAGCTGAGCAGCCCCCAACCAGGTGTGCAATTTGGCCATAGGTTGCCACCCGGCCGGGTGGAATCTGGCGAATCACAGCGTAAATGCGATCATACAGTTTAGGGCCGTTATGGTTATTACCTTCCAAAAAAGCCTCGCTTTCAATTGCTACCCGTCCATTATATCGAAGAAACCGCCCGGATTTCTCCGAGCGGGTGTTTTTTACGATATTACTTTATCATTCACCAGGCACATTAATCGCTCATTTGGAGCCAAAGCCTGTCTCGCTTGTTCCCTCAAAATATTAACGCCGGCAAAAAATTCGCGCATCATCACCACCATCAAATATCCGCGGTCTGGCGAAATACGCAAAAGATCTTTGGTGCTGGTTTTTGAAAATGCGCCCATTAAGCGCATGAAAAGCATTTCCACCCATAGGCTATGTTCAACGGCTTGATTGAAGTCCTGTTTAAATTGCTGTTTGTTCAGCTTGAGGTCAAACAGCTCCATCATGAAGCGGTACTGCATTTGTTGGCGCTTCGCAAATTTTCGGGTTGCCGCAATCCCCATTCGGCCCGAGTTTACCATGCGGTCGTAATCGCTAAGGGAGAATGTATTGACATAAAGCGAGCCGTCCAGGTAGCTGAATGATCCGGATCCGATACCCACATATTCTTCGTACGCAACGATGTATTCGTCGATCATAGAGATATCTTTGCGGGCGTATGTCCAGGCCGACATAGGTCTGTAAACCTGTCCCAATTCCTCGTTCACTATTCGATAGAAATCTGGCTCGCGGGAGTAATCGACCTTGCCAATTGCTTTGTCCATCGCAAAAGATACCGAAGGTGAACTCATCAAGGGATAAAAGGTGACCTGGTTTGCGCCTGATTCAATCGTCTTGCGTATGTCTTCGCGCAAAATCTCTTCCGTTTGGCTTGGAAAATTAAAGATCATATCCACGTTGATCGATGGCAGGATACCTACGGCATCCTTGAGCCGCTGTAAGACCTCTTCTCCGGTGCCAAATTTGGACATTCGGCTCATCTGTTTTAACAATGTATTGTCAAAACTTTGTACGCCCACGGATAATCGATCAACTCTCCCTTTGAGTTTATTCAAAATCGCTGGGGTTAAGTGATTGGGGTTGGTTTCGCAGGATACTTCTTTGATACCGAATAATTGCTTGGCCAGGTCAATTGTCTCGACCAGTTCATCCACGAGTATAGTCGGGGTGCCGCCACCAAAATATAGCGATTCAAACTGATAGCCAAGATCAGCGACGATGCGCATTTCCTTGCGTAAATTTCGAAAATAGGTCCGCGCCCGATCCTCCTGGTATAGAAAACGGTTGAAGGAGCAATAGGGACAAAGACTCTCGCAGAATGGTACATGGGCATATAAGACATATTTACGTCCTGCCCGTGGACCAGGCAATTTATCAATATCGGCAGGTTTGAGATCCAGATATTTTCTGGTGACGTTTCGTAATACTGAAGCCAATAATTCTGTGCCAATGATTAACTTTAGATCGGAAAAACTTTTTTTCGTTTGTCCACCGCGGAAATGAATTCCGCTTTTATATAGCTGATCAAGAATGCTCTTATCAATAACTGGTATGCTCTTCAAAGTGCTACCTCGCCGAAGGGACAATGCGGACTATTTTGTATTTCCCAAATACTGAATAATCCAGACCCGATATTCAAAGAAGACTATCATACCACAATTACTCTATAAAAAAATAAGAGATGGTGTATACTGACCTGAAGAAAGCTCTGTCAAGTTTTAGACCCAAATCAATTTAAAGAGGAATATTGAACTATGAAATATCGACATTTGGGAAAAGCAGGTATAAAAGTGAGCGAATTATCGCTTGGTGCCTGGGTAACCTATGGCGGCCAGGTTGGCGAAGAAGTGGCTGAACAATGTATGCGTGCTGCGTATGAAGCCGGCGTTAATTTCTTCGACAATGCCGAAGCATATGCTCGTGGAAATGCTGAAATTGTAATGGGGAATGTCATCAAGAAGACTGGTTGGCGGCGTGAGGATTTGGTCATTTCAACCAAAATATTCTGGGGCGGCGAAGGTCCCAATGATCGCGGATTATCGCACAAGCACATCATAGAGGGCGTCAACAATTCGTTGCGCCGTCTTCAGATGGAATATGTAGATTTGGTTTTCTGTCACCGACCCGATCCTGAAACGCCCATCGAAGAAACCGTCCGTGCAATGGATATTGTCATCAAACAGGGCAAAGCCTTCTACTGGGGCACCTCTGAATGGAATGCTGCTGATATTATGCGCGCTGATAGTTTCGCTCGCCAAAATCACCTCACCCCACCCAGCATGGAACAGCCGCAATACAATATGTTTGTCCGTGAAAACATGGAAAAAGAATTGCTGCCAGTCTTCCGGGAATTGGGGTTTGGTACCACCATCTGGAGCCCGCTGGCCTCAGGCCTTCTGACCGGTAAATACAACGATGGAATTCCTGCAGACAGCCGGATTGCTACCAAGGGCTTTGAGTGGCTTAAAGACACGGTGCTTAATCCTGAGAAGATTGCGAAAGTCCGGTTGCTTCAACCCATTGCTGCCGATTTGGGCGGTACGATTGCTCAGATGGCTCTGGCCTGGTGTTTGAAGAATCCCAATGTAAGCACCGTCATCACTGGCGCCAGCAAAGCAAGCCAGGTGCATGAGAATATGAAAGCTCTGGAACTGGTCGACAAGCTGACAGAAGATGTCATGGCGAAGATTGAAGAGATTTTGGGCAATCAGCCTAAATAAGCTTTTTATACTATACGATGCAGACACCCTGGACGTGAATGGCCCAGGGTGTTTTCTAATGCGCTCCGCTAACCTTTTTGGGTTGAAGGTTTCTTTGCTCCTGAATCAATGCCCACAGGCTCAGTGAAAAAGCCACGCTGATCCAGGCGACCAATAACAAGGCAGTCTCCTGAAACCCGGCTACCTCAGCCTGGTACGGCCCTGTCAAACCAGCAACAAAGGCGCGTCGTGTACCGATCATCCAAAGTGCGCTAACAAGCGAAATACCAATCATTTGTCCAAGTGTTCGGCTAATTGACAACATGCCGGAAACCACCCCCAATCGACCCCGTGGCGCAGCACCCATCACCACACTATTGTTCGGCGATTGGAAAATGCCCATCCCAATCCCAATGGGCAATGCCCGCAATGCAAACTCAAACAAGGAGGTGTCTTTATGAATTCCTGAAACTGACCAGTAACCGATGATCAAAACAAACAAGCCCAGCGTTGTCAATTTCCGTGATCCAATCCGGTCGGAGAGCGCGCCGGAGATGGGTGCAAAGATGCCGATCGCTGCCGGATTGACAGCCATAAGCAGGCCGGCTGTGCGCGGAGACAGTTCAAGAATATCCTGCAAGAAGAAGGGAAGAAGAAGCACAGTTCCCGCACTGGCAACGAAGGTCATCAGCCCTGTCAGCAAACTGATGCTGAACCAGCCGTTTGAGAACAAACTCAAATCTACCATTGGCTGTGGAACTGACCGTTCCACCTTCAGGAACGCCAACAATCCAACCAAAAACAAGACAAACAAACCAATGATTACCGGTGAACCGTATCCAAGTTCCTGTCCAATGGATAAAGCCAGCAGCAATCCGCCCAAGCTTACTAGAAGCAGCAGTGCGCCCCAGTAATCAAATTGCTGCTTCCCAACAGGTCGGATGGAGGGAACAAAGCGTAATACCATAGGTATCCCGATGATGCCGACCGGAATATTTACAAAAAAAAGCCAATGCCAGGTTAAATTCTCCAGGATAATTCCGCCAATCGAAGGCCCGGCGATGACGCCCAAAGAAACCATCACACCAGTAATTCCTAGCGCTTTACCACGTTCATCTTCTGGGAATGCCTCGGTAACGATTGCCATGCCCAGCCCCATCATCATGGACGCTCCAATCGCTTGAAAGATGCGAAAACCAATCAACTGGCCCACCGAGGCGGAGATACCGCATAAAGCGGACCCGATCGTAAATATTGTGAAACCCGTCAAATAGATTGGTTTTTTTCCGATCATATCAGCAAGCCGGCCCATGCTGACCATTAAAGTGGTTACGGTTAGCAGATAAGCAAGCACCACCCACTCAACAATCGCCAGCGGTTGATTTAATTCTTTGACGAGCGTAGGGAGCGCGATGTTGACAATGCTTCCGTCAATCGTCGCAAGAAAGATCCCCATGGCTACTGCAGCCATAACAAACCACTTCTTGCTGTAATCGATTTGATCTGGCATATTCTTACGATGCTCTCCGGTTTTGGATCATATTAAGTGCCCAATTGTAGCATAATTCCACTGCGCCCTAGTGATCCAGTAGACTGGATGAGGGATGCCGGCTAAGGCGGTAGTGCTATAATCATCCTGAAGGAGATGTTATGAAAATCTTATCCCCCGACCAAGATGCTGTTTTGCAGCGCGAGCGCGCATTTCTTAACGATTTACGGGTAAAGTTGGCTGATCTCAAAGCCGCCAAGGATGACCTGGACACTCTGGGACAATCCATTCGGCAATTGGACGATTTGTTTTTACTCGTAATTGTTGGGGAGTTTAACTCAGGAAAAAGTGCATTCATAAACGCGTTGTTGGGGCAAAAATTACTAAAGGAAGGCGTAACACCAACCACTTCTCAGATAAACATCTTGCGATTTGGCGATAAAGCAGAACAAAGCCTTATAGAGCAAGACCATCAAGTCATTTTCCTCCCGATCGAACTTTTATCAGAAATTAGCATTGTCGACACACCAGGAACGAACGCGGTGATCCGTGAGCACGAGGAACTCACCACACATTTTGTTCCTCGGGCTGATCTTGTTCTGTTTATCACCTCTGCAGACCGCCCCTTCACAGAAAGCGAACGCACCTTCCTGGAACGCATACGAAACTGGGGAAAGAAAGTTATCCTTGTTCTCAATAAAGTCGATCTTTTCCAGGATGAAGATGAGTTGACACAGGTGGTCAAATTCTTAGAAGAAAATGCAATAGCTCTCCTGGGCATCAAGCCTGAAATCTTTCCGGTGAGTTCCCGCATGGCATTGCGCGCCAAAAATGGTGAGCCGCAGCTTTGGGAGTCCAGCCGCTTTGGAGCACTTGAAGCATACATACAAGCATCATTGGATCAAGCCAGCCAGGTGAAGCTGAAATTCACAAATCCATTAGGGGTCGCAATTCACCTTGTCGACAAATACTACGCCGAGAATGAAGCCCAGCGCCAATTGCTTGAAGAAGACCGCAGCATGTTGCAAAACGTTGAAACCCAGCAAGCAGTATATAAAGAAGACATGCATAAAAATTTCGCGTTTCGTATGGCGGACATTGAGAATATTTTCTTCGAAATGGAAAAACGCGGAGATGAATTTTTTGAGGATATTTTCCGACTTGCTCGTGTCCTGGACTTATTGAACAAAGACCGCCTGCAGCAACAATTTGAAACCCAAGTTGTATCAGACGTGCCGCAGCGCGTTGACCGCAAGGTTAATGAGTTGATTGATTGGCTGGTGGATTCGGATTTGCGGCAATGGAAAGCTGTGAACGATTACCTGGCAGATCGCCAGCGTGAATACAAGGATCGGATTATCGGGAAAGGCGCCAGCGATCGCTTCACATACGACCGCGAAAGGCTGCTGGACGCGTTGGGTCGAGAGGCAAACCGGGTTGTTGATACATATGACAAGCGTGCAGAATCCTCCGAGATGGCTGACGGTGCCAAGAATGCCGTAGCAGCATCCGTGGCGGTTGAGGTCGGTGCGGTTGGGCTGGGCGCTCTGATCACGGCTTTAGCCACAACCATGGCAGCAGATGTCACAGGGATTGTGGCTGCCAGTGTGATTGCGGCATTGGGTTTGTTCATCATTCCTGCACGCAGGCGCCAGGCAAAAAACGAACTACATGACAAGCTGGCGAAGTTGCGCCTGGATTTAATCCAATCGTTGCGAGTGGAGTTTGAAAAGGAAATTGAACGCAGCCTGCAACGTATGTCAGATGCCATTGCACCCTACACCCGATTTGTTCGCGCTGAAACCTCACGGTCAGACGAGATTCAACAAGAATTAAAAGCTGCTCGTCTGGAACTCGAAAATCTGCGATCAATTATCGCGAACTGGTAGCGAGAATCAGCGACTTTCCTAATCGAACAGACTGTCTTCTGAAAGTCGTTTTGTCGCCTGATTCGCATGTTCGTCACTTTGCTTAGGTCGGTTGGATTTAAAACACCGATCTAAAATGCTCCCGTGAGTACGCTCCCCCACTCGCACGATCTCCAGGGAATTATTGCCCTAAAAAAACAGCGGCGATCAGCCGCTGTTCCCTTACATCACTCACCAAGAACTTCCTTGTCTTTCTTGGCCTGCTTTCCGCGTTCTTCGGTATTTAAAATGCGCTTTCGAATGCGGAAATTTGCTGGAGTGACTTCCAGCAATTCATCCTCAGCCAAAAACTCAAGCGCTTCATCGAGACTGAGAACACGCGGCGGCGTAAGGCGAATTTCTATATCTTTATTTGAAGAACGCATATTCGTCAGGTGCTTTTTCTTGCACACGTTCACGATCAAATCCATCGGCCGCGGTGTTTCGCCCACCACCATGCCTTCATAGACGTCGACGCCTGGGCCATAAAATAGTGTTGCCCGTTCTTCAGCATTCTTGAGACCATAGGTGACCGTAGTTCCGGTCTCCCAAGCAACAACAGAGGATGTGGTCCGCGTAGTAATCGGTCCAGCTACCGGTCCATACTCATAAAACAGGGTATTGATCACACCCATTCCACGCGTAGCGGTCAAAAATTGGTAGCGAAAACCGAGCAATCCACGGGTCGGCACAATGTAGTGAAGGTGGACGGTATTGTCAGGGTTGTTCGCCATTCCCAGCATTTTTCCGCGCCGCCCACCCAGCATCTCCACAACCGCTCCCATGGTTTCGGCACTTGTGTCAATGTGGACTTCCTCGTAAGGCTCAAGAATCTCCCCGTTTTCGCCCGTTCGGAAGATCGCTTCAGGGCGAGAAACCTGGAATTCATAACCTTCACGGCGCATAGTTTCGATCAGGATGGCCAGGTGCAGCTCGCCGCGGCCCGACACGTTGAAAACGTCGGGCGATTCCGTCTCTTCAACCCGCAAAGAAACGTTGTGCCGCAATTCCTCAAACAAGCGCTCCCGCAATTTACGTGAGGTGCTCCATTTACCCTCTCGACCAGTAAATGGCGAAGTGTTTACCCCAAAGGTCATTCGAACAGTCGGTTGTTCAACCTGAATTGGAGGAAGTGCAATGGGATTTTGTGGATCAGCGAGCGTCTCGCCAATTGCAATGCCCTCTAACCCGGCCAGTTCAACGATGTCACCGGCTTTGGCCTGCTCCACTTCAACTTTTTCCAATCCCTGGAATTCCGACAAATACCTGGCGCGTTCAGGGACAATCTGGCCGTCAACCATAATTCGGGCAAGCGATTGGCCAGCAGAAATTTTTCCTGCATAGATCCGGCCAACCGCAGTTGTGCCGCGGTAATCATCATAACCAAAGTTCGTAACCAGCATTTGAAATGGAGCTTCTAAATCCACTTTAGGCGCCGGGATATATTTCAATATTGCCTGAAACAAGGGTTGCAGGTCCGGGCCCATTTCCTGTCCAAAGCCAGCCTGTTGAGTAATTGCGTTTGCATATACTACCGGGAAATCGGCCTGTTCTTCTGATGCACCCAGTTCAATGAACAGGTCAAAAGTATCATTCAAGGTTCGATCCGGCTCAGCATCCTTACGATCCATTTTGTTGATCACAACAATGACGCGGTGACCAACCTCAAGCGCTTTCTTAAGGACAAAACGAGTCTGCGGCATGGGGCCTTCAGCAGCGTCTACCAACAACAATACACCATCGACCATGTTCATCACTCGTTCCACTTCGCCACCAAAGTCAGCGTGGCCTGGTGTATCAACAATGTTGATCTTTACCAACTTACCCGAGTCTGGGTCAGGTATGACAACTGCGGTGTTCTTCGCCAGAATGGTGATGCCGCGCTCGCGTTCCAGATCATTGGAATCCATCACACGTTCAGCTACTTGTTGATTTTCTCGAAAGACGCGCGCCTGCCGTAATAAACCATCCACCAAAGTGGTTTTTCCATGGTCGACATGTGCAATAATGGCAATATTCCGAAGATCATTTCGTTCTGTAAGCATAAAATACCTGTGCCCTCTTTGCAAACCAGTCAACCTCAACTTTTCCGGTTGACAAGCGTGTAATCATATCAGAGACAGGAACGTTTGAAAAGAGAGCATTTTATGAAATCACTAAAACTTGGTTTAAGTGGCAGTGGCAAAACGGCTCTGGCCTATGTTGGGGTTCTTAATTTCTCGATCAAGCCGGCATCCACCCTTCCTACCTCGCTGGAACAAGCATGGGGGGCCTGGTGTCCGCCGCATATGCGGCGGGCTTTTTTCCAGTTGAAGTGGATGGTGAAGGATTAAGTAACCTGCCTGTGCGCTTAGCAACTCGATCTTCTTCGCGCACTTGCGGATCAGGCTTAGCTGATGCTATTGGTGTAGACCACGTTTCATCAAAAGCAAGTAGGCTCCAAAAACAATCAAGCCTATCGAACCCGTGTTGCCAATGAAACTTAAAGCATTATCAGGATTGCCGCCAATGTATAAACCCCACCCAACCATCGCCAATATGCCTCCTGGAATAAGAGGCCACCACATAAATTTGTGAAATAAAGCCCGATAAATTACTGTCAGCAGGATCCAACCCAATGAGAACCACACAAGCATAATACCCGTTTGAGTAAGAGCATTGGGACCAGCAGTTTCATTCCAGCCAAAATAAACGCCGGCACCAGTGGTCGAGAGTAAAGCCCCCGCCAGAATTAAACCGAGCAATCGCGTATACACCCCTGTAAGCAGCAGTACCAGACCAAATCCTACCGCGATGAATAATACAAAGCTTAATAGACTGAGATCTCCCCAGAAAAAGCTTGAACCAATTGAAAATATTCCGCCCGCTGGGATGAGTGCCCAATGAGCAGTTTTTTCTCCGACAAAATGTGTCACCCCTGCAATCAAGACCCAACCAAAAGAAAAAACCAGAAATGCCACACCTAATTGACGCGACCAGCCAGCATCCTGAAAAGTCGTAAATGCCAGCAAGATTCCAATTGCACCTGTTAATATCAAACTGCCAGGGATAATCATGCTTAATCGTTGTTGGCGGATCATAGACGCAAAAAAAACTGCCCAAATCAATGGCAAAGCCACTGGAATCAACCAGCCAGACCGAATATAGTGTTCGCCAAGGATGATCATTCCGGTGGCAATCAACGCTATTCCAGCAATAGACGCAACACTTCTCCTGGGACGTTTATTAAGCGGAAACTCAACGGATTGCATTTTGACCTCTGAGAACAAAGAATACATGTTCAGGCATTTGCGCGCATGTGCCTAAAGTCACACTTCAATTCCCAATCACTTCATCCCATCAAATAATTTCAAGGAATAATCCCTAAATCCCTTGCCTTTATCACCGCCTGCATGCGATCCTTCGCAGAAAGCTTCGCCAAGATGTTTGTCAGATGGTTTTTGACAGTGCCTTCTGCAATAACCAACTTCTCTGCAATTTCCTTATTCGATAAACCTGTAGATACCAATCTCAGAATTTCGATTTCGCGACTAGACAAAGGATCGATCAATGCTGCATCCGGTTTTGGCATAGGCCGTGAGAGTCGCGAGAATTCTGCCATAATTTTCGCTGTTATGGAGGGTAGCATAAAGTACTCTCCCCGCGATGTCGTGTGAATAGCCTCGAAAAGTTTTTCAGATGAAACATCCTTCAGCAGGTAACCCACAGCACCAGCACGCATTCCTTCAAAGATATCCTCGTCATCGTCGAAGGTCGTTAGCACAATCACCTTACAGTCTGGAAACAATTCGCGCAGCCGCCGGGTAGCCGTAACCCCATCCATGACCGGCATGCGTAAATCCATTAAAACAATATTGGGCCGCAGTTGAGCTGCAAGCCGTAAAGCCTCCTCCCCGTTACTTGCTTCACCCACAACCTCAAAATCAGGTTGGACAGATAGCAACGTTCGCAAACCTTCCCGAAATAGCGATTGATCATCAACTAGCAATATTTTTATCGGATTCATTCAGGCAACCGTATCTCCACAGAAAATCCTTGCCCTTTGGCGGATGAGAATTTTATTTCGCCATTCAGCAAGTTCACCCGTTCTTTCATCCCAATGAGTCCAAATCCACCATTCAAATCATCCGTACCCTGTCCATTATCCCGAATCATCAATGAAACCGAATCCGGCGCTTGATAATCGAGCGTGAGCCACAGCATGGATGCATGGGCGTGCTTTACAGAGTTGTTCACAGCTTCCTGTGCAGACCGGTATAGAGTCATGCGGGCCTGTGGCGAAATTTCCCGAGGAGTACCGAGGACTTTGAAATCAGATTTCATTTCACCCGTATCGATATGTCCCATGAGATCTGCAATCATCTCAGGCAGAGGTAAATCCATGATCGCCGGGGAACGCAGCGATGCCACCGAGCGACGAACATCAGCCAGTGCTTGATGCGTCATATCGAGCGCTTTATCCAATGCATCCTCAGCCCTCAACGGATCCCGGCCAGCGATTGCTTTTGAGGCCTGAATTTGCATGTGGATGGTAGTGAGATAGTGTCCCAGTCCATCATGGATCTCACGCGCAAGGCGGTTTCGTTCTTTAGTGATTGCAAGTTCCTCTACTTGAACAGCATATTCTCGCAACTGCTGGTTTGCCTGGGTCAACTCACTCACCAAGCGTTCCACTTCCGCACGGGCTCGCTCTTCGTTTACCGCACTTTGTGTAAACACAGTGATGAAAACCAATCCGGCGACAAATATGGGCAAACCGTTCCAAACGATATCCCAGCTTGGAGAAAAAGCGCGCACAGCAAGAACATATCCGCCAAGGATGATTCCGCCAACAAAATAACTCCACCGTGTCGGGAGCAAGATAACCGCATGCGCCATTAACGGGAGCAACAATAAAGCATTGTAAGCTGCTCCTTTGCTAACGAAAACAATCAAACAGCCCAAAGGCACCTGAATCAGGAAGTATGCCAGCTTGTGAAGAAATTGCAGGTCGTTCCTGACAAAAGCGTAACCATATATTCCAATCAGAATATATGCCACCCCAAATCCGATCAATAAAATCAGCTCAATTACCGTCGTTTCCCGGATGGCGCTAAACATCGCAAAGTACGACATTAGAACGACCACCGCAAAAGCGATGTCGGCATTGGTGCCTACTTTAACCGGTTGTGAGTGGACATTCATCGCATCCTATTATAACTGAGCCAGGCTACATGACCATCCCACTAGAGTCATAGATAGCAAGTCATTTGAATACCTTCGATCTGTGCTGACCCATGTGACTTCTTGTACATAGTCATTTGGGTTGTGAGATGTATCGTGGAATCAACAACCCACATGATGGAGGAAATTATGAAGATCCTGCTCGTCCAGCCCAAGTTTCCGGTTACATTCTGGAGTTTTAAGTACGCGCTGGATTTTGTTGACAAAAAAGTATGCAACCCTCCACTCGGATTGCTCACAGTTGCAGCCATGCTTCCTGAAGCGTGGGAAAAACGCCTGATTGACCTCAATATTCGCCCGCTTTCAGAGGATGATTTGCTATGGTGCGATTACTTATTCATTAGCGCCATGGACATCCAACGAGAATCGGTAAAGCAAATCATACAGCAAGCACACGAAGCCCATGTTAAGATTGTTGCCGGTGGACCGTTATTTACTGGTGAGTACAACAATTTTCCTGAGGTTGATCATTTTATCCTTAACGAAGGAGAAATCACGCTTCTCCAATTCCTTGAAGACCTTGCGGCAGGTCACCCGCAACGACTTTATCGCACTGATCAATTTGCAGATATCCGTAGGTCACCAACCCCTTTATGGGAGCTTTTAGATTTTGATGCCTATGATTCGATGGCTGTACAATTTTCGCGAGGCTGCCCGTTCAATTGTGAGTTTTGCAATGTGACAGCACTCCTGGGGCACAGACCCCGAACAAAATCAGCTCCGCAGTTGATCCACGAATTGGATAAGCTTTATCAGTCAGGCTGGAGAAGGAATATTTTCATCGTGGATGATAATTTTATCGGAAATAAGAAGCAGCTTAAAGAAGAGATATTACCAGCATTGATAAATTGGCGTAAAGACAAAGTTGGCTGCAATTTCATCACAGAGGCATCCATCAATCTTGCAGATGATGATGATTTAATCGCAATGATGGTTGCGGCTGGATTTATCAACGTCTTTATTGGCATAGAAACGCCAGATGAAGAGAGCTTGGCAGAATGCCATAAATCTCAAAATCGTAGCCGCACGTTGTTGGATGACATTCATAAACTGCAAAATTCGGGATTAAATGTGATGGCGGGTTTCATTGTTGGGTTTGACAACGATAAACCATCCATTTTCGACCGCCAAATACAATTTATTCAGGAGAGCGGCATCATTGTTGCTATGGTTGGATTGCTTCAAGCGCCTTTTGGAACTCAATTGTACGACCGCCTACAAAAGGAGGGGCGGATTCTTGATGAAATGACTGGCGACAATGCCGATGGCACAACAAATATCATAACCAGGATGGATCCACGCGTCCTATCTCAAGGCTACAAGCATGTAATTCAAGAAATCTATTCGCCAGAAAAATATTATTCTCGAATTAAGACCTTTTTGCAAATTTATCGCCCAAAAAAGTCACCGGTTCACATGGAAGTGCAGGAAATTAAAGCCTTTCTTAGATCGATCCTAAGATTGGGAATTTTGGGAAAGGAGCGTTGGCATTTCTGGAATCTGTTTTTCTGGACATTACTTCACTTCCCCACTCGCATGCCGTTGGCGATTACTTTGACAATCTATGGCTATCATTTTGGGCGTATTGCAGAAAAGACATTGCGCACCATTCCTATTCGGTCGGCATCACAGCGAGCGCTTGATCCGAAGGCTGTTTCTTCTGTTGCAATTCAAGCAGATTAGGAATAATATTATCGAAATGGCTATGCGCATTATTCAACTTGAGACATCATCGAGCAAAAAGTCGGCTTGTTCAGGCCGACTTTTTCTTTGCCGGAAAAACAAGTGTATACTTTTATTTCAGGAACACTTACACCCCCATTTGGTGACAGATTATTGCAGTTGCCCTGCAGGGCATACGCTAAAATTGATATGCGTTTTTCTCCTTGATTCCTTCGACGGAGGATATCCCCATGTCCAGATACATACTCGCCATCGATCAGGGTACCACCAGCACCCGCTGCATTGTGTTTGATCACAGCGCGAATATTATTACTGCGGATCAGAAAGAACACTTGCAGATTTTTCCAAAACCTGGTTGGGTTGAACACGATCCGATCGAGATATGGAACCGGACGCTAGATGTCATTTCGAGTGCACTTCGCAAAGCTGACCTGACCGCACAAGATATAGCTGCTGTTGGCATCACCAACCAGCGCGAAACCACCGTTGTATGGAACCGCACGACCGGAAAGCCCTATTACAATGCGATTGTCTGGCAGGACATGCGCACGGACACCTATTGCGGTCAGTTGGCTGCGGATGGCGGGCAGGACCGACTGCGTGAAAAAACCGGGTTGCCCCTGGCAACCTATTTTTCAGGACCCAAAATCCACTGGCTCCTGGAGAATATCCCCGGTCTCCGCGCAGACGCGGAAAAAGGTGAAGCCGTATTTGGAAATATCGACACATGGCTCATCTGGAATCTAACCGGGGGAACACGCGGCGGCATTCTTGTGACTGACGTTTCAAATGCATCCCGCACGCTCCTGATGGATCTTCAGACGCTCCAATGGGACGAAGATATTTTAGCCTTGATGAATATTCCACGTAAAATGCTGCCAGCCATTAGCGCTTCGTCGAAGGTATACGGCTTTGCCGTTCAACCATTGGAAGGCGTCCCTGTTGCCGGAGATCTGGGAGATCAACAAGCAGCAATTTTTGGACAGACATGCTTTGAACCGGGCGAGGCAAAAAACACCTATGGAACTGGGTGCTTCATGCTAATGAACACCGGTACCACACCAGTCCCATCAAAGAGCGGGTTGCTAACCACACTTGGTTACAAGATTGGTGAGCAGAAAGCAGTGTATTGCCTGGAGGGTTCGATCGCAATAGCTGGAGCCTTGGTTCAATGGCTGCGCGATAATTTTAAAATGATCGAAAAATCAGCAGAAATTGAATTTCTGGCACGCAGCGTGGAAGACAATGGGGGTATTTACTTTGTTCCTGCTTTCTCAGGCCTTTTCGCACCGCATTGGCGCAGCGATGCGCGCGGCGTTATTGTCGGAATGACTCGCTTCATAAACCGAGGTCACCTCGCGAGGGCTGCTCTTGAAGCCACTGCCTACCAGACTAGAGAAGTTCTGGACGCAATGGAAGCAGATTCAGGCGTTAAACTCAAATCGCTCAAAGTCGATGGTGGCATGGTTGCCAATGACCTGCTCATGCAATTCCAGGCTGATATTCTTGACGTGCCGGTTGTGCGCCCGGTCATCGTTGAAACCACAGCGCTTGGCGCTGCTTATGCGGCTGGTTTGGCAATTGGCTTTTGGAAAGATTTTGAAGAACTAAAATTGAACTGGAAAAAAGATCGCGTCTGGCAGCCTTCCATGAACCAAGATACGCGTTCCAGGCTTTATGTTGGCTGGAAAAAGGCTGTCGACCGGACGCTCAATTGGGTAGAATAATCCTACAACGACAAGGAAGTCCATTGTGGTGAATAATAACCAACAATCCAAACCAAGAGCTGTCATCATCGGCGGCGGCTTTACAGGATGCGCATTGGCTCTGGATCTACAAATGCGCGGATTTGCAGTTGAGCTATTCGAACGCGGTGAGCTTTCTGCTGGCACTTCCGGGCGAACCCACGGTTTGTTGCACAGCGGCGGGCGATACTGCGTCGAAGATGTTGAAGCCGGTCAGGAATGTATTCAAGAAAACCGCATTTTACGCAAGATTGCCAAGCAGTGCATCGAATTCAACGGCGGTCTTTTCATCGCCCTCACCGATTCAGACGTTGCTTATGGAGATCAATTCGCAAAAGGCGCAGTGGAATGCGGTATCGATATTGACGAATTGCCCCCTGCCCAGGCGATCAAATTAGAGCCGAATATCAACCCAGCTCTATTGCGCGCCTTCCGCGTTCCAGATGGCGCATTTGATCCGCTGAGACTCGCGCTTGCATTTGCAGCCACAGCCAAACGTTATGGTGCAGTATTCCATCCATACTGTGATGTCACCGAATTGCTTCGTCGCAAGGATGGACAAGTGATTGGGATTCGTTGCCTGAATCGGCATGAGGATCATTTCTACACTTATGAAGCAGATGTTGTGATCAATGCAACAGGGGCCTGGGCTGGCCGGATCACAGCGTTGGCCAATGTTGACGTGCCGGTGCGCCCAACGCCAGGCGTGATGGTTGCTTACGATCAGCGCCTTGTTCAATGCGTGATTAACCGGCTGTGCATCCCCGATGACGGTGACATCCTTGTTCCCCAGCGGCGCATGGTCTTAATCGGCACCACGTCGTTTGATCATGAGGATGTAGATTACATTCCGGTGTACCAGGACCAAATTCAATTGATGCACAAACGTGCGGCGGAGCTGGTGCCTGCCGTGAAGAACGCCCACATGCGTGGAGCATGGATGTCTGCCCGACCACTCATTGCCTCTGGAGGCGATGCACGCAGTCTTACCAGGACTTTTAAGTGCTATGATCATGCCGAGCAAGGTGCGCCCGGGCTGTTCACAATCACTGGTGGCAAAGCAACCACTTGTCGTTTGATGGCTGAAAAGGCAGCCGACCTGGTGTGCCAAAGCCTGAAAATAAACCAACCCTGCCAGACACGAGATTTAATTTTGGACCCTTACCGGCAATATTTCGCCAGCGTCAGGAGCGCATCATGAGCACGAATGAGTGGAGCGTTACCTTTGAAGTTTTTCGCCAAAAAAAAGGACAGCCCGCGCATTACGACGAATTCGTAATGAAGGTGGATCCTGATGAATACGTTTTGGATGTTATTGAGAGAATCTGGGCGTATACCGATCGAAGCCTGACCTTCCGACATGCTTGCCACCATTCTACCTGCGGGGCATGCGGTATGCGCATAAATGGCACAGAGAAATTGACCTGTATCACACCAATCCGTGAGGTAACCCGCGACGGTGGGAAAGTTCGTGTTGAACCTTTACGCAATTTTCCAATCCTGAGTGATCTTGTCGTTGATATGGGTGAATTTTACCTGCGGCTGGATGAAGCCAAATTCCCGCAAGTCGCCACCCTGAAAGAAGCCTGTTTGCCGTTTGAGCGCAAGCAGCAGGTTCGTGAAGATGGGAACTTTGAACGACTGGTTGATTGTCTGGAATGCGGTATGTGCATCAGCGCCTGTCCGGTGGCCTTAACATCGCCAGAATATTTAGGGCCTGCTGTACTTGCAGCTGCCCAACATGCACTCCATCAATTCAACGATAAATCCCTGTTTGATTACGTTGACAATCAGGATGGTGTCTGGCGCTGCCACAGCGCCTATGAATGCACAGCCGTCTGCCCATCCAATGTAGATCCAGGATGGCGCATCATGGATCTGCGCAAGAACCTCTTGCGCCACCAAATTTCAAAGATTTTTTCGAGATGAGGGTCACGCCAATGAAAAATGAACCAAACAGCATCAATTTATTGCGGTGGTTTGACCCGCGGAATCGCAAGCTGGGGACCTGGGCTTTTATCCTCAATCGCATCACAGCCCTTGGATTAACCCTTTACCTTTTCATGCATTTAATAGTACTTGGAACACTGGCGCGTGGACCAGAAGCCTATGATAATTTCATCAAACTGGCAAAGACGCCTATCATCCTGATCGGCGAGACGCTGGTCATCGCCGCGGGAATTATCCACGGGCTAAATGGAATTCGCATTGCCTTAAATAGTTTCGGGATCGGCACGCGTTACCAGCAGCAAATATTTATTGGTCTGATGGTTGTTGCCGCTGGCTGCATTGCGATTTTTGTTAAGAGCATGTTTTTTGGTCATTAAGCGAGAATAAAATGTACACCTCTACAAAAAAACCTCAAGAAGGCACATTCCTCTGGTTGGCAAAAATCATTGCAGGATTGGTAATCGTCATCATCCTGGGAATCCATTTTTGGGTCAACCACCTGGTCGCTCCTGGCGGTCTACTCTCTTATTCCGACGTGCTAGCCTACTACCAGAATCCAATCGTTCCAATTATGGAGGTTTTCTTTCTAATATTCGTCGTAGCTCATGCATTGCTGGGTTTGCGCAGCATCTTATTGGATCTGAACCCGGGGAAAAAATTGCTTTCGTGGATCAATATTGGTTTTATTTTGATCGGAATCATCGCCATCACGTACGGCACCTGGTTGGTCTTCTTCGTCGTTGCAAAGGGATCGGGTGCTTGACGCAAAGAGAAAAACGGCTTAAAATAATAATTCGTGTAATTTCCTGGAAGGACCAGGAAAATATTCTACAGAGCGAAGGTAACCCGATTTTGGGTGAGAGGCGCTCGAAGGAAAAACATAATGGAAAAAGTTGTTATCTCAGCTACCCGCCGCACCGTGACCGGAAAAAAGGTCGGCGCCCTGCGCCGTGAAGGCAAACTTCCCGGCGTTATTTACGGTCATCATGTCGAACCCATTGCTATTTTGATGGACACACGTGAGGCCACCCGCACGTTAGCCACGCTCACCGGCTCCAGCCTCGTCACCATCAATGTTGATGGCAAAGAATATGCTGCCCTGGTGCGCGAAAAGCAACGCGATTATCTCAAAAACGCTTTGATCCATGTCGACTTCCTGGCAGTTTCTTTGACAGAAAAGATTCGCGCGGAAGTTCCTATTGATCTGACCGGCATTGCTCCGGCGGTCAAAGATTACAGCGCAACCATCGTTCACAATCTTACTGCTTTGGAAGTTGAATGCCTGCCGCAGGACCTCCCACAGAGCTTTGTGGTAGATCTATCGAGTCTGGCAAAAGTTGGCGACGCCATTTATGTTCGCGATATTCCAGCACCTGCCAAAGTGGATATTTTGACGCACGGTGATGAAATCATCGTTGTTGCCACCGCCACCAAGGAAGAGGCCGAGATCGAAGAAGGTGAAGGTCCCGCTGAACCTGAAGTCATCGAACGTGGCAAGAAGGAAGAAGAAGTCGAGGATTAATCCTCACGACTCTCCGGTAAAAAAAACAGCGGGAGCAGATGATTTGCTCCCGTTGTTTCGTTAACCAAGGATCAAATCCAGGAGTTCAAGCGTAATTGCTGCCGTGATCCCCCACAGAAGCTCACCATCGTATTCATCAAAAAAATACACTGGCTCCCGAGCGCCATTTGGACGGATAACTTCACGCTGCGTGTGATGCTGAGAGATCGCCAACCATTTCAGCGGAATTGTGAATACCCGACTAACCTCTCGAACTTGCAATTGAATCTGAAACGGCCAGGATATCACCGCCACGACAGGCGTTATGTAGTAATGAGTGATTGTGTTCCTGCCATGCATCAGGCCCAGGATTCGAATATTCTCGGGTTTAAGACCTATTTCCTCATGGCTTTCCCTGACCGCTGCTGCGACTGCATCCTCATCCTGAGGCTCCACCGCGCCACCAGGAAACGCCACCTGACCCTTGTGATCCTGCACATCCGCCGACCTGCGGATGTACAACAGGTGCCATTCTCCATCCATTTTCAGTAAAGGAACCAGAACCGCAGCTTTCCGATTATGGTCAATCGGCACCGAGGAAGGCCCAAGGCGGTAATTTGCCAGCTTTTGGGCAACAAGATGGTCAATATCAGGGGCGTTAAGGCGTTGAATAGCTTTTTGCATCAAGGATCAACTAGAAATCATCCGGGCTTAGATCCAAATCTTCGGTAGACAATTCAGATTTCCGTTTACGCTCTTCATATTCGACGAGTCCAGCCTCGCATAATAGTTCAAAAGATGATTGCGAGTCATCTTCGATGATTGGACGGCCAAAAACCAGAAATCCAGTATGCGCCACCATGCGGTCTACCGGGCGGAAACGCTGCGCTTCAGGTTTATAAAAACGGAGCATAGTTTCCAGCACATCGATGAATGCAAATCTGTGCAACCTTAGCTCGGAAAGCAATCGGATGACCTGATTAGCCGTCGGAACGATAGCCCCAAAGAAGCCGCCTGGTTTCAACGCAGCCCTTACCTGGGGTATGTAGTCATAGCAATTTTGCACATCCAGGAAAAAAGCGTCCACGCCGGTTTCATCAAAACCTTCTTGTATATCGCGCAGTTTGAAAGTCACCCGGTCAGCCAGACCCAATTGCTCCAGGTTTCTTTTTGCCAGGGTCTGCATATCCTGGCGCACCTCATAGGATGAAACGTGGCCTTCTGGGCCCACCGCATAGGCAAAAGCCGTGGTCATAGACCCCGAACCGGTGCCCGCTTCCATGACATGCTGTCCTGGGCCAATCCCCATGTTGACAAGAATGTATCCAATATCCTTTGGATAGAGAATCTGTGTGCTTCGCGGCAGCTCACGAATGACATCACCCAACGCAGGCTGCAGGAGAAAAAACGGACTCCCATTATGGCTGAAAACCTGACTCCCCCATGTCCTACCAATCAAATCGTCATGCTGAATAACACCTCGGTGTGTTTGAAATACACCGCCGGCCTTGAGTCGGATGAGAAAATGCTTGTGCCTTAACCCCACAAGCTGTGCCAAATCGCCCTCCTGGGCGTGGGTTCCATGTAATGTCCAGGCCAAGAGTCACTCCGTTAGGGTTTCAATGTCTTTTTAAAGAAATCCGTGATTTCTGTATAACAGCGCACACGATTTTCGTACTTCAAAACATCGTGGCCTTCGTTTTCAAACATCAAATATTCCACCTGTTTGCCGATCGAACGCAAATATTCAACCAGATCATGTGATTCTTTTTCGACTACGCGTGGATCATTCTTTCCCTGGATGACCAACAAGGGGCAAGCAATATTTTCTATATACGTCTTTGGAGACCGTTCTTTCAGGAATTCTGCGTCGGTTACTGGATCACCCAGGGCAATTCGGAAGTAAGGCTTCCATGTCTCAGGAATTCGCTCTGAGAATGTGATCAAGTCAAATGGGCCAAACATATCCACAGCAGCCTGCCAAATCTCAGGGTGCCGTGCGGCCAGTGTGAGGGTCATGTAACCACCATATGAACGCCCTACCACGCCAGCACGTTTTACATCAAGCCGTTTATCTTTGGCAAGGTATTTCATTTCCTCCACATGATCCAGACGGTCACGGCCGCCCCAATCTCGATCCACCTGCTTGGTGTAGCTCAAGCCATAACCGGTGCTGCCGCGCACGTTGGGCACAAAAACCGCAAAACCGTTGAGTGTCAGGTATTGGATGAGCGGCATGGAAAACCAGGCAAAATCGGGCCTTTCTTGTCCTTGTGGGCCGCCATGGACGTAATATACAACCGGACGAGGACCTGTGAATGCTAACGCTTCAGCCGGTAAATAGAGCCGCGCTGAGATCCGTGTGCCATCAAAGGAAGTAAACGATGCATCTTCACCGCCGGCCAGCAGGGTCATTGGAACACCAAGCACCTTTTCGTTTGTATGCCGAATTACCTGGCTATGGTCATCATCAATGGTGTAGATTTGAGTTGGCGAGGTCGCCGAAGAGAATGAAAGAATGAAACGGCGGCTGCTCTTATCATAAAAGAATGATTCAAGCATACCATTGGCCAGATCACCTTCACCAACCAAAACCTTGTTCGCAACCAGTGTTTTTTCGGCGGCGTTAAATACGGCTTCATATAACCAGGAAACGCCGTCAATGTTATATTCCAGGGCATATCGATCAGCGTCAAGCGCATGAATCCCTGTCATCTCACCCGCACCGGTGTGGTGCAACCCTTTGACCGCTACGGGCTGCAGGTCAGTCGGATTTGTCAAGTCTAAAAATGCTGGTGAATAGGTATCGGTAAACACCGAAGTCAATAGCAACACGCCATTTTCATTTGGCGAGAAATTTATACTGGAAAAACCATAGAGCGGCACCAGTTCATTTTCAACACGGTTGTTAAGCGGTGTTCCCAGCAATACCTGAATGCCTTTATCCTTTTCCCAAATGGATAGCACTGTATCGCCGAAAGTATAGCCTTCGTTAAGCAGAACTTTCGTATGATCGGCTGAGTGGCCGTCTGGATAAGTTCCCCAAGGCGTGGTCGCCAGGATGACTAATTCACCGCTTGCCAAATTGGCTTGATAGGAAGTGATTGACTCAGAAGAACGTGATTCAGCTGACAAATAAATCCACTTACTCTCCGCATCGCATTTGCCCAGGTGAACCCTCGAACCGGCAAAAAAGCCCTTAAATGCCGGCTCCGGAAATCCGCCGTCGATGGGGATAAGCATGGGTTGATAGTTTTCATCCCCATCCTGGTCAATCATCACCAGGATTTTTTGAAGATCCGGAAAAACAAAATATGAGTCACCGCCCAACAAATGAGGATTCTGCAGTGCAATTTGAGGGGGCAGCAAAGGCTCGGGAATGCTGCCGCCAAATCGCATCTTATACAGGCTCAGATGGCCTGAAAGGTTCGAAATAAAGTAGATATTATTGTCCACCAGCTTTGGTGAAATAAAAAGCCTCGCTGAAAGTAAAGACTCAATCCGGTACATCGATTCACCTGTGTTATTTCTTGTCAACCTTGATAAGGCTAAGCCAATACCCAATTCCAAGAACTGCTATTGAAACTAGAACGGCCATGCCCAGATTTAGCGGGCCCACAGCGGCAAAGCTCCACCCGAATTCTTCTGCAAGCAAGTGACCACTCCAAAAACCAAGCCAACTCAGCCCAAGGTAGAGTAGCAATCGGCCCCATTTACCACCTCGCCAGACATGGAAAAGCGCACCAATTAAGGTTGAAACCAAAAATCCTAACAAGAATGCTTGAGGTGTCATAGCTCCTCCCCTAAGGCAAGATGATGCCCCCGCCCAAAACAGTATCTCCATCATAAAATACTGCCTGCTGACCGGGAGTGATATCGCGAAGTGGATGATCGAGGGTCACTACTGCACGATCATTGTCAGTTGCATGTAATATACCCCAGCAATACTCTGCGCGGTAGCGAATCTTTACCTGAATCCGAATGTTACCAGTCGGCACAAATCCTGATATCCAATTTAACTGTCCTGCCTTTAATGATGTACGACCCAGTTCGTGCTTGAATCCAACAACGAGGATGTTCCCGGCTATGTCCTTTTCCAGGACATAGTACGGCTCGCTAGCGGCAATCTGCAATCCTTTGCGTTGACCAATAGTGAATCCAGACAAACCTTGGTGTTCACCCAGAATTTCGCCTTTGCGATTGATTATTTTTCCAGGAGATGAAGGCATGCCAGCATAGTGAGCTAAGAATTGTCTGTAATCACCGCCAGCCAGAAAGCACAGATCCTGCGAATCTGCCCGCTCTGCGACCGGTAAAGAAAATTTTCGTGCCAATTCACGCACTTCACTCTTTCGCAGGTTTCCCAAAGGAAGAAGTGTATGCTGCAACTGTTCCTGGGTTAAAATGCTCAGCACATAAGATTGATCCTTGCCAGAGTCTACAGCCCGCAACAATTGAACATTACCCTGATAATCGCGCTGGATGCGTGCATAATGGCCAGTTGCCAGGTAATCGGCCCCCATTGCCAAAGCCTGCTGGAGCATATGTCCCCAACGAATTTGACGATTACAAATCAGGCAAGGATTGGGGGTCATCCCAATTGAATACCCATCGATGAAGGATTGAACCACAGTTTTGCGGAACTTCTCCTGCACATCAACGGCGTAAAAAGGGATTCCCAGGATTGCAGCTACCCGCCGGGCTTGCGCCATGGAATCTGGCGTACAACAGCGGTTACTCTCTTCCATGCCGGGTTGGCTCCACAACCGCAGCATCATACCTGTGACCCGGTACCCCTGTTCAACAAGCAGCGCTGCAGCCACCGAGCTGTCAACCCCGCCGCTCATCCCGATTACAACCGATGGTCTATCTGACATGCTGTTCACACAACTGACAATTTCCGCAAATCTTTAATAATTACTGGCAGCACTTGCATCAACTGATCGATGTGCTCTGGGAGCGTGCCATGCCCCAGAGTCACACGCAGCGATCCCCTGTTCCATGCCGGCAACACACCAATTGCCTCCAACACTTCAGATGGCTTTGGATTGCCAACCTTGCAAGCCGATCCGGAAGAACATGCAAAACCAGCTGCATCCAACATCATTAGCAACTGATTTCCTTCAACGCCTTTGAAAACAAAACTCGCATGATTTGGCAAACGGTCGACCATGTGGCCGGTTAAGCGTGCTTCCGGGATTTCCTCTAAAACACGGCCAATCAAATGATCGCGCAACTTTGTAAAGTGACTTGCCCACAACTTGATCTCAGTTTGAGCTAATTCAAACGCTTCAGCCAAACCAACAATGTATGGCATATTTTGGGTTCCAGCGCGAATGTTATACTCCTGCCCGCCACCAGTTTGCGAGGGGACCAATTGGACCCCCCGCCGGACATACAGAGCGCCCACGCCTTTCGGCCCATAAAACTTGTGCGCACCGATGGAAAGCAAATCCACATCATCAAGCTGCACATTCATGGCAAGATGGGCAGCTGCCTGCACCGCATCGGTATGAAAAATCACGCCAGCTTCACGGCACACTTCACCAATTTGCCGAATCGGATTAATGGTGCCAATTTCGTTATTGGCATAGATCACCGAGACGAGCGCCGTGTTGGGCCTGATGCTCGCTTTTACATCCTGCGGATCAACCCGCCCGAAACCATCGACGGGCAACATCTCAACTTCAAACCCTAAATATTCACTCAATTGCCGAACGGTGTGCAAAACAGCGTGATGTTCGACAGGGCTAACAAGAATGTGATTTGCTCCCCTGGACCTTCGTTGAGCCAAAGCAACCCCTCGAATTGCCAAATTATCACTTTCAGTTCCGCAGCCTGTAAAAATCACTTCTTCTGACCGAGCATGTAGGAATTTTGCAGTCTTTTCACGCGCAGCTTCAAGGGCAGCTTCTGCATATTGCCCAATTCCGTGAACAGAAGATGGATTGCCAAAATTTTCATTGAAAAATGGAAGCATGGCATTGAGCACCCGATCAGCGACAGGTGTCGTTGCTGCATAGTCCAAATATACTCGTTGACTTAAACCTGCCATCTCAACTCCACAACAATAATCAGGTTCCAACATTTAGAATTTCTAACAAGAAACTGATTATAGCATGATGTAAATGAGAATTTACAGAAAGAATGATACATCAACATGGATGGCAATCACCTGCTATAATTATTTGGATCGTACATAATCTCATCTATTATTGGGGAAAAAACATGGCCCATCAAATCGTTTTCGGCACGGATGGCTGGCGCGGCGAAATCGCTGAAGATTACACCTTTGAAAATGTACGCCGTTGCACGCAAGGTTTTGCCTCTTACATGAATCAGACCGGCAAACAGGGACAATGGATTGTGGTAGGCCACGACAAACGTTTCCACTCAGAAAACTTTGCCCGGGCTGCGGCTGAAGTCTTGGTTGCCAATGGTTTCAACGTGTACCTCACAGATGGACCTACGCCAACTCCGGTAATTGCGTTTTCGGTCGTCAATAGAAAAGCTGCCGGTGCTATCAATATCACGGCTTCACACAATCCACCAACCGACAATGGTTTTAAGGTCCGTAACGAGCACGGTGGCGCAATTCCACCCGACGGACTAAAAGCAATCGAAAGTCTCATTCCCCCATCAGAAGATCATGTAAAACGCGTTCCTATTTCTGAAGCTATCAGCACGGGCAAAGTGGTAGTTTTTGATCCAGCGCCCGCCTACATTGAACACCTCAAAAATCTCATTGACCTCCAACCCATCAAAGATGCCGGTCTGAATATTATCGTGGATGTGATGTGGGGTAATGGTGCGGGCTGGTTTTCCCGCCTGTTGGAAGGCGGAAAAACCCGTGTGACCGAGATCCACAACACACGCAATCCGATATTCCCTGAGATGAAACGCCCGGAGCCCATTCCCCCGAACATCAATGTAGGACTTGAGACCACGGTGAAATCCGGTGCAGATGTGCTCATTATCACCGATGGAGATGCTGACCGGGTTGGAATTGGCGATGAAAAGGGCAATTTTATCAACCAGCTCCAGGTTTATGCACTTCTAGCCCTTTATCTCCTTGAAGTTCGCAAGCAGCGCGGCGCAATTGTTAAAACGCTTTCCACAACCAGCATGCTGGAAAAACTTGGCAAAATCTACGATGTGCCCGTATACGAAACAGGCGTCGGATTTAAATACGTAGCGCCGATGATGATTGAAACAGATGCCATGATCGGCGGGGAAGAATCTGGCGGCTACGCTTTCCGCGGCAACGTGCCCGAACGCGACGGCATCCTGGCGGGTCTCTACATGTTGGACATGATGGTTAAACTTAAAAAGAAACCATCAGAGCTGCTCGATCTGCTCTTCAGCAAAGTTGGTGGTCATTATTATGACCGCATTGACCGTTCGTTCTCAGGAGACCGGGCAACCCGAGAACAAAAGATACTGGATGCCAACCCTGAAAGCATTGGCGGTCTAAAAGTCAAAGGATTGAATACAACGGACGGCTTTAAATTCATCCTTGAGGACGGTGGTTGGCTGTTGATCCGTTTCTCTGGTACAGAACCGATCATGCGTGTGTATTGTGAAACCACCCGGCAGGATGCCGTTGCGGCGATTTTGCAGGATGGCCTGAAGATTGCGGGGTTATCCTGATTGTTTGGGCTGAGTGACACTCACTGCCACCTGAACCTTAAAACGGCATTTCAGGAGGATTTCGAGGGCGTCTTAGCGCGCGCCTGGAAGACCGGATTGGATCGCATTTTGGTTCCAGGTATCGATATTGAGACAAGCCGCCTGGCAATTGAGCTTGCCGATCAGGACGAGCGCATTTTTGCGGCCATTGGTATTCATCCCAATGATGCGCTCACATGGACAAGCTCGACTCGTCAGGAGCTTGTTCGGCTGGCAGAACACCCCAGAGTTGTAGCAATCGGTGAGATCGGCCTGGATTACTACCGTGATCATGCTCCGCGAGATGTTCAACACGAAATTCTTATGATTCAACTCGGCATAGCTGCAGAATTCGATCTTCCGGTCATCATTCATAATCGCCAGGCTTTTCATGACCTTTGGCCCATCCTGAAGGAATGGCACTCCCAGCTTATCCATTCCGGAAGCACTATTCAAGCTCGGCCTGGTGTTTTACATGCTTACACCGAGGATCTTTCTGTTGCTTTTGATGTCATTGAAGAATCGTTTCTGGTGGGGATTGGAGGACCGGTGACATTTACGAATGCACAAGAGCGCCAGCTACTTGTGCGCGATCTTCCGATTGATTCAATCTTACTCGAAACAGATGCGCCTTTCCTTGCCCCACACCCGCACCGTGGGAAGCGCAACGAACCGGCCTTTGTGTCGCTTGTGGCAGAAAAAGTGGCTGCACTTAAACAAATGCAGCTGTCGGATGTTATCAATATTACAGCCGGAAATGCAAACCGGTTATTTGAATGGAGAAACGGCTCTTGAATCCCTCCGAACCTAATTATATTTCCCCACAGGAGGATATTCGCGCGATTGAGGCGATGATTCTGGCGCTGGCTGACGGATACCAGCAGGACCTTAAAGCTGCACTTGAACATCTTCTTGCGTCTGGCGGCAAACGCATCCGACCCACGATCACTGTATACATTGGGCAGATGCTGGGAGCAAACAAACCTCACCTATTGACCATGGCAGCAGCAATCGAATTGCTGCACACGGCCACACTTGTTCATGATGATCTAATTGACGGTTCATTATTACGGCGGGGCATCCCCACATTGAACGCACAATGGACGCCAGGTGCCACGGTTTTAACCGGCGATTTTCTCTTTTCCAAAGCCGCAAAACTGGCTGCAAACACGCAATCCATCTCCGTCATCCATCTATTTACGGATACGCTCGCCACAATTGTGAACGGGGAAATTGCCCAAATGTTTAACAACCGTTGCCGGATCAACCGCGACGAGTATTATGGTCGTATTTATGCCAAAACTGCAAGCTTGTTTGAGACATCTGCTGCTTCGGCAGCCCTATTGAGCAACGTTGGCGAGGATACCGTTGAAAAGTTGGGCAAGTTCGGCTACTACCTTGGAATGGCCTTTCAAATCATCGACGATATCCTGGATTTCACCGCCCAGCAGGACACCATCGGCAAACCAGTGGGTAGTGATTTGCGCCAGGGCCTTGTTACGCTTCCAACCATCCTTTACGCAGAACATCACGCAGATGACGCAGCAATCGCCCAGATCATTCAAGGGGAGTGCGTGGAAAATTCCAAATTACTTAACGAACTGATAGAGGCGATCCAGCAGAGTGATGCGCCAAAAATGGCTTTGGCCGAAGCAAAAAAGTTCGTTGAAATGGGAATTGAACAGTTGGCGAATATGCCAGACTGTTTTGAACGCACGCAACTTATTCAAATTGCCAGATATATCGTTGACCGAAAGCTATAATGGATCTTCAAAGGGATTAAACAAAAATGCCGCTTTCGCGGCACTCGAGTGCGCTGGGAGGGACTTGAACCCTCACGCCTTGCGGCACATGGCCCTCAACCATGCCTGTCTGCCAATTCCAGCACCAGCGCAGGAGTAGCGTTATTATAACGTGCATCCACTACCTGTCAAGGAAGACCGTGCTTCAAACCACAAAACAACCTGAAATCGAAACACTTTCAATACCAGGAGCAAAATATGCCCTTAATTCTTGATGCAATGGGAAGTGATCGGTACCCCGATCCAGAAATTCAAGCTGCGATCGAAGCCGCCAGGCTTTTTGATGAAGACATATTGTTAGTTGGCAGCGAAGCACTGCTTACCCCAAAGTTAAACGCGCTTGATCCGGCCAATCGCCGGGTTCGAATTGTGGACGCGCCCGATATCCTTGAGATGCACGAAAAACCAGTCGAAGCCGCCAAACGCAAACCGCGGAATTCTATGGCTGTGGGCCTTGAATTGATAAAGAAAGGTGAAGGTGATGCCTTTGTCTCTGCGGGTAATACGGGTGGGGTCATGTTCAATGCGCTGCGAACGCTTGGTCGCATCAAAGGTGTTCAACGCCCAGCACTCACCGCCATGTTCCCAACCCGGCAAGGCCATTGTGTCGTTTTGGACATCGGTGCAAACGCTGACTGCCGGCCGGATTTCCTTGTTGAGTTTGCAGTCATGGGCAGTGTATATGCTGAAAAGGTGCTAAACCGCCCCTCTCCGCGCGTCAGCCTGCTTTCAAATGGCGAAGAGCCTGGCAAAGGCAACCAACTGGTCAAGGATGCCTATCATTTAATCGAACAAGCAGGTTTGAACTTTATCGGCAATGTGGAAGGTAAAGAATTATTTGGTGGGCAGGCAGATGTTGTGGTTACGGATGGGTTTACTGGCAATATCTTGCTAAAGTCATCCGAATCTGTAGCAAAAATGCTTACAGATGTGCTGAAGGAAGAGATGACCGCTTCCTTGGTGCGTAAAATGGGGGCCTTACTGGTCAAGCCAGCCTTTGGCCGCGTAAAGAAAATGATGGATCCACGTGAAGTGGGGGCAGCTCCATTATTGGGCATCGATGGATTGGTCTTCGTTGGTCATGGTCGATCTGATGCGCACGCGCTTGTCTCAGCGCTTAAAGTTGCAAAACAAGCCGTGGATGCAAATCTATTGGGCGCACTTCGAACAGCTATTCAGGATCGCCTCATGCAACTTGAAGCAGCCAACCGCGTGGAACCAAATTCGTAACCAGCTACAGACAGGTCAATTGAATGAAAATCGCCTCTAATACCAAACTTATCACCCGCAATAATAAGATCGGCCGCTATACGACCTTTGCCAGCCTGGCAGTCCTTGGGATCGGTCTTTACATATCCTTTACAGCCCCCCAAGCCTTTTCCTGGTCTCTTGGCGCGCTTGTGATCGGTTTCTTGCTTTCACAGGTGGGTTTGACATATTCCTCCAAATTCGGCAAATCGCCGCGGCCAGATGAATCATTAACCCAAGCCTTGAAAGGCCTGGAGGATAAATTCACCCTTTATCACTATGAAAGCCCAACCAATCATCTGCTGGTTGGGCCAGCTGGTGTGTGGGTGCTGCTACCTTATTTCCAGGCTGGTACCATCCGGTACAATGCTGCAAAAAACCGCTGGACACAGAAAGGCGGCAATTTCTTCTTAAAAGCTTTTGGTCAGGAGAGCCTTGGCCGGCCAGACATCGAAACCCAATATGCGATAAATGAGGTAAAGAAATTCCTTGAGAAGCAATTGCCCGATGTCGAATTACCAGAGATCCATGCAGCCCTGATCTTTTTTAATAAGAAAGTCGAACTTGATGTGGAAGGCGCACCGTATCCAGCAATAATGGCCGATAAAGCCAAAGAGTTCTTCCGCAAGAGGGTAAAGGACATGGGGATTGCGCCAGATCTGTTGGCAAAGATCTTGAGCGTACTACCCCCTGGCGAATAATTGGCAAGAAACACCCCACCTTTAAGGTGGGGTGCGTTTTATTTGATTCTCTTGACAGGTCGGATATTGACCGGCTTTCGCAAGGTTGAAGAATGTGCCTTCAATCCTTCAATTTCCTTGAGAGTCAGATAACGCCATTCGCCCGGTTTTAAATTGCCCAATAATAATGTGCCGATCCGAAGTCGAATAATTCGTTGAACAGGCAAACCAATACGCGAACCCATTTCACGAATCTGGCGTTTCCTGCCTTCTCGCAAAATAAAACGTAGCCAGGTTCCCTTTCCAGCTTCGCCTTCCACAGTAACCTGTGCAGGAGCTGTCCGATAACCATCCTCCAGAACAATCCCGCGTCTCAAGGCCGCAAGTTGTTCGATATCGGGCTTGCCAACTACCAAAACCCGATATTCCTTCTCATGGCCGTAACGGGGATGCGTTAAGCGGTTGGCCAGCTCCCCATCGTTTGTCAACAATATCAACCCCTCACTATCAAGGTCCAGCCTTCCTACTGCAAACAGATGCGCCGGTACTTGCACCAGACTAAAGACTGTAGGCCGAGGATCCTTGGGATCCACATCTGAAAGCACGCCCCGCGGTTTATTCAAAGCGATATAAATCTGCCGCTCAAGTTTTGGAATCGCTTGCCGGTCCACGGTGATCGAATCAACATCTGGATCGGCTTTCGTTCCCAGAATGGCAACTTTATCATTCACCCGGACCCTGCCGGCAGAAATCAGTTCTTCACAAGATCGGCGCGAACCAAAACCTGCCCGCGCAAGAATTTTTTGTAACCGTTCTTCAGCCATAAATATTAATCCTTCAATAAGCGATTCTCTTCGCTATTGGCCATTTCATCAACTTCAAATGCTGGCAATGCGTCGAGCGAATTCAAACCAAAATGCTGTAAAAAAGCGCTTGTCGTACCATATAAGATAGGCCTGCCCGGTCCTTCAGCACGACCGGCTTCTTGAATCAACCCTTTGCTAAGCAAGCTTTTTATCACTCCGTCGCTATTCACCCCGCGAATGGCATCTACACCGGGACGCGTGACAGGTTGTCTGTACGCAATGATCGCCAGTGTCTCCAGCGCGGCCCGACTAAGACGTTGATTGGCTTCTAAACCCAAAAAGCGTTCAACCAAAGTTCCGGCGGCTGGATGGGTGGTAATTTGCACACGGCCTTCGTGCCTTTGCAGCGCTAATCCCCGACTTGAATAACTTGCGTCCAAAGCCGACAAACCTTGTTCGACTTCAGCATTGGAACATTGCAAAGCTTCAGAAAGCTGTTGAATTGTCACCGGCGCCGAAGCAACAAACAAAAGGGCTTCAATGCGCGCTTCAAGGGATAGAGTGGTTGAAGAATCAGGTTGGTCAGTCATGCTATAATAGACAAGTTGTCAAAGAATACGCTGATTATACCTGATAGTTTTCATTTGTCAGACCTTTCTATGCCACATCGCGATCTAACTTGCACCTCACGCCATTTGGTCCAGAGAATACCAGGATACATCCTGGTTTTTCTCATTCTTACCTTGTTCCTGGTTGGCTGCGCGCCGCAAACCGCTACACCGCCTTCATTCATTTCTGTTCAAATATCAGCGGATGGAAAAACAACCGAAGTACTCCTTCCACCAGGCTCCTCAGTCCAATCCGCTCTTGAGGTTGCAAAAATCACGCTGGGTGCATTAGACCGTGTTGACCCACCAATTTTTACAATTCTGGCAGATGGCGGGAATGTAAAAGTCACACGGGTCAAAGAAGAATTTGAGATCCAAGAAACCACCATCGCTTTTGAACGCCAGACTGTTCGCAATGAATCGCTGCCAGAAGGTCAGACGGTACTCATCCAGGCCGGTAACAACGGAACTCAACAAACAACCTATCGCATATTGTTCGAGGATGGGCGCGAAGTTTCCCGTACCGTCTTCAAAATTGATACTCTGGTGGAGGCTCAACCAGAAATTCTTATGATTGGCGTCCAGACGCCTTTCAGCCCCATGTCCATTCCTGGTCGACTGGCTTATCTCACCGGCGGTAATGCCTGGCTGATGGAAGAGACTACGGGGAACCGCCGACCAATCGTAACATCAGGCGATTTGGATGGTCGAATTTTTCGCTTGTCCAGTGATGGAAGTTGGCTGCTTTACACTCGAAAAGCGACAGACGACTCAGGGAATATTAATTCGCTCTGGATCGTAAAACTGGATCAAGAAAATCCACGGCCGGTAAATTTGCGGATCAACAATGTCATCCATTTTGCCGATTGGATGCCTGGATCAAATTCAAATATCCTATACTCAACGGTTGAACCCCGAAGTGCCGCGCCAGGATGGCAGGCGAATAATGATCTCCACAAGATTACCATCGGCGCTGGAGGCACAATCCTGCGAGAGGAACAGATCCTCGATTCAAACTCAGGTGGAATTTATGGCTGGTGGGGAACCACATTTGCCTGGTCACCAGACGGCCAGGTGCTTGCTTACGCACGTCCAGACAGCATTGGCATAGTAGATTTTTCAAAAAAAGATTTACAGCCGCTCACTCAGATTATTCCATTTCAAACAGGCAGTGACTGGGCCTGGGTTCCAGGAATTGCCTGGTCGCCAGACCATCGTTATCTCTACACCCCCATCCATGCTCCCATGTCAGGCGCAACCAACAACGAGTCCTCACCACTTTTTGACCTGTCTGTAATTTTTCCCGATGAAAATGCCAGGGTGTATCCATTAGTTCCCCAAAGCGGTATGTTTGCTTATCCATCCGTTTCACCAGTCGATGAAGTCACAGGCGGTTTCCAAGTTGCCTACTTGCAATCGATTTTCAAAGATCAAAGTGACACCAGCAATTACCGTCTCATATTGATGGATCAGGATGGATCAAATCGAAGAGAACTGTTCCCATTCCAGGGCTCGCCTGGCATTGAACCACAGAAAGTAACCTGGTCACCCGAGAAGTTTGATGATGCATTCTGGTTGGCGATAATTTATCAGAACAATCTGTACTTGATAAACACAACGACCGGCCAATCTCAACAGGTAACCGGTGATGGATTATTGGGAAGTGTAGATTGGAAGTAATTATGCTAAATTTTTCAGGGAGGAATGAATGAGAATTCTAATTACAGGAGCGGCTGGTTTTCTCGGATCGCACCTATGTGACCGCATGATTCAGGAAGGTCATGAGGTAATCGGCATGGACAACTTCATTACCGGTAATCCTGACAATTTGGCACATCTCGCCGGGAATAAACGATTTACATTTGTTCGTCACGATGTTGCTAATTTTATCTTCGTTCCCGGCGGCAAAGTGGATGCTGTGATGCATTTTGCCTCACCTGCCAGCCCAAATCCCCTATCGCCTTATGGCTACACCAATCTTCCCATTCAAACAATGAAAGCGGGTGCGTTGGGCACGCATAACACATTGGGGGTAGCCAAAGCGAACAACGCCCGTTTCTTGTTGGCATCTACGAGTGAAATCTACGGCGATCCACTCGAACACCCTCAAAAAGAAACCTATTGGGGACATTGCGATCCAATCGGGGTTCGCTCGGTCTATGATGAAGCCAAACGGTTTGCAGAAGCACTAACCATGGCTTATCATCGCTTTCACGGTGTGGATACACGCATAGTAAGAATTTTCAACACTTATGGACCCCGAATGCGATTAGATGACGGGCGCGTTGTTCCAAACTTTATCCAACAGGCTTTAAGGAAAGAGCCGCTCACTGTTTACGGAGATGGAAACCAGACACGCAGCTTCTGTTACGTAGATGATCTCGTCGAAGGAATTTACCGTCTATTGTTATCGGATGAGCACATGCCAGTAAACATTGGCAACCCGGCTGAAATAACAATCCGAGAATTTGCAAATGTAATTAACCGAATCGCGCAAAACCCGGCTGGAATTGACCAGAAGACTGATTTGCGCCTTGGTGATGATCCACAGCGGCGGCGGCCAGAAATTACCCGTGCCAGGGAAATCCTTAACTGGGAGCCCAAAATCTCTCTGGAAGAAGGCATAGCACGGTCGATTCCATATTTCAAAGCAAAGATGGGCCTTTAATGATCCTTTCAAATCACAAAGAACGAACTCGTTTTTTAAAGTTTGCCGTTGTTGGGGCTGTAGGTGCAGTCGTTGATTTCGGTATCTTTAATTTACTTTCAGGTCTGGTTCGGATTTCTGCAATCTGGTCAGGTGTGATCTCCTTTATTGCAGCGGTGATCAGTAATTTCCTTTGGAATCGCTATTGGACCTACCCTGATAGCCGCAGTAAACCGATCTCCCATCAACTGACACAATTTGTTCTTGTAAGCCTAATTGGATTGGCTATACGCACTATTCTGTTTTCTTTGTTGGAAACGTCCTTTATCCGAATCGCTGAGAAAATCCTCCCGGCCACTTTTCCCTTGACTGCCGTTACTGTCGGACATAATGCAATGCTCGCTTTTGCCATCTTGATTGTTATGCTCTGGAATTTTATCGCCAACAGGTATTGGACATATAGCGACGTTGAGTAGCCTTGTTTGTCAGGTGGGTTTTCATGGAGAACACTCCCAATTTATCAAATCATTCCTTTGAACCCGAGGACATTACCAGCGTTCGTTCTCTGCGTGAATTGGTTGATCTGGTAACCGGCCGTTTTGCTGCAGCCCAACAACCCATAGAAGATTCGGGCTTAGTGCTTGAACCGCTGCCGTTTCCATTTTTAGCCATTGTCGGTCAACCGGAAATGAAACTGGCCTTGCTGCTCACCCTCATCAATCCTGCAATCGGAGGCACTTTACTGATTGGCCCTCGCGGCACCGGCAAATCCACTGCCGTTCGAAGTTTGTTAGGACTGCTTCCAGAGGTCGAACGTAGTAAGTGCTTTTACGGCTGCTTACCCGAAGACATCGAAACTGAAGGGATGGACGGCCTCTGCCCGGACTGCGCTCAGAAATTCGCGCATGGCATTCCATTGACCTACACCGATCACGTTCGCCTGATTGAACTTCCCCTGAATGCTCGCCTGGAAGATACCATTGGCGGAATTGATGAACGCGCAGCAGCCAATGATCGATTGCGCCTAAAGCGCGGAATCCTGGCACAAGCTGACCGGAATATCCTTTATGCCGATGAAGTCAACCTGCTGGGCGATGACATCGTGGATGCTATCCTGGATGCTGCAGCAATGGGATACTACACGGTACGTCGCGGTCCAGTTTCTGCCACCTACCATTCACGTTTTCGACTGGTTGGATCAATGAATCCTGAGGAAGGGAAGCTCAGGCCTCAAATTATGGACCGCTTTGGGCTACGAGTTATTGTACGGGGACTTGAAAACCCTCGCGAACGCTGGGAAGCATACGAACGAACCATCAATCACCGCAATAACCCCCGGTCTTACACTAAGCTTTATTCAGAAATCTCTGAGATTGCCCGGAAGGAGATCCAAAACGCGATTAGCCTTCTGCCCAAGGTCGAACTTCCAAAGGACATTGGTGAAATTGGCATCCGCCTCGTCCAATCATTGAAAATTGATTCGCTACGAGCTGAAATAACACTTTTTGAAGCCGCCCGGGCATATGCTGCAGCAGATAATCGCACATTGGTGAGTTTTGAGGATATCCGTGCCGTGGCCGCCATGGCACTCCGCATGCGTCAATCGGTTTTCATGACAGCTTTCATTGATGAAATTCTCAACGAAGAAGCAAAAATCAATGATTTGTTAAATCAATTTGCCCCCTCAAAACCATAAGGAGTAAGCTATTATGCGGATTTCGACCTTTCGCCAATCCAATATGCTTACTCACCGCCAGCGGCTCGAAACTGTTCTCGCCGGCAAGCAGCCAGACCGCGTCCCTGTTGCACTTTGGCGGCACTTTCCAGTTGACGACCAGGATGCTTTCCGCCTCGCCCGTGTTACAGGAGCTTTTGCCCGGTTATATGATTTTGACCTGATTAAGGTCACTCCTAACTCCAATTATTGCGTGCGGGATTGGGGTACACGAGACGAGTGGAAGGGCAGCTCAGAGGGCACTAGTGAAATAACCACATATCCGGTGCAGAAACCAGAGGATTGGGAGAAAATTCAGCCAATAAATGTTTTGCAGGGAAATCTGGGAGCTCAACTGCAATGCGTGAAGATCATGGTCAAACACTTTGGCACAGAAAGACCAATTCTTCAAACAGTATTCAACCCACTTTCCCAGGCAAAGCACCTGATCGGTAAAGAAATGCTCTTGGTGCACCTGCGAAAGTATCCAGATGCGGTTAAAAAAGCATTGGAAAACATCACACAAACCACAATTGACTTTGTACATCACTGTAAAAAGCTTGGTGCTGATGGATTATTCTTTGCCGTTCAACACGCGCAATACGGATTGCTTTCAGAGGACGAATTTGAACAATTTTGCAAGCCATATGACCTCGAAATTCTTAATGCAGCACAACCGATGTGGTTAAATATGGTTCATTTACACGGCGAGAATGTGATGTTCGATCAGGTGTCTAAATATCCAGTCCAGGTCATCAACTGGCATGACCGCTCAACAGAACCCAACCTTGCAGAAGGCCTTAATCGCTTTCCGGGGATTGTTTGTGGTGGATTGCGAAGAATTGAAAGTATGATCCTCGGTACTCCTGAATCGATCCGAGCCGAAGCCCAGGATGCCATTCTTCAGACCGGAGGAAAGAGATTTATCTTGGGCACCGGGTGTGTTGTGCCGATCACTGCGCCTCATGGCAATTTGCTAGCCGCCCGCAAAGCCGTGGAAACGGAGAAATCATGAGCACGCCACGTGTCATCGCCGGCAAAGCCCGCGGCATTCGCCTTCAGGATGTTCCAGGTGATATCACCCGGCCCATCACCGACATGGTAAAAGGCGCACTCTTCAATATTTTAGGTATCGATGTAATCCAATCTACCTGGTTAGATTTGTTTGGTGGAACCGGAGCAGTGGGCATTGAAGCGTTGAGCCGTGGCGCCAGTTACGTTCGCTTTGTTGACTTGAACCGGTCAGCAGTAAATGTGATCAAAGCAAACCTCGAAAAAACGAAACTGAACCAAAATGCAGAGGTCATTCAAAGCGACGCCTTTGTGTACCTCAACCGGCGTCCAGATCGCACATTTGATTTTGTATTTATTGCTCCCCCACAGTACAAAGATATGTGGATCCAGGCACTCCAATCGCTAGATTCCAATCCAGACTGGCTCCAATCAGACACTTGGGTTATTGTACAGATTGATCCAGTCGAATACCAACAAATAACGCTCACGCATCTGGTTGAGTTTGAACAGCGAAAATACGGAAATACAATCCTTGTATTTTTTGAACGGCGGCTTGACTAACCATTAATCTGAAAATACCACCCTGAGGTGGCTCTCGTCGTCATAAAACGAGCGCGCAGAAAATGGTCTTTGTTCTGGGTGCATACTTAGAACGCGCGGCAGCAGTACAGGCAAATCTTCAACCAATGGCAGCCCGGGTAAATCCTGGACTGAAATCCATTCAAGACGTCCTTCCGCCGATTCAATCAAGTTGCCGCCAGAATACCCGGCGCGAAATATAAAAATTCCAATCCCAACATCCGGTGATGCATCCACAAGCAATGTTCCACAGAGCCGCAAGTCTTCAACAATCAGCCCTGCTTCTTCAAGCAATTCACGGCGCGCAGAACTGGCTGCATCTTCGCCCTTTTCGATATGACCGCCAATCCCATTGTATCGGTCTGCCCAGATCTTTTTGGTCTTTGAGCCTTTCAGTAATAAAACCTCGTTGCCACGGGTAACGAAGACTAACGTTCTGGGAATAATCTGGTACCGAGATTTGTCCACGCCTTGATCACTTTTTGGCATACTGAACCTCAAGGACAAGCTCCTGCCGAACTTTTTGGCAGGAGCTTGTGTTTTTTTTCGTTGATCAACTCAAGAACATTGGCACACCCATGAAATCGCGCACCTTTGGCCGGTAATTTTCAATATCATAATAACTTGGCACATCCACCCGTTTCTTGCCGGCTAGCACCATTTCTACCGGCACTGTGGCATATTTGCCGCCGTGGAGAGCAACCATTTTCCCGGTTTCGTTGCGGCGAATCAACTGAACAGCCAGGTTGCCGTATGACATAGCCACCATTCGATCCAATGAATCAGGCGCGCCGGACCGCATCAGGTACCCCAATTGTTGGTACATGATATTCTGCCCGGTGATGCGTTTGATCTCGGCAGCAGCCAATTCACCAACGCCGCCCAGTTTTCTGTGGCCGTAAGCATCAGCCTCGCCTGATTCAACAATTTCGCCGCCTTCCATGATTGCACCTTCAGAGATGGTCATGATGGCATAATTCGATGGATTGCTGCGTTTATCTTCTTCAAGGAAGTGAGCTAAACGATTGATGTCAAAAGGGACCTCGGAAATGATTGCCCGGTCGACGTAGGAAAGATAAGCACTGATCAAGCTGGTTTCACCAGAATTGCGACCAAATAGCTCGACGACTCCAATGCGCTCATGCGATCCAACTGAGGTGCGCATATTGGTAATGAATTCCACACTGCGTGTCACTGCCGTTGAGAATCCGATGCAGTAATCGGTGCCAAACACGTCATTGTCCATCGTTTTTGGTATGGCAACGACCGGAAAGCCCTCTTTGTGCAAACGCACTCCAAAGCTCAGCGTATCATCGCCTCCAATGGGCACCATTACATCAATACCCAGATGGCTAAGAACGTTTAGGCAATACTCAGTGTAATCAACCGTGCCGTCATCGCGCGGTTTACCCCATTTTGAATTACGTAGAAAATCCGGGGTCGCTTTTTCTGTAACCTTTTGCGGATTGGTGCGGGAGGTGTGCAAAAAAGTACCGCCAGTTCGGTCAATCCGGCGAACATCTTCCCGGGAAAGAGGACGCACGTAATAATCGTGTGTTGAAGGTTCATCCAGGTTGTATTGGAGTAGTCCCATCCACCCACGACGAATACCAATCACTCGATAACCATGTTCCAACGCGCTCATCACCACAGCCTTAATCGCAGGGTTCAAGCCAGGAACATCACCCCCACCGGTTAAAATCCCAATTGTCTTCGTCATACTTTCCTCCTAGAATTAAGCCTGCACTTCAGATGCAGAAGTTTCCAATGGTATCTGGAAGATAATGCGGCTGCCCTTACCAATAGATGAATCTACCTCGAGGTAACCGCCCAGCATTTCTACTCGTTCTTTAATTAATTTAACACTGAGTTCCATTCCCTCGGGCATCTGTCCAGGGTCAAATCCCTTCCCATTGTCCGAAACCCCTAACCTCACCAGGGCATCGTCAATATTCAATTGCACATTCACCTGAACTTTTGTGGGATTATCCAAATTGAACCGGGCAACGTTGTTCAGAAGTTCTTGAACCGAACGGAAAATCATCACTTCAACATACGATGCGAGCCGTTTTTCGCCGCCCTTGGTAGCGAGGGTAACCTCAATATTCGGCTGCTGTTCTTTGAAGGTTTCCACATGGCGCTGTAATGTTGGAACCAGGCCTAAATCATCGAGCATCATTGGACGAAGCTCCGAGATGAAAAGCCTTACACGCTGAAAAGTCGCCATAGCAGAATTCTTCAGGTTAGTCAATTCTTCTTTTGCTCTCTCAGGATTCATTTCAAAAAGCCGTGAAGCAATTTCCGCTTGCACAATAAAATTCGAGAGCGCTTGTGCTGGGCCGTCATGCATCTGGCGTGATAACCGCAGGCGTTCTGATTCCTGCGCATTAATCAACATTTCCAACATTGCCATGCGACGTGAATTGCGACCCCGTCGCGGTGGTTCATGATCTTCAGATAGGAATTGTTGTGTTTTCTCTAAAGTTTCTATGTACCGCTTCAGATTCACTTGATCTGACTGCAATTTTTCAATTTGGCCGCGCAACAAAAGCAATCGTTGCTGCGTTTCCAGGGCTGCACTATATGCATTCTTAACATCGATGGCCGAGACAGTGTTAATCTGTGATTGAAGCTGCTGAATCTGCGCTGACATTGCTGCGTTTCGTTGCGTCAATCGAGTCACCTCACCCTGGCTTTGTTCGAGGGTTGTATTCAATTCTATCAAGGAGCGCTTGGAACGATCCAGTTCAATTTCAATCTCGTGTTGATACGTTTCCAAAGCATTACCAGTATCTTGATTCATAACCATATGACCCTCCCAAATGATGACACGCGCTTCGCCAGCTCAAACAGCTAACTTTACAATTTTAGCATAACCTTGCGAGTTCATTAGCGTGAATTTTCACTATTCCAACGATATACGGTCATATTCATACCACCTTCTGCAACTGAGAATCGTCCTCTTGTTTGGAAAACGATTTCTTTGCTAGCTTGTAATGATGGATACCAGTCTGGAAACACAACCAGGTAAGCAACATTTCGGTCATCCAGGTAATCAGCCAGCGCACCTTCATCCCGTATGAAGGGAATTACCTCTGGTGTTACCAGACCAGCCAGATCAACTATCTGGCGTTCGCTGAAATATCCAACTGCACCAATATCATGGACAGCCAGCAAATCGCCGGGTGACGTGTGATCTCGAAGCCAAATTGCAGTATCGACCATTTCAGTTTCAATGATAGCCACATCTGTTGCATACGCCTGTGCACCCGTCACTAAAAATGCCGCTATTATCAGAACCGCTGCAGCCTTTCCAGCAAAACCTACCAAACGCCTCATACGACTATTTATATTCAATCTTGAAAATGCCTCTTCTGTACCAATCAAGCCAAGCAGGAAATAAACGGGCATAGCGGGAATAAGGTATCTCCCATGCTGGTATTCAACCGGCAGCCTATATGCATATATTGCCGTATAACCAAGCCACCAAAGCAAAAGAGCTGCATGTTTCCATTTTCTCTTTTGGACAATCATCCAGGCCTGGAACAAAAATCCCGGCAGGAGCAAAATACCAATTCCAACTAAAGGCAAACGGGCCAACTGGATGAAACGAGTGAGTATCCCGGTTCTCCACAGCGAAGCATATTCAGCCTGTTTCGCATAAAATGTGGAAGGCCAAAAACTTCCTGAAAGCGAGATATTAAATAGCAGATATCCCGCCAGCGGGATAAGCAGCCCTAACAATAGTAAACTGATCTTTCGCCCCCGATCCTTCCAATCACCCCCATATACAATAAGCATTAATCCGACCGGCCCAAGCAAGGTGATTCCATCAGGCCGAACCCATATTGACAGTCCCACCAAAACACCCAGCCAAAATGCAGGCGTCTTTCCTTTCCATGAAAGCATCAGCACCAGCAAAATCATTGCCGTATAAAGACCCGTTTCCATCCCGGAGCAAGCCGCCCAGACCAAATGCCATTCCGTCATCAGCACTAATCCGGCGACAGGAATCTTGCGCTTCTTTTGTTCGACCAGTTGGCTTTCTGGGGCAAGGATTGTCCTGAATAATAATTCACCAAACAGGCCAATCAGAACAAGGCAACCGAATCCCAAAAAATATCCGTAATAAATCGCTCCGGGCATCTCCAAAAACTGTCCTGGTACCAACAAAATCGTCCAGAGTGGTGAGGTGGAACCAGCGGATGGCTGACCTGGAATAAATGAGAATTCTCCTCTAAGCGCAATATTGCGCGCATAGGTTTGGTGGATCCAGGCATCGTCAAGTGGAAAACCAATCCGATAAAGGAAATGACTGGTGAGGATGAAAAACACCACCCCTACCATCCCGGCGATTCCGATGATCAAATAATCCCTTGTACGCAATCGTTTCATCATTGAATCCGAATTATGGTTCATAATGAATTTGGAAGAGCTTCATAGTACCGATTGTTTCGATGAATGAAAAGCCATCTTTGCGATGGTTTGATTGGTACAAATCAACGAGTTTTGGATTATTCCCATCCAGGACCAGGTAGTTTGCACCATATTGTTCTGCAACCGCAAGGAGGTTTTCCTCACCGCCATCCGGTATGACAATTGACTGGCGGCCAGTTGAAAGAAAGAATCCCGGTGGATTATTCACCAAAACAATCGCATCCTCAGGGACACCAAGTTGATCCATTCGGCTGCCCACAGCCGAATATGAACGCTGGCTGTCTGACCATTTCGGTGCATGCAAACCTGGCGAAATAACACGCCCCCAAAAAACAACCGTTGTAATCCCTGCGGCAAGTAGTATAAGACTTCGAGAAAAGAAAATCCCGGCTTTTTTACGGCTCCAGCCACGTCTGCGCACCCCCAATGCAATGGCTGTGTCCAACCCAACAGCAGCGCAGGCCCAAAAAAGCGGCTGAAATGCTGCACCGCTGTGTAAATACCCACCTCGTGAGCCGGAATACGGAAAGACGACCGTCATTAAAAGCAGCGTTAGCAACCATCCTAGAATTCCAAATCGAATTATCTTCTGATGTCGATTTTGCCACGCGCCAATCGCAATCAACGGTAATAGGAATACTTCAGCCTGAACCGCGATGAGATTCTTTATATTCATCCAAAGCGCGTGCACCCTTGCCGCCAAATGCACTTGCATACCGGCTGCCAGCCAGTTACTTGGCGTTAGTGCATCACTGGGAAACGCAAAGGTCTGGTCATAATCGGTCATCCATAGGGTTTTCGATCCACCAGGCGGCATCAAAACGCCATACAGGCTTAAATTCCTTGTGTACCAGGCAGCCATGATCAGCAAGTAGGCCAAGGTCAAGGCCAACAAGTGACGGATAGCCCTATGCCAGTTCACATCTCGAAATCCACGGCGGAAATGCTCATCCAACCATACCAATCCCGCCAGGCCAAACCACAAGATACCATCCGCGCGGGAAGCATGCATGTACCCGGCAACCAACCCCAATAACACATAGCGCATCCACCCCATACCTGGCTGAAGCCGCTTGTCTTTACTGGCGAGGATCAGGAAGAAGGCCGATCCACCCAATATATATAAAACGAAGGTTTCTGTTAATGTCGAAAAAACAAGGTAATAGCCGGGAAAAATCGCCAACCAACCAGATAATTGCGCAGATGCTGGGCTGGCGCCAAGTTCTTCCGCCAGCTTGACGGCAAGAATGGGGATAATTGCCGCAAGGAGGATGAATAGCCAGCGACCCGCAAGAAAGGATTGCGCGCCGGTTATCGCCATTCCAATTGCAGAAAGGATTGAGGCAAGCGGCATCCAGTAAGTATGGGATGGATGCGGCAAGCCGGTCGGCTGATCCAAATAGTTCCACAGGAACGGCTCGGTAAATCCATAACCCGTGACCAGGCGAATTCCTCCAACATAATAGTACTCAGCATCCATGTAACCCGGCACAGGTTGCAGCGCTGCCGCAAGGATCAGCACAGCCAGAGATACAAGCGAAATCTGCATTAATTCTTTCTTCAGAAACGGCATAACGAATTCACCGGTGATAAGTCAATAGCAGCAGATCATTGAATTCGACCCGGTCAACTTGATTAAAATGAGCAGCTAACCAGGCAAGTGCGGGATGCTCCTCTTCGCCTAACGCTTGATAATCTTCGATTGCCTTCGCAAAAACAACATAATGAACAATGTTTGCGTCACCCACAGCGGTTTCAAGATCCGGCTCGGGGAATAATTGCATTGCTTGCTGCGATGGGATGGCATAAGTATCATTGGATGACCCTGGAACATCTCCCAGGAAACATTGAGATAAATCAGGTGCATAAAAGTGGCTGGGGAAGAAACTTAATTTATTATCATGGATGATTACTTCACCCGTTTTTACCGTTTGCGAAAGATGATTGGTCAACGATTGAAACGGCGAGCGTGGAAATTCCGAAAAACTGTAAAAAAATGGCAGAGAGATTGCTGCCGCAAGAATGACCAAAACACCCATTCCTTTTCCCAAATTGTCGCTTCGTGCGACCACCATACCCGCCAACCCGTAAAACGCCATGGAAGAGACCAGAAAACCACGTGTAACAAAAACCGGTCGGATCAGGTAAGAGATCACAAACAGGATCAGCGGTGGAAAGAAAGCCCAGACGAGGAGATATCCCTGTTCTTGCCTGGTTTTTCGCCCCTGCCACATCAAAACCAGCGTCAGCACAAAAACCTGCAGACTTAGAATGGCTCCAACCACCATCCAAACCCCATTGAGCGGCAGGTGAATAAACCACATGAGGATTGCCTGAAGGACCTCGAGCAATCCCGGCCGCGGCGTCCAAAATGCACTTTGCACCTTTTGAATTTGTCCTGGGATCACAAGCAGCCACGGCAAAGCCAGCAATCCAATGACAGCTTGCATCAAGAACAACTTTCGCAGATTCCGCCAATCGCGTTTGGCAAACAACCAGACATTAGGGGCCGCCAAACCAAAAACTGCCAGGTTGTGCGTGTACATTCCACCAGCGCCAAATAGAATGGCAGCAACCTGCCACAACCAGACCGGCTTACTGGCACAATTCTCACATTTCCACAGTTTTACCAGTGAAAAGGCATATCCCAGCAAACAAAACTCGAGCAGCGCGTACATGCGGATATCCTGCGCATGGTAAATTTGCAAGGGAGAAACAGATGCAAAAATACTTGCCCACAGTGCGGCCTTCTTTCCGGCCAGCTCATCAACAAGCCCGTATAGCAGCAAAACACTTGCCAGCGAAATGATCACACTCAACAACCGCAAAAACCAGAGTTTGCTGCTGATTAATGCCCAAAAATGGAGCAGGAAATAATACAACGGCGGCATGGTATCCGCTGCTGTACCCCGAATAATATCAGGAATGGATTGAATGGAAAGAAAATAACTAAAGGCATCATCATATTGGATACCGCGGCTATCGATCGCTGCGCACCGGAGAATGAGCGCAACCGCTATAACTGCAAGCAGATATCCCTTATTTGGCCTGGGATTCATGGTTGTCTGTGCGTGAAGGAGGATATCCAGGTATTCATCGGCTGTACAGCCCACCAGCGTACCCAGTACAATCCAGCCAGAAGAAGCATCGGCAATGGAAAGAAAAGTAACGGGCTTTGAATGGGTTGATAGGAACGCTCAAGCGTTCGAAGAAAGACCAGCCAAATACCTGCGAAAAGTACAACCAGGGTTAAGACGATCATCCAGGTCGATGATCGATGCCAGCGTTCATCCAACATCGCCAATACCAAAACCAGTGCCGGATAGCAAACGATGAAATTGCCCGGATCTGTTTGAATGCCAATCCATTGACTGGCAACCAGGGTCAGGCTGGCTGCCCATAAAAAAGCGCGAAAATCACCACGGGTTGCAAGCCACCATTCAATGAGCAGCACAATTGCCAGGAAAATGGATACACCCATTCCAATCTGCCGGCCAACGCCCGGCATGTAAACCGCAAAAACCGCAGCGGGTGTACCGGGAGGATTGTAGCCTGGATACCGGATGATTTCCCGGATATTTTGCAATATCCAATCCGGCAACAACAAAGCAGCTGCTCCAGCCAGCAAAACAACAGTTCCAACCATCCAGAAGATGATTTTCCAGCGTCGTTTACTCAGAGACCAAAGAAAAATAAAAACCAATAAAACCAACACGACCTGTGGTTTGATGGTCGCAAAGCCAAGCAGCACACCGGCCAATTCATCTTCGTTATTGCGAATTGCCAGTAAACCACCGGTGACCAATAAGGTGACCAGAATCACCGCATTTCCCAGAATCAAGGCGCGTAAGGCATGATACCAAAGAAGTGAGAATAACAACAAAAGCATCAACACCAGCGGTAACGGCTTCCACCGGGTCAATCGCAATGAGAAAAAACAGAGTGCAACCAAGGCCAGCTCAAGGACGGTCATCCACACTGCCCGGGCCATGGTGAAATCTCGAACAAGGGCAAACGGCAGAAAGAAAACCATGGAATAAAGAGGGTATGCAACACGTAATTCATGCTCACCTGGCTGCGCAGGCCGTCCGTAAACCATATCCTGTATGCGCAGGGCAACTTCATCGGAATATGGGCTGATTCCTTCGGTAATGAAGGATCGTGTTCCCATCCAATGAACCAGGAAATCATTGCCGCCAGGATTTAAGGAAGCATAGTTGTAATTGCCAATTGTCAGCAACACTGTTGCCGTCACAAAAAGCACCACTCCCAAAATCCAAATCCAGGTCGTATTCTTCCGTCGGAACAAATTACCCCTCCGCAAATCAAGGAATGATTCCTTGAGGTATTTTCTCGGTTGTTATCGTGGTTTGAGATGCTCACATTATAAGGCCAATTCTCTTCACACCAGCTTTGTAGTGTTTACAGCCTTGCAAGATTTATGAATCGATCAGCACTTTGGTTTTTGCCTGCAAAGATTTTACAAACAAACCTGCGGCCAGAATCAGTAGAAAAGTGCGGACAATCACAGTTACAGGCAGCATTGAAAACCATCCGCGCGATAATAAAACCGGCCACTCCAACAGATTAATCAACACCATTGCGACCGATATTAATCTACCATACCGCCACTCGAGGCCCACAAGTAGAAGCGGAATCAAATACAGCACCCACTGAACACTCCAACCAGGCGACCAAAGGAAGAAGAGACAGCCCGCAAGGCCAACAGCGGCAACTGGATTGCATTTATCATGCTGAAAAATTGTAAGCAATATCAGACCCACCAACACGAATATTGGCAAGGTAATCCATGGAGAAATAAAACCAGCATTCCCAATCGGTTGGGTCGCCAGATTTGGATCTAACCGTTCAACCAGCGGGCCGAAATTCCCTGTCACCAGGTTGCCATCCATCAACGCCCAGATCGTTTCCCATGATCCTTTGCTGGATTGAGCCTGCAGCGATGCCAGGGTGAAATCAGGCGAGAACAGACCAAAGATACCATATCCCAAAATCAACATTCCAACAGAAATAATGGCTACGCGCAATATTTGACGATCCCTCCACTCCTTCCAAAGCGCAGCCAGGCCGAATAATGGAAAAAACTTCACTAGCGCGCCTGCGCCCATCAACAACCCAGCAACAAAGCGCCGACCTTCAATCAAATATACCAACCCAGCAAGCAGGAAAAATACCGCGATTGGATCAAAATACCACCATCCGTAAGGCAATGCAATCAACACCGCCAGGTAAAAAACTTGCCGAATTAGCAAGTCGGATTCAGCCCAATATTTTCTGGCAAGCCTGTCGAAAAAATAGAGGTTTCCGGCGTCTGCTGCCAGCAACACCATAACCAGCAAGTAGGAAAATATATGCTGATGACCTCCGGATATTCGGAATAATAACTCTGATAGCAATGGAAATATGGGCGGAAACTCGACCCAGTAATCCAAAAATGGCCAACCAGGTATCTGAGCGACCGAATAAAATGTAACAAAATCTCCGTAGCCATGCAGGGCGTCCAGCGGCAGGGCAAGATAGAGCGTCATTCGTGCCAGGATTAACAGAGCTATGAGACTTCGGACGCTCAGTTTAGCGGTCATTTTTTCCATCCCGTCGGTAAATCACCGCTGTCGTGTCTGCATACACTTGTCTCCAACCATTTGTCGCTAACAAAGAAACCACCGGCCTATCCGGCTCGATGATCACCATGTCGATCCCCCAGGAGTTCAGAATCTCTTGCCAACCTTCTTCGCCTTGTGTGACGGTCAACCATTGGAGAATAATTTCATCTCCGAATAAATCCGTCCGACCATCAACAAATACAGGCCTTTCGGGGTATGCCCAGGATAAATATCCTCCCCATGCATACGAGTTAAAAAGACGTTCATAGGGTGCCCCTATGTCGTCAGTACCGGTCTTAAGCCAGTTTACGGCCTGTACCGGGAATACGGTTTCTTCATAGGCGCGCACAAATTGCGGCTGGCTCACCACAAACAGTTTTACGCAGGCAATCAGCCCAACCAATCCCACCAGGGTCAGGTTGATCCCTTTTTTCAACAGAGGGGGCACCGGCCGAGTATTAGGATTCTTACTCAACCTCAAAAAAAAGTCGGGGTTTGCACGCCGTACAGCAAGGATTGAACTCCAAAGGTGACGGGAAAAGATGGGGGCAGCAATGAGCGCAAAAGGCCCAAAATTCCTGCGAGCCATCAGACCACCAGCAGCGAACAGAGTAACAGCGATCCAATCCACGGATGGAACACGCCGGTCTGAGATCGCAAACCCAATCATCGTCAGCAAGAGCAGCCAAAGAAACGGCTGTTGAATCAAATCATGAAAATCAGGTGATGCCCATTCAGGGATAGCATCCTGCAAGATGCCAACATTCACGGTTTGAAATGGAATTTTCCACATTGCAAAGCCGTTCGGGTTGATAATCACAACCATTGCGCATGCAGCCAACAAGACCAGAAATGATCGCGCGCGACGCCAGTGTGTTTTCCGATCAGTAACATCTGCGTACAAACTATCCACGATTTCGCCGGCTAGAAATGCACCGATCAAAAGCAGGCCCAGCGGATAGCCGCCGTGCAGGTTGGACCAAAGGACAAAAATGGGCGGCAACAGCCACAAGCGATTTTTTCCATTTCGACGATATTCATCGAGCAACAGGCTGCAGACTGCCAGCATGAGCAACGAGAAGATTTGCGGCCGCGGCGACCAAACCACTGCAGCGACAATTGTGGCAAGCAGCACAACAAAAGCCCTGAACAACACCGGGCCTGCCATTTGGCGGTAAATAATTGCCATGCTGACAGTAGCCGCTAACGCCACGGTCAGGCTCAAACCAAGATATCCGCCAATCCGGAAGATGAGCGCCAGGAGAATTTGCGCCAACCAGGAATGGTTGATCCATGCCTCACCATAACGCGTGAAAGACAGCGTATCCGTCAGCATGGGGTAGCCGCTTTGCAAGGTTGTTTCACCTGCGCGCAAATGCCACCACAAATCTGTATCCAACGGCGTTCGCGCAGCCATCAGAAACACAAGGGCTAGAGTCAGCATCATCACGAGGCGATCAACCTGCGCATCATCAATGTGTTTGGCAAGAGATGCTCGCGCTGTCATGGTACCGCACTCCCTAAACCCATTTCCTGGGGCGTAATTTTTTTAGACAAACTGTAAAAAACAGAGAAATCACCGATCACCTGCATTTTCCATTGGATATCCGCATCGGTAAAATGTTCCTGAAGATATGCTTCAAGAGACGTTCCGCGTAAAACGATGTATGCAGCTTTTTCGGACTGCGCCACAGCCGCAGAATAAGGCGGATAACGATCATCGCCTTCTGCGTAGCGCAGGTCGAGATGATATGGCAGTTGAGGCGTGTAAATCAACTCCTCCTGAGATCTAAACGCCAGCGGATAGCTAATCCAGTACGTGGAGTACCCACGCGTTTCACCTTCGCGCTTCAGGAATGTGATCAATTCTGGAAAGGCGGCGTGGTCATAAACGGTAGGTGCATAGAATTGCGTTGTCAAACCCGGTGGATTTCTCATGACGCAATCGTAAGTCCCCCAACCCTGGTAAATAACAACTACAAGAATCGCAAGGAATTTCCAGATTCGCGAAATGCGCAAACCAACCAATACAGAGCCTGCTGCCAGGGCAAAGAACCAATAGATCGGCAAAAAATAACGTCCAGACGGATCGATGCCGAATGATGTAAAAAGAAAACCACCTGTAAAAGCAACCACGACACCAGTCAAAACCCATCGCTCGAGTCTGTAATCAGCTGTTTTTAATTGGGTGATGAAAAAGATCAAAACACTCAACCAGAATAACAAAACGAAAGGCATCAAAGGCAGCCCAAGCCAGCGCACCTCCCAGGGCGGCCGAAAGCCAAACGTGACACTACCCCCCAAAACGAACAGGTTGAGCAGGTGCTGTCCCAACTGAGAAAGCCAGGAGCCTGTTTCAACGGCCACATTATTTCCCAGCAATTCAACAATTAATGAACCGAAACCTTGTTGAAATGCATACAACCACCACGGCAGCGAACCGAGAAAAAAACCAGCAATGGCAACGGGAATTCCAACCAGGCTTCCGGGAGCACATCGAATTTTCCGAATAAGCATCACAAATACGGCCAACGCCATCGGTGCAGTATAGATCAACGTCAGGCCATTCGCCCAAAGACCGAGGCCAGCGCAGCCGCCAAATGCCAAAGCAAACAGAGTCGTTTGCCAGCGTGCGCCGTCCAATCTGCGAATCCACCCCATACCGCAAAGTAAGGCGAGATTACCAATCACCAGGGCTTCACCATAACCGCCCAGACTGGCGGTGGTATATAAGGTCACATTCACAGGCGGGATAGCCAACAATCCAACAGCTATCAACCCGACAATCCACGAGCCAAGGAATACTCTTCCTACTACCGCCGTGCTGAATAGCGCAGCAAGATATAAAACAATCTGCACCAACCGGATCACCCAGATCTGTTGTCCAAAAAGAGCAAAGCCCACCGCAACCAGGTAAGCATCCAAACTGCCCATATAAGCCTGACCATAGAAAAAAATAGGCTGCTCATTACCGGTCAGGATATGCCGCGCCATGAGACCAACAATGGCTTCGTCACCATTAAATGGCACAGCATCCTGCAGGAGGATCCATGCCTTCCAGGCAGCCGCGGCAGCCAAAAGAACAACGAATGCAAGTGGACGGAAACGAATAGATCGCATAGAATGAATGGGAACAGTTCCAAAGCAATTGTAATTGCAACCGTCTGGCCGGGCAATTCCACCATTCCTTTCAATGTATTTGCAGTTCAATAACCCCATGAAAATCAAAAGATTTTTCCCTTATGCAGCCATCCTGGTGCTCACGTTCCTCTACCTTCTCGGACTGAGCAAGGTGCCGTTTCACCCGGATGAATCGACACAAATTTTCATGAGTGCAGATGTGGAAACGGTCTTTTCCAGACCTGCTGAACTGCTTTATACACCCTCGCCAGCAGAGGCTCAGCGTCAAAACTACCGCCTGCTGGACGCGCCGCTATCACGCTGGCTAATCGGACTTGGCCGGTTAATTGCCGGTGAAAGCGCACTTACAACGGATTGGGATTGGTCAAAAACCTGGGAGCAAAATCAGGCGGCCGGGGCACTTCCTGACCAAAACCTCTTGATTACCGCGCGCTTTTCGGTTGCCTGGCTGTTCGCCCTAACGTTGTTATTTGGTTATCGTGCTGGTATGCTCATAGGCGGATCAACGATGGGCGGAGTGATGATTGGTTTGCTCTCAATCAATGCGCTCGTGCTCATGCACACACGCCGCGCAATGGCAGAAAGTGCACTATTGTTTTCGATCACATGGTTCATTTTCGCAATCGCCAAAAAAGAGACCAATCCCCTGCTCCTGGCATTGCCAGCAGCATTTGCGGTGAATGCCAAACAAACCGCCGCTGCACTGGTGTTGATCGTTTTATTTGCTGCCTGGCTGTATTCCAACAGCATATCCTGGCCAAAACGTGCCCGCAACGTTGCGGTCAGTGCTACGCTAATAATCCTCATCACCTACATGCTCAACCCGGTCGCCTGGAAGAACCCTGCCGACGCGATGGCAGCTGCCATTAAAGCCCGCAGTGACTTGGCTGCCAGGCAAGTAGAAGTCATCGGCGCTGCCAGCCCCGAACTGCTGCTGAAATCACCAGCGCAGCGGTTAGCTGGCTGGCTGGTTTATCTCTACATTTTCGACCCAGCAACCGCCGACGTTAAAAATTATGTGGACGCGACCCGTGAAGCCGAAGCAATCTATTTCACCAATCCAATCCACCGTTTCCTACGCGGCTCCCTGCCCGGGATTCTAATGCTCGTGTTGTCGCTGTTCGGATTTGGACTAGCGACATACACAGCTGCAATATCGTCCAGAAACAGAAAACCGCTGTGCCTATTGCTACTTTCCACCCTTGCAGCTTTTCTTACCCTGATGATCTTTATTCCCTTGCCGTTTCAACGTTACAGCATCCTCCTTGTGCCATTTTCAACACTCTGGTCAGCGTATTCCTTGAACTGGTTGAGCCAAAGGTGGATAAAAAACAGGGAGGCTTGAACCTCCCCGCATCATCAGAACTCAGTCACAGATGATTACAGATGCCGGTGGAATATCCGGTGAACTTTGTATACTTTTGCGCCCAGTGTTTCCATATCCTTGCGCACCTGAACGGCTGTGTCAGCCATTTGGGTTTCCTCGGCATGCAGGAAATTGAAATCATTGACAGTCTTTTTCATTTCATAGTACAGCAGAGCATTTCCGCCGCGCCCATGGTATTCAGGTAAAATTCCAACCCCGTTTAAAGACACCCACCTTGTCCGCCGCATCTCAAGCAACAAGTCGACAATCGAGAACGGGGTAATTCGACCGTCATGGCGCTGCAAAGCAGCGGAAATATCCGGAAAAGCAAACAAGAAACCAACAACCTCATCGCCATACAGGATGATTTTGATCAGTCGCGGGTCGGCAACCTGCAAAACACCGTCGACAGCAAATTTGATCTCACGATCTGTTAACGGGTAATATTCCCAGTTATTTACAAATGTTTTGTTATAAGCCTGTCCAATTCTATCAGCCCAGGCAAGCAATTCCTTGCGGTTTTTAAAATCCTTCACAACAAACGTTCCGCGCTTTTTTACCAACTCCGCTGCTCGGACAACCTTTTCTGGCAGGTTGAATTTATCCGGTTGAATGTAACAAGACACAAAATCGTTCTCCCGGACAAACCCCAGTTCATCCATAAGCCGCGGATAATATGGGTAGTTGTAATTCATCATAATCATCATCTGGCGGTGTTCAAATCCTTCAACTAGAATGCCGTATCCATCAAATCCGCTAAACCCTTTAGGCCCTGAGATTTCTGTCAGGCCGCGGTTGCGACCCCACTCAAACGCCTTTTCAAAAACAGCCAGGGCAGCTTCCGTATCATCCACCGAATCAAAAAGGTAAAATTGCATCTTCTTGGTGTTGTGGTAGGCATTGAAAGGTTTATTTTCCATTGCCGCAATCCTCGCCACAACCTTTCCATTATTTTCAGCAATAAAGAAATCGGCGTCTGAATGGTCATAATATGGATGCTTTTTGGGGTCCATCATTGTGCGGATATCGGAACGGAACGGTGGCACCCATTGCTTACATCCGCGATACAGGTCATAATGAAATTGAATGAACCGATCAACCTGTTTGCGGTCATGAATATCGACTTGCGAGACTTTGATCATGACAACCTCATTAATTGAATTGAAAAGAATTGGAAAAAGTAGAAACCAGTATACTCCGATTTTGTTTGTATACAATATTCATCTATCAATCATTTTAGAAAATTGCTCGATTGGAATAATTGGTTTGGTTTTGTTATAATATTTATAATATTCATCATTATAATAATAATTAAAGGTTGAAATGACCAACCATCTCATTCTCGAAACATCTCCATACCTGCTTCAGCATGCTGAAAACCCTGTGCAATGGTTCCCTTGGGGACAGCAAGCCCTGCAATTGGCCATCACCGAAAACAAACCAATCTTCCTGAGTATCGGCTATTCTGCCTGTCATTGGTGTCATGTAATGGCTCACGAGTCCTTTGAAGATCCAGAAATCGCTAAATTGCTCAACCAATCTTTCATCAGCATCAAAGTGGACCGCGAGGAACGCCCAGACATCGATAATATTTACATGAGCGCAGTCATTGCCATGACCGGGCAGGGCGGCTGGCCAACAAGCGTGTTTCTGACTCCAGACGGCAAACCCTTCTACGGCGGCACCTATTTTCCACCCACGCGTCGATATGGAATGCCGTCTTTCAGAGATGTGCTCCTCAGCGTTGCCCGATCGTGGCAGGAGGCTCCTACCGAGATCATCTCGGTTGCGGACAAGCTGGCCCGGCACATTCAAGATAGCGCCAGGTGGGGCGGTTGGGAATCCCAGAATTTACGGATGGACACAATTAATGCAGCTTTGCAACAACTCGAAGCCAGCTATGATTGGCAGGCAGGCGGTTGGGGGCAAGCGCCAAAATTCCCCTCCCCCTCAACGATTGAATTCTTACTACAGCAAGCCAGCCGCGGAAATGGTAAAGCCCTGGCAATGGCCGAACACGCATTACTGGCAATGGCACGCGGAGGAATGTACGACCTGGTTGGCGGTGGATTTCATCGTTATAGCACCGATACTGCCTGGCTGGTTCCTCACTTTGAAAAAATGCTCTATGACAATGCTCAGCTTGCCCTGGTTTATTTGCATGCCTATCAGGTTACATCACATCCATTTTACAAACGCATCTGTGAGCAAACCCTGGATTTCATCCTGCGCGAATTACGCCAGCCTGAGGGCGGTTTCTCCAGCAGCCTGGATGCGGATTCTGACGGTGAAGAGGGTAGTTACTATGTCTGGAAGTACGAAGAATTAATGGCAGCTTTTGACCAATCTTCAGATGCAGATTTTCTTAAACAAATATTCTCGATTAGCCCGTTTGGTAATTTTGATGGAAAAATCATTTTGACATATAAAGTGCCAGCCAATCAACTCATAGACTGGATTCCAGGTACCTCGCCGGTCAATGAGGGCGTTTTAGATCGGGTGCTGAAGCGATTATTTAATGTCCGTGCGCGGCGAACACGCCCGGCTTTAGACGACAAAGTCTTGGTTGCCTGGAATGCCCTTGCAATACGATCATTGGCAGAGGCAGGAAAAGCGCTCGACCGGCCAGACTACCTCGCGGCAGCCCAGGATAATGCGCGCTTTATATTGACCCATCTCCTTTCCAGTGAAGGCACCTTGTTGCGGTCCTGGCGGATGGGGAAAGCAAAAAACTTGGCGCTTTTGGAGGACCACGCAGGTCTGATCCTGGCCCTCCTTGCGCTTTATCAGGCAGATTTTAACCCAGAGTGGTATCAGGCTGCGCTAAAAATCGGATTGGCAATCAAGGCAAATTTCACTGATCCAGCCGGCGGTTATTTTGACACACACAGCCAACAGGATCCACCGTTAGTTCGGCCAAAAGATCTTCAAGATAACGCTACGTCCTCGGGGAACTCGCTGACCTGTCAGGCGTTTGCAATGTTAGCAAAATATTCGGGTAATGCTGCGTGGAGCGAGACTTGCGAGCCACTCTTGAGCAATTTACAGGAAATGATGGCACGGTACCCGGTCGCATTTTCGGGGTGGTTGCAATGTTTGAGTTACACCCTGGGCCCTGTAGAAGAGGTGGCTCTCGTGTGGCCAGAGGATTCTCCGGAACCTGTGAATTTTCTCAATCTTCTCAAGCATACATACCGTCCCTTTTCTATCCTGGCTGCTTCTCCACACCCAGCCCCAGAAGGGATTCCTGACTTACTCAAATCTCGGGTAGCTGTTGCCGATTTGCCCACGGTCTACGTGTGCAAAAATTCTACTTGTCAATCACCTATTAATGACTATTTTGAATTTCAACAGCGCTGGGCTGCACCTCCCGAAGAAAAGCCAGCAATGACGCGTTGAACGCTTCGGGGTGATCGGCTGTAACGGCATGTCTTGCCCCTGGTATCAGGATGTGCCTGGCTCCCGGAATTCGTTCCACTAGATCGCGCTGATTTTCAAGGGGCACTGTTGCATCCTGCTCACCGGAAATCACCAGCGTTGGTATGCGAATTTCGCTCAAACGTTTTCGCTGATCGAAGAGCATCAAAGCACGCATGGCTTGCCGATAAACAGCCGGATCGGTTTCCTTGATAAGTTGAATAATCGCGGCACGGAGATAAGCTTGATCGGGATAAGGAAATAAATGCTGCGCGACAATCTCAGCTTGTGAAGCGCTGCCGCGAAGCATCGCCTTAATAAAGCGTCGGAAAAGGTAAGCACCGGTACGAATATTACGAGGCCGTAAACAGGCAAAGGTATTAACAAGCACCAATGTACTCACCAAATCGGGGTAATCCAATGTGAGCTGAAGAGCAACTGCGCCGCCCATAGAAATCCCGACAATCGGCAGATTGACGCACCCAATTTTTACCAGCCAGTCAGCAACCTGATTGGCGATAGACAAGACACTCCATCCACCCGGCAAGGGAGGAGATTTTCCAAATCCAGGCAAATCCGGCACGATGGGACGATATCCATTCGAAACCAATGCTTGAATTTGAAATTCCCAGGAACGTGAATCTGCCCCCAGGCCGTGCAGAAGAAGAATTGGTTGATAATTTCGTGGCGCAGGATCGAGATAATGGATTGTCATATCAACCCCTGGTGCAAATCAACCTTGGAGGAATTATTTACGGCTATAATACTATAAACTCTGGGAGGTAGGCATGGAAAAATTTATTATCGAAGGTGGCTACCCATTACACGGCGAAGTAACCCCTGCCGGCAATAAGAATGCTGCGCTTCCATTACTGGCTGCTTGCTTATTGACGGATGAACCAATCATTCTCCATAACGTTCCAGAAATTCGGGATGTGCAAACCATGCGCAGCTTGTTGCAAAGCCTGGGCGTGGAAATAGAGACGATTGCCCAGAATGTCTGGAAAATTCAAGCCAGGAATGTCCGTCCAGCCGACCTCGACCCCGATATCTGCCGGAAAATCCGCGCCTCTATTTTGCTTGCGGGGCCAATGACGGCTCGCAGCGGAGAATTGCTGCTACCGCCGCCAGGTGGTGATGTTATTGGCCGCCGCCGCGTTGATACCCACCTGCTCGCTTTGAGGAAATTGGGCGCCGATGTGACCTACGAGCGTTCCTTCCGGTTTGCCGCCCCGCACGGGCTAACCGGCGCAGATATTCTGATGGACGAGGCATCGGTAACCGCAACCGAAAACGCTATCATGGCCTGCGCGTTGGCCAAAGGACATTCTACGATCCGCAATGCTGCTTCTGAGCCGCATATTCAGGAACTGTGCCATTTTCTGAACCATCTGGGCGCAAAAATTGAAAATATCGGTTCAAACACATTAAGTATCGAAGGTGTGGAAAAATTGCACGGCGGCGAGTTTACCATCGGCCCCGATTACCTTGAAGTGTGCAGCTTTATAGGGGCCGCTGTCGTCACGCATGGATCAATCCGCATCCGAAACGCTGGACCGCAATACCTGGATATGATTCGACTGGTGTTTGGTCGATTGGGCGTAGTGTGGGATTATGAGGGTGTTGATCTCATCGTCCCTGAGAACCAACCGCTGGAAATCGAACCGGATTTGGGCGGAATGATCCCCGAAATCAGCGTTATGCCCTGGCCGTCCTTCCCAACCGACTTGATGAGCATAGCCATCGTCGTGGCAACCCAATCAAATGGATCCATCTTATTCCACGATTGGATGTACCCCAGCCGGATGTTCTTCACCGACAAATTGGTCGGCATGGGCGCACATATTGTCCTCTGCGACCCGCATCGGTGCATTGTTCAAGGTCCCACCCGGTTGGCTGGCGAAAAAATGGAAAGCCCCGATATTCGCGCTGGCATGTCCCTGGTGCTGGCCGCGCTGAGCGCCAAAGGAACTTCGCAAATACGAAACATTGGTCAGATTGACCGTGGATATGAGCAAGTGGATGTCAAGCTCGCCTCCTTAGGCGCTCACATCGAACGAGTAAAAGAATAGAAATCCGGCGGCAGTCTTTGCAGAGACTGCCGCCGGATTTCTAATGCTAAGCAATTAGTTGTTCGCTGTTTTAACAACGTCGAGAAATTGTCCGACAACGTCTCTTAGCATCTTCTCTGGCAGAGCGCCAACCTGTCGGTGGACGACCTTGCCATTTGCGACAAATAACATGGTGGGAATGCCCTGCACATTATACTTTGCCGCCCACTGCTGATGCTCGTCTGTATTGACCTTAGCCACCAGCATTTTTCCAGCATATTCTTTTGCCAGTTTATCCAAAACAGGCGCTACTGCGCGGCAGGGGCCGCACCAGGGCGCCCAGAAATCAACAATTACTGGCAGAGCTGATTTTAGAACAGTCTGTTCAAATGCCTCATCTGACACATGGATTGGTTCAGTGATCATCCTCTTCTCCTGGTTTGCTTTATCGTGCGCTCAAATTAGTATATCATACGCGCCATTCTATAGATGCGTTTCTTTGCTAAAAGTTACATCCAGGAGAATTTGATTACGCAACCTTTTTTCTGTAAATTCGAGTCAGAAATATCCATCGTTCTTTAACAATCAAATGACTTGCCAGAGCAGAAATGCTTGCCGGTCTGCCACTCCTCTGAGATCTCCATCAGTAGTGCT
>Ga0208695_1000309_pt1 | contig 58115 bp, 54 predicted proteins | sample AD_UKC111_MetaG_FD_184449 | JGI IMG/M metagenome (GOLD analysis project Ga0208695, IMG submission 184449) | Active sludge microbial communities of municipal wastewater-treating anaerobic digesters from Hong Kong - AD_UKC111_MetaG (SPAdes)... | ecosystem: Engineered > Bioreactor > Anaerobic >... | reverse complement strand
AAGCGGGCTGCACCATCTTCCTTGAAAAGCCAATTGCCGAGGATTTGAGCCGGGTGGAAGAGCTGCGCAGTGCTTTGCAGCGTGGCGGCGGGCAGGTGTTGGTGGGCTTTCAGTTTCGCTTTCACCCGGGGTTGCAACAGGTGCGCACCTGGCTGATAGAAGGCGCCATTGGCCGTCCGCTGTTGGCTAACGCCGAATGGGGCGAATATTTGCCCGATTGGCACCCCTGGGAGGATTACCGACAGAGTTATGCGGCGCGAGCAGAATTGGGTGGGGGCGTGGCGCGCACGTTGTGCCATCCGTTGGATTATTTGCGTTGGCTGCTGGGCGAAGTGTCTTGGGCGCAGGTGCGCGCCGCACGCCTGAGCGACCTGGAAATCAATGTTGAGGATTGGGCAGAATTTGCGCTGCGCTTTGAAAACGGTGCGCGGGGGCGCGTGTCGGTCAATTATTTTCAACGCCCCGCTGTACACCGGCTGGAAATCGTCGGCACACAGGGCAGCATTCGTTGGGATAACAGCGATGGTGTTGCGCATTGCTATTCGGTTGACCACGGCGAGTGGCAGACTTTCAGCCCGCCACCCGGCTTTGAGCGCAATGATTTGTTCCTGGCGCAGACACGGCACTTGCTGGCGGTGGCACGCGGGCAAGAAACGCCGCGCTGCACCTTGCAAGATGGCGTGCGGGCGTTGGAGCTGGCCGCATTGGTTGATTTGCAAAGGTAGAAAACAGTGCCCCCTGACCATTTTCCTCCGGTGACGATCGAAGCTTCCGTTCAGGCGGCGCGTGCGTTGATAGCTGGGTTGACGCGCCCCCCTGCAATTGTGGATTTTGAAGAGGCGATGCAGTTGCCGGAGGTGCAAAGCACGTTGCGCATTTGGCCGGCAGCGGATGGAAGCCCGGCGGCTTTTGTGTATGTGGATGCGTATGCCAACTTCTGGTTCGAGGTGGCCGACCCGGCCTGGTTGTCGCCGCAGCGGGAGGCAGACATGGTCAGCTGGGCAGTGGAATGCATTCGGCGGCGCGGGGAAGCGTCATTGGATGCCTGCTGCGATGTAGCATGGACGTGGCGGCGTGATTTGCTTTTGCGGCAAGGGTTTGTTGCTCAGGCGGTGCGCTCTTTGCACTACGCACGTCCGTTGACCCTGCCGCTGGCAGAGAGCCCTTTGCCGGCGGGCTTTTTGCTGCGCCCTGTGCAAGGCGAGGACGAGGTGGCGGCGTTGGTGGAATTGCACCGGGCGGCGTTTGGCACGGATCACATGACGGTGGAAGAGCGCCTGGCCATCATGCGCGCCCCGGGCTATTTGCCCAATCTTGATTTGGTGATGGTTGCCCCCAGCGGTCAGCTGTGCGCCTTTTGCATTGGCGGCTGGGATGTGGAGCAGCAGCAAGCTTACACCGACCCGATTGGCGTGCACCCTGATTTTCAGGGGCGCGGCCTGGGGCGAGCGATTTTGACGGCTGCTTTGCGCCATTTGACAATGGCAGCTGAACATCCACAGCAGGTTATTGTGAAACTCGGTACAAGTAGTGAGAACCTGGCCATGCAGCGCCTGGCTGAGGCAATGGGTTTCAGCAAGGTTGCTGAAACAGCCTGGTTTTCCTTGGCTGTGCAGCCGGTTGGCGGGTGAGCATGGAGCTGGAGCAGCTGATTTGCGATGCTGCTGCGCAGCGCCTGCCCGATTTGTTGGCAGATGGCGGGCGTTGGGCGGCGCGGCGGCTGTTCGATGGCTTTCGCGAGGGCTATGCCGGGCTGACCGTTGACCTGTACGCACATACGCTGGTCTTTCATCGGCACGAACCACTGCTGAATGATGGGCAATTGGGGATGCTTGCGGTGCAGCTGCGGCAGCTTTTGCCTTGGGTGCGGGCGGTGTTGGTCAAAGACCGCAAACCTTTGCTTGCGGTTGCTGCTGCCCCGGCAGAGTTGCAGGCAATGCGGCGGGGACGGTTGCTGTGGGGCGAGAAGCCCGATCGGCGACTGCGTGAGAACGACGTGTGGTATGCGCTCGATTTGCAGATGAATCAGGATGACAGTTTTTACCTGGATACGCGCTTGCTGCGTGCGTGGCTGAAAGACAACCTATCCGGCAAAACTTTGCTCAATACATTTGCTTACACAGGCAGCCTGGGCGTTGCCGCGCTGGCAGGTGGGGCAACACAAGTTGTGCAGCTCGATCGCAATCCGCAATTTCTCAACCTTGCCAAACAAAGCTATGCGCTGAATGGCTTGCCGGTGCAGCGCAGTGATTTTTTGACCGGCGATTTTCATCCGCTCACGGCGCGCTTGCGCCGGGCTGGCGTGCAATTCGATGCTGCGGTGCTGGACGCGCCTTTTTTTGCGGTGACCGCAAGCGGGCGGGTGGATTTGGAAAACGACATGGAACGGCTGATCAATCGCTTGCGTCCGTTGGTGCGCAGCGGCGGCTGGCTTGTGGCCATCAACAATGCTTTGTTTGTCAGCGGGCGCGACTATCTTGCGTCTTTGCAGTGCTTGTGTGATGGCGGCTGGCTGACGATTGAGCAGCTTGTGCCGGTTGGCGCAGATTGCATTGGCCGTTGCCCTGTTGCTGCTGCCGACCCGGCGCCATTTGTGCACAGCACGAAAATTGCCGTGTTGCGCGTGCGTCATGCGGCGGGCTGAGCGGCATTGTTTACGGACTGTTAAGCTGCCCTTAAACCAATCTTTACCGGTGTGGTATACAATCAACGATACGAAAAAATTAAGGAGACAGTAGAATGCGCATTTTGGTCAGCAATGACGATGGAATTTTTAGCCCTGGCCTGATGGCATTGGCCGAGGTTGCGGCGCAGTTTGGCGAGGTGTTGATTTTTGCCCCCGATTTTGAGCAATCGGCGGTTGGTCATGCCATCACGATTCAACGCCCGCTCAAGTATCATCCGGTGAAGCTTTTGAAAGGCTTTGAGGCCTACCGCGTCAATGGCACCCCGGCAGATTGCGTGGCAATGGGGTTGTTTCACTGGGGCGGTGCCGATTTGGTCGTTTCGGGGATCAATTTGGGCAGCAATATGGGCAGTGATATCTGGCATTCTGGCACGGTCGCTGCTGCCAAACAGGGGGTGCTGTTCGGCACGCGCGGCCTGGCTTTCAGTCAAAATATCTTTGGCAATGAGCCGACCTATGACCGGCAAAAGCCGTTTATTGCCGAGGTGTTACGAATGGTTTTGCGCTCTCCACAAGAAATGCCGAGCCTGATCAACGTCAACTTGCCGGAAGACCCCATTGGCATTCGTTGGACGCATCAGTCGGTGCGGCAATACAATGGCAAGGTGGTTGAAAGTCAGGATCCGATGGGGCGACGGCATTACTGGTTCTCGGCCATTCCGTTGACCGAGCCGGATGAAGACAGCGACCGTTGGGCGGTGGATCATGGCTATGTGTCGCTGACGCCGCTGCGCCTCAGCCTGACGGATGATGAGTGGCTGAGCCGTTTGAAAAACACGCAACAACCCTGATTCCGGTGATGCGCAGATAAAACGGGGTATAATCCACCCCGGCATGATGCATTCAAAGCGATTTCAACGATGGCTGCTGGCCCTTTGGCTGTGTGTGGGGGTGGGCTTGCGTTTGTATGACCTGACCGATTTGCCGCTTGATTTTCATCCGGTGCGGCAGGTGCGGGCCTTGATTCTGGCGCGGGCGCTGTATTTGCCGCCCGAGAGCGAAGCGGCCCTGGCTGCTCAGGCACAGGCGCAGCGCGAAGCGCTGATCGAGCCGCCGCTGATGGAGGGCCTGACTGCCTTGACCTATCGGCTTTTGGGGCAGGAATTGCCCTGGGTTGGGCGGCTATATGCAATTTTGTTTTGGGTCTGGGGAGCGTGGGGGGTGTTCTTGCTGGCCCGCCGCACCGCCGGTGGGCTGGTGGGTGCCTGGGCTGCATTGGCCTATTTTTTGTTCTTGCCCTATGCCATTCAGGCAAGCCGCAGTTTTCAACCGGATCCGTTGCTGACGGCTAGCATTGTGTGGGCCGTGTGGGCGGCCTTGCGCTGGCAAGACGCACCGCAAAGTTGGGGGCGGATGCTGCTGGCGGGACTGTTGGCAGGGTTGGCATTGTTGGTCAAGTCGGTGGCGGTTTTCTTCGTCGCTGCGGCCTGGTTGGGGGTGTTGCTGGCGGAGGGCTGGCCCGGCCTGGCCCGGCAATTGCGTTCGCTGCGTTTGTGGCTGGCGGTTTTGCTGGCGGCTTTGCCTTTAACAATTTTCTTGCTTTATGGCCTCGTCTGGACGCAGCGCATGGCCGGCCAATTTAGTTTGCGCTTTTTCCCGGCTTTGTGGGTGCAGCCTTCATTTTATTGGCTGTGGCTGCAAAAGATCTCGCAGACGGCTGGTTTGCCCTGGGTGGCGTTGGCAGGGGTGGGGGTGTGGCTGATTGCTGAGCGTAAGCTGCGCGCCTTGCTCTTGGGGGCCTGGGTGGGTTATTTCCTTTACGGGGCGGCGTTTGCTTATCACATCACGACGCATGATTATTATCAATTGCCGTTGCTGGCGTTGACGGCCATCAGCCTGGCGGCTGTGGTGCAATTGCTATTCACTGCTTTGGCTGCAACGCCCTGGTTGGGGAAAGCCAAGGCGGCGCTGGTTGTGTCGTTGATTGGTTTGAGCTTGTGTGCTTTGGGCAGTGCCAATGCCCTCTATGCGTTGCGCAAGACGGATTATCGTCCGCAGGCGGCTTTTTGGGCACAGGTTGGGCAGGCAATTGGCCCAAATGAGCGCGTGTTGGCGCTGACGCAGGATTATGGCTATCCGTTGGTGTACTGGGGCTGGCGCACCTGTGATAGCTGGTTCTCGGCGGGTGATTTTGAATATCGCGCCCTGGCTGGCAATCCGCTGGATGTGCGCGAGATGTTTGCCGAGCGGGTGCAGGGGCAGGATATTTTTCTGGTCACCGATTTTGAGGAGTGGCGGCGTCAACCCGAATTGCAGCAGCTGTTGCAGGCCTATCCGTTGCGCGTGCAGACGGATGCGGTGTACATATTTGACCTGAAGGAGGGGCAGCGATGAAATTGCGCGACCTTGCAGAAACGGTTGTGCTTGCCCTGGTATTGCTGGCGCTTGCGGCGGGGTTGTTGGGGTTTGCCTATGCGGGCAGTTTTAGCCGTTTGTGGGCGGATGATTATTGCTATTCGGCAAACATTCAGCAAAATGGATGGCTGAATGGCACATTGCAATGGTATTTGCACACAAGCAATCGCTTTTCGGTTGTGCCTTTGGCTGCCCTGACCGATGCTCTGAGCTTCAATGGGTTGTGGGGCGTGCGGTTGCTGCCTGCGTTGGTCTTGCTTGCCTGGGTTTTGGGCGCTTGGGCGCTGTTGGGCGAGTTGCAGCGCAGCTTTTGGTCAGCGTGGAAGCTGAAAAGCGGCTGGCTGTTGGCTGGGGCGCTGCTGTTGACGTTTTTTGCGGTTTGGCTTGCGCCGCATCGTTTGCAAACGTGGTATTGGCGCATGGGCATTTTGCATTATAGCCTGCCGGCGGCGCTGGCGATGGGGCTGTTTGCTGTGGGGGTGCGGCAATTGCGCACGCGTCGGCAACCGACGGGCGCGGCTTTGGTGGGCGTGGGTTTGTTGGCGTTCTTCATTGGTGGGCTCTCGGAGACTTTTGCGGCAATGCAGTTGGGCGCCTTGCTGATGTTGGCTTGCCTGGTGCTGATTTTCAGGCCGCAGGTGTGGCGGGGGATGCTGCGGCTGATGTTGGCTGCGGGGCTGGGCACCGCTGTGGCACTGGGGCTGATGGCGTTTTCTCCTGCCAATGCGCTGCGGCAGGCAAGTTTGCCGCCGCCCGATTCGCTGTGGCAGTTGATTGCGTACACCTTGCGCTATGAGGTGGCCTTTCTGTATCACTCACTCAAAGACCAACCTTTGCCGAACCTGGTGTTTGGCGCCTTTGTGGGCTTGTTTGCCTGGTGGAGTGCTCCGGCTGAACGGGTAAGCGTGCGCAGGGCGGCCGGTTGGCTCGCCTTGGTGGGCGTGTTTGTGTTTGGGTTAATTTTTTGCGCAACCGCGCCCAGTGTGTATGGCGGCCTGGTTGCTCCGGCGGGGCGGGCGCTGATGCCTTCGCGCTTTGCCTGGCTGTTGGGCCTGGGCGCGGCGGCGTTGGTCTGCGGGCGTTTGCTGGCGGGCTGGCTGGGTGGGCAAAAGCTGCGTTTGGCGGCCTTGCTGCTGTTGCTGGTTTTGGCGGTTTATCCGTTGCGGACGGTGCAAGTGGCACAGCAAGAGGCGACCTTGCTGGCGGTCAAGGCACAACGTTGGGACGCGCGCCATGCGCAATTGCTGGCGCAGCGTGCTGCTGGGCAGCGCAATTTGGTGACGGTGGAGACGGATGTGGTGCAAAGCCTGGAAGATTATGGTCCCAACCCGGATGATTGGGTGAATGTGTGCGCCGCAGGCTATTATCAGGTGGATAGCCTGACGGCAAAATGAAAGGCTAGAGTTTAAGGAGAGAACGTGCTGGTTTCAATTGTTACCCCTTCTTTCAATCAGGCGCGCTTTCTGGAGGCGACGATTCAGTCTGTGCTCTCTCAGCAAGGTGTTGAGATTGAATACATCGTTGTGGATGGCGGCTCGACGGATGGCAGTGTTGAGATTTTGCGCAAGTATGACGCTCAGCTTGCCTGGTGGGTTTCTGAAAAGGATCGCGGGCAGACGGATGCGCTGAACAAGGGCTTTGCCCATGCGCATGGAGAGATATTGGCCTGGCTGAATTCGGATGATACCTACGAGCCGGGGGCGGTGGCGCAGGCAGTGGCTGCGCTGGCCGAACATCCTCAGGCGGCGGCAGTGTATGGCGAAGCCAATTTCATAGACGAAAATGGGCGGGTGATTGGGCGTTTTCCGGCGGCGCAGACGGATTATCGCAAATTGCGACGTGGCTTTGTGCATGTGCCGCAGCAGGCAACTTTCTTCCGCGCCGATTTGTGGCGCAAGGTTGGCCCGTTGGACCCAAGTTTTTATTTTGCCATGGATTATGACCTGTGGGTGCGGCTGGCGGCGCTGGCGCCATTGGTGTATTTGCCCGGGCGGGTGTGGGCCAATTTCCGGCTGCATTCGGATGCCAAGACGGTGGCCGCCGATGACCGCTGCTGGCCGGAAATGCTGCGGGTGCACTATCGCGATGGCGGCTCATGGCTTTCGCCGATTGTGGCCAAATATTGGCTGCGCAAATTGGCCGCGCCGTGGATCAATGCCCGCCGCCGTCGCATGTTTGAGCGCGGCTAACCGTCTGAACGCTCCTCCTTTTTGCTTTTGGGATTCGGGGGGCATGGCTGGGCGTGCAACAGGCAGGGTTTGGGTTCAGCTCCTGTGAGCACCATGACGCTTGCCCGGTGTTGCCTGTTTTCTTGAGACAAAACCCAATTTTGCCTATTGACTTTTTGTTTGAATGAAGTATAATTTCATGTATCGAAACATAATAAGTTGATTGTATAAAATTCGATTGCCCATGAAACCATCCTCTGCCCCAATTACGAGAACGTTGGAATTAATCGCCGATGATCGCAGCCTGCCCAGGTTGGAAGCGGTGACCAAGGCGCTTGGTTCGGAAACCCGCCTGGAAATTCTGCGCTTTTTAAGCACGCATACCAGTACGGTGTTGGAAATTGCTGAGGCGTTGGGGTTGCCGCAATCTACCGCGACGTTGCATATCAACATCCTTGAGAAAGCCGGGTTGATTGAAACGGATTTGCGCCCGGCAACGCGCGGCCTGCAAAAGGTTTGTGCGCGAGTCTTTGATCGGATTGTGGTGCAGTTGCCGGGTGAACATGAGCAAGATGATAAGATCGTTGAAGTTTGTATGCCGGTTGGGGCGTATGTCAATGTCAATGTTTTGCCTACTTGCGGCCTGGCGGGTGAGATGGGCATCATTGGCCATTTGGATGATCCAACGGCTTTTTATGAGCCGGAGCACATCTATGCGCAGCTGATTTGGTTTCGGCGTGGCTTCGTCCAATACCGTTTTCCCAATCGGTTGCCTGTTGGGGTGACGTTGGATGCTATTGAGGTTAGCTTTGAGGTTTGCTCTGAGGCGCCATTGCATCACGCAGACTGGCCTTCGGATATTACGGTGTGGATTGACGGAGTAGAAATCGGCACCTGGACGAGCCCGGCAGATTTTGGCGGTGAACGTGGGGTGTTGACCCCCAGCTGGTGGGATAGTCAAAACACGCAATATGGTTTGCTCAAAGTTTGGAAGGTGACTCAGAATGGCAGTTTTGTGGATGGTGTGCAGGTTTCGCAGGTTTCGCTTAAGGATTTGGCGCTGAAACCAGGCGATTCGATTCTCGTTCAAATTGGCATTAAAGAAGATGCCCGCAATATTGGCGGCCTGAATTTGTTTGGCAGCAAGTTTGGCAATTATCCCCAGGATATTATCTTGCGCCAACGCTACAAACAAACCCAAAAGTCTTAAAAATCAGGTGCAACGCGCCTTACGTCCTGGCAGACCTGCGCGCTGCACCTGTGAGAGGAGGTTGTTCCACTCAACTACAGTATACCATACGTCTCAAATGAAACGAAGTAGCTTTTTGCTAATCCCTCGCGTTTGCGTGAGGGAAGGGCGTGTTTGTCTATTCAATTTTCAAACAGGAGAAGAACCATGAAAACCTTTGCTCGTTATGCCTTCCCTATGCTGCTGATTTTGAGTATGCTGCTCTCAGCTTGTGGAACTGCCAATACGCAAGCGCCGGTTGTTGAAACGGCGGCTGTTGCTCAGCCAACCGCGGAGGCACAAAAACCGCAAGATACGCAGGCCTGCGGTGTGGTTGAATTGCAATACTGGAATCCGTTCACGGGGCCCGATGGCCCGTTCATGGGCGAAATGGTTGAGGCCTTCAATGCCAGTCACCCTGACATTAAAGTTACGATGACCAGTCAGGGAGAATATTACACGCAGCTTGCTACGGCTGCTGCTGCCGACACGTTGCCCGATGTGGCGATTCTCCACGCCGATCAGGTTGCTACACATGCTTTTCGCAACATGCTTCGCCCGATGGATGATTTGGTTGCAGAGATGGGCATTTCTGGCAGTGATTATCCGGCCGGGGTGTGGAATGCTGGCGAAGTCGCCGGGCGACGCTACAGCATCCCGCTTGATATTCACCCAATGACCGCTTTCTACAATGCGGATTTGCTCAAGGCAGCTGGCTTTGATGCTCCGCCCAAGACCGCGGAAGAATTCGAAGCAATTGCCGCAGCGATTACCTCGGGTGATAACAAAGGGTTTGATATTACGGGTGGCTTCCCTGTGCAGCAAATCTTCCAGCAGATGTTGCATCAGTTTGGCGGCAGCGAATTCAATGCCGATGGCACCGAAGCGACCTGGAACAGCGAAGCCGGGATCAAGGCTTTGCAGTGGATGAAAGATGTTCAGAGCAAATATTCTGAGCCCAACCTGGAAGTGGACGCGGAGCTAAACGCCTTCAAGACCGGTACCGTTGGCATGGTTTGGAACGGCATTTGGCAGACGACCAATGTAACTGGCTCTGGTGTTGAGTTTGATGGCCGCGCCGCCGCTGTGCCGCAAATTGGCCCGCAGATGGCGGTTTGGGCTGGTTCGCACCAATTTACCCTGCCGGTGCATAAGAAGGTTGACCCCTGCAAGGATCGTGCTGCTGCAATCTTCATCAAGTACATGGTTGAGAATTCGGTCACCTGGGCCAAAGCAGGTCAGATTCCTGCCTCCAACTCGGTGCGTGCCAGTGCTGAATTCAAAGCCATTGAACCACAGGCAACGATTGCATCTTCGGTCGAATATGCCTTCTTCCCGCCATCTGTGCCGGGCATTACCGATGCTTATGGCCCGTTGGGTGAGGCCGTTGGTGCAGTGATGAACGGCACGGCGCCGGATATTAAAGCCGCCCTGGATGATGCCGCTCGGCGCGCCAATGAAATTTTGGCGCAGAACAGGGCTACCTACGGCAGCGCTCCCAAGCAGCCGTAACCCCGCACATTTTCCCGTCCAGACCCCGGGGCTCCTCCGACCTGGGGTCTGGACTTTCGAAAGGCAGGCTTCCCATGTCTGTTTCGCGGCTCAATTTACGCAAAATTTCCCCCGTTCCCTATCTTTTCATTTTGCCGCATCTCATCTTCTTTGCTGTCTTCATTGGCTATCCGTTCTTCAACGGCCTCTACATCAGCTTTTTTCAATATGACTATTTGCGCCCTGAAGCAACTACGTTCGTCGGTCTTCAAAACTATACCGATTTGTTTCGCGCGGGGAGCGTGAAGTTCGTTGAGTTTTGGAATTCGGTGCGGGTGACCTTGACGTTTGTCATCTATAGTGTGCCTTTTCTGGTGGTCATTCCTTTGTGCCTGGCGGTGTTGCTGAATTCCAAATTGCGGGGCATGAATTTCTTCCGCACAATTTATTTTGCTCCTTGGGTGCTATCCTGCGCAGTGATTTCGCTCATCTGGTGGTGGATTTTTCAGAGCCAGGGTGGCTTGCTGAACTATTACCTCAAGTTGTTGGGGCTAGACACACCGCGCTGGCTTTCGACCATGCCCTATGCGATGATTTCGATTGTTGTTGCAACGGTTTGGTGGACGATGGGCTCGAATATGGTCATTTTTCTTGCTGCGCTTCAGGATATTCCAGCTGAGTTGCACGAGGCCGCACAAATTGATGGCGCCAATGCCTGGCAGACTTTCACCCGTGTTACGATCCCGTTGCTGCGTCCGGTCATGGTCTTTATCATCATCACAACCATCATTGCGTCCTTTAACTTGCTGGGGCAGCCGATGATGATGACGCGGGGTGCACCAGCACAGCCAACCGGTGGCGGTGCAACCGAACCGGTGATGCTGCGCATTTTCACAGAAGGCTTTGTGCGGCCTTTTCAGGGCAGCGCAGCAGCCATGTCTGTGATTGTTGCGATCATGATGATGACTTTTTCAGCGGTCAATTTCCGCATTTTTCGGCAGCGTGATTAAGGATTGATCTCATGTCTACCAACTTTTCTTCCCATTTGCTCACTCGTCACCGTGCTCGAAAATGGTTCAGACGCATCTCCATTTACTTGATCTTAAGTGTGGTTGCGCTGATTGTGATCATCCCTTTGCTTTGGATGTTTTCAACCTCGTTTAAGCTCAAGTCGCAACTATTTACCAAGGAAATTTACTGGATTCCCAAAGTCATTACGCTGGAGAATTACACCAAAATTTTGGATAATCCGGCCACGCCGATTGGACGATGGTTTTTGAATAGCTTGTTTGTTGCATCGGTTACAACGGTGCTCAAGCTAATCATCGATTCGCTTGCCGGGTATGCCTACGCCCGAATGGAATTTCCGGGGCGAAAGCAAATCTTTGGCTTGTTGATAGCAACCCTGTTTTTGCCTGGGGTGATGTTCCTGGTGCCAAACTTTATTACGGTTGCCAAACTGGGGATGTTGAATAAATTCAGCGGGGTCATCATCCCGGCCCTGGCAAGTGTGTTTGGTGTTTATTTCATGCGGCAGTTTTTTGAAAGCCTGCCCAAAGAATTGGAAGAGGCAGCTGCCATGGATGGGGCAACCCGCCTTCAAATCTTTTTCCAAATTGCCATTCCCCTGGCAAAGCCCGCCCTGGCAACACTGGCTGTGATGGAGTTCCTGGCCAGTTGGAATGACTTTTTGTGGGCTTTGCTGGTGCTGAAAGATCGGGCGGTGCAAACTTTGCAGCCGGGTCTGCGCACTTTGCAGGGGGCTTATACGTCCGAATATGGCCTGATGATGGCTGGGGCGGTGATCGTTGCTCTGCCGGTTCTGGTGCTGTACATTTTCTTGCAACGCTACATCGTGCAAAGTGTGGCGAGGACGGGGTTGAAGGGATGAAACTGTTTCAACGCGGGGTATGCTTGTTTGTTTTCTTGCTGTTTTTTTCAGCCTGTGCTCAATCGAGTGGGGTGGCTGAACCTGCGCCCGATTTAAGGTTTCAAAACCCGGTATTGAAAGATTCTTTCGCAGACCCGTTTGTTTTGCAAGTCGGTGATGATTTTTATGTCTACGCTACCAACAGCGCCAGCAAAAACATTGCACTGGCACGTTCAACGGATTTGGTCAAGTGGCAAAACTTGCCAGATGCCATGCCGGCGTTGCCCAAATGGGCCAAATTGACGGGCGGTTTCGTTTGGGCACCCGAGGTGATGCAGATCGGTGAAAAATTTGTGCTGTACTATACTGCGCGCGACAAACAAACGGATAAGCAATGTGTCGGTGTGGCGCTTAGTGATTCACCAGAAGGCAAGTTTAAGGATAGCAACTCTGCCCCGCTTGTTTGCCAGGCCAGTTTGGGCGGTACGATTGACGCCAGTCCTTTTCTCGATGCGGATGGCAAACGGTACCTGTATTATAAAAACGATGGCAATTGTTGCAACCTGGCGACGTATATTTACGTGCAGGAGCTTGCGCCGGATGGCTTAAGTGTCATCGGAGAGCCAATTGCATTGCTGCGCAATGATGCACTTTGGGAAGGACACGTCATTGAGGCGCCGACGATGTTTCTGCACGATGGAACATATTACTTGTTTTATTCGGCGAACGATTATGCAAGCCATCAATACGCTGTTGGCTATGCGGTTTGCAGTTCGCCGAAGGGGCCTTGCCAAAAAGCAGTCGAAAACCCCATTTTGGCAAGCGACTTGCAAAATAAGCAAGCTATGGTCATTGGGCCTGGTCATCAGGCGTTGCTGCAAGTGGGGGATCAGACGTGGATTTTCTATCATGCCTGGGAGGTGGTTTCGGGCAGCCGTCGCGGGGATCGGCGCTTGTTGTGGCTGGACCGCCTCGACTGGGTGGACGGAAAGCCGGTGGTGCGCGGGCCAACGACCGCTGAGCAGCCGATCCCGATCTTGCCTTAGGTGTTGCAATGTCAGCAGTTTGTGAGATTGTGCTACAACGCTCCAAAAGATTGCTGAGTTGGGGCGGTTTGACCGAGAATCGTTTTTCAAGGAGGTTCCCTTGTTACCTCGCAGGCGCATTTCTTTGGATGGCTTGTGGTCATTTTGTCCATCCGCTCAATTGGATCTTGTTCAAGAATCGTTGATTGCTGTACCTTCTCCCTGGCAGGCCGATGCGCGCTTTCGTGAACACACTGGCACGGCCTGGTATCAGCGCCAATTTGATCTTCCGGCTTCCTGGCTGATGCCTGGACGCGTGACGATCTTGGGGTTTGGCGCAGTGGATTATTTCGCTGAGGTGTGGGTGAATGGCTTTTGGATGGGGCGGCATGAGGGTGGCTACCTGCCCTTTGAATTCGATGTCAGCGCGGCCATTCACGAGGGGACGAATACAATCCGCGTTCGGGTGGAGGACCCCCCGGAAATTTTTGCCGAAATTCCACATGGCAAACAATCCTGGTATGGAATGCTTTCTGGCATTTGGCAATCCGTTTGGCTTGAAAACCGCCCGGCTCAGCATATTCAGCATGTCAAAATTCGCACTGTTGACGAAGAGGTGAGGGTGGATGTGCGCTTGAGTTCGGCTTTGCAGGGAGTGCTTGAAGCAGAAATTTTTGCGCCGGATGGCCGTTGTGTGGCGCAGACGCAAGCGCAGACAGAGCATTTTTCCATGCGGGTTGAGTCGCCGCAATGCTGGTCGCCAGAAATGCCCAATTTGTATACCTTGCAGGTTTGTTGCGGCGATGATGTGTTGTGTGAGACCTTTGGTTTTCGGCATATTGAAGCGCGCAATGGACAAATTTTGTTGAATGGGCAGCCTTTTTACCTGCGCGCCGCCCTTGATCAGGATTATTATCCTGAGCTAATTTGCACTCCGCCCTCGCAGGAATACATTGAGGCGCAATTTCGGCAGGCCAAGGCATTGGGGTTGAACAGTCTGCGCATCCATATCAAGGTTGCAGACCCGCGCTATTATGCTGCGGCGGATAAAATCGGTTTGCTTATTTGGACGGAATTGCCCAATCACATTTTGTTAAGCGAACGATCCAGCCAACGGGCTCGTCAGACCCTGGCAGGAATTGTGGAACGCGATGGCAATCATCCTTCGATTGCCATTTGGACGATTATTAACGAGGCCTGGGGGGTAGATGTGAGCAACCCGGAGCACCGCGCCTGGATGGCTGAGATGTATGATTTCGTCAAGGAACTTGATCCAACCCGGCTTGTATCTGGAAATTCGGCCTGTTGGGGCAATTTCAATGTCGTCAGCGATCTGGATGAGTATCACATGTACTTTGCCATGCCTGACCATCACATTCAATGGCGTGATTGGGTGGCTGAATTTGCCAAACGTCCCTGGTGGAGCTATGCCTGTGATTACGACAACGCGGCAGCCTGGAGAGAATATCAGCGCGCCCCCTGGTTGGCTGCTCCTCGACTGCCGGCGCCGGAGGTGCGCCGACGCGGCGATGAACCTTTGTTGGTTTCAGAGTTTGGCAATTGGGGCCTGCCGAATGTGGATGCATTGTTGGCCGGTTATGGTGGCGAACCCTGGTGGTTTGAGACTGGCCTGGATTGGGGCGATGGAGTCGTATATCCGCATGGCGTTCAGGCGCGCTTCAGGCAATATGGGTTGGATCGCGTCTTTGCTTCTTTGCAGGAATTGGCCGCTGTCAGTCAAGAATTGCAATTTGCCGCCATGAAGTATGAGATTGAACAAATTCGGCGGCACAATAGCATTCAGGGCTATGTCATCACCGAGTTAACCGATGTACATTGGGAATGTAATGGCTTGCTGGATATGCTACGTGCCCCCAAAATATACTTTGAGCGATTTGCAGCGGTAAACGCCGATGACATGCTCATCCCTGTTTGGGAGCGCCTGGCAATTGGCTGCGGTGAAACATGCACAATGCCGGTTCTGTTTTCGCATTATTCACAACGTGAAGTGACCGGAGCTGTGTTGGAGTGGCAGTTGCGCTGTGAGCAATTGCTTGTTGACGGGCAGGTGCTTCCAGCGCAGTCGCTTGTGCGCTATGCGGTAAACGCATTGGGCGAGGTCGTTTTTAAAGCCCCTGAGGTTTCGCAGCCAACCCGGGCAAAGTTGAGCCTTCGGCTGATGCGCGACAATCAAACCATTGCTAGCACGGAGCAGGAACTGCTGTTTGTGCCAGGGGTTCACTTAACGCTCAAGACAGGGCCTGTGTATGCCCCTGACCTGGCGGATGTGGTTGAAGCCATGGGGCTTCCTCTGGCTGCTCGGCTATCAGAGGCCAGGTTGGCTGTTGTCACGACCCTGGATGATGCTTGCCGAGAGTTCATCTTGCAGGGCGGAAAGGTGCTCTTCCTGGCAGAGCGAGAGGATGCCCTTCAGGCGGTTTTGCCTGGAGTGCAAATTGTGCCTCGTGCTGGCTCGCCCTGGCAGGGAGATTGGGTCAGCAGCTTGGGCTGGCATCGTTTGACTGACATTCCCACCCGCTCCGTTGTAGACTTTGCCTTTGCCGGCTTGACGCCCGAACATGTGATCCGCGGGTTTGCGGCATATGAGTTTGCCCAACAGGTATATGCTGGCCTGTTGGTCGGTTGGTTGCATAAACCCACTGCAACGATCGCCCGAAAGCGCTTGGGCCGTGGTCAGGTGTTGATTTCTACATTCCGTTTGCAACAACATCTGCAAACCAATCCCTTGGCCACATGGATTTTCAAGGAGTTGCTGGATTTGATTCAAGAATCGGAGGAGTAAGATGACACTACGCTATCAAAATCCGTTGCCCATTCGGCACATTGGCGACCCGTTTGTCTTACGTGTGAAAGACCGGTATTATTGTTATGCCACCTCGGCGCCGGATGGCTTCTTGGCCTGGACTTCTACCAATTTGATTGACTGGCAGGAGGTCGGTTATGTGTACCAACGCCGGGCCGATTCTTGGGGGCAAGCCGATTTTTGGGCGCCGGAGGTGGTTGAATATCAAGGCAAGTATTGGATGCATTACAGCGCACGCTGGGCAAAAAATGGCAGTTTGCGGATCGGGGTGGCCGTGGCGGATTCGCCACTTGGGCCATTTGTGGATCTTTTCAATCGTCCGATGTTTGATTTTGGCTATGCTGCAATTGATGGGCATGTTTTTTTTGATGAAGATGGCAAGAAATATTTCTACTACTCGCGCGATTGCAGTGAAAATGTGGTTGATGGACGACATGAAAGCCATCTCTACGTGGCGGGTTTGGCGGATGACCTGATTTCCTTTGTCAGTGAGCCGGTTTTGGTGGCTCGGCCTGAACAGGAGTGGGAGATTCGGTCGGGGGATGCCTGGCGCTGGAATGAGGGGCCGTTTGTGCTCAAGCACAAAGGGCTTTACTATTTGATGTATTCTGCCAATTTCTATGCCAGTCGTGAATATGCGATTGGGTATGCAGTTTCAGAAAGGCCCATGGGCCCTTTTCGCAAGGCTGCCGGTAACCCTGTGCTGGCCTCCGATTTTCCTGAGATTTCTGGCCCTGGGCATCATTCGGTGACGGTTGCGCCGGATGGCAAGACTTTGCTGATTGTCTATCACGTTCATACCGACCCGCAAAATCCTGGTGGTGATCGGCAGGTTTGTATGGATCGCATGGGCTTTGACGCAGATGGCAGCTTGTTTGTTGAGGGTCCCACGCATACCCCGCAGGTTTTGTAGAGGCTCTTTTCTCCACTATCAATTTGTATCATCTTGCAACGTTTGGGGCTTGATTTACGTATTAAGAGATGACTATAATGTTTGTGATTGGAGGCTTTCATGTCATCTCGTTCGCCAATCAAATTCCCACAGGCCGGTTTGCTGGAAGGCTTGGGCCTACGCATCCGCCTGGTGCTGCGTCTGCTGGCTGATTCGCGCGTCAATCCGTTTGTAAAACTTTTGCCGATCGGTAGTGTGGTGTATCTTTTCTTCCCCGATTTGTTGCCGGGGCCGGTTGATGATGCCTTGATTATTTGGCTGGCGACTACTTTTTTCGTTGAGCTTTGCCCACCCGAGGTGGTGCAGGAACACATGGCACAGTTGCAGCCCCAAAATCCGCCGGTTAAGCCACCGGAGGCAATGTCACAGCAGCCGCCCTCAACGGGAGAAGTGTTGGAAGGTGAATTTTACGACGTGAATCAGCCGCCAAAATCCTGAGCAGCGGATCATCCGCTGCATGGTTTGAAGGAGCTGAAATTGACCTTGCAACGGATGGTGCTAATTTTTGTTTTGCTGTTGGTGGGCTGTGCTGCGCCGGCAACGCTGGCGCCAACGACGACTTCGGCGCCGGTTTTGCCCTCGGCGACAAGTTCGCCAACCGCTCTTGCGGGTGCGCCTTCGCAGGCGGTGACAGTGTTGCCCTCCCCAACTTTCCCCGCGGCAACCCCTACAGCTGCTTCGGTTACCCGTCTGCCGGATGCGCAGGCTTACCTTTGGCGAGTGGTCGGGCAGGGCTTTGAACGTCCGCTGGATTTGGTGGATCCGTTCGGCGACGGCAGCGCGTTGTTGGTGGTGGAGCAAGGCGGGCGGATTCGTTGGCTGGTGGATGGGCAGCCCGGGCCAACACCTTTTTTGGATCTGAGCCGCAAAGTTTCTACGGGCGGGTCAGAGCAGGGCTTGTTGGGGATTGCTCTACACCCCGATTATGCCAACAACCGCTTGTTTTATGTTAACTATACTGACCGCAGAGGCAACACGGTGATTGCGCAGTTTCGGGCTGCTGCGGATGGGCGCACGGCCGATGCTCAGAGCGAACAGGTGTTGCTGCGCGTGGATCAGCCGTATGCCAATCATAACGGTGGTGGGTTGGCATTTGGCCCGGATGGCTTTTTGTATCTTGGGTTGGGCGATGGGGGCGCAGGGGGCGACCCGCAGGGCAATGCCCAAAATCCGCGCAGTTTGTTGGGCAAGCTGTTGCGCCTGGCCGTAGATGGTCAGGGCGGCTATGCCATCCCCGCTGATAATCCGTTTGCGGGTGGGGGTGGTCAGCCTGAAATTTGGGCGCTGGGGTTGCGCAACCCGTGGCGTTTTAGCTTTGACCGCTGGACGGGTGATTTGTATATTGCGGATGTTGGGCAGAATCAGTGGGAAGAGGTCAACTTTCTGCCTGCCAATGCACCGGGCGGGGTCAATTTTGGCTGGGATTTTCGCGAGGGGCAGCATCCCTATGAAGGAAAAGCGCCCGAAGGGCTGCAGCTGACCGATCCGATTTGGGAATATGGCCATGATCAGGGCTGTTCGGTGACGGGCGGGTTCGTGTATCGAGGGGTGGCCTTGCCGGAATGGCGGGGGGTGTACCTGGCGGCAGATTATTGTCGAGGGACGGTGTGGGGGTTGTTGCCCGGAGCAGATGGCTGGCAGGCAGCGGCGCTGTTTGACCTGAACGAGAACATCAGTGCGTTTGGACAAGATGCAGCCGGCGAGCTTTATGCTTTGGGGCACCAAAGCGGGCAAATTTTTCGCCTGGAGCGGCGCTAAAAACGGGTTATAATAACAGGAGTCGGAGGTAGAATCATGGCTTTTAAAACCTGGCAAGTGGTCAAGATTCGCTATTGCAAGAATGCAGGGCAGGAAGTATCTTTAGAGGCAGAAGTAATCTATCCGGCGGAATATTTGCCGGATATGCCGCCGCAGATTCGGGCGCACCGTTGTTCGCGAGCCGTGGATTGTGCTTTGTTCAAGCGGCCAACCTGTGCCTGGGCTGGCACCAACCCGGGTTACGATCCGTTTGGCGAGCGGGACGATTCTTCTAGCCCTAGTGCCTGACGGGTGCTGCGGAAGGCAAGTGGTGGCAGGGCGTTGAGGGGGAAGAACGCTGCCTGTTGTGCGTCATCGCCGGCTTGCAGGCAACCGCCCAGAACTTCGGCAGCGTAGATCAAGACAATATCGGCGCTGTGATCTGTTTCTCGTCCGGTCAAAACCAATGAGAGGCCGGTGACGCGCACCGTTAGCCCTGTCTCTTCAGCGCATTCGCGTTCGGCTGCGCGCAAAGGGTTTTCACGCGCATCCAAAAAGCCAGCCGGCAGGGCCCAAAGCCCTTGCTGTGGTGGGTGGCTGCGTTGTACAAGTAAGACTTTTTCGCCTTCACGCACCAACACGGCAACGGCTACTTTGGGGTCTTCGAAATAGACCCAACCGCAAGCGGGGCAGACGGGGCGAGGGTGGCCAAAGCGCTCAATACGATCAACCGCTGTTCCGCATAGGGGGCAAAAGCGAATCGGACGATCGTCGTACATGTTACTTGCCGCGTTGCCAGCGTTTGTATCCCCAGAGCGTTAGCAGGCCGAGCAGCACCGTCAGGGCAGCCAGGCCAATTTGGGCCCAACGCAAGGGTGTGGTGGCCGGCGGGGTAGATTCATTTCCTGTCAGTTGTGTTGAGTTGGGCTGTGTGTCCAGAACTTGCCCGGCCTCTTCGGGCCGCAGGCCCAAGATGGGTTGTGTATCTGCTGACCGCGCAGCGGAATTGTTTTCTGCTGTGGCGGTGTCGGGGGGTGACACGGGTTGTTCGACGATGACGGGTTGTGTGACGACGGGCTGTTGGGGGTCAATGGGCCGAGGGGCGCTATCAGATTTGCTCAATGGCCCGGCTTCTGCGCCGCCGCCCATGCCCATGGCCCCTGCATTTGCAGCAGGGTTGCCGGGGTTGCCGTTCCAGTAGATGATCGGCGGGGTTGGGGCAGCTGCAGCATAGGTGTACATATCTGCCGTTGCAATCGTTTGTGGCGCGGTTGCACCGCGCGGCAGCAGGTCGAGCGTGACGAGAAAAACGGTCAGGAGCATGGCCAGGATGGAAGATAGGCGCAGCCAGGATAAAACCGGCGGGCGTTTTTGTTGCTGTGCCATTTGACGGGTGAGGGTGAAGTTGTGCGGCAGACGGCGGGCGGGCAAGTTGCGCAGCAGCAGGCGCAGCTGACGCAGATTTTCCAATGTGGTGGCCGCCTCTGGGTTGTCTCTCAAGAGCGCTTCAACTTCGGCTTTTTGCCGCGCCGACAGCCTGTCATCCAGGTATTCGGATAACAATTGTTGCTGATAGGGGGAGAGTGGCCGGGGGTTCATGCGCGTTCCTCGTCTTTGAGACGAAACTGAGCAGGTAAAAGTTCCACAAACCGTTGCAAACAGTCGCGCAGGCGCAAGCGGGCGCGCGCCAGGCGACTTTTGACCGTGCCGAGTGGGTGCTTGCTGACCTGTGCAACTTCGTTGTAGTCGAGCCCCTGGACATCAACCAACACAATCACGACGCGGAATTCATCCGGCAGGCGGTTGAGGCAGTCTTGCACGGCCTGTGCCAGCTCGCGCTGTTCGGCAGCTGCTTCGGGGGAGGGGGCTGTATCGGCCAACCAGGCGGGCGATTCAATTTCTTCGTCTTCGGTCTCGTTGATCGGTTCTAAGGGTGTGGTGGGACGACGTTTGTGACGCCGCAGTTCGTCATAACAGGCGTTGGTGACCATGCGCAAGACCCAGGCGCGAAAAGAGCCGCCGCGGTAGCTATCCAGGTTGCGATAGGCAGACAGAAACGCGGTTTGGGTGGCATCTTCTGCGGCGGCATCGTCGTTGAGGATGCGGTAAGCAACGTTGAAAGCCATTTCCTGGTGCGCCAGCACAAGATCGTTAAAAGCATCCAGGCTGCCCTTGCGGGCGGCTTGTACCAGGGCGGCTTCATCGAAGGGAGTCATATCCGTATCGTATCGCGAGCGTTGTTTTTCGTCAAGCGTTTGGCTTTCAGCGATCAATTGGCGTGGGCCCGCCTGGTCGACGTGGTCGGGGCTGATTTTGTGGTTTGGGCTCTTGTGGCTGTGGCTCTTGCGGTTGCGGCTCTGGTTGTGGCTCTGGTTGTGGTTCTGGTTGTGGTTCTGGCTGCGGCTCTGGCTCTGGTTCTGGCTGCGGTTCTGGTTGTGGCACGGGGAAAGGCTTTTGCAGGCGCAGGTAACGTTCGCGGATCCAGCCTGTTTGCGGGGTCCAGGTTACGCCATCGTTTTCGCGGCGAGAAACGCGCACCCAGGCGCCTTTGCGTTCGTCAATGCGCAAAATGGCGCCGCTTTGCAGACGGCCAACCGCAAAGGCGGGTGAGTCATCGGTGGGCAGTGAGCGCAGGTCGCTATCGCGCATCAGTTGATATTCTAATGGCGTGTCGGGGGTGATGCCGAGCACAGCGCAGCGCACTTGCTGCATGGGGAAGGCTGGGCCAGGGTCTATTTTGCCGACCATGGAAACATCTTCGTGGCCGAGGACATCCAACATGTTGTAGTGGTTGTAGAGCAGCTTGCAGACTTCGATGACGGCGGCTACCTGTTCATCGGGGTAGGTTTGCCAGCCGCGCACATCATATTCCAGGCGATGTCGTTCCAGCAAGACTTGTGAATCGGGGATTTGGGTGCGGCGCACGTACCAGATGCCATTGGCGTGCCGGGCCGTGCGGGGGGCAAAATCGCCCAGGTTGACCATTTCGATGCCGATGGAGTAGAAGTTGATGCCTGTTCGCCCGCCCCATTGACTGGGCCCGGCGTGATGTGAGACGATGTCGAACGGCACAAGTTGGGTGATGTCGCCGTTGGGTTCGATGACAAGATGACACGACAGGCGCGTGTTTTTGTTCTTGAAGACGTAGTCAATTGCTTCGCGTCCGGTTTTGGTGTTGGTGTAATGGAGCAAGATGAATTCGTGTGCTTCGATGCGCCGGCCAGTGAAGTCATAGCCATAATTGCTATTGGGTAATTGTTCGAATGGATAGGGTGTGCCATCATCATGGCATAGACGGTGATTGATGATTTGCATGAGCAACCTCCAGTTAAATCACGTCGGATGCAATGAAATGATTATAGCAGAAAACAAATTCGCAAATATGGTAAAATTACATATCCTGCCTTTTTTTCAGGAGCAACGATGCCCCCTGTACTTGAACTCTCTCAAATCACCAAACGGTTTCCTGGCGTCTTGGCCAATGATCATATTGATTTGACCCTCAACGAGGGCGAGATTCTGGCGCTGTTGGGCGAAAATGGCGCCGGCAAGACGACGTTGATGAACATCCTCTATGGCTTATATCAGCCGGATGAGGGCGAGATTCGCGTGCGTGGTCAGAAGGTCTCCATCCATTCGCCGACGGACGCGATCCGAGCTGGCATTGGCATGGTTCATCAGCATTTTATGCTCATCCCGGTCTTTACGGTGACGGAGAATGTGATGCTGGGCGCGGAGACGGTGCGCTCTGGCGGCTTTCTGGACCGCAAACGCGCCGCGGAGCGCATTTTGCAAATCTCTAAGCAGTATGGCCTGGATGTGGATCCGGATGCCTATGTGCGCGACTTGTCGGTGGGGGTGCAGCAGCGGGTTGAAATCATCAAGCTGTTGTACCGCGAGGCGGACATTTTGATTTTCGATGAGCCGACGGCGGTGTTGACTCCGCAGGAAGCGGATTCTCTGTTTGCGATTATGCGCGAACTGGTGCGGCAGGGCAAGTCCATCATCTTCATTACGCACAAGTTGCGCGAGGTGTTGGAGTTTTCCGATCGCATTACCGTTATCCGGCGTGGGGCGGTTGTGGGTCAGGCTTTGCCCGGGCAGGCGGATAAGAATTTGTTGGCGGCGATGATGGTTGGGCGTCAGGTGACCCTGGAAGTGGAGAAAACCCCGGCACAACCTGGCGAGGTGGTGTTGGATGTGCGCGATTTGACCGTTGCCGATGATCAGCAGCAGGTGATGGTGGAAGGGGTTTCGCTGCAGGTGCGCGCCGGCGAAATTGTGGGCGTTGCTGGCGTGCAGGGCAATGGCCAAACCGAATTGGTGCAGGCGCTTACCGGGTTGCGCAGTCCAACGGCGGGCAGCATTCGCTTGTTGGGGCAAGATATTACCCATGCACAGCCGCGCCGTGTGACCGAGTTGGGTGTGGCGCATGTGCCAGAAGACCGCCAAAAAGATGGCCTGGTGTTGTCCTTCCCGGTGGCGGATAATTTGATGCTTTGCACCTATTATCTGCCGCCGTTCTCAAAGGGGGTGGTGTTGCAAGAACCGGTCATCCTCAAGAATGCGCTTGAGCGGATTGAGGAATATGATATTCGCACGCCCGGGCCAATGACGAGCGTTGGCTCGCTTTCCGGCGGAAATCAACAGAAAGTCATCATCGCGCGTGAGTTCAGCCGCCCGATTCGTTTCCTGGTCGCTTCGCAGCCAACGCGTGGGTTGGATGTCGGCTCAATCGAGTACATTCACAAACGAATTGTGCAGAAGCGCGATGAGGGGTGCGCGGTCTTGCTCGTTTCGCCAGAGTTGGATGAGGTGATGGAGCTTTCGGATCGGATTGCAGTGATGTATCAGGGCAAGATTGTTGCTGTTCTGAATGCGGGCGAGGCGACCAAAGAAATGGTCGGTTTGCTGATGGCGGGTGTCAGCCCGGAGGGGTTGGAAAAGCCAACAACCCCGCAAGCCGTTGAAGCGACGTTGTGAAGCGAGGCAAACGTGGACGAGAAGACGCAGAAACCCAAGAATGACGTTGGTAAGGTAGTGTTACAAGAGTTGACCGGTGGTGAAGCGCAGGCAAAATCGCCGCGCCGCCGTTTTTGGCAGCCATTGGTATTGCCGGCACTGGCAATTTTTACCGGGCTGCTCATTGGGGCTGTTTTGATCATCTTAACCAGTGAGCAGGTCTATGCTGCTTTTCGCCAATCGTTTGGGGCGGGCCTGTTGGCTGCGTTGCAGGCGGTTGGCAAGGCCTATGGGGCCTTGTTGCAGGGCTCATTTGGCGACCCGGTGCGGATTGTGAACGCTTTGGGCAGCGGTGATGCACTGGAAATTCGCCGTGCCATCAATCCCTTTTTGGAGAGCCTGGTGGCGGCAACGCCTTATATCTTTGCCGGGCTGGCCGTGGCAGTGGGCTTTCGCGCTGGCTTGTTCAATATTGGCGTTGAGGGGCAGCTGTTCATCGGTGCGGCGGCGGCAACCTTTGTGGGCTACGCCGTCAAAGGTCTGCCTGCTTACATCCATATGCCGCTGGCTATGTTGGCCGGGGCAGTGGCCGGTGGCTTTTGGGGCTTCATCCCCGGTTGGTTGAAGGCCAAAACGGGTGGGCATGAGGTGATCAATACCATCATGCTCAACTGGATTGCTTTTCGTTTGACGGATTGGTTGTTGGCTGGGCCAATGCAGCGCCCCAATTCGGGCGGAATGCCAATTAGCCCCATGATTGAGCCAACAGCCCGCATTCCGCAGTTTTTCCCTGCGCCGATACGTTTTCACCTGGGCTTCTTCATTGCTCTGGCAGTGGCCTATTTTATTTATTGGCTGCTGTTCAAGACGACCTGGGGCTTCAACTTGCGCACGGTCGGGGCAAATCCGAATGGGGCGCGCTATGCAGGGATGAACATTGTCCGCACGACCGTGCTGGGCATGACGCTTTCGGGTGCGCTGGCTGGTTTGGCGGGGGCAAATCAGGTGTTGGCAATTACCCGGGCGATGGCAATGGGGCTTTCATCCGGCTATGGCTTTGATAGCATTGCCCTGGCGCTGTTGGGCAACAGCACACCGCTTGGGGTGGTGTTGGCGGCGCTGTTGTTTGGCTTTTTGCGCAACGGGGCGACGAATATGATGGTTGTCTCACGCATTCCAATTGACATCATTTCAATTTTGCAGGCGCTCATCCTGGTGTTCATTGCGGCACCGGCCATCATCCGCTCGATATATCGCTTGCGCAGTGTGCAGGCGCAAGAAGGTGGCGTGTTTGTGCGCAGCTGGGGAGGTAAATAGCTATGACGACTGTGGTTCATCATCGCAAGCTGGAAACTGTTTCGCCGCTGTGGCGCTATGGCATGGGCGTTTTCTTCCTGCTGCTGGCGGCTTTGATTTCGTTCGTGTTTTTGCGCTCGGTGGCTGTCGGTGTGCAAACGCGCTTTGTGATGACCCCCGGTGGGATTACACAAGGGACCTTGCCGGATTGGGTGTTGGATGCGCGCACAACCCTGTTGATTCTGGCCGGGCTGATTGCTGTGGCCGGTGGGTATCAGTTGGGGCGCGGCTTTGCCAAACTCACCAACACTGTTTTGGCGATTGTGATGCTGCTGTTCGTCTTTGGCTTTTTGGTCTGGGCGGCGGCGGGCAAGTCGCTGAACCTGGCGGGGATGTTGGGCAATGCCATTCAGCTCTCCGTGCCGATTGTGTTGGGCGCTTTTTCGGGCGTGCTGTGCGAACGGGCGGGCGTGGTCAACATTGCCATCGAGGGCATGATGCTCATGGCGGCGATGGTGGGCGCTTTGGTTGGGGCGGTTTCTGGTTCAATGTGGGTTGGGTTGCTGGCTGCGGTGGCCTCGAGTGTGTTGCTGGCCTGGGTGCACGCGGTGCTTTCGATTAAGTACAAAATCAACCAAATCATTTCGGGGACGGTGATTAACATCTTCGCAACCGGCTTCACCTCCTACATCTCGGCCAAGTTTTTGCAGGTTTATGAGCATTTGAACAAGACGGCCATCTTCCCGCGCTGGGCCATCCCCGGTCTGGCGGATATTCCGCTGATTGGGCCGTTGTTCTTCAACACGACGTTGTTTGTGTATCTGATGTTCATCATTCTGATTGTGCTGCAGGTGGCGCTCTTTTCCACGCGCTGGGGCCTGCGGCTGCGTTCGGTGGGCGAACATCCCAAGGCGGCGGATACACTGGGCATTAACGTGGTGCGCACGCGCTACATGGCGGTGCTGTTGGGCGGTGTGGTGGCTGGTTTGGGTGGGGCCTATTTTACGCTGGGCTCGGTTGGGCGCTTCGATGAGATGATGACAGCTGGCAAAGGCTTCATTGGCCTGGCAGCAATGATCTTTGGCAATTGGACGCCGCTGGGTGCGTTGGGGGCAGGGATGATGTTTGGCTTTGCGGATACGTTGGGCTCCAAGCTGTCCATTCTGGGCAGCACCATTCCGCCGCAGTTTATGAGTATGTTACCCTATATTACGACGATGATCGTTCTAGCAGGCGTTGTCGGTCGTGGGCAAGCCCCGGCGGCTGATGGCGTTCCGTATGAGAAAGAGTAAAACAAATGGCGTCTTTTGAAGTTGAGCATATTGTCAAGACATTTGGCTCGCAGCGTGCTGTTGATGATGTGACGTTTGCGGTTGAGCCGGGTGAAATTTTTGGGCTGTTGGGCCCTAATGGTGCCGGCAAGACGACGACGATCCGCATCGCGTTGGATATTTTTAAACCCGATTCGGGCCGCGTGGCAGTTTTGGGCGGGCCAATGAGCGAAGACAAGAAGAACCGCATCGGCTATCTGCCAGAAGAACGCGGTTTGTATCAGGATATTCGCCTGGAGCAGTGCATCCTTTACCTGGCGACCTTGAAGGGGTTGGATCGGCATACGGCACAAACCCGCATGGAGGCCTACCTGGAACAGTTTGATTTGGTGGCGCATCGTCGCAAGAAGCTGAAGGAATTGAGCAAAGGGATGCAGCAGAAGGCACAGCTGATTGTGACTTTGATTCACGAACCGGAGCTGTTGATTGTGGATGAACCATTCAGCGCGTTGGACCCGGTTAATACACAGATGATCAAAGATGTGCTACGCGAACAGCGCCGCAAGGGCACGACGATTGTGATGTGCACGCATCAGATGAATCAGGTAGAAGAGCTGTGCGACCGGTTGGTGCTGATTAACCGCGGACGGGTGATGCTTTACGGTGCGTTGGATGAAATCCGCCGTCAGTATCGCAGCCATACGGTGTTGGTGCGTTCGCTCAATGGGCTGCCGGATGGTCTTGTGGGCGTGGAGCGCGTGGAGCCGATCAATGGCAGCGTTGCGCTGCATTTGCGCCCCGATGCCTCGCCGCAGGCGGTGTTGCAAGAATTGGTGCAGCGTTCCGTGCAGCTGGAACAATTTGAGGTAGCCCTGCCTACGCTGGATGAGATCTTCATTGAAGTGGTGACCGGTAAAGAGACGACCGCATGAACAAGATTTGGCTGGTGTTCAAGTATGAATACTTGCGCCATGTGTTGCGCAAGCGCTTTTTGCTTGGCCTGTTGAGTGTGCCGCTGATTATTGCTTTTTCGATTGGGGTGGGCTTTTTGTCGGTGTTGGTAACGGTAGATACTCGACCGGTGGGGTATGTGGACGAGGCCGGGATCATTCGGGTGGTGCCGCCGGAGTCTTTGAAGACCCTCAGGGCCTATCCGGATGAGGCAGCCGCGCGCGCCGCGCTGGATGCCAAACAGATTCAGGCTTACGCAGTCATTGCCGCTGATTATGCTGAAACGCGCCGGGTGCGGGTGGTGGCGATGGATGCGAGCATGATGGATGATCCGGCGGACGAAGTGCGGCAGCTGGTGCGTCAAAATTTGCTGTTGGATGAAGATGAGCAAATTGCCAACCGGTTGGTAGCCGGCCCGCAATTGGAAATTCGCGCGACCGAAGACGATCGGCGTGCAGATGAACGCAATGTGCTTGGAATGGCCCTGCCAATTGTTGCGGCTATTTTGCTGTTGACGGTGGTCAATACCAGTGGTGGTTATTTGATGCAGGCAGTGGTGGAAGAAAAAGAAAACCGCACCATGGAGATTTTGGTGACTTCGCTCTCGCCGGAGCAACTGATGGCCGGTAAGACGCTCGGTAACCTGAGCGTGGGCCTGACGCAGTTGGGGGTGTGGTTGGGCATGGCAGGCTTGGGGTTGCTGGTGGTGGTGCGCTTTTTGCCATGGGGGCAGAATTTGAATCTGAGCCCGGCCTATTTCTGGTTGACGTTGTTGACCTTTTTGCCGGCGTTTGTGATGATTGCGGCGCTGATGGCGATGGTCGGCGCAACCGTGACGGAAACGCGCGAGGCGCAGCAGGTGGCGGGGATGTTCTCGCTGCCGCTATTTGTGCCGTTGTGGTTTATCACCCCCTTGTTGCAAGACCCGAATAGCACGCTGGCTTTGGTCTTTACGTTTATTCCCTTCACCGCGCCGATTACTTTGCCGTTGCGCGCCGCCTATTCGACCGTTCCGCTGTGGCAGAGCGCTTTGTCGGTTGGACTGTTGTTCGCTTCGGCTATCGGGGCGATGTGGTTGGCCGGGCGTGTCTTCCGCCTGGGCATGTTGCGTTATGGCAAGCGGCTTTCCTTGAAAGAAATTTTCAAACGATCATGAGCAAAATTTGGCTGGTTCTCAAAAATGAATGGAAGATGACGGTTCAGCGACGTTCGTTCGTCGTGACCTTGATTCTTGTCCCGTTGGTGCCGTTCCTGCTCACGTTGGTTGTGTCGCTCATTCGACAAAACAACCCGCAGGCCAACCCGGTGGGGGATTTGCTTGCGCCGCCCACGGAGCCGGAAGTGACCGGCTATGTGGACTTGAGCGGTTTGGTGCGTGCTGTGCCGCCGGATTTGCAAGGGATGCTGATCGCTTATGAGAGCGAGGCACAGGCGGATGCTGGATTGCAACGCGGCGATGTGGATGCGTATATTATCATTGCCGCCGATTATGTGCAGAGTGGCAAGGTGATTTACGTTCGCCCAGATTTCACCCCGTTGGGTGGGCTGATGCAGAGCGATGTGGTGCGCGACCTGCTCAATTACAACTTGCTGGAGGGCGATGCCGCCCGCTTTGAGCGTTGGCAGCAGCCGGTTGTTTTTGAATATGAATATCTTTCGCCCGAGGAGCAGCGCGACCCGGACAATGCCCTGACCTTTTTCTTGCCCTATATCACGGCTTTTATTTTCTATATCGTCATCCTGGGTTCGGCTTCGCTGATGTTGAACAGCATTAGCAAAGAGAAGGAAAACCGCGTGATGGAAGTGCTGATGACCTCCGTTACGCCAACGCAGATGATGACCGGCAAGATGATTGGGCTGGGGCTGGCCGGTTTGTTGCAAACCGTGGTGTGGAGTGTCTCCGGCTTGTTATTGCTGCGTTTCAGCGGTGCAGCTTTTGAACTGCCGGAGTCGTTTCAGCTTTCACCGATTTTGGTGTTTTGGGGCGTTTTGTACTTCTTGCTGGGCTATGCTGTCTATGCGGCGTTGATGGGCGGCATTGGTGCGTTGGCGCCCAACCTGCGCGAGACCGGGCAAACGGTGACGCTGGTGGTTATGCCGTTGGTGGTTCCGCTGATGTTCATCAACCTGTTGATTGATAAGCCCAATCATCCATTGGCAATTTTCATGAGCCTGTTCCCGTTGACGGCGCCGGTGGCGATGATGACGCGCCTGGCTGGTACGACGGTGCCGTTGTGGCAGAATCTGCTGGCGCTGTCGTTGCTGGCCTTCAGCGCCTGGCTGGCGGTGCGGGCGGCGGCGGGTATTTTCCGCGCCCAGAATCTGCTTTCGGGGCAGCCGCTCAAGCTCAAGTTGTTTTTGAAGGCGTTGATAGGCAAGGCCTGATGCGCCTGCTTGAAACGAAAAAACGCCCCGCATCCGCGGGGCGTTTTTTTGATTGCGGCGAAAGGTGGGTTACCAGTCGCGACGGCGAGAGCCTTCGTTGCGTGGGCCACGGCGGTCACCACCGCCACCAGGGCCGCGGCGATCAAAACCGCCACCACCCATGCGTGGGCCACGATCGCTGCGCTCTTCGCGCGGGCGGGCTTGATTGACGACCAAAGCACGGCGATTGAATTCTTTGCCGTTGAGGGCGAGGATCGCCTTATTGGCTTCTTCGTCACTGGCCATTTCCACGAAACCAAACCCGCGGAACTGCCCGGTCATTTTGTCCTTGATCAGGGCGACGGATGTAACCTGGCCATAGGGGGCGAACAATTCGCTTACCTGGTCCTCGGTGACGCTGAATGGCAGGTTGCCAACATAGATATTCATCAAACTTCTCTCCTGGGTAATTTTCTGATTACCCCAAACAAAAATGGGATCCGTCCACCTCGAGGCCAACAAAACCAGGCACACCAACAGTCGAACGGTAACAACGCTGTCATTATATCACAGAATCTTAAAAGTCAAGGGTTTTGGACTGGTTATTTTGATTTCTCCTGGTGTTTCTAATTGGATATTTTGGTTGTAATTGTCAATTGAGCCGGTAAACAATGTGATTTTAATCATGTTGCTTTTTGGGCGGAATTCATTAAAATTTAAGTTAAACGACATATCTTTTGGGGCCTAATTCAGGAGGCGCTATGCCACAGAAAATTGCACCTGCCAGGCCGATTCGTTCGGCGCAAACACTTGTCATTGGTTTAATCGCAGTTGTAGCAGTTTTGGGGTTGGGGTTGGTTGCTTTGTTGTTGGGGCAGCAACGTGCTGCGGATGAGGGCCGTGTGGATGCCCTGGCAAACAGCAATGAATCGTGTGTCCTGTGTCATCGTGGTGTTTCACCGGGGATTGTATTTCAATATGGGCATAGCAGTATGGCTGCTGCTGAAGTTACCTGCTCCGATTGTCACCGCGTGGAGGATCAATATCCTGGGGCGGTGAAGCATGAGGGGCAAAATTTCTATGTCTTGCCATCGCCGAGTACAGCTGTGTGTGCCCGCTGCCATGAGCAGGAGGTTGCTCAGTTCAATGCCAGTCGTCATGGCATTCCGGCTTATGTGGCCGTGGTTGGCTCAAAAGAGTTAAGCCCGGCGGTGATGGCGGCTTATCAGGCGATTCCGGAGGGCAGCTTTGCGCCCGATAAGTCGCGCAATGCGATTGCCGCACTTGAGGGCCCCGAAATCACCAAATTTGCTTGTGAGACTTGCCATGACATCGGCAAACCTGCCCCGGACGATTCGATTGGGCAATGTCAGAAATGCCATTTGCGGCACGAGTTTAGCCTGGAACAGGCACGCAAGCCGGAAACCTGCAATGCCTGTCACATTGGCCCCGACCATCCGCAATGGGAGATTTATCAGGAATCACCGCACGGCATTGCTTATATGACGGGTGGGCATACCTGGAATTGGGAAGCAGAGCCAGGCACACTAAAGGTGGAAGATTTCCCTGCTCCAACGTGTGCAACTTGCCATATCAGTGGTTTTGGCAGTGCCAGCACAACGCATGATGTTGGCGACCGTTTGACCTGGTATTTGTTCCCGCCGATTAGTGAACGCCGACCGGATTGGCAGGCAAACATGGAGCAAATGCGCGGCGTGTGTGGGCAATGTCACAACCCGCAGTTTATTGAGGAGTTTTATACTGCTGCGGATGCGGCAACGTTGCAGGTCAATGATTGGGTGATCGAGAGCAATGGGATTATGAAGGAGCTCAAAGATCAGGGATTGTTGACCGATGCGCCTTTCGATCAGCCGATTGATTTCACTTATTTTGAGCTGTGGCATCACTGGGGGCGCACTGCCAAATTTGGCGTGTGGATGCAGGGGCCTGATTACGTTCAATGGCATGGCGCTTACGAGATTTTGAGCGACCTGGCTGAGCTTCGTCGAGAGGCAGAGCAATTGCAGGCGGAGAAATAGGCATGGACAATGCTCCACTGCTGATGGTCTTGCCCATATTGCGCCGGTTGCGCTTGCCGGTGACGCGTGATGGGGCCATGTTGCTCCTGATGGCGGTGACGCAATTCTTTTTGGGGTTGGATACTTACCTGGCGCATCAAATCAGTGGGACGATTGTGCCGCGCGAGTGGATTCCAATTGTTTTTGGCCCGTTGGCGGGGGTGTGTTTGCTGGCGGCGGGGTTGCTGGCGCGCCGTCAGCGCATGGCTGCCAACTTGCTCGCCACGGTGGTTTTTCTGGCAAGCATTGTGGTCGGGGTATTGGGAAGCTATTTTCACATTTTGCGTGCCATGCGCCCGTTTGCTGCAGCTGGTCAACAGCTGACGTTATCTTTGTTGGTGTGGGCGCCGCCTTTGTTGGGGCCAATTACCTTTGCTTTGACGGGGGTGTTGGGCCTGAGTGCTGCCTGGCAGGAGCAGCCGGTGGATAGCGGCACATTGATCTTGCCCGGTGGACGGCGTTTGCAGATGCCGCTCAGCAAGACGCGCGCTTATTTCTTCCTGGTGGCTTTTTGGATGTTGGCCACATTGCTCAGTGCTGTGTTGGACCATGCCCGTTCCAATTTCACCAATCCGTTTGTTTGGATTCCGACCGTGGTGGGGGTGTTTGCGATGGCGGTGATTTTGGCGTTGGGCATCTACAAGGCTCCACAGCGTGCGGATTATCAAACCTACGTCTTCACCATGTTGGCGTTGATGTTGGTGGGGGGCCTGGGCTTTGTTTTGCACTTGTTGGAGAACATGGCCGGCTTTGCGCTGGTGTGGGAGCGCGTGCTGCGCGGTGCTCCGCTGCTAGCGCCCTTGCTGTTTGCTCATGTGGGGCTGATGGGCTGCCTGGTGTTGCTTGATCCGCTTGAAACGTCCGTGGATTCCCTCAGACAAGGGAAGCGGGGTGTATAATTCTCTGAGAGATACCTTGTGCAGTTTGCACAGGCGTTTTTTAGGTTGAGAATTCAATAGCCTGGATCAAGGGGCATTCGCAATGACATTGAGCTTGAAAATGCGCGCTCTGCTGTTTGCCATACACCTGTTGGGTGGTAAACCATTGAACCAACGCCCGGTTGCAGCGGCGCGACGGGTTTCTGATGCGCAAATGCCAAGGAGCCGCGTGGCAGCTCGGCTTGCATCTGTTTCAAACCGCACCATTCCTGGCCCGGATGGCGAGATCCCTGTTCGCATCTATACACCGCGGGGAGAAGGGCCGTTTGCTCTGCTAATTTTCTTTCATGGCGGCGGTTTTGTGGTAGGGAGTTTGGATGGGTGTGATTCGTTTTGCCGCACGCTTTGTCACACCTCGGGCTGTCTGGTGATCTCTGTGGGGTATCGTCTTGCGCCGGAGCATAAATTTCCGGCAGCAACCGACGACTGCCTGGCAGCAACGCGTTGGGCGGTGGAACATGCCGTTGAGCTACACGCCGACCCTCAGCGGTGTGTGGTGGCTGGGGATAGCGCCGGCGGCAATTTGGCGGCGGTGACGGCTTTGCGGCTGCGTGAGCAAGGCGGCCCTTGTTTGTCGGGGCAGCTGCTTATCTATCCGGTGACGGATTACTATCTGCCGCCAACGCCTTCTTACCTGACCAATGGCCGGGGCTATTGGCTCACCCGCGAGCTGATGATTTGGTTTTGGGATCATTACCTGAACGATGCTGCCGAGGCGGATCATCCGTTTGCAGCGCCTTTGCGGGCAAGCGATTTGAGCCGGTTGCCACCTGCTTTGGTGATTACTGCGGAGTATGATCCGTTGCGCGATGAGGGCGAACGATATGCACAGCGTTTACAACAGGCTGGTGTGCCGACCCGACTTTCGCGCTATGATGGCATGATTCACGGGTTTTTGATGTTGGATGGCTTGTTTGCCGAGAGCCTTCGGGCACTCGATGAAATGACAGCGTGGTTGAAGCAGGTGACAACGCTTGCTTGTGTCGCTTGAGCGTTTGGGATTGCGGGGGATGTCACAAAGTGGGTAGGTGTTGAAAAAAGAGCCATGGTAGTTTCCTGAGCGGCCACAAATTGGGCTAGTTGTTGTTTGCCTTTTTATCACAAGGGTGGAATGTCATCGCTGGTATAATGAGAGATATGTCAGATGAACTTCCCTCAATCTTTTCTCGCTTGCTGAGCCGACGTGAATTTTTGCGGCTTTCTGCGGCGCTGCTGGCGCAGTTGACCCTGGCGGGTTGTGCCGAGCGATTGGCGACGGTTGTGCCAACCATGCCGCCGTCAACGGAAACGCCGACAGCAGTTCCTCCTGCGACCGCATCCCCGACCAACACACCACAACCAACCCCAACTGCGACGGCGACGTCACAGCAGACGGCGACAGCTGTTCTCTCGCAGCGCGAGCGCGCTCTGCTTGTGCATGAGCAGGAACGCCTGCGTCGTTTGGCGGCTTATGGGCCGACCCGCACGCTAACGGCGCTTGAATTTCATGGCAACAACTATTCGTTGATGAACGGCATTATCAATATGACGCCGGTTGAGTTTGAGCGACAAATGCGCTTGTTGCAAGCGTTGGATGTGCATACCGTCACCTTTGAGGAGCTGCACGGTTTCCTGGATGGCACATTGCAACTGCCGTTGCCCTCGTTGGCGTTAACAACCGATTCGGGCGCTTCTTCCAAGCGCTCCATGCCGGAGATGATCCCTCTATTAGAAGAGACGGGCAATCATTTCCTGTCGTTCATTTGGACGCGGGCGATGGCCGCGAGTGAATCGGTGGAATGTGCTGGAGATGTGTGTTGGCAGCTCTTCCGTGATGCCCATGCTTCAGGGGTGGTCAGCTTGGGAACGCATAGTGAGAGTCACGCCGATTTTGCGACCTATAAGGCCGATGTGGGCCTGGCAGAGCTGCGCCTTTCCATGCAAAAGATTTTCGATAACGTAGGGGTGTGGGTCAATAGCATTTCCTGGCCATTTGAAAGCATCCCTACGTGGGCAGAGCGTATGCAGGAGATTGGCATTCTCTCCGGCTTTGGCGGCAGCACCCGGCCCGTGCGTGAGGCTTATGCCGAGTTTGGCGATGTGGGTAAGTATCGTTACCGCTTGCCGCGCCTTTTGCCGCCCAACCCGGGCAGCGTTTCGGGGCGGCCCAATGGCGCAAGTCTGGAACAGATTGTACGCGACTATAATTTGCCGTGACGAGGTTGGATGACGAGAAGCAGGTGCTTTTGGCAAGTGCTGTGGATGGTGTTGTTGGTTGAGATGGTTGCGCTGACCAGTTGTGCACCTCTGCTCACCCCAACGCCGTGGCTGCCCTCGCCGTCCTTCACGGTCACGCGCTTGCCCTCTCAGACGGCTTCGTTCACGCGGTTGCCTTCTGCGACGGCATCGGTTACGGCTTCGTTCACGGTTTCGCCTTCACCCACGCGGCAAACGGGCACGCCCACACCGCCAACGGCGACGCTGACGCTGACCCATACCGTTACGCAAACGCCCACGATCACGCCCACACCTTTGCCGGTGTTGCATGAGCTGCCGGGCGGGCGACGTTGGATCACTGGCCTGGCTTTTGACCCATTGGGGCGTTGGTTGGCCGCTTCGAATATGGATGGGACGCTGCGGATTTGGTCTTTGGAGGACTGGACGCTGTTGCGCACTTTGCAAATTTCGGCGGGGATTAACAATTTGGCTTTTCGTCATGATGGGCAATTGCTGGCAGCAGCAGCGGATGATAGCACCTTGCGCCTTTGGGATTTGCAGACGGGGGACGAATTGACCTGGATTGGCGGGTTGCCGCAGCAAGCGCTCAGCGTTGCCTTTCACCCCGATGGCACGCAGTTGGCTGCCGGCTGTGCCGATGGTTCGCTTGGCGTTTGGCGGCTGAGCGGTGAGCCGGTGTTGCTGATAAAGGATTTGGAGCTTGGGCACATTTGGGGGGTGGCTTTTTCGCCGGGCGGCAACCTGTTGGCTGCCGCGGGGCAGCGGGCAATTGTCTATGACATGCGGCAGAAAAAATTGGTCTGGCAGAGCGATTGGCGTGCTTCCGCTGTGGCCTTTAGCCCGGATAGTCTGCGTCTTTATGTGGCCGGTGAGCATCTGGAGGCCTGGGATTTGAAGACCGTCACGCGCGTTTTGGCCTATGAAGGGCACACGGACTGGATTTGGGCATTGGCTGTTCACATGCCGGGCGAGCGAATGGCTTCCGCCGGGCAGGATGGCACGGTGCGGCTATGGCAAATTCGGCAGCCGTTTGCCTGGGCAGTGTTGGCGGATAGCCGTGCACCGGTGAATGCTGTAGCACTTAGCCCGGATGGGCGTTGGCTGGCTGCCGGTGGCGATGATCAACAAGTGCGAATTTATCAATTGATACCATAGGAGCAAGGCAGATGGCGCGAGACCTGTTGCTGGCAATTGATCATGGTACGCAGAGTGTGCGGGCGCTGCTGTTCGATTTGCAAGGAACGTTGCTGGCGCGCAGCCGCATCCCGATTGAGCCTTATGTTGCCTCGCAGCCGGGCTGGGCTGAGCAAGACCCGCAAGTGTATTGGCAGGCGGTTTGCGCAGCCTGTCAGCAGTTGTGGCAATTGCCGGCTGTGGATAAGAACGCCATTGCTGGGGTGGCATTGACGACGCAGCGCGGCACGGTGGTGAACGTGGACGCGCAGGGGCATCCGTTGCGCCCGGCCATTGTTTGGCTCGATCAGCGCCGCACGTTTGGCCTCAAACCGGTCGGCGGCTTGTGGGGCCTGGCCTTTGCACTGACTGGCATGACCGAGACAGTGGCCTATTTACAGGCCGAAGCAGAATGTAATTGGATTCGCACCTATCAGCCGGAGATTTGGCAGCAAACGCATAAGTATTTGTTCCTTTCGGGCTATCTTACCTATCGGTTGACTGGGCGTTATGTTGATTCGGTCGGCTGTCAGGTTGGGTATGTGCCGTTTGATTACAGGCGGTTGCGCTGGAGCGGGCGCAGCGATTGGAAGTGGCAGGCGGTGCCCATGTCGGAGCGGATGTTGCCAGAACTTGTGCCGCCGACTGGCTTGCTGGGTGAGATTAGCGCCGAAGCTGCCGAGGCGACCGGGCTGCCAAAAGGCTTGCCGTTGATTGCTGCTGCTGCCGACAAGGCTTGTGAGGTGATTGGCTCGGGCAGCCTGACACCTGATGTAGCCTGCCTGAGCTATGGCACTACGGCGACGCTCAATACCACCCATTCCCGCTATCTTGAAATTATCCCGCTCATTCCACCCTATCCGGCGGCGGTGCCTGGGTTTTATAGCCTGGAGACGCAAATCTATCGCGGCTATTGGATGGTGAGCTGGTTCAAGCGCGAATTTGGTCACCCGGAAGAACGGCTGGCGGAAGAGATGGGCATTGAAACTGAGGAATTGTTTGATGAATTGGTCAACACCGTGCCGCCCGGCACGCTGGGGCTGATGTTGCAGCCGTATTGGTCGCCGGGGCTAAAGGTGCCGGGGCCGGAGGCCAAAGGGGCGGTGATTGGTTTTGGCGATGTGCACACGCGCGCCCATCTCTACCGCTCCATTTTGGAGGGCTTGGCCTATTCCTTGCGCGAGGGCGCCGAACGCACCATGCAGCGTAGCCGGGTGCCGATCCGCTCGTTGCGCGTGGCCGGGGGCGGCAGTCAGAGCCGCGCTGCCGTGCAGCTGACCGCGGATATTTTTGGCCTGCCGACGGCCACGCCGCATGTCTATGAAGCTTCTGGGTTGGGGGCGGCGATTGTTTTGTCGGTGGGGCTGGGGCTGCACGGCAGCTTTGAACAAGCCGTCTGTGCGATGACACGCCTTGGCCAAACGTTTGAGCCCAACCCTGAGCATCACCGCATTTATGACGCGCTGTATCGCCGCGTGTATTCCAAACTGTATGAACGGCTCAAACCGTTGTATGAAGAAATTCGTGATATTACCGGTTACCCGCCCAAGGTGTGAGGCAGGTTGCGTCAGCGATGGATGGTTTCGATTGGCGGGGTAGCAATTGCAAAGGTTTGTTTACCCCGCTGCTGTTGATTCACGTTTGCTCGGGCGGCAGGGTTAGCAGCAAGGCATCGAGGACGGTTTTGAGGTAGAAGACCGCCACGCTGCGCAGCTCAGGGCGGATATCCGTGCTGGCATCGTCGCTTTCCTCTGTGACACTTTCCAGGATGTAAATGAGGATATTGGGTTCGGGGTAGCCTGCGGCAATTTTCTCAATCCAGCTTTCGGTTTGTTCAGCTGTTTGTGCTTGCAGCTGCTGCACCATCTCCAGGTTGGTCTGCTCGGCCTGTTCCAGATGGGCGCGCTGCACCCGTCCTGGTTTTTGTTCGCCCTGCAACAGCATTTGCCAGATGGACATGGCTACATAGTAAATGATTTCCCCTTCTGTCTGATTGAAAAGCTGTTGATTGGCTGCCAGAATGTAGGCTACTAGATTGGGTTGTTGTTGAATGGCGCCCAGGCCAAATTGTTCGGCCTGCTTTTGGTTCATTTGGGCCATTTTTTGCCAGGTGCGTGTCACTATCTCTGCTGAGATCATTGGTCCTGCCGGAGATGAGAATTTGTAAAAGTAATTATAGCATGATGTTTGCCGGAGGAAAACCTGACAAAAGGTGGAATGATATTGCTTGTGCACAATTGGCATTCTTGCCTTTGCCATCTCTTTGCTTTTCAGCGAGGGGGGAGCGAGATGCCTTCGCTGCGTGAAAACTTGCTTACATCGCAAATACGTTGGGATGTGATCTGATGCGCGTAATCTGTACCCTGAAACTGAGCCAAAAACTTGAGTTTTTGACTTGACAATTCGGTCGAAAGTCATGATAATAGGAGCAGTGATTTTAAATTTGTTTTAAGGAGATTTTCTTATGTCTACACCTATTCCTCCGCAAGAAGAATTGATTCAGCCAAGCAATCCCCCCAAGGATCCAACCATTGCGCTGATTCTGAGCTTCTTCCTGGCTGGCGGCGCCGGTCAAATTTACCTTGGGCAGACGATCAAAGGGATTGCAATCATTGCTGCAACCGTGTTGACTTCCTGGTTCGGCGTGGGCGTCCTGGTCTGGATTTTGGGCATTGTGGATGCTTATCAGATTGCCAACCGCCTCAAGGAAGGCAAGCCGGTCAAGCAGTGGGAATTCTTCTGGACGAAATAAGTCCCGCTTTCAACAAACGCCGAAGCCTGCAAGGCTTCGGCGTTTGTCTTTTTAATGACAAAGTCTTATACAATTCTTATGATCCTTTCATTCTCTTGTTATAAATCAAACCTACAATCGAACGAAGAGATTGGATGACCTTTGAATGAAAGGAGCTGTATCAAATGATGAATCTGACTTCTTCGACCAAAAAGTTTTTTGCGGCCGTGATGATTCCTTTGGTGTTGCTGGCCTGCACGGTCACGACCCCATGGACGGTGCGTAACAACCCTGTGCAGACGCCGGTGGTTGTGACGCAGCCGACGCTGACCGCTCCGCAACCCATCAACCTTCCGCCCGCTGTAGCTGATGAGCAGGCAGTGTTGATTAACCTATATCAGCGGATCAATCCCTCGGTGGTGCATATTACGACTTATGTTCGGCAGGGGAATACGTTGATTCCCAATGGGGTGGGTTCGGGTTTCGTTTATGATGCACAGGGGCATATTGTTACCAATGCCCATGTGGTGCAGGGTGCCGATGACCTGGACGTGGTCTTTTCGGATAACTCGACGCTGATTGGCAAGATCGTTGGCATTGATTTGAATAGCGATTTGGCGGTTGTGCAGGTGGATCGCTTGCCAGAGGGGGCGTTGCCGCTGCCATTGGCCGATCCGAAAAGCCTGGCCGTGGGGCAGACGGTGGTGGCCATTGGCAATCCGTTTGGGTTGGATGGCACGCTGACGCGCGGCATTATCAGCGCGTTGGGCCGCACCATTCCGGGCTTGACAACGTTCAATATTCCAGAGGCGATTCAGACGGATGCGCCGATCAACCCGGGCAATTCGGGCGGGCCACTGTTGAATTTGCAGGGTGAGGTGATTGGTGTCAACGCGCAGATTGAAACGGGTGGAACGAGTCGCACCAACACGGGGGTGGGGTTTGCCATCCCGGTCAGTGTGGTGCAACTGGTTGTGCCAGATTTGATTGCGCGTGGACAGCATGATTGGGCCTGGTTGGGGGTGCGCGGTGGCACGCTTTCTGATGTGCAGGCCGAGGCAATGAATTTATCGGTCACCAAGGGGGCCTATCTATCGCAGATTGTCAGTGGCGGGCCGGCAGAGAAGGCTGGGCTGCGCGGGTCAAGCGGGACACGCGCTGTCAATGGACGTGAGGTGGAAGTGGGCGGTGATGTGATCATCGCCATTGATCAGACGCCGGTTACGTCCTTCGAAGATGTGTTGGTGTATGTTTCGCTACAGGTTGCTCCCGGTCAGACGGTGACCTTGACGGTTTTGCGCGATGGACAGCAGATGCAGATTCCGGTGACGCTGGAGAAGCGCCCGAAGAATTTGACGCCGTAAAAAGATTGACAAGACTTGCATTCGCGGTATAATAGCCTGCGCGATGCGATGGTCCACTAGCTCAATTGGTAGAGCAATTGACTCTTAATCAATGGGTTCAGGGTTCGAGTCCCTGGTGGATCACAAACGGGCTGAAAGCCCTCATGGTATTGGAAGAGCTGCGGGTAGCAGCTCTTTTTTTTTGTGTGTGGGGGTTCAGGGCCCCCCATGGGGGTGACATTCGCGTCCCTGGTGGATCACAAACGGGCGAAAAGCCCCAATGGTATTGGAAAGAGCTGCGGGTAGCAGCTCTTTTTTTTGTGTGTGGGGGTTCAGGGCCCCCCGTGGGGGTGACATTCGCTTCCCTGGTGGATCACAAACGGGCGAAAAGCCCCAAATGGTATTGGAAAGAGCTGCGGGTAGCAGCTCTTTTTTTTGTGTGTGGGGGTTCAGGGCCCCCCGTGGGGGTGACATTCGCGTCCCTGGTGGATCACAAACGGGCCTGAAAGCCCTCATAGTATTGGAAAGAGCTGCGAGTAGCAGCTCTTTTTTTGTGTGGGGGTTCAGGGCCCCCCGGGGGGGTGGCATTCGAGTCCCTGGTGGATCACAAATTTATTTCAAATCTGATTCAAGGATTGCGTACACGAATTCATCAGCCCAGCAATCATTGAACCAGCGGGTTTGACGTAAAAGTCCTTCTTGTTTCATGCCAATTTTTTGCATTACTTTTATCGAGGCCGTGTTTTCCGCGTGGCAAAACGCGACTACGCGATGGGCATTCAGCTGATGGAAGGCGTATTCTATCATCCGACGCGCGGCTTCGGTTGCATATCCTTTTCCCCAATCTTCATGTCGAACAGCCCAGCCGATTTCCCATTCGCGGATTTCGGAATTTTGGCTGCTTAGAGAGATGTGCCCAATTACTTTATCGTTGGGTGGAACCGTAATTGCCAGATAATAGTGCGTGCGTGGCGTTTCGTTTGCTCTTTGCATGATTCGCTCTAGCAAACGTTGCGCAGACTCCCGGTCTGGTGTGCCCTTTTCGTAGCAGCGCATTGGTTCAGGGTTGCTATAAGCAATCAATGCATCCAAATCTGCTTCGGAAAACTCTCTTAGTTCAAGTTGAGTGGTAACAAGTTTCATGGCATTTGTTGTGATGTGATTTGTTATAATTATAAACGACAAGTTCAATAGAATCTGTTTTTTTGAGAATCGCTTAAAATTTTTTACCCTGATGTCTGTATTGATTACAAAAACTCGCATTCCCGTTCGAACCTCTAACTTGGTGGCGCGTTCCCGGTTGCTTTTGGGGCTTGATGAACTTTTGCAGCCTGGCTATCGGCTTGCAGTAATCTCTGCCCCGGTGGGGTTTGGTAAGACCAGTGTGCTTACTCAATGGATTCAGACGGTTCCCAAATCCTTTGGCGTGGCTTGGCTCTCTCTTGATGAAAGCGATAACGCACTTGTTCGTTTTTTTGCATACGTTGTAGCTGCTTTGCAGGTTGTTGACCCTCTGGTTTGCCAAAATTTCTCTACGCAATGGGAGGTTCACCCCCAATTGACAGTGGATGAAATTGTTACTTACCTGATCAATCAGGTTGCGGCCTCCGCACAGAACATGATTCTGATCATTGATGATGTTCATGTCATCACATCTCCCGAAATCAATCGTGCCATTGAGATGTTGGTGAATCACCTCCCTGCTAATTTGCGACTTGTGCTGGCTGGACGTGTGGAGCCAATGTTACCGCTTGCTCGGTTGCGAGCGCGCGGTCAATTGGTTGAGATTCGAACTGCTGATTTACGTTTTAACATCACCGAAACGACCTCTTTTCTGGAGCAGTGTGGTGGTGTGAGAGGTCAGACAGACCGTCTCGCCACTATCCTGAATCAATCAACCGAGGGCTGGGCTGCTGGACTACAAATGATGACGATTGCTGTGCGCGCCGAGATGCATTCCGGCGGTCAGCCAGAAGAAGTGCTTGAGCAGTTTGTGGGCGAGTTGAGTGGCTCACACCGATTTATATTGGATTATCTGTTGGATGAAGTCCTTAACCGTCAGGAACCGCGCGTGCGTGATTTTCTCCTACGAACTTGCATCCTGGAACGCTTTAATGCTGACCTATGCGCTGCGCTCTGCTTTGAAGATGTCAGCCTACAAGATGCGCAATGGATGCTTGAACAATTGGAGCGCGCGAACCTGTTCATTACTCCGCTTGACAATCAGCGGGAATGGTATCGCTATCATCACTTGTTTGCAGACGTTTTGCAAAAGCAACTTTTGCACGTCTTCCCTGGTCTTGCTGCTGATTTACACCGTCGTGCTGCGGATTGGTTTGAACGACAGGATATGCTGGATGAGGCGATTGCTCATGCGTATCGTTCTGGTGATATGTTGCTGCTCAGCTCATTGATAGAAAAATACGCTCTTCAAGCGATTCTGCGCGGGCAAATTACCACTGCAGGTCGTTGGTTGGATTACCTTCCTGCCGAGGTGCTGATGGCTAGCCCGCGCCTATGTTTGGACCGTGCCTGGGCATTGACTTTCACCTCGCAGACTGAAGCTGCGATTCCATATTTGGAGCGTGCCGAAGCTATTTTTGAAAACAAATCAGAGCAGACTGCTGGCATTCAGAGCGAAATACTGGGCTTGCAGAGTTATCGCGAGAATACATATGGCCGCGCGGATGAGGCAATTCGTCTGGCTCAATTGGCGTTGGACAACTGTCCGGCGGAAAACACTTTCTTGCAGTGCAGCAATCATCTGTTCCTGGCGGGTGGGTTGGCTCGGGCAGGGAAACTGGACGAGGCCCTGGCTGAATATAAAATGGTTGGCTCGCTAGGTCAAAATCAGCAAAACATGATTGGGTTGGCATTACTGGAAGACGACTTTTTACATTACATTGCTATGCACCTGAATGCCAGGGGGCAGGTATCAAGGGCCAAAGGGATACTAAGGAAAGCTATTGAAGATTTTACAATTCGTTCAAAAGGTCACGTTCCTGCCGCTGCGCTTTTCCTCTATGTTGGATTGGGAAAAATCCTTTTTCTTGAAAATGATCTGGTAGGGGCCGAACAGACCCTTCAGCAGGCATTGCAAATTGATCCTGTTTCAATGTCGGTGGCTGCTTTTGATGGATGGGAAGCGCTTTGGTGGGTCAAGGTTAGCCAAGGTGATTTCCCGGCAGCAAGAGCGATCCTGTTACATCTGGAAAAGGCTACCCGAAGTTGCGACGAAAAGGTCATTCGAACCGTGGTGTGGACAGGGGCTTTGCAAGATTTGCTGGAAGGACAGATTGATTTTGCGGCAGAGCGCTTGAATCAGTTGGGGTTGAGCGGAGAAGTCTCCTCGCTTTTGGATTGCGTGACCGATAGTGAGCTGATGAGTTGGCGTTGTAATGAGTTCTTTACCTTTGCCCGCGTTTTGGCTGCGAAGCAACAATTTGCCGATAGCCTGAAAGTGTTGCAGCGAATGGAACAGGCGGCTGAAGCAATCCATGTGGATTGGATACGGTATCGGGTGTGGATTACTCAGGCGATTGTTTGCCGTCAAATGGGGAGCAGGGAAAAGGCATTGGCGATTCTGGCAAAGTTGTTGGAAAATACTTCCAGAATGGAAGGCAACCCGGCACGAATTTACCTATCCGCTGGTGAGGCAGCTTATTCCTTGTTGCGGGAAGCCTTGCAACGCGGTGTTCAGCAGGAGCATGTTACCAAATTGTTGGCAGAGTTTTCGCCACAGACTCAGCCGACCATTGTCCCTGGTTTGGCAGAAGCTCTATCGGAACGAGAAATCGAAGTCCTTCGCCTGATGGCCCAAGGGTTGAAAAATCAGCAGATCGCCGAACAACTGGTAGTCAGCCTCAATACGGTTCGGTATCATTCAAAGAATATTTTTGGCAAGCTTGGTGTTGACAATCGCACGGCAGCGGTTCGCTGCGCACGTGAACTGGGGTTGCTGGACTGAAAACTACATTAACCGCTGATCTCGCCCTACACGATTGTGTAGGGTGTTTTTGTTCTGCTCGCGATACACTGAAGCCATCGAACGAAAGGAGCCATATGCCTAGACTGTATCAAATTTGTGTGGCGCATTACTTAGATGAGACCTGGAACGAGTGGTTTGAAGGCCTGACCCTGAACCGCCGCGAGGATGGGACTACCTTATTGACGGGTGTCTTCCATGATGCAACGGATGTTCACAATGTGCTGAACAAGATCCGAAATCTTAATTTGGACCTGGTATCCGTCTCGTTTCGCGAAATCGCGGAGGATTGTGATGAGGTTCAATAACCTCCAAATGCCTAAACCGATGGTGGAACACAGTCCATTTGTCAAAAGAATGGGGCACATGATGTTGATGACTGGTTTAATTGGATTGGCGATTGTTCTTACACTTATGGGGATTGTTTGGGCAATGAGCCCTGGAAAAACAGCGCCCTTTCTTGGAGAGGATGGACAAGTATTGGTGGGAAGCCTGTCTGAAAAAATTTACGTTGAAATTAATGGCGAAAAACAAGGCATGTTCATCAAAAGCAAGGATCTTAAAAACCCTGTGCTGCTCTTTGTTCATGGTGGGCCTGGAATGCCGGAATACTGGCTGACTCAGCGTTATCCGACGGGGTTGGAGAACTATTTTACGGTAGTGTGGTGGGAGCAGAGAGGGGCTGGTCTCTCCTATCATCCTGGCATTTCAGCTGAGACGATGACAGATGAGCAATTTGTTGCTGATACACAGGCAGTAACCCGCTATTTGCTCAAACGATTTGGCAAGGATAAGATTTACCTGATGGGGCATTCCTGGGGCAGTTTCATCGGCATTCAGGCAGCTGCACAAACACCAGAGCTGTATTTTGCTTATATTGGCATGGGGCAGGTTTCAAATCAACTTCAATCGGAACAGTTGGCCTATCAATACGCTCTGAACTATTACGAGGAAAAGGGCAACTTGCACATGGTGCGTAAATTACAAGCAGCACCACCTGGTATGACTGGTGCGCTCTCCCCTGAATATGAGGCGTTACGTGATGAATATATGCACGGAGCGGGAATTGGTACTACTCACGAGATGAAGTCGGTGATTACAGGCATCTTTCTGCCCTCTTGGCAGTTCCGTGAATATACTTTGGCTGAGAAGATCAACCTGTGGCGCGGAAAAATCTATTCCTCTTCAAACAAGTTTGGCTTATGGAAGACGATGCTTACTACAGACTTGGCTGAGCAAGAGACGGAATTGGATATCCCGGTCTATTTCTTTCATGGGCAATACGATTATACCTGTGCCTACTCATTAGCCGCGACATATTTTGACCAAATCCAAGCGCCGTTGAAAGGTTTCTACACATTTGAGAATTCTGCCCATTCGCCTCTGTTTGAAGAGCCTGAAAAAGCTTTGAACATTCTTGTGCAGGATGTTTTGAGCGGTGAAAACTCTCTTGCCGATAAAAGATAAGGCAATATTTTGGATGTAATAACAAAGTGGATTCTTAATTCTAATAAATTGAAAAAGAGGAAACTATGCAACAACTTCACGTTTCAGCAACAAAACCTAATTGGCAACACGTGCTCTCGTTTCTTGGCCTGACCTTTGGTCTGACCTGGCTGGTTGATTTGGTGCTCTACTTGAACGGCGGTTTGAGCAACCCGGCCACGATGATGATGCTTCAATTCCAAATGCTTTTGCCCGCTTTTTCGGCGATGGTTTTAGGAGCCTTCTTCTTCAAGGAGAGCCCAATCTATTTTCGAACCAATCGGCGGACTTCGCGTTGGTTTGTCTATTATTTCATGTTGCTAACGGCGTTGTATCTGGTCGGTGCAATTGCCGCATTGATTTGGAAGGAGCAAACAACCCTTGTCAGCGCACTGCTACTTGCCCTGAGTGTGCTAGGGTTGATCTTGGTGCTCGTGCTTCGCCTGGTTGGCGGCCAAGATTCTTTTGCGGGTGCTGGAATGGGTGGCGGAAAAGCTCGTATTTGGTTATTCTACGGGATTGGAATGGTCGTTTACTATGGATTTCAGACCTTGCTTAACTACGTTTTCAAAATGGGGCAGGTTGTTGATCTTGCTGCTGCTTTCCCGCAAATGGCGGCTGCCAACATCCCAACCGCCGCGTTGCTACCGATTATGGCACTCAACACCATTGTGATTGGCCCTTTCCTCGGGTTGATGATTGCCTTTGGCGAAGAATATGGTTGGCGCGGCTACCTGCAACCGGAATTAATCAAGCTTGGCCGGGTTCGCGGTGTCATTTTGCTGGGTGTGATTTGGGGCATCTGGCATTGGCCAGTCATCTGGATGGGGTACAATTTCCCGGGGCAACCAATCCTTGGCTCGCTGGCGATGGTAGCGCTTGGCATCATCTTTGCCTTTTTCTTCGCATATAGTGTATTCAAGTCGCAAGGCGTCTGGACGGCGGCTTACCTGCATGCCTTGAACAATCAGACCTTGAGCTTTTTCTTCATGGCCGTGCTTGCACCAACCAACAATCTGCTCTCTTTTGGGGCAGGGTTGCCTGGGATTGCGTTAGGCTTTATTGTCGTCTTGCTGCTTTTGCGTGACCCGATCTGGAACGTTGAACGCCCTGAATAATGGTTCATATCAATTGAGAGGCACGGATAGAGAAAATGATGACGTACTCACTGGTTGCATTCAAAAAACAACACCTTGAATCTGCGGTTGAGTTGTTCCTGAAGGGGTATTCTCAAGAGCGAATGTACAGCCCTTATTTGCCTTTGCAGGCCATAGAAGACCCCAATTGGATACGAACGATGTTGCAATCCAAACTCATCCATCCTGGGGTTGCAATGGTGGAAGATGATCATTTACTCGCTTACTTGGTTACAGGAGGATTTTTCGACTGGAAAGGGCAGCGAGCGGCTATGGTTCCGGTATATTGTCACGGGGCTGTGAAAGAGAATGAGCAGAGGCTATACCAGAAAATGTATCAGGCTTTGGCGCAGGAGTGGGTCAAGGAAGGGTGTCATCTTCACTTGATTGGACACTTTGCGCATGATGCGTTGCTTCAGGAAACTATATGTCAACTAGGTTTTGGCGCACTTGTTACGGAACGGCTTCGCGATTGCAGTTTGCTGGATGATGAGCAGGGGCAAATCTCCATCAAAGAAACACAAAACGTCAGCCAATTGGTTGAACTTCACATGGCGCATATTCGATATTATGCTGAATCTCCAACCTTTCTTGCGCGCTCAACGGATTGGTCATCGGCGCTCGATGACCTACAAGCCCATCGGCAGAATGGAGATGTGTTTTTCGTCTCTTATGACCAATCTGAGCCTTGCGCTTACCTGATTGTTGGTGAATCCACGACAGGCGGAGAGGGCTTTTTGCTTCAGAACACAAAAACTGCACAAATCAAGTCGGCCTATGTGCGACCGGATCTGCGCGGCACAGGAATTGGAGCAGCGCTCTTGAACCGTGCCATTCAATGGTCACAGCAACAAGGGTACGAACGCGTTTTTGTGGAGCATGAAACAGCAAATGTGGCAGGAGGGAATTTCTGGAGTAAGTATTTCACACCTTATCTACATTTCTCAATGCGATACATAGACAACACATTGTGAAACCGTATTATGGAGAACGTTATGAAAAAACAACAACTTAAAAAAAGAGCTATCCTTTATGTGTCCATTCTCTATGGCCTGTTGGTTGTTTGCTGGTTGGCAACCCTGATTCTGCCAAAGTTTTTTATAGTGCTCTGGGCGCTTTTCAGTGTGATGCCTGTTCTGGCAACCTTCTTGACCAGAATTTTAACCAAAGATCAATCACCGTGGTATCTCAAGCCAAATTTTCGTAAGCATTGGAGAACCTACTTGTTTTCTATGTTTGCTCCAGGTTTGGCAATTTTTCTGGGAGGGTTGCTTTACTTCACGCTCTTACCGAATGATCTTGATTTGACCGCTCGGAATTTGGTCGCACAATACGGTCAATATGGTGCACCAGAAAACTTGCTTCTGACTCCCAGAAGTATATTCATGGTTGGCCTCGGATTTATTTTCATATCTCCCTTTGTGTTGCCAGTTCACCTCTTTGCACTCGGTGAGGAGATTGGCTGGCGTGGCTATTTTCTACCGATTCTTCTTAAATTGACCAGCCCTCAAAAGGCGACAATACTTCATGGGCTGTTGTGGGGATTGGCTCATGCCCCACTCATTTATTTGGGTTTTAACTATGGACTGGATTACTGGGGCGCTCCATGGAGCGGCATGTTGATGATGACGCTGGCGTGTGTCGTTCTTGGAATATGGCTTGCGTTTGTGACCATTCGAACGGAAAGCATCATACCCGCCGTTATTCTCCATGGCTCGAGTAATGTCATTGGCGAACTGCCGGTGCTTGTAGCATTTTTAGGTGTCAGTCCACTGTTGGGGCCCAACCCAACTGGTCTAATAGGTATGATGGGTCTGCTACTTGGAGCAGCGATCTTATTCTGGCAATTAAATATGAAGAAAGACCTGGTTGGCGAATCTGGCATCCGTTAACGATACGAGGAGCTTATGAAAATATTGTGCATTTCTGCTTCCAATGTGGAACCGGCGCGTGACCGAAGCGCATCCACCCGAACTTGCGAGTTAATTCGGGAATTGATACACGCTGAATGTAACGCACAAGTGGATATTCTTCGTCTTTTGGAATATGAGATGACTCCCTGCCGAATGTGTGGAAAATGTTTTGAGGCAGGCAAGTGTGTGCGGGATGAGGCTTTCAACAAAATTTATGAAAGCCTCGCGGAGGCAGACGCGGTTTTTGTGGTCTGTCCGCATTATGCTCCTCTACCTTCTAAATTGATGATGTTGCTGGAAAAATTGGAGGAAATTTGTTATCTGAATTGGTGCCAAAATCAAAATTACCAGACAGTCGTTTTTGGAAAGCCGATTGGCCTGGTGGCACACGGTGGTCAACCAAGCAGTGCGGCTTCTTATTACAAGACCGCTCTGCTTGACCCATTGGCTTTGGCCTTCTCATCCGTTCAGATGGTGGTGGTCGCTGCGGATGAGCAATCACCCCATGGCGTTGTCTTTGGCATCAAGAATCTGAGACAGATTCCGGATTCTATCTTTGTGGAGATTGAGCATGATTGGAAGGATATTGGCAGTCGGTTGTCGCCGTTGGTGAAGAATGTATTGGGGCGAATCAATCGTTAATGCTTGTGTCGGGTGAAAAAACTTGTTTTTTGAGCAAAAAGAAATGAAAACGAAATCAATACTCATTGAAACGATTGTGGTGACGGCGGTAACCTTGTTCGGGTTTTGGATCTTTCCGGCTTACAAAACCGGTTTTGCCTTGATCCCGCTGGTTTATTTGCTGGTTGAACGTCGTTTGCGTAAGCATTGCTGGAGCGACCTGGGGTTCAAAGTGCGCACGTTCTGGCCCGATTTGCGTGCCAACTGGTTCTGGTTTGTGTTGGTTGGACTGATTAGTCAGCCCGCAGTTGTCTTGTTGTCAAAAATCTTTTTCCCGGCATATCTGGAACATGTCATTGCCCGCCTGCCCTTTGGCGATGGCATGGGGTGGGTGACGATTTTGCCTTTGTTGGCAATCAGCCTTGTGCTTGAAGAACTGACCTATCGGACGTTGATCCAGGGGCGGTTGACACCGTATACAGGCGCACCGTGGGCAATTTTGATTGCATCTGTTTTGTTCGGGTTTGCGCACTTCGCTCCAGGTTTGTTTTGGATTGTCTTGCTTGACATTGGCACGATTTTCATAGACTCGCTGCTGTATGGTATCATCTATCAACGCAGCGGCAATCTTGTGATTACCTGGTTGGCGCATTTTGTTGGCGATGTTTTGGGGCTGTTGGTTCTTTTCGCCCTCTAGATATCAAAAACAGTGCGAAGGCAAACGGTTGGAGATTTGTATGGAAAAAGAACTGCTTGCAATATTTATGAAAACTTTTGATGCTCATTTTCCTGCCAGAACCGGCATCACAAAGGATGAATATTGGACCAGATTTAAAGTAGTTCTGGCAGGCGAATTGCCCAATGCACCCAAAATAGATTTCAATCAAGGCAATTTAGCCATTTACTTAAAGCTGAGCGTGTTGGTTTTGGCCATGATCAAGCTGTATGAGCAGCTTGGTTTGAGCGAATATGAGATAGGCGAAGCTATCTATAAAGCTGCCGAGAAATTTTATCAATTGTCACCGGTAAAAAAATGGATGCAAAACAAGCTTTTTTTTACCAGGTTGACGAAACGACAAATCCTTAACCGGCAGGCGATGGCTACTCAATTGGAAAATGGGATCAATGGATTTAAGTTTGTCTTTGTGGAAGGGAACGGTTCCTATCAATTTGGCATAGATTATGTGCAGTGCGGAATCTGTGACTATTTTCGAAGAATGAATAGGTTCAAGTATGTAAAATACTGCTGTTTGGTGGACTATGCCATCATGAAGAATATGGGAATTGCTTTCTGGCGAACAACAACGATTGGAAATGGAGGGCAAAAATGTGATTTTAGATTTTCGAAGAGAGGAAAAATAGAAGACGGTTGGCCGCCGATAAATTTGAGGGAGTTCAACGCATACGATCAAGACTCATTTTGAGGATAAACACTGGCTCTCTCTGGGTTTATTTCGTGTGGTGCGCTATGATACAATTAACCGCAAGGAGACTTGCGTATGAAAGTGGTCATTTTGGCTGGCGGAAAAGGCACGCGCCTGCAAGAGGAGACGACGCTTAAGCCCAAACCCATGGTCGAGATTGGCGGACGGCCAATGCTTTGGCATATCATGAAGATCTATGCTGCCGCAGGTTTCGATGAGTTTGTCCTGGCGTTGGGCTATAAGGGCGAGATTATCAAGGATTATTTCTTGCATTATCATGAGCACCGTTCGAGCCTGACGGTGCGCTTGCGCGCTGGTGAGGTGCAACTGCACGATGGCCCGCGTGAGGATTGGACGGTGCATCTGCTCGATACAGGGGAAGAGACGCTGACTGGCGGGCGGGTGCGTCGGGCGGCACAGTTCATTGGGCCGGAGCGGTTCTTGCTCACCTATGGCGATGGCGTGGCCAACGTTGATTTGTCGGCGCTGTTGGCCTTTCATGAGCGGCAGCACGCGCTTGTGACGCTGACGGTTGTCCGTCCGCCGGCACGCTTTGGCGGTGTGACCCTGGATGGAGACCGGGTGGCGTGCTTCGAGGAAAAGCCGCAAATCGGCGAGGGCTGGATCAATGGCGGTTTTTTTGTCATTGAGCCGCAGGTGTTGGATTGGATTGAGGGCGACGCGACCCCATTTGAATTTGACACCCTGCCGCGCTTGGCTGCCGCAGGGCAATTGGCTGCCTATCGGCATGACGGCTTTTGGCAGTGTATGGATACACTGCGCGATGTGCAATTGTTGGAACATTTATGGGCGCAGGGCAAGGCGCCCTGGAAGGTGTGGCCTGAATGAGCTTCAATTGGCAAGGCAAGCGTGTTTTGGTAACCGGTGCAAGTGGCATCGTTGGCTCGTGGTTGGTGCGTGAATTGCTGGGGCGCGGTGCCTATGTGGTGGCACTGATCCATCATGCCGATCCGCAATCGGAATTGTTGCGCAGTGGGCTGGTGCAGCAGACGGCGGTGATCAACGGTGCGCTGGAGGATGAGCATTGCATTGAACGGGCGATTAACAAGCACGAGGTGGATACCGTTTTTCACTTGGGGGCGCAGCCGATTGTGGGTGTGGCGCAGCGCGCCCCGTTGCAAACATTTGAGACCAATATTCGCGGCACCTATTTGCTGTTGGATGCCTGCTGGCGCATGCGCAGCCTGGTGCAACGCGTGGTGATTGCATCGAGCGATAAGGCCTATGGTGAGCAGCCCAACCTGCCCTACCGCGAGGACATGTCCTTGCAGGGGCGCTATCCCTATGAGGTTTCGAAGAGCTGTGCCGATTTGTTGGCACAAAGTTATGCCGTCAGCTATGGCTTGCCGGTGACGATTGCGCGCTGTGGCAACATCTATGGCGGTGGCGATTTGAACTGGAGCCGGATTGTGCCTGGCACGATCCGCTCTTTGCTGCACGGTGAACGCCCGCTGATCCGCAGCAATGGTCAGTTTGTGCGCGATTACATTTATGTTCGTGATGTCGTCTCGGCGTATGTGCGCCTGGCCGAAGAGGTGCAGCGCCCCGATGTGCAAGGGCAGGCATTTAATTTTAGCAACGAAGCTCCGCTGACGGTGTTGGAGATCGTCAACGCAGTCTGCGATGCGCTGGGGCGCAAAGATTTATCGCCAATTATTCAAAATCAGGCGGTGGGCGAGATCCCCGATCAATATCTTTCGGCAGAGAAGGCCCATCGTGTGTTGGGCTGGCAGCCGGCCTATTCGTTGGCGCAAGGGTTGAGCGAAACGGTGGCCTGGTATCGGCAGTTTTTTGCCCGTCAGGAGGGGTGAGCGTTGGAAACGGATGCATTGCGAGCTGAAATTTTGCGCCTGGTGGCCGACTATGCGGCGCAGGCGTTTGCGCCGCGCCCGTTTGTGCAGGGGGTTAGCCCGGTGCCTGTTTCAGGACGGGTGTTTGATGGCGATGAGGTGCAACACCTGGTGGATGCGGCGTTGGATTTTTGGCTGACGACCGGGCGCTTTGCGGAACAGTTTGAAGGGGCGTTTGCGCGCTTTTTGGGGGTGCGCTATGCGTTGTTGTGCAATTCGGGCTCTTCGGCCAATTTGCTGGCGGTTACGGCGCTGACCTCGCCGCAATTGGGCAAACGGGCCTTGCGCCCTGGCGACGAGGTGCTGACCGCGGCGGCGGGCTTCCCGACGACGGTGAACCCGATTGTGCAAAATCAGCTGGTGCCGGTGTTGGTGGATGTGGATCTGCCGGGCTACAATGTTTCGGCGCAACGCCTGGCAGAGGCGCTTTCGCCGCGCACGCGGGCAATTATTCTGGCGCATACGCTTGGCAATCCGTTTGAGCTTGAGGCGGTGCGCACCCTGGCACAGGAACACGACCTGTGGCTGATTGAAGATAGCTGTGACGCGTTGGGCAGCCGCTATCGCGGGCAACTGACCGGCACATTTGGCGACCTGGCAACGTTTAGCTTTTACCCGGCGCATCATATCACCATGGGCGAGGGTGGCTGTGTGGTGACGCAGCAGCCGCGCCTGAAGAAGATCGTCGAATCGTTTCGCGATTGGGGCCGCGATTGTTGGTGTGCCCCCGGGCAGGATAATACCTGTGGCAAGCGCTTTGATTGGCAATTGGGGCAGTTGCCCTATGGCTATGATCATAAGTACACCTATTCGCACATTGGCTATAACCTCAAGCTGACCGATATGCAAGCGGCGGTGGGGGTAGCACAGCTGCAAAAACTGCCCGATTTCATTGCTGCTCGGCGACGCAATTGGCAGTATCTCTATGAGGGGCTCAAGCCCTTGGAGGAGTTTTTCCTCTTGCCGCAGGCAACGCCTGATAGCGAACCGGCCTGGTTTGGCTTTTTGCTGACGGTGCGTCCAGGTGCGCCGTTTGAGCGGCAGCATCTCATCCGGCGGTTGGATGAGGCGCATATTGGCACGCGCCTGCTGTTTGGCGGCAATCTGGCCCGCCAACCGGCCTATCAGGGGCTGCCGTTGCGCCTGGCGGGCACGCTGGAAAATTCTGACCTGGTGATGGAACGCAGTTTTTGGCTGGGGGTTTACCCTGGCTTGAGCAGCGAGATGTTGGCGTATGTGGTGCAGGTGATCAGCGATTTTGTGCGGCATTTTTCGCCCAAATGAGCGAGTGGAATCCTGGACAAAACCAGCAGTGTCGAGTAAAATAGGCGTTCGAATTCTGAATGCACGGTTTTTGGAGGAAGTACTTTGGCAAACATTAAATCTCAAATCAAGCGCAATCGGCAGAACGAAGTCAAGCGGCTGCGCAATCGTGTTTATCGTGGTTCAGCTCGCACCGCGGTTTCCAAGGCGCGCCAGGCTCTGCAGAGCGGTGATGTGACAGTGTCGCAGGCTTCGGTGAAGAACGCCATTCGCATGTTGGATCGCGCTGCGCAGAAGGGCGTCATTCACAAAAACAATGCTGCCCGCCGCAAGAGCCGCTTGATGAAACACCTCGCCGCTCAGGCGAAGTAGGTTGGGTTTCCCGGCGCGAGCCGGTTGGAGCTGATTCTTGGAGCAGCGGGAGTGCAGGTCTCCCGCTTTTGCTTTTTGTCACCCTGGGCCAGTGAGGTGCGTCCTCTGGGGCGCGCAGGGTCGTTGTGTTATAATCAGCCGATAGATTGGCAAGACTGGATGGAAAGGCGATATGTTCGAACGCGAACAGCAGCAAGTGGAACAAGAGATTCGAGCGCTGTGTGCTGCCTGGGGCTTGCCGCAGCTTGACCTGCAATGGAGCTGGATTCCGTTCAGCGGACATTGGGGCATTTCCACGTCTTTCTTCCAGTTGGCTGCTCAGGCAGTGCGTCAGAGTGGGCAGGGCGGCAACGTGCCGGCCCGCGCACAAGAAATTGCAGCGCAGGTTGTTGCTGCGCTGGGCACTCCGCCCGGTTTTGAGCGGGTTGAAGCGGTCAAAGGTTACCTGAATTTGTATTTCGATACGGCAGAATTCAGCCGCCGTGTGCTGGAAGAGATTTTGACACAAGGCAGCGCCTATGGTCGGGCACCGCGGCGCGGCGAACGGGTGATGATTGAGTTTTCGCACCCGAACACGCACAAAGCATTTCACGTTGGCCATTTGCGCGGCACAATTTTGGGCGATGTGATTGCCCGCCTGTTGGATGCTGCTGGCTACGATGTGGTGCGTGCCAACTATCCCGGCGATATGGGCCTGCATGTGATTAAGTGGTTGTGGTGCTACCTGACGTATCATGCTGGTGAGCGTCCGGGGGCCGACATCACCCGCTGGATGGGGGAGATTTACGCCGATGCGACCCGCCGTCTGGAAGCGGACCCTGAGCTTGAAAAAGATGTGCGGCAGGTGTACGTCCGTTGGGATCAGCGAGACCCGCAGCTTGTGGCTTTGTGGCAAGAGACGCGCCAATGGTCGTTGGATGGCTTTGCGGAGATGTATGCACAGTTGGGCGTCGCGTTTGACTGCTATTATTTCAACAGCCAAATGGAATTGCCCGGCAAACAGGTGGTGCAGCAGCTGATTGAACGTGGCATTGCTCAGGATGAGCGCCCTGAGGGTGCGGTGATTGTCAAGATTGATGAACAGCTGGGGCTGACGAAGGAAAAATATCGCGTGGCGGTGGTGCTGCGCTCGGATGGCACGGCGCTCTATGCGACCGAAGACCTGGCCCTGGCGCTGAAAAAATTTGCCGACTACCCTGACCTGACCCGTTCGCTTTACCTGGTGGACGTGCGTCAGTCGTTGCATTTCCAACAAATCTTCAAGATTTTGGAGCTTGCCGGTTACCCGGAGGGGCAACGCAGCGAGCACATTTCGTATGAATTGGTCAACCTGCCGGGGAATGTGGTCATGTCCTCGCGCGAAGGCACCGTGGTGCTGCTGGAAGATTTGCTGCGCGAGGCAACCCGCCGCGCTCTGGAGGTGGTGCGCGAGAAAAACCCATCCCTGAGCGAAGAGCAAATGCTTGAGGTGGCGCGAGCGGTTGGCATTGGTGCCTTGCGCTATCCGATGCTGGCGCGCGAAAACACCAAGACGGTTACGTTTGATTGGCAAAGCGCGCTGGATTTCAATGGCCGCTCGGCAGCGTATATTCAGTATGCGCATGTGCGCGCCAATAGCATTCTGCGCAAGTATGCAGAACAATCACAGTCTGCTGGCCTGCCGGAAGCCAATTTCCACTATGAGATGGATGAGAAAGAAGTTGAGCTGATTGATCGCATGGCGCGCCTGACCGAAACGGTGCAGCGTGCTGCGGCAGAATATAACCCGATTCTGTTGGCCAACCTGGCCTATGATTTGGCACAGGCTTTCAACAACTTCTACACGGTGTGTCCGGTTCTGCAAGCCGAAGAACCGGCGCGTTCGGCGCGTTTGCGCCTGGTTGCGGCATTTCGTCAGACTGTCGCCAACAGTCTGGCTTTGCTGGGCATCACAGCCCCACAAGCGATGTGAACCAATGGCAAATCTTCAAAATTTTTGTAAAGGAGAGACTGTATGACCATTCGTACCATCATTATGGGCGCTGCGGGGCGCGATTTCCACAACTTCAACGTGTTCTTCCGCAACAACCCGGACTATCAGGTCGTGGCGTTCACTGCGACCCAGATTCCCAATATTGAAGGCCGTCGCTATCCCGCTGAACTGGCCGGTTCGCTCTATCCCGAAGGCATCCCGATTTACCCCGAGTCTGATTTGGTGAACCTGATCCGCGACTTGAAGGTTGATCAGGTTGTGTTTGCCTACAGCGACGTTTCGCATGAAACGGTTATGCACAAGGCTTCGCTCGTTTTGGCGGCGGGCGCGGACTTTCGCTTGATGGGCCTGGAGAAGACGCAGGTCAAATCCACCAAGCCGGTTGTGTCGGTCTGTGCAGTGCGCACGGGCTCGGGCAAGAGTCAGACCACGCGCCGCGTATCCGAAATTCTGCGCAAGATGGGCTATCGCGTGGCGGCTATCCGTCACCCCATGCCTTATGGCGATCTCGTCAAGCAGAAGGTGCAGCGCTTTGCTTCTTATGCCGACCTTGACAAGCACGAGTGCACGATCGAGGAACGCGAGGAATACGAACCGCATTTGGATAATGGCGTGATTGTGTATGCCGGTGTGGATTACGAAGCCATTTTGCGCCAGGCCGAACAGGAAGTGGATATCGTCCTGTGGGATGGTGGCAATAACGACTTCCCCTTCTACGTTTCAGACCTGGCGATTGTGGTTGCGGACCCGCATCGCCCCGGTCACGAGAGCACCTATCACCCCGGTGAAACGAATGTGCGCGCTGCGGATTTGTTCGTGATCAATAAGGTGGATACGGCTGCTCCCGAAAGCGTGATGCGCGTGCGCGATAACCTGCACATGCTCAACCCCAAAGCGATCGTCATCGAAGCTGCCTCGCCGCTGTTCGTGGATAACCCGGAACAGATTCGCGGCAAGCGTGTGTTGGTCATTGAAGATGGCCCGACGCTGACGCACGGTGAAATGGCCTATGGTGCCGGTTGGGTTGCGGCGCGCCGCTTTGGTGCTGCGGAAATCGTTGACCCGCGCCCGTTTGCGGTCGGTTCGATCATTGCCACTTACCAGAAGTACCCCTCAACCGGCGCTATTTTGCCGGCTATGGGTTATGGTGCTGAGCAGATGCGCGACCTGGAACAGACGATTGCCAATGCCGATGTGGACCTGGTTGTTTCGGCCACCCCGATTGACCTGACCCGCATCATCAAGATCAACAAGCCGATGCAGCGCGTGCGCTACGAACTGCAAGAGATCGGTCAGCCGACGCTTGAGGACATCCTCAAGGCCAAGTTCGGCAAGTAAGTCATTCTGTGTACGCCATGGCAGCCAGGGCCGGTGCGTGTCCTGGCTGCCTTTTTCGTGAGGATCGCATGTTTATTGATGAAGCCAGTATCTACGTTTGTTCGGGCAAGGGCGGTGATGGCATGGTCCATTTCCGGCGAGAGAAGTATGTGCCGCGCGGTGGCCCGGATGGCGGCGATGGTGGGCGCGGTGGCGATGTGATTTTTGAGGTCAACCCGCACCTGAACACACTGGCGAATTTTCGTTTCAAGATGCGCTTTATTGCGCAGGAGGGGGGGCGCGGCGGCCCAAAGAATCAGAGTGGCAAGTCGGCGCCCAACCTGATCGTTCCGGTTCCGCCTGGCACGGTCATTTATGATGAGGAAAGCGGTGAGCTGATTGGCGACCTGACGGAGCCGGGGCAGCAGCTGTTGGTGTGTAAGGGCGGGCGCGGGGGGCGCGGCAATCAGCATTTTGCCTCGTCACGCAATCAGGCCCCGCGCACTGCGGAGCGCGGCGAGCCGGCACAGGAACGCCGCCTGCGCCTGGAGCTGAAATTGATTGCCGATATTGGCATTGTGGGTGTGCCCAACGCTGGCAAGTCCAGTTTTCTGGCTGCGGTGACCAATGCGCAGCCGAAGATTGCCAACTATGCCTTTACCACCCTGGAGCCCAATTTGGGGGTGGCGCGGCTGGATGAGGAACACGAATTGGTGTTGGCGGATATCCCCGGGTTGATTGAGGGCGCACATTTGGGCGCGGGTTTGGGTTTCACCTTCCTGCGTCATGTGCAGCGCACAAGCGTGCTCATCCATGTCCTGGATGGCATGTCGGAAGATCCGGTGGCGGATTACGCGCAAACCAACAGCGAAATGGCTTTGTTTGATGCGCGCTTGGCCGAAAAGCCACAAATCGTTTTGTTCAACAAGATGGACGACCCGCAGGTGCAGCAACGTTGGCCAGAGGTGCAGGCGGCGTTGCGAGCGCGTGGGGTGGAGGCGATGCCGGTTTCGGCGTTGGCACGCACCGATCTGATGCCTGTGTTGTGGAAGGCCTATCAGCTGCGTCAGCAAGCGCCTGAGCCGCAGGTGGCGAG